>Ga0206117_100240_pt1 | contig 78104 bp, 75 predicted proteins | sample 3A5Ametagenome_FD_177997 | JGI IMG/M metagenome (GOLD analysis project Ga0206117, IMG submission 177997) | Enriched microbial communities from leaf-cutter ant dump, University of Wisconsin, Madison, United States - 3A5A | ecosystem: Environmental > Terrestrial > Nest > Insects nest > Nest dump... | reverse complement strand
GGGCGAGGTTTGCTACCGCTTCAACCACCGCAACGAAGACCTGCAAACCCTGCTATACAAGCTCCTGCGCGATACTCCGATCTCCACAATCACCCCACTTTTGGTCCAGAAGTGAGGGGAATTACCATTCTTTAACGCGGGTAATGCCATGGCTGGAACGTTGCGTAACGCCGTTTGCGGCCAATAATCCGTGCCTTGGCGTTGGAATGAATCCCTCCTTAATCGTCTGGAAATAAATGGCCGTTCTTCACGATCCATCAATGTCCGGGGTGGTGATATAGCCCTCGACAGGTGCAACGCCTGTCGCGGATCTCTCCCATCCCCTGGAGCAGATCTCGGAGCGGGGATTCCTCCCCAAATCGCCGCTCCTCCAGCCCCGTCGACCCCCCCCTGGTCGGCGGGGCTTTTTTTCGGCGCCGGAAGGCCGTGCGAAGATCGCGCCGTCCTTTCCCGTGCGGGTGCCAGCCGTGTCCGATCTCTTCGTGTTGTCCGCCCCCTGGTGGCATTTCGTCCTGCGCGGGGTGGCAATGTACCTGCTGGTGACGGTGCTGATGCGGCTGTCGGGCAAACGCGCGGTGGGCCAGTTCACACCGTTCGACATGATCCTGCTGATCCTGATCGGCAACACGGTGCAGAACGGGATCAACGGCGGCGACAACTCCATCACCGGCGCCTGCGTGATGGCCTGCACGCTGTGCGCGCTGAACTGGGCGGTGGCGTGGCTGTCCTCGCGCTCGCTGCGCTTCCGCTGGCTGGTCGAGGGCAGGCCGACGCTGCTGGCCGAGGACGGCCGGGTGTTCCGCCAGGTGCTGCGCCGGCAACTGGTCAGCGACGCCGATTTCGAGGTGGCGATGCGGCTGGCCGGATGCGCGCACGTCGGCGACATCAGGCGCGCCATCCTGCAGCCCAACGGCCACATCATGATCGAGACCCGCGACGGCAAGTGGAGCTGAGCAGGGAGCGTGGATCGCCCGTAGGAGCGGCTTCAGCCGCGAATGCTTTCTGCGACGCGAACGCCGAAGCATCGCGGCTGAAGCCGCTCCTACGGAATCTGGGCGCCGCTGTGGGAACAGGCGCTGCGGGCTTGCCCGCTACAGCCAGGCGCGCGGGACCAGGTACTCGGCCAGCCGCGCCTCGTCGCTGCCGGCGTCGGGCTGGTAGCCGTACTCCCAGCGCACGCGCGGCGGCAGGCTCATCAGGATGCTTTCGCTGCGCCCGCCGCTCTGCAGGCCGAACAGGGTGCCACGGTCGTAGACCAGGTTGAACTCGACGTAGCGGCCGCGCCGGTACAGCTGGAACTCGCGCTCGCGCTCGCCGTAGGGCATGTCCTTGCGGCGCGCGACGAGGGGCAGGTAGGCGTCGAGGAAGCCGTCGCCGACCGCGCGTAGGTAGGCGAAGTCGCGCTCGAAATCGCCGTGCAGGTCATCGAAGAACAGGCCGCCGACGCCGCGCGTCTCGTTGCGGTGCTTGAGGAAGAAATACTCGTCGCACCAGCGCTTGTGCTCGTTGTAGCGCTCCTCGCCGAACGGCGCGCACAGGTCGCGCGCGACCTGGTGCCAGTGGCGCACGTCCTCGTCGAACGGATAGAACGGGGTCAGGTCGAAACCGCCGCCGAACCACGCCGCGACCGCCTTGCCGTCGCGTTCGGCCTGGAAATAGCGCACGTTGGCGTGGGTGGTCGGCAGGTAGGGATTGAGCGGGTGGAACACCAGCGACACGCCGCAGGCGCGCCACGAGGCGCCGGCCAGTTCCGGGCGGTGCGCCGACGCCGAGGGCGGCAGGCGGGTGCCGGCGACGTCGGAGAAACCGATGCCGGCCTGTTCGAACACCGCGCCATCGCGCAGCACGCGGGTGCGGCCACCGCCGCCCAGGGATGGGCCAGTGTCAGCGGAGGCAGGAAGCCGGGAGTGACCGCCGCCTTCGGCGCGCTGCCAGCGGTCTTCGACGAAGCGGGCCCGGCCGTCGGCCGATTCGATGGCCTGGCAGATGCGGTCCTGCAGGCCGGTGAGGTAATCGCGTACGCGTTCGAAATCGTCCATGCGCGTACTGTAGCGCAGGCGCTCAGCGGAACAGCGCGCGTACCTCGTCGTGGCACAGCCGGATCACCAGCCAGCCGTGCAGGCCGGCGAAAGCCAGCGCGGTGACGCCGGCGCTGATCAGGGCGGTCCAGCGGCTGGCCTGCATCTGCGCCAGCGCTTCCCTGCCATCGGGCGAGTCCAGGAAGCCGGCCGGCAGGATGGACTGCATCGCCGCGAACATGCCGTCGACCAGCGGCAGCATGGCGAAATTGGCCAGCGCCACCACGACCAGGAATACGATGAAGCCGATCCGCCCCCATTCGTGGCGGCGCAGCAGCGCCCACGACACCGCAAGCAGGGCGACGGACAGCAGCAGCATCAGCACGGTCAGCGACAACGCGTGGCGCGCGGCCCATTGCATCGCCGCCGGCACCGGCAATCCCTGCTGCTGCAGCCAGCCCACCGGGTCGAGCCGGCCCAGCACCGCGACCAGCAGCAGCTGGAACAGGCTCCAGGCGATGGACAGGCCGGCCATCAGCAGCGACAGCCTGGCGGTGACATCGACGAAGGACGCGGCCGACGGGCGCGCGGGATGGAGCGGAGGAGGGGCGGGCTGGATCACGCGGGCGCGCTGTGGGAGACGGTGGAGCGCACTATCGCCGGACCGACCGGACTTTCCCAGCCCCTCAGGCATCGGCGTGGGGATGCGGCGGCCGGCGCCGGGGCGCGGTGGAGCGCAGCGCCCGCGCCGCCGCCGGCAGCACGTGGCGTTCGCTCGGCGGCGCCAGCACCACGCCGTGCGGCGGTTGCAGCGGAATGCAGGCCAGTCCGGCGATTTCCGCCTGCGCGCGCGGCGTGCCGTTCACCTGCACCAGGAACGATTCGCCCTGCACGCGCCGCCCCGGTTCGTTGTTGCCGCCATTCATGGCGGCAACCCTCCGGGCCATCGACAAGCAATGTCAAAAACCGCTCCGGGCGGTTTTTTTGACCGCGTCGTCCTCGAAGGTGCCCAGGGCAACCGCCTCGCCCGCGCGCAACGCCACGCCCAGTTCCTCGCGCAGTTCGCGCGCCAGCGTACGCAGCGCGTCCTCGCCGGCTTCGCGTTTGCCGCCGGGCTGGATGAAGGCGCACGAACCGCGCTTGCGCACCACCAGCACGCGGCCGGCGGCGTCGAGGATCACCGCGGTGACGATGCCGATGGGGGAGGTCATGCGGGGCATCCGGGGAAGAAGGGCATGCCGCGCGGCATTTCCGGAAATGCTGCGGGCGGAACAACCCCGCGATGTGCCGCGTACCTTGCGGTAGGAGCGACTTCAGTCGCGATGGGACTTGCCGGGGGAAAGCTCCGTCGCGACTGAAGTCGCTCCTACGAGGGACTGGTAAAGCGGAAGGGCGGCCAGTGGCCGCCCTTGTCGCTTACTTCAGCGTTTCCTCGAACAGCTTGAGGATGCGCTTGTACTGGTCCAGCCAGGAATCGGCGCGCGTATAGCCGTGGCGTTCCAGCGGGTAGGGCGCGATGGTCCAGTTGTCCTTGTGCAGTTCGATCAGGCGCTGGGTCATGTTGACCGAGTCCTGGAAGAACACGTTGTCGTCCATCATGCCGTGGGCGATCAGCAGGTGGTCCTGCAGGCCTTCGGCGTACTCGATCGGCGAGGACACGCGGTAGGCCTCCGGATCGATGTCCGGGGTGTTGAGGATGTTGCTGGTGTAGCCGTGGTTGTACTGGTGCCAGTCGCCGACCGGGCGCAGCGCGGCGCCGGCCTTGAACGTGCCGGGCGCGCGGTACAGCGCCATGAAGGTCATGAAGCCGCCGTAGGAGCCGCCGTAGATGCCGGCGCGGTCGCGGTCGCCCTGCTGGGTTTCCACCAGCCAGTCCAGGCCGTCCTGGTAGTCCTCCAGCTCCGGGTGGCCCATGTTGCGGTAGATGGCGGTGCGCCAGTCGCGGCCGTAGCCTTCGCTGCCGCGGTAGTCCATGTCCAGCACGATGTAGCCCTTCTGCACCAGCAGGTTGTGGAACATCTGCTCGCGGAAGTAGGTGGGGTAGCGCTGGTGCACGTTCTGCAGGTAACCGGCGCCGTGCACGAACATCACCACCGGGTACTTCCGGCCCGGTTCCTTCTGCGCGGGGCCGTAGTACTTGGCCCAGACCACGCCGGCGCCATGCTTGGACGGCACCGCCACCAGCTGCGGCTGGATCCACTCGCGCGCCTTGAACTCGGCGCTGCGGGTGTCGGTGAGCACGCGCGCGCTGCCGCCGGCGGCCGGCACCACCGCCAGCTGCGCCGGCAGGTAGGCACCGGAGTAACGCACCAGCAGCTGCTGGCCATCGGGCGAGAGCGAGAAATCCTCCACGCCGTTGAGGTCGGTCAGCTCGCGCACCTGGCCGCTGGCGGCATCGACGCCGCACACCTCGTAGTCGTGCGGGGCCTGCTGGTTGCACAGCACGTAGAAGCCCTTGCCGTCGGCCGAAGGCACCGGCGCGGAGGTTTCCCACTTGCCGCTGGTCAGCGCGCGCGGCTTGCCGGTACCGGCCTGGGTGTACAGGTGCGAGAAGCCCGATTCCTCGGACAGCAGCCACAGCGTGCTGCCGTCGGCCATCCAGCCGAAATCGTTGAAGCCCCAGTTGATCCAGCCCGGGTCGGTGAGGCGGTGGCGGTTCTGCATGCGGCCGTCGTCGCCGACGCTGACGATCCAGCGGTCCTTGTTGTCGTTGGCGCGCAGCATCACCGCCGCCTGCCTGCCGTCGGCGCTCCAGCGGATGCCGCCGCCCATGAAGTCGCCCATCACCTGCACGGTGCGGTCGCCCTTGAGCGGTTCCTTGCCGGCGGCCTTGCGCAGCGCGGCCAGCGGATCGGTGCCGATGCCGGGCAGGACGTCCAGCGCCAGCGGGCGCACCTGGCCGGTGCTCGCGTCGACGAACCACAGCGCGTGCGGCGCGAAACCGTTGCGACCGACGCGGGTGCGGGTGTCCTCGGTTTCCTCGTAGCCGGATTCGGTCACGTACAGCGGCATCTTGCCGCCGCGCCCGTCCTCGAAGTTCTTCGGCTTGGTCACCACGATCAGGTGGGTGGCGTCGGGCGAGAGCACGCTGTCCACGATCTCCACGTCCGCGCCCAGGTAGACCGGGCCCGGCGCGCGGGTCGGGTCGGCCTGGCGCCAGCGCTCGCCCTGCTCGCGCAGCGCGTCGCGCTGGGCGCGGTCGCGGCGCAGGGTTTCCAGCGTGCGCATCTGCTGGTCGCGCAGCACGTCGGCCTTGGGCGCGTCGGCGGGGTTCTTCTCGGCCTTGAGCTGGGCCACCAGCGCGATCGCGCCGCTGCTGGCGTTCCAGTGGTACCAGGTGTTGCCGACGTTCCAGATCAGGCCGCCGTCGGTGGCGAAATCCACACCCGAGGCGCGCTCGTTGCCGCGGGTGAGCTGGGTCAGCGCGCCGCTGCGCAGGTCGCGCACGAACACGTCGCCGTTGCGCACGAAGGCCATGCGCTGGCGCTGGCGGTCGTAGACGCGGTTGGCCGCGTCCAGCGTGCCGCGCTGGTCGTCGGCCACCTGCTGCGCCGCGCCGCCGGCCACCGGCTGGCGGAAGGTGTCGCGCACCGGGCTGCCCTTGCGCTTGAGCGTGTACTCGGCCTGCTGGCCGTTCCACGACCACCAGGCCGATTCCACCGGCGGCCCGATCCAGTCCGGGTCGGCCATCGCCTGTTCGATGGTGATCGGCGTGGGCGCGGCATGGACGCCGCCGACGGCGGTCAACAGCAGCAGGGACAGGGGCAGAAGTCTGGACATCGCGGGCACCGGTGGAGAAAACCGGCAAAGCCTAGCAGCCCGGTCCCGCGAAGGGCTGGGCCACTGGTCATGGACGCGCCGGCAAACCGCGCGCAAGGCGCGTCGCGCGGGGCCCTTGATGCTGCCGCGGCGTTGTCCGGCCTGCGCCAGCGGCTATGCTGGGCGCCGGCCGCGCCCTGGTTCCGCGACCGTTCTTTCCGAAGGTTGTCCCGCGTGCCTGCTGCCCATCCGATGTCTTCTTCCCTGCATCCCCTCGCCGTTGGCGCGCCCGGGCGGCCGCTGGCGGTGGCCGGCGCCACGCGGATCGATCTGGCCACCTTCCTCGAGCACGTGCGCGGCGTGGCCGCGCTGCTGCCGCCCGGCCACCATGCGGTCAACCTGTGCGAGGACCGCTACCGCTTCCTGGTCGGCTTCTGCGCGGTCGCGCTGCGCGGGCAGGTGAACCTGCTGCCGCCCTCGCGTGCGCCGGCGGTGGTGGCCGAGGTGCAGCAGCGCCATGCGCAGACGTGGTGCCTGGGCGACACCGCGCCCGATCCGCTGCCGGCCGGCTGGTTCGCGCTGCCGGAGGACCTGCCGCGCCAGCCGGGCGAAACCCCGCAGCTCGATGCCGCGCAGCTGGTCGCCATCGGCTTCACGTCGGGCAGCACCGGCGCGCCGGCGGCCAACCCCAAGACCTGGGGCGCGTTCGTGACCAGCACCGCGCAGAACCTGCAGGCGCTGGGCGACCTGTGGGGCGAACGCACGCCCGCGGTGGTCGCCACCGTGCCGCCGCAGCACATGTACGGCATGGAGATGTCGGTACTGCTGCCGCTGCTGGCGCCGGCGGTGCTGCACGCCGGGCGGCCGTTCTTCCCGCAGGACGTGGTGCAGGCATTGGCCGAGGTGCCCGCGCCGCGGCTGCTGGTCACCACGCCGGTGCACCTGAAGGCCCTGGTCGAATCGGGCGTGGAGCTGCCGCCGCTGGCCGGCATCGTCACCGCCACCGCGCCGCTGCCGCAGCCGCTGGCCGAAGCGGCCGAAACGCGTTTCGCCACCGAGGTGCGCGAAGTATTCGGTTCCACCGAGACCTGCATCTTCGCCCGCCGCCGCACCGCCCGCGAGCAGGCATGGACGCTGCTGCCGGGCGTGCGCCTGGAACCGCAGGAGGACGGCACCCGGGTGCACGCGCCGCACCTGCCCGATGCGGTGCTGCTGGCCGACCTGGTCGAGTTGTTGCCGGAAGGCCGTTTCCTGCTGCGCGGCCGCCGCGCCGACCTGCTGGAAATCGCCGGCAAGCGCGCGTCGCTGGGCGACCTGACGCGGCGCCTGCTGGCGGTGCCCGGCGTGCGCGACGGGGTGATGGTGCAGCTGGACCCTGAGCCAGGCCAGGCGGTGGGCCGCATCGCGGCGCTGGTGGTGGCGCCGGACCGGGAGGAAGCCGGGATCCTGCACGATCTGCGCGCGGGCATGGATCCGGTGTTCCTGCCGCGGCCGTTGCGCCGGGTGGCGTGCCTGCCGCGCAACGAGACGGGGAAGCTGCCGAGGGATGCGGTGCTGGCCTTGCTGCGCGGCGGGGAATAATTCTGCCGTTGCCGTTGCCGTTGCCGTTGCCGTTGCCGTTGCTTTTGGCTTTTGACTTATGGGTCCCCTTCCGTAGCGACGGAGCCGACGGACTAGACCCCGCAGGGGCGACGTGCATGGATGCACGTCGTTTTTCGACGAGACATGGATGTCTCGTCGAAAAATCCCGGCGGCGGAGTGGACCCGGCGCGCGCAGCGCGGCGGGCGCGTAGGCAGGGGCGTGTTTCTCTTGGTTACTTCTCTTTGCACGAGCAAAGAGAAGTAACTCGCTCCTGCGAAGCAGGGGCGAAAGCTCTGCTTTCAAGCTTCCGCTTTCATGCTTTGCCTTTGGCCTCTGCCTTGACCCTTTGCCTATCGCTTTGGCAACAACATCCAGGGGAAGCAAGAACAAGGGCAGAAACAGAATCAAAGGCTTTCGCTCCCCTTCGGGGCGCGAGCCACCTTTCTTTGCTCGTGCAAAGAAACGTGGCCCAAAGAAACACGCCCCTGCCTACGCGCCCGCCGCGCTGCGCGCGCCGGGTCCACTCCGCCGACGGGATTTTTCTACGCGACATCCATGTCGCGTAGAAAAACGACGCACATCCATGTGCGTCGCCCTTCGGGTTTTTCCCGCCGGCTCCGTCGCTGCGGAAGGGGACCCGGAAGTCAAAAACCAGAGCAAAAGCAAAAGCAAAATCACGGCAACGGCAACGGCAACGGCAACGGCAACGAAAACCGCAGTCAGGCGCCGTGCACCCCGTCGATCTCCACCCGCAGATCGCGCCGGCACACTTCCGCATGCAGCACGATGTACGGCACCTCCGCCGGCAGGTGCCGCGCCAGCGCCTGGCGGACGGCCGGGATCTCCGCTGCGTCGCGCACATAGACCTTCAGCCGGCTGCCCGCGCCGAAATGCGCCGGCAACGCCGGCAGCCGCGCGCGCGCCGTGCCCACCAGCGCGTCGAGGTTGGCGAAGGTTTCCTCCAGCTGGCGCAGAGTGTCCTCGCCGTGCAGGGTGGCGTGGCCGACGACGCTGGCCGTGCCCGACAGCAGCAGCGGCAGCGCGCTGCCCGGCGCGGCCAGCATGCCGCGGGCGAAGCTGGGCGACTGCGGGCCGTACTGGCGCGGGTACCGCCAGGCGCTGACCTGGCGCGGGTTTTCCAGCGGCGTGCCGGGCTCGCGCGCGGCCAGCCAGTAGACCTGCAGCACGCGCACGCCATCCAGGCGGCCGATGGCGGTGGCCGCCGGCAGGGTGCCGGCGTCGATGGTGCCGATGCCGCGCGCGCGGCCGATGCAGAACTGGCGGTAGCGCTCGTCGTCGCCTTCGCCCTCGGTGATCGCGTCCAGGTAGTTCCAGATGCGCAGCAGGTGCGGGTAGCCCTGCTGCGGCAGCGCCGACAGCAGCCGCGCATAGGCGTGCGCGGCGGCCTCGAGGATGCCGCCGTGGCGGGATTCGTCGATCTGCAGCGCGCCGAACATCAGCGCGCCGTCGCTGGCCCAGGCCAGGCCGTCGGCTTCGCGGCCGCCGCGCACCGGGCCGGTGCCGCGCCAGACCTCCAGCCGCGCTTCGCCCTCGGGCTGCAGGCCGACCTGCAGGTAGCGTGGGTCGTCGCTGGCCGGGGCGCCGTCGCCGGCCTGGAAACCGAATACCGCCAGCACCTGCGGATCGGCCAGCAGGGCCGGCAGCCGCGCCGGATCGGCGTAGTCCACCTCCAGCCCGGCGGCGGGCGCGAAGCCGGAAACCGCGTTCATCGCGCGCTCCCGCGGGCGCGGCGGCCGGCAGGGGAGGAAAGCGGGAATACGGCGGGGAGACGGGGGTGCGGGAACGTCATTGCGCGGCGGATCGGTGCTGCAGAAAGCGCCATGATAGCGCGCGCGCCGCGACGGCCATGGTTGCGCCGCGGGCGGCGATACCGGATCGTTGCGCATCATCTCTTCATGGAAGTGGCAATGTCGCAACAAACCGAGGCCGAGCGCGAGCTGGCGCAGCTGCTGGTCGAGAGCCTGAACCTGGAAGACGTGGACCCGGCGGCGATCGACCCGGAGGCGGCGCTGTTCAACGACGGGCTGGGCCTGGATTCGATCGACGCGCTGGAACTGGCCCTGGCCATCGGCAAGCGCTACGGCTTCCAGCTGCGTTCGGACAACGACGACAACCGCCGCATCTTCGCCTCGCTGCGCGCGCTGTCGGCGCACGTGCAGGCCAACCGGACCGCCTGACCGCCATGGGCGACGCCGGCCACGCGCCCGGCCACGGGCCGGCGGCAAGCGTCCTGCGCATCGCGCTGCTGCTGGCCTACCCGGTGTTCTCGCACGTGGCCAGCGTGCGCAACGAGGGCGGCTGGGCGGCGCTGGCGCTGTTCGGGCTGGTGCTGCTGTGCCTGCTCGACGCGCTGGCGCGGCGCCGCGCCGCGGCCTGGGCCGCGCTGCTCGCGTCGGCGCTGCTGCTGGCCTGGCTGGGACGCTCGCCGTGGGCGTGGATGCTGCTGCTGGCGCCGCCGGTGGTGTTCCCGCTGCTGGTGGCCTGGGGCTTCGCGCGCTCGCTGCGGCCGGGCCGCACCGCGCTGATCACGCGCATCGTGCAGGCCCTGCACGCGCGCGCCGGGGTGCCGGTCGACGCACGGCTGGAACGTTATACGCGGCGCCTGACCGCGGCCTGGGCGCTGCTGCTGGCGTTGCTGGCGGCGATCAACCTGGCGCTGGCGATGAGCGCGGTACCCGACGGCCTGCTGGCCGCGTTCGGCTGGCAGCCGCGCTGGCCGTTGAGCCATGCGCAGTGGTCGTGGTGCGCGAACGTCGCCGACTGGGGGTTGATCGGCGGCTTCCTGGTGGCCGAGTACGCACTGCGCTGCCGGTTGTTCCCGCAGCGCCCGTACCGCAGCGCCGGCCAGTTCGTACGCCAGATGAGCCAGCTCGGCCCCGCGTTCTGGCGCGACCTGCTGCGCTGAACGCCGTGGGCCGCGGGTATCCTGTGGCCGACGCCGCCGCCCGCCACGCCATGCAGTTCACCATTGCCCACGACCATCCCTGCCTGCCCGGCCATTTCCCGGGACGGCCGCTGGTGCCGGGCGTGGTGGTGCTGGAGCAGGTGCTGCGCGCCGCCGAGGCGCAGGCCGGCGCGCCGCTGGCGGCGCTGCGCCTGCCGCAGGTGAAGTTCATGGCGCCGCTGCTGCCGGGGCAGGCCGCGCGGGTCGAACTGGACGGGCAGGCGCCGCGCTGGAAGTTCCGGGTATGGCGCGGCGACGAACTGCTCGCGCGCGGCGAGCTGGTGGCCGGCACGGAAGGCACGGCGGCATGAGCGAGGCCGACTGGAAGCGCCGGCCCGAGGGCGGCGGCCGCGCCGCGATCCGCCTGATCGCCGGCATCGCCCGCCATGGCGGGCGTGGCGTCGCCCGGCTCTGCCTGTATCCGATCACCGCCTATTTCCTGCTGGTGCGCGGCGCCGAACGGCGCGCCTCGCGCGCCTACCTCGGCCGCGCGCTGGGCCGCCGCGCCGGGCTGTGGGACGTGGCGCGCCACATCCACACCTTCGCCGCCACCATCCTCGACCGGGTGTTCCTGCTCGGCGGGCGCATGAGCCTGTTCGACATCCGTACCGAGGGCACGCCGGAGCTGCTCGCGCAGCTGGACGAAGGCCGCGGCGTGCTGCTGTTCGGCTCGCACCTGGGCAGCTTCGACGCGCTGCGCGCGCTGGGCCGGCAGCGGCCGGACCTGAAGCTGCGGGTGCTGCTGGACCGCGCCCACAACGCCGCCATCACCGACCTGCTGGCCGAACTCGATCCCGGCCTGGCCGCGGGCATCATCGATGCCGGGCAGGGCGGGCCGGCGGTCGTGCTCGCCATCCAGCAGGCGCTGGAAGAGGGCGCGATGGTGGCGCTGCTGGTGGACCGCGCGCGGCCGGGCGAAACCGCGCTGCACGCGCCCCTGCTCGGCGCGCCGGCGCCGTTCCCCACCGCGCCGTGGCTGATCGCCAGCGTGCTGAAGGCGCCGGTGATGCTGGCCTTCGGCCTGTACCGCGGCGGCAACCGCTACGATCTGCTGTTCGAGCCGTTCGCGCCGGCGCTCGACGTGCCGCGCGCGCAGCGCGCCGAGGCCCTGTCGGCGCTGGTTCACCGTTATGCCGGCAGGCTGGAACACCACCTGCGCGGCGCTCCCTGGAACTGGTTCAATTTCTATGATTTCTGGCATTCCGAAGCCTCACTTCCCGCGCCGCTGGATGCTGGCGGCGTTGCTGGCCGCCTGCGGCAGCGTGCCGGCGATGGCGGCCGACGTTGATGCGGCCTGGATCTTGCGCCAGCTGGCGCAGCCGGTGCCGAGCCAGACCGGTTTCGTCGAACTGCGCGGTTCGGCGCTGCTGAAGGAGCCGCTGCGGGTCGAAGGCCAGTACCGGCGCCCGGATGCGGCGACGCTGGTGCGCGAGGTGCGCGCGCCCTACGCCGAAACCACCACCATCGCCGATGGCAGGGTCAGCATCGCCCGCGCCGGCAAGCCGCCGCGCGTGTTCTCGCTGCAGCGCGTGCCGGAGCTGTCGGACCTGCAGGCCAGCTTCGGCGCGCTGCTGTCCGGCGACCTGGCCGCGCTGGAACAGGCCTATCGCCTGCAGGCGTCGGGCACCGCGCAGCGCTGGCAGCTGGTGCTCACGCCCAGGGCGCAGGCGCTGGCCGCGCGGGTGCGCGCGGTGACGCTGCGCGGGCGCGATGGCGAGCTGCGCTGCATCGAGACGCAGCCGGCGCGCGGCGACCTGCAGCGCACCCTGCTGGGCGGCGCGGCCGGCGCCGCCAGCGGCGTGCGCCAGGCCGGCGCCCTGGCCGCGCTGTGCCATGACGGCGCGGGCGCCGTGACCGGCCAGGACGGGAGCCGGCGTTGAAGTCCACGCCGCGCCTGCGCATCGGCCTGGCGATCGCCTGGATGCTGCTGCTGGGCCTGCTCACCGCCTGGGTGAGCGCGCGCGTGCAGGTCAGCGGCGACCTGCGCAGATTCATGCCCGATGCGCGCACCCCGGCGCAGAAGCTGCTGCTCGACGAGCTGGGCGAGGGTCCCGGCGCGCGGCTGCTGCTGCTGGCGCTGTCCGGCGCGGCGCCGGATCGGCTGGCCGCGCAGTCGCGGCAGCTGCAGGAGGCGCTGGCGGGCGATCCGCAGTTCGAACTGGTCGCCAACGGCGGGCAGGCCGGGCTGGACGCGTTCCCCGAACGCCTGCTGCCCTATCGCTACCTGATCGACTACCTGCCCGGCGACGCGTTCAGCGCCGACCGTCTGCACGATGAACTGCAGGCGCGGCTGCAGGACCTGGGGTCGCCTGCCGGCGCGCTGGTCGAGCCGCTGCTGCCGTCCGATCCCACCCTGCAGGTGTTGCGCGTGGCCGAAGCGCTGCAGCCGGCCAATGCGCCGCAGCGCATCGACGAGGTCTGGTTCGACCGCAGCGGCCGGCAGGCGCTGCTGCTGGTGCAGACGCGCGCGGCCGGCTTCGATCCCGGCGCGCAGCAGCAGGCGGTGGACACCCTCGAGGGCGCGTTCGCGCGCGTCGCCGGCGACAGCGGCAGCCGCCTGGAGATGAGTGGGCCGGGCGCGTTCTCGGTGAAGATCGGCAACCGCACCGCGCGCGAGGCCGGCACCATCGGCACCATCGACACGATCGGCATGATCCTGCTGCTGTGGATCGCCTACCGCAGCTGGAAGATGCCGATCCTGGGGTTCCTGCCGCTGGCCAGCGCCGGCCTGGCCGGGCTGTCGGCGGTGGCGCTGGCCTTCGACGGCGTGCACGGCATCACCATCGCCTTCGGCTTCACCCTGATCGGCGTGGTGCAGGACTATCCCATCCACTTCTTCAGCCACGAACGCCCCGGCCGCTCGCCGTGGGACAACGTGCGCGCGCTGTGGCCGACGCTGGGCACCGGCGTGGTCGCCACCTGCATCGCCTACCTCACCTTCCTGTTCTCCGGCGTCGCCGGGCTGAAGCAGCTGTCGGTGTTCACCATCACCGCGCTGGCCACCGCGGCGCTGGCCACGCGCTACCTGCTGCCGGCGCTGGTCGACCCTGCCACCCGCGATTTCGCCGATTCGGCGTGGCTGGCGCGGCTGTGGCGCCACACCCGGCGGCTGCCGCGCCCGCGCTGGTCGCTGGCAGTACTGGCGGTCGCCGCGCTGGTGGTACTGGTGTGGGCGCCGGGGCCGTTCTGGCAGAACGACCTGGGCAAGCTGACGCCGGTGGACCCGGCCGACCTGCAGCGCGACGCGCAACTGCGAAGCGAACTCGGCGCGCCCGACGTGCGCTACGTCATCACCGTGCGCGGCGCCGACGCGCAGGCGGCGCTGGCCGCGAGCGAACGGCTGCGGCCGGTGCTGGACCAGCTCGTCGCCGACGGTGCGCTGGACCGCTACGACATGGCCGCGCGTTACCTGCCCAGCGCGGCGCTGCAGCGCCAGCGCCAGCAGCGGTTGCCGGACGAGGCCACGCTGCGCGCCGCGCTGGCCGCGGCGGTGGCCGCCACGCCGTTCCGCGACGATGCCTTCGAACCCTTCGTCGCCGACCTGCAGCGCGCCCGCGGCGCGCCCGCGCTGCAGCCGCAGGACCTGCACGGCACGCCGCTGGCCACCGCGGTCGACGGCCTGCTGCTGCGCGGCGCCGACCATGCCACGGCACTGGTGTCGTTGAGCGGCCTGCACGACGTGGCCGCGGTGGCGACCAGCGCGCGCCTGCACGGCGCCGAGCTGCTGGACCTCAAGCACGCCTCCGAATCGCTGGTGGCCGAATACCGCGGCCGCGTGCTGATGGCGCTGGCGGTGGCGGTGCTGCTGCTGTCGGCCACCGTGTGGGCGGCGCTGCGCTCGCCGCGCCGGGTGCTGCGCGTGCTGCTGCCGATGGCGCTGACCACGCTGGCGGTGCTGGCGCTGCTGCGCGGCATGGGCATCGAACTGAACCTGTTCCACCTGATCGGGCTGATCCTCGCCGCCGGCCTGGGCCTGGACTACGGCCTGTTCTTCGAGCACGCCGGCGACAGCCACGCCGACCAGCTGCGTACCCTGCATGGCCTGCTGGTGTGCAGCGCGATGACGCTGCTGGTGTTCAGCCTGCTGGGCCTGTCGTCGATTCCAGTGCTGCGCGCCATTGGCGGCACGGTGGCGCTGGGCGTGGTGTGCAATTTCGTGCTGGCGCTGCTGGTTTCGCGCCACCCCTGGCAGGAGGCCGCCGATGCTGGCGCGTGAGGACATCCTGCGCCTGGTGCCACACCAGGGCGGCATGTGCCTGTGGGACGAAGTGCACGCCTGGAGCGCGACGGAGATCGCGCTGCGCGCCTTCAACCACCGCGATCCGGCGCATCCGCTGCGCAGCGGCGGGCAGCTGCGCGCCATCCACTTGTGCGAGTACGGCGCGCAGGCGATGGCGGTGCACGGCGGCCTGCGCGCGCGCGGACGCGGCGGCGCGGTGGTGCCCGGCGTGCTGGTGGCGCTGCGCGAGGTGCAGCTGCACGTGGCGCGCATCGACGATCTCGAAGGCGCCATCGAAGCGACCGCGCAGGTGCTCGCCGAAGCGGAAACCAGCCAGCAGTACGGCTTCCGCATCACCCATGGCGCGCGCGTGCTGGCCGAAGGCCGCGCGGCGGTGATGCTGCAGCCGGGACAATGACCGCAACGACATGCAGGAAGAAACCGCGATGAGTACGAAACGACGCGCGCTGGTGACCGGCGGCAGCGGCGACCTGGGCGGGGCGATCTGCCGGCGCCTGGCCGCCGATGGCGCCCATGTGATCGTGCACGCCAACGGCAACCTGGCGCGGGCGCAGGCGGTGGCGGCGGAGATCGCCGCGGCCGGCGGCAGCGCGCAGGCGGTGGCCTTCGACGTGGCCGACGGCGAGGCGACCGCGGCGGCGCTGGAGCAGCTGCTGGCCGACGGCCCGATCCAGATCGTGGTCAACAACGCCGGCGTGCACGACGACGCGCCGATGGCCGGCATGGACGTGGCGCGGTGGCGGCGGGTGATCGACGTGTCGCTGCACGGCTTCTTCCACGTCACCCAGCCGCTGCTGCTGCCGATGGCGCGCACGCGCTGGGGCCGCATCGTCAGCGTCTCGTCGGTGGCGGCGGTGCTCGGCAACCGCGGCCAGACCAACTACGCCGCGGCCAAGGCGGCGCTGCACGGCGCCTCGAAGTCGCTGGCGCGGGAAATGGCCAGCCGCGGCATCAGCGTCAATGTCGTCGCGCCGGGCGTGATCGAAGGCAGGATGGCGGCCGATGCGTTCCCGCCGGAACTGATCAAGCAGACCGTGCCCGCCGCGCGCGCGGGCAGGCCGGAGGAGGTGGCGGCGCTGGTCGCCTTCCTGTGCGGCGAGGATGCCGGCTACATCAACGGCCAGGTGATCGGCGTCAATGGCGGAATGGGGTGAGGAGCAGGAACTAGTGGACAGGAACCAGGAACGAGAGAAGGCAACAGCAAGGGCGGAAGTCGTCATTCCCGCGTAGGCGGGAATCGCTTTTCGGCAAGCCGCATAAGTCTGGCCATTGTTCCCGGAGCGCACAGCAAGAGCGATTGACCATCCCATCGGGCTGTGGGGCATTTCCGCCTGCACGGGAATGGCGGCCAAAGCAGGCTTCTGCTTTCTCTCGTTCCTGGTTCCTCTTCACTCGTTCCCGGCGTCATCGATCACCGGTGGATGCGCGCGGATCGTGCGGTGCACCTGCCGCACGTGGCCGTGGCGCAGCGCCAGCCGCACGATGTGCGTGGTGATGCGGGTCAGGTCGCGCAGCGGGCGGAAATGGCTGGGGCGGAAGCATTCGTCGCTGCCGGCGGCGCGGTAGCGCGACTCGATCGGCACCGATACGCAGCGCGTGCCCAGTTGCCGCGCGGCCGAGATCAGCACCTGCGCCTCGAATACGAAATCCTCGCCGGGTACCTCGCGCATCGCGATCACGTCGGCCGGGTAGAAACGCTGCCCGCTCTGGCTGTCGGCGACCTGGTAATGCGTGCCCCAGGCCACGCCCCAGTCGCCGAACTCGTTGGCCAGGCGCCGCAACAGCGGCTGCGAGGCGCGCTTGCGCAGGCGTGCGCCGATGATGATGCAGCCGGGGTGGCGGTTGGCGCTGGCCAGCAGCCGCGGCAGGTCGGCGGCCGCATGCTGGCCGTCGCCGTCCATGGTCAGCACGCCGCGCAGGCCGCGCCGCGCGGCTTCGGCGAAACCGCTGCGCAGGGCCTGGCCCTTGCCGCTGCGCCGCGCATGGCGCAGCACGGTGACCGGCAGGTCGGCGACGAGGTCGGCGGTGCCGTCGTCCGAACCGTCGTCGACCACGATCACGTGCGGGAAATACGCGAGCGCCCCGCTCACCACCTCGCGGATGCGCAGCGCTTCGTTCAGCGCCGGGATCACCACCGCCACGTCGTCGACGCGCAGCATGCCGGAGTCACTCATGGCCGATGCCGATCCGCAGCCACTGGCCGGCGCCGGCGGGCAGCCACACCTGTTCGTGTTCCAGTGCGAGTGCCTCGAGCAGCGGCAGCGCCGGCTGCATCGCGTTGCCGGCCAGCAGCCGCGACAGCGGCCCGGTGGTGTCCGCGTCCCCGGCGGCGCGCTGCGCCGGTTCCACGCGCAGCACGGGCAGGCCGGGGCAGGGCGTGCGCGACAGCACCAGGGCGACGCCGAGCAGGCCTTCACTGGGCGCGACCTCGCCCAGCGGTCCACAGGACGGGCCGTCGTAGGCGACCAGCAGCACCGCTTCGCTGCCGGCGGCCAGCTGCGCGATCGCCTCGATCAGGCCCTGCGCGAAGCTGCCCGGGCCGGCGCTGATCGCGGTGGCCGGCACGTGCGCGCCGGTGCCGATGGTCCAGTAGCCGGCGGCGGCGTTGTGCACCGAGTTGTGGAAGCGGGTGGGCGACACCGCGCGCGGGTCGCTGGCCAGCGTCGCGCACATGTAATCGGTGATCGACATCTCGCCGTGGGTGGAGGCGAACACCGACGGCAGCGCCGTGGCCTCGCGCCCCGCCGCCTCGCAGGCGGCCTGCGCCGCCTCCAGCGCCACCGCCACGGTGGCCGGCGCGCGGCGGCGCTCGTTGGCGGCCAGCAGCGTGGGCGCCGGGCGCGCCGGCGCCTGCGCCGGGCGCAGCCCCTCGCGCACCCAGGCGCAGGCCGCGTCCCAACCGGGCAGGCCACTGCCCCAGAAACCGATGCCTTCGACGATCGCTTCGCGCATGTCCCTCATTCCACCCTGCCGAACACCAGCGAGCAGTTGTTGCCGCCGAAGCCGAAGGAGTTGTTCATCGCATGGCGGATGTCCGCCCGCGCGTTGTCGAAACGGATCTGCGGGCCGCAGGCCGGGTCGGGCACCTCGCTGTTGAGCGTGCCCGGCAACAGCCCGTCGGACAAGGCCAGCAGCGCGAATACCGATTCGACGATGCCGGCCGCGCCCAGCGTGTGCCCGGTCCAGCCCTTGGTCGAACTGGCGTGCAGCGACGGCGGGAACAGCGCGGCCACCGCGGCGGCCTCGATGCTGTCGTTGGCCGGGGTCGAGGTGCCGTGCAGGTTGAGGTAGCCCAGCTGCGCCGGTTCGAGCCCGGCGCCGTGCAGCGCCTGCTGCATCGCCAGGCGCGCGCCCAGCCCCTGCGGGTGCGGCGCCGACATGTGGTGGGCGTCGCTGGATTCGCCATGGCCGCACAACTGCAGCGCGGTGGCGGGGCCGGCATCGGCGCGCTCCAGTACCGCGTAGCCGCCGGCCTCGCCCAGCGACAGCCCGCTGCGGCGCGCGTCGAACGGCTGGCACGGCGCGCTGGCGACCAGCTGCAGCGAGTGGAAGCCGAACAGCACGCTGCCGCACAGGGTATCGACGCCGCCGACCAGGGCCGCGTCGGCGAAGCCGGCGTGGATCAGCCGCGCGGCCTGCGCGAACACCTTGGCGCTGGACGAACAGGCGGTGGCCACGGTCACGCAGGGGCCGCGCAGGCCGGTGGCGGCCTGGACGAAATCGCCCAGCGCGTGCGGGGTGTGGATGCGCGGGCGCCGCAGGTCCGGCGGGAAATGCGCCAAGCCCTCGGCATCGGTGGACAGGCGCGCGTAGGCCTCCTCGGTGGCGCCGATGGCCGACGTGGAGGTGCCCATCACCACCGCCACGCGGTGGGCGCCATGGCGGGCGACGACGCCGGCCAGCGCGTCCAACAGGCCGTCCTGCTGCAGCGCCAGCCACGCCAGCGCGTTGTTGCGGCAGGCGAAGCCGGCCAGCGCCGGCGGCAGCGCCACGTCCTCCACGCCATCGACGCGGCCGATCCAGCAGTCCAGCGGGTCGGCGCCGAAATCGTTGCGGCGCAGGCCGCTGCGGCGTTGCGCCAGCGCCTGGCGCTGCGCCTCCAGCCCCGCGCCCAGCGCGGTGGTGGCGCTGTGCGCGAGGATGTTCAGCGGGAGCTGGCGCGGTGGCGATGCGGCGGTCACGCGGTCTTCCGGGGCTTGGACGGGGCGCGAGTATATCGGGGCGCCGCGCAGCGCACGGTTTTCGCGCGGGGTGATGGCGTACGCGTTTCTTGATGAAAATGAATGAAGCGCCGGCCGAAAAGCTGACGCCCGCATGAGCGCATGCCTTTCACCGGCGTCGGGTTTCCGACACAATCCCTTGCATTCCCAAGCAGGGCAAAGCCCGCGGGCATGCAAGCCTACGTATATAAAAGCCAACGCAAGCAGGACACCTACGTCTACCTTGCCAAGCGCGATGATTTCGACGCGATCCCGGCCACGCTCGGCGCCGCCCTGGCGCCGTTCGCGTTCGTGCTGGAGGTCGCCCTGACCCCGGAGCGGCGCCTGGCGCAGGCCGACGCCGCGCTCGTGCGCGCCAACCTGGCCGCGCACGGATTCCACCTGCAGCTGCCGCCGCAGCCCCTGGCGCCGGTGAAGATCGCCCGCATCGACGGCCGCGATGACTGACGTCCTGCGTACCCGTGCCCTGGGCGCGCTGGCGGCCGGCGCGCTGCTCGCGCTCGCCACCGCGTTCGGCGGCGTCGCCGCGGCCGCCTGCGGCCTGCTGGCGCAGCCGGCGTTCGCGCTGGGCGTGTCGTGGTGGCGGCGCACGCGCGCGGCCGCGCCGCTGTCCGCCCAGTGCCGCCAGGACCTGCCGGGCCTGCTGGCGGTGTGGACCGGCGGCGCGCTGGTGCTGGCGCTGCTGGTGTCCTGGCCGCTGGCGGCGCTGCACGACAGCGGCAGCCTGCAGGCGGTGCTGGCGTTGTGCGTGGCGGTGAGCATCGCGGTGGCGGCGCTGTGGCGCACCTGGCCGCTGTGGCAGGCGCTGGAGCGCGGCGGCGGCACGCTGCGCGCGCACTGGCAGGCGCTGTCCGCGCGCGGCATGGATTCCTGGCAGGGCGTCGGCGCGGCGCTGGCGCTGTGGCTGCTGTGCGCGGCCGTGGTCGCCCCGGCCTGGCCCGGCCTGGTCGGCGATGGCGTGCGCTGGCCGCTGGCGATCGCCACCGCGCTGCTTTCGCCGCTGCTGCACGCCGCGCTGCAGGCGCTGCCCGCCGTCGCGCTGGCCGCGGCGCCGGCCGCACAGACATTCGATCCATTCGCCGAGGCGCAGGCCGAACCGGCGCCGCTGGAACCGCTGGCGCCGCACGAACTGGCGCCGCAGCTGTACGAGGCCGCGCGCGTGGGGCGCGTGGACCGCGCGCTGCAGCTGCTCGAGGCCGGTGCCGACCCGCATGCGCTGCCCCCGGACGGTTCGCGCGACCAGCGCAGCCTGGCGGTGCTGGCCGCGGTACTGCCCGACCTGCGCCTGCTGCGCGCGCTGATCGGCCGCGGCGTGGACGTGAACCTGGCCCACCGCGGCATGACCCCGCTGCTGGCCGCCACCCGCGACAGCTGGCATGGCCGTCCCGAGGCGGTGATGACCCTGCTGGCCAACGGCGCCGATCCGCGCGCCACCGACGCCGACGGCAACACCCCGCTGCACCACGCCGCGCGCAGCTCCGACCCCGGCGTGGCCGCGCTGCTGCGCGACGCGGCGGCCGAGATCGACGCGCTCAACCAGGAAGGCCACAGCCCGCTGGCGGTGGCCTGCCAGGCCGGCAACTGGCGGCTGGCGCGGTTCCTGCTCGAGCGCGGCGCCAAGGTCGAACCGGCCGACGGCGTGCCGGTGCTGATTCCCGCCGCCGCCACCGAGGACGACGATCCGGCCGGCGTGCAGCTGCTGCTCAAGCACAAGGCGCGGCTGGACGCGCGCGACCGCCGCCGGCGCAGCGCGCTGCACGAGGCCGCCGCCGCCGGGCACGTGGACATCGTCGAGGCGCTGCTCGCCGCCGGCGCCAACATCGAACCGCGCGACGCGGCCGGCCGCACGCCGTGGCTGGACGCGGCCTCGCAGGGCCATGCCGGCGTGCTCGAACGCCTGCTCGCGCACAAGCCCGACGTCGCCGCGGTCGACGGCGAGGGCTGCAACGCCGTGCTGCTGGCCTGCCGCGCCGACACGGTGACCGCGGCGCTGGTGCGGCGCCTGCTGGACCTGGGCATCGCCGCCGATGCGGCCGCCGCCGATGGCCGCCGCGCCATCGACCATGCCGCTGCCGCCGGGCGCTGGAGCATCGTCTCGCTGCTGGACCCGGCCTATCCGCTGCCGGCCGCGGTCAGCGACGCGCTCGCCGGCGAGACGGGCGACGCCGCCGCGCCGGCGCAGCTCAACGACCGCGCCCCGCTGGCGCTGCTGCGCGAGGCGCTGGCCTTCGGCAACACCGACGGCATGGCGCCGCTGGCGCGGCTGTGCGCGGCGCCGGAACTCGGCGCCCTGCTGCACGACGTGGAACTGGCGCTGCAGCCGCGCGTGGTGGACTGGCTGCTGGCGCACGGCGCCGACGCCGAAGTGGCCGACGCCTGCGGCGACACGCCGATGTTCGCGCTGCTGGCGCGCGGCGTGGACGCCATCCCGACCCTGCAGGTGCTGCTGCGCCACGGCGTGTCGCCGGCCGGCCGCGGCGGTCTGGGCCGCCTGCTGGCCGCCTGCGCGCAGCACGACCAGGGCTCGCGCGGCACCGAACAGTTCGTGCTGGAGCTGCTCGAACGCGGCGCCGATCCGTTTGGTGCGTCGCCGGCCGGCGATCCGCCGCTGGCGCTGGCGGTGCGCCTGGGCTGGCTGAAGGTGCAGCACTGGCTGCTGGCGCACGGCGTCGACCGCGAGGCGCGCGACAGCCACGGCATGACCGCGCTGCACCTGGCCACCGCGCTGGCGCGCGAGGCCTCGCTGAAACTGCTGGTGATGCAGGGCGCTTCGCCCGACGCGCGCGCCGCCGACGGGCAGACACCGCTCGGCGTGGCGCTGTCCAGCGGCCGCCGCGACCTGGCCGACTGGCTGGACTGGCGCGGCTGGCCGCTGCCGCTGCGCGCCCTGCGCGAGGCCGACGTGCCCGCCGCGGCGATGGCCGGCGACGCCGACGCGGTGCGCCGCCTGATCGACCTGGGGCTGCCGGTGGACGCGGTCGACGCGCAGGGCTGCACCGGCCTGCTGCGCGCGGCTGGCGGCGGCCATGTCGCCACCGTGGACCTGCTGCTGGCGCGCGGCGCCGACCCGCAGCACGCGGCCGCCAGCGGTGCCACGCCGCTGTCGGCGGCGGTGAGCATGCGCCAGGCCGCCATCGTCACCGCCCTGCTCGACGCCGGCGCGCGCATCGACCATCGACTGCCCGGCGGCGTCACCGTGCTGATGCTGGCCGCGGCGCTGGGCCTGCCGGACATCGTCGCCAAGCTGCTGACCGCCGGCGCCGACGTGCACGCCGGCGACGACCAGCAGCTGGCGCCGCTGCACTGCGCCGCGCTCTACGGTTTCACCGCGCGCGACCGTTCGCGCCTGCTGGCGCTGCTGGACACCCTGCTGCTGGCCGGCGCCGAAGCCGACCAGCCTTCGGCCGGCACCGTCACCCCGCTGCTGCTGCTGCTCGGCGCGCGCGCCGAACCGGGCACGGCCTGCGACGAACACGTGGTGCTGGCCGCGGTCGAACGCCTGCTCGACGAGGACGTGGCGCTGGACGTGCGCGACCCGCGCGGCTTCGGCCCCTTGCATCTGGCCGCGCTGCACGGCCTGCCGCTGCTGGTGCAGCGCCTGCTGCGCGCCGGCGCCGACCCCGACCTGCGCGACGCGCTGGGCCGCAGCCCGCGCGAGATCGCGGTCATGCGCGGCTTCATCGACGTGGCCGGCGAGTTCGAACCGGCGGTCCCGGGCGTCTCCTCCATGGCCCGTTTCCTGCGCGACCGCGGCTGAGCGCGCCGTACGCGCGCTGCGGTGGATGGCGCGCGCCACGTAGGAGCGGCTTCAGCCGCGACGGGGCGTTCCCGGTAAAGCCTTTCGCGGCTGAAGCCGCTCCTACGGGGATTGCGGCGTGGCTGCGGGGGAATGTTCCTTGCGGTGGATGTTCTCGACTGCACCGCGCTGCAGCCGAACATCCCGGCCTGCGTAGGAGCGGCTTCAGCCGCGATGGGGCGTTCGCGGCAAAGCCTTTCGCGGCTGAAGCCGCTCCTACGGGAAACGCCGGGTGTGCTACTCGCCGGCCGCCGGTTTTTCGGCTACCGCGTCGCTGTCGCCGACGTCGGCCTCGAACAGGTGCATCAGGTCGGCGCGGGCGTCGCGCGAGGTCTGGATCACCGCCGCCTCGTCGTCGTAGACCAGGTGCTGGGCCTTGAGCAGCTTCTCGTCGTGCTCGCGGAAGCGGCGCACGTGTTCGCGCGCGGTGGCCTCGGCGATGCCCAGCGAGGTCAGCACGCGTTCGCCGATCTCCAGGCTGGAGCCGAAGACTTCGCGGAACGGTTCGGCCGACATGTCCATCAGCTTCCACGCGTGTTGGCGGTTGCGCGCGCGCGCCAGCACCCGCGCCTGCGGGTACAGGCGCCGCACCAGGCGCACCGCGCGCAGGTTGGTGTCCGGGTCGTCCATGGCCATCACGAACACGCGGATCTGGTCGCTGCCGGCCGCGCGCAGCAGGTCCGGCCGGGTGGGGTCGCCGTAATACAGGTGGTTGCCGAAGCGGCGCAGGTCTTCCACCGTGTCCGGGTCGGCCTCCAGCGCCACGAACGGGATGCGCTGCGCGGTCAGCAGGCGCGCGACGATCTGGCCGAAGCGGCCCATGCCGGCGATCAGCACCTGCGGGTGCTGGGCCTGGGCGTCGGTCAGGTTGTCCGGCGCGCGTGCCGGCCCCTGCTCGGGCGCATGCGCCTTCAGCAGGTGCTTGAGGCCGATCATCAGCAGCGGCGTCAACGCCATCGACAGGCTGACGATGGCGACCAGGCGGTCGTGGTTGATGCGCCCGAGCAGGCCGGCGCGTTCGGCTTCGTTGAACACGACGAAGGCGAACTCGCCGCCCAGCCACAGCACGCTGCCGAGCATCAGCGCGCTGCGCAGCGGCATGCGCGCGCCCAGGCCGATCAGCACCAGCAGGCCGAACTTGACCGCCAGCAGCGCGGCCACGCCGATGGCGATCACCGTCGGCTCGGCGGCGATGCGCGCCAGGTCGATGCTCATGCCGACGGCGATGAAGAACAGCCCCAGCAGCAGTCCCTTGAACGGCTCGATCTGCGATTCGATCTCGTGGCGGAATTCCGAGTCGGCCAGCAGCACGCCGGCCAGGAACGCGCCCAGGCTGGGGCTCAGCCCGGCCTTCTGCATCAGCCAGGCGGTGCCCAGCACCACCAGCAGCGCGCTGGCGGTGAACACCTCCGGCATGCGCGTGCGCGCGACCATGCCGAACAGATGGCGCAGCACCGGCCGGCCGAGCAGGATCACCACGGCCAGCGCGCCCACCGCGGTGGCCACGTTCTGCCAGGTCAGGGTCTCGTTGCGGATGCCGCCCAGCAGCGGGATCGCCGCCAGCAGGGGGATGGCGACCAGGTCCTGGAACAGCAGGATGGCGAAGCCGAAGCGGCCGTAGTCGCTGTTGAGCGCCTTGTGCTCGGACAGCAGCTGCAGCCCGACCGCGGTGGAGGACAGCGCCAGCGCGGTGCCGACCACCAGCGCGCTCTTCCAGTGGAAGTGGTACAGCAGCAACAACCCGCCGAGCACGCCGGCAGTGAGCAGCACCTGCGCGGTGCCGCCGCCGAACACCGGGCGCCGCATCACCATCAGCCGCGCCGGCGACAGTTCCAGGCCGATCAGGAACAGCAGCATCACCACGCCGATCTCGGCGGCGTTGAGGATGCGGTCGGCATCGTGCACGAAGGCCAGCACGTGCGGCCCCAGCGCCACGCCGGCGGCGAGGTAGCCCAGCACCGCGCCCAGCCCGAAACGCTTGAACACGGGCACGGCGATCACCGCTGCGAGCAGCAGTACCAGGGCCAGTTCCAGACCGCCGCCATGCATCGGGATCACGCTCGAAGTGAAGAGAAGGAAGGGCAGCGCGGCCGCCGGATCGGGCGCATGCGCGTTCTGCCGGAAAGAGTAGCGCGCGCCCGCCGGCTTGGAAAATCCCGGCGCGCGTGCTTGACCCCGCTGCGTGGCGGTCGCAGACTCGCGCAGCCGCCGGCCGCGCCGCGCGGCAATCCTTCGGAGTCCACACCATGCCCAGCGACAGTAGACGTCGACCTCGTTCGACGCCGGAGACGGTGAACGCCTAGCGGGCTGGTTCGCCGGTGCCGGCGTTGCGCCCGCAACCTGCAGCCGGCCACGGGCCGGCAAGGCGAACCACGATGAACCAGAAGCAGCTCCTGCGTCCGGCCGCCGATGCCAGCACCCTCGGCGCGCCCCTGGCGCAGTTCAACACCGCCGACGCGGTGGTCTACCTCAACCAGCTCGACCGGGCGCAGGCCGCCACGGTGCTGGCCGCGCTGCCGCTGCCGCGCGCGGTCAAGCTGCTGGAAGCGCCGGAACTGCAGCGCGCCGGCGAACTGGTCGCCGCGCTGCCGCCGGCCCGCGCCGCCGCGCTGCTCGGGCTGATGGCCGACGACCGCGCCACCGACATCGTGCATGAACTGGACGAGGCCGAGCGCGCGCGGCTGATACCGCTGCTCGAGCCGGACGCGCGCCGTTCGATCCAGCTGCTGCTCGGCTATCCGCCCAACACCGCCGGCGCGCTGATGACCACCGAGTTCGTCAGCGTCCCGGCCGACTGGACCGTCGCCCGGACCCTGCAGCACATCCGCGAGGTCGAGCGCACCCGCGAGACGGTCTACGCGATCTACGTGCTCGACCCGCAGAGCCGCCAGCTGCGCCAGGTGGTGACCATGCGCCGGCTGATCACCGGCGCGCCGGAGGATTCGATCCTCGACGTGGCCCAGGTCAACCCGCCGGTCAGCGTCGGCCCGTTGCTGGACCAGGAGGACGTGGCGCAGCTGATCCGCCGCCACGACCTGCTGGCGATCCCGGTGGTGGACGCGCAGCAGCGCATGCTCGGCATCGTCACCGTGGACGACATCCTCGACGCGCTGATCGACGAATCCACCGAGGACGTGCACAAGTTCGGCGGCGTCGAGGCGCTGGACAAGCCGTACATGCAGATCGGCTTTTTCGACATGATCAGAAAGCGCGCCGGCTGGCTGAGCGTGCTGTTCCTCGGCGAGATGCTCACCGCCAGCGCCATGCAGCACTACGAGGACGAACTGGCGCGCGCGGTGGTGCTGACCCTGTTCATCCCGCTGATCATGAGCTCGGGCGGCAACTCCGGCTCGCAGGCGACCTCGCTGCTGATCCGTTCGCTGGCGCTGCAGGAACTGCGCCTGCGCGACTGGTGGAAGGTGGCGCTGCGCGAGCTGCCCACCGGCGTGGTGCTGGGCGGCATCCTCGGCCTGCTGGCCGTGGTGCGCATCACCGTCTGGCAGCTGGCCGGCCTGCACGACTACGGCGCGCACTGGAAGCTGCTGGCGGCGACCATCGGCGCGGCGCTGGTGGGCATCGTCACCTTCGGTTCGCTGTCCGGCTCGATGCTGCCGTTCGTGCTAAAGCGGCTGGGCTTCGACCCGGCCAGCGCGTCGGCGCCGTTCGTGGCCACGCTGGTGGACGTGACCGGACTGGTCATCTACTTCAGCATCGCCGCGATGATCCTGGGCGGGACGCTGCTGTAGGCGGGCTGGCGGCCGGTTGGCGGGCCGTTGGCGCAGGCCTGGCGTGGCATGATCGGCGGCGGAACCTACAGTCGGGGCTCCCCGTACAGGAGCCGCCGCATGGAGCAGGACATGAAGTTGAACCCGACGATCATCCGCCGCCTGCGCGAGGCCAGGCACTGGTCGCAGGAACAGCTGGCCGCCGCCGCCGGCCTGAGCCTGCGGACCGTGCAGCGGGTGGAGACCGAGGGCGCCGCCTCGCGCGAGACGCGCGTCTGCCTGGCCGCGGCGCTGGACACCGACGTCAGCGCGATCATGGAGGGCGAACCCGCTGCCCCCGACGCATTCCGCTGGAATCCGTGGATGCTGCCCATCCTCGCCGGCGTGCTGGCGTTCGCCGCAGGCACGATGCTGGGCGCGCCGCGGATCGTGGACTACGGCGCGATCGTGCTGGTGTCCATCGGCGTGCTGGGCCATTCGCTCAGGAAGTGATCTCCGCCGCGGGACCGCGGCGCGGCCGATGCCGGTTGATCCTGCTCATGCCAATGCCGCCCCTACGCGTGTACCTTTGATCGCGTTCCCGTTGTCGGCGTCGCGATGAGCATCTATCACCTGCAGACCGTGTTCCGTCCCCGCTCGGTGGCCGTCGTCGGCGGCAGCCCGCGCGAACGCTCGGCCGGGCGCGCGGTGGTGCGCAACCTGCGCGCGGCCGGTTTCGCCGGGCAGATCGGCTGGGTCAATCCGCGCCACGCGCAGATCGACGGCATGCGCACGGTCAAGCGGCTCAAGGACCTGCCGTGGGTGCCGGACCTGGTGGTGGTCACCACGCCGGCGGCGATGGTGCCGTCGGTGGTGGCCGCGGCGGCCGAGCTGGGCGTGGCCGCGGCCATCATTCTGACCGCCGGGCTCGGCCGCGGTCCCGGCTCGCTCGCCGCGCAGGTGGAGGCGGCGGCGCGGCCGAAGGGCATGCGCATCCTCGGCCCGCACTGCCTGGGCGTGATCGCGCCGCATGCGCGGCTCAACGCCTCCATCGCCGCGCACACGCCGCAGGCCGGCGACCTGGCGCTGATCTCCGAATCCAGCGCGATCGCGGCCGCGCTGGTGGAGTGGGGCGTGGCGCGCTCGATCGGCTTCTCCGCGGTGGTGTCGCTGGGCGATGCGCTGGACGTGGATTTCGGCGACCTGCTCGACTACTTCGCCGCCGACTATCGCACCCGCGCGATCCTGCTCTACGTCGACCAGATCAGCGACGCGCGCAAGTTCATGTCCGCCGCGCGCGCGGCCGCGCGCGCCAAGCCGGTGGTGGTGGTCAAGTCCGGCCGCCAGCCGCGCGGCGCCGAGGCGCGCGCGCCTACCCACTCGCAGGCGCTGGCCGCGGCCGACGCGGTGTACGGCGCGGCGTTCAACCGCGCCGGGCTGCTGCGGGTCAACGCCCTGGACGAACTGTTCACCGCCGCCGAGACGCTGGGCCGGCTCGGCACGTTTCCCGGCCACCGGTTGGCGATCCTCAGCAACGGCGGCGGCATCGGCCGGCTGGCGGTGGACCAGCTGCAGGCGCTGGGCGGCACCCTGGCGGCGCTGTCGCCGGCCACGGTGGAGCGGCTGGACCAGGCGCTGCCGAGCGGCTGGTCGCGCGACAACCCGGTGGACATCGTGGTCGATGCCGGCGGCGAGCGTTACGCCGCCGCGGTGGAAGCGCTGCTGGCCGACGAGGCCAACGACGCGCTGCTGGTGGTCAACGTGCCGACCGCGTTCACCTCCTCGGCTGACGCCGCGCAGGCGCTGACCCGCACGCTCGGCCTGCGCCCGCGGCAGCTGCGCGACAAGCCGGTGTTCGCGGTGTGGCTGGGCAACGACGAACAGGCCACGGCCACGCTCAACACCGCGCGCGTGCCGACCTATCCCAGCGAGGCCGAGGCGGTGCGCGGCTTCCAGCACCTGGTGCGCTACCGCCAGGCGCAGGCCGCATTGATGGAGACGCCGCCGAGCCTGCCCGCCGATTTCGTGGTGGACGCCGTGGCCGCGCGCGCGCTGGTGGAAGCGGCGCTGGCCGACGGACAGCAGTGGCTGGACCCGGTGGCCACGCACGCGCTGCTGCTGGCCTACGGCATTCCCTCGCTGGCGGTAATGGTCGCGCGCGACGCGCACGAGGCGATGGACCTGGCGCAGCCGCTGCTGGAGCAGGGCGCCACCGTGGCGGTGAAGGTGTTCTCGCCGGACATCCCGCACAAGTCCGATGTCGACGGCGTGCGCCTGAACCTGGGCACGCTGCAGGCGGTGCAGATGGCGGCCACCTCGATCCTGCAGCGGGCGCGCGAACTGCGTCCGGCCGCGCGCATCGAAGGCGTGCTGGTGCAGCCGACGCTGGTGCGGCCCAAGGCACGCGAGCTGATCGCCGGCATCGCCGATGACCCGGTGTTCGGCCCGGTGCTGGTGTTCGGCCGCGGCGGCACCGCGGTGGAAGTGATCGACGACAAGACCCTGGCGCTGCCGCCACTGGACCTGCGCCTGGCGCACGAAGTGATCGGCCGCACCCGCGTCTCGCGCATCCTCAAGGCCTATGGCGACGTGCCGGCCGCCGACGAGCGCGCGGTGGCGCTGGTGCTGGTCAAGCTGGCGCAGCTGGCCGCCGACATTCCCGAGATCCGCGGCCTGGACCTCAATCCGCTGCTGGCCGACCGCGACGGCGTGGTGGCATTGGACGCGCGCATCGCCATCGCCCCGGTGCGGCGCCTGCACAAGGGACGCGGCCATCCGCGTTTCGCGATCTTCCCGTATCCCACCGAGTGGGAACGCAGCATCGCGCTGTCCGACGGCGGCCGCGCCTTCGTGCGCCCGGTGCGGCCGGAGGACGACGCGCTGTTCCGCGCGTTCTTCGCCCGCGTCAGCGACGACGACCTGCGCCTGCGCTTCTTCCAGTCGGTCAGGCATTTCAGCCACGAGTTCATCGCGCGCCTGACCCAGCTCGACTACGCGCGCTCGATCGCGCTGGTCGCCATCGACCCGAAGAGCGGCGACATGCTCGGCGCGGTGCGCCTGCACGCCGACGCCGATTACGACCGCGGCGAATACGGCATCCTGATCCGCTCCGACCTCAAGGGCCACGGCATCGGCTGGAAACTGATGCAGATCATGATCGAATACGCCGGCTGGCAGGGGTTGAACGTGGTCGAAGGCCAGGTGCTGCGCGAGAACAGCACCATGCTGGCCATGTGCCGCACGCTGGGCTTCAAGGTCAAGCCCGACCCGGACGACCCGACCATCATGAACGTCACCCTGCCGGTGCAGCCGGCGGGCTCGGCCTGATCCGCAGGAAGGAACCCGCATGTCCAGTTTCCAGGAGCGCGTGCACGCCGCGCCCGATACCCTCGAGGCGCTGCTGGCGCAGCCGTTCCCGCGCGAAGAGGCCCCTGAGGACGGCTGCGCGTTCGAGCAGCACGCGCTGTGGATGGGCCAGGCGCCCGGGCGGCTCGCCGCGGTGATCGGCATCGATTACACCGACTGCGACGCTGGCGGCAGCGACCTGCACGAGGAACTGGAGACCCTCTGGAACAACTATCGGGACAGCCAGGACACGGCGCTGGGCCTGCTGGTCGGTGTGCTGGGCGCGCCTTCGTGCTGCGTCGAGGGTTACGCGCCGGCCGGCAGCGGCGTGCCGGACGCGCTGCTGGATGCATTCGAACGCCACCGCATCGCCTGCTGGCGGCGCGGCGACAGGCTCGCCCTGCTGGTGCTGGGCGCCAGCGTGGGCGACGGCGAACTGGAAGTCTGCCTGGGCCTGGTGGTGGTCGCCGCGCAGGCGTGACCGCGGCATCCGCGGGCCCATGCGTTCCACCGCCGGCGGTACCGGCCGCGCGCCGCCGGCGCGACAATGACGCCATGGACACCGTTGTTGCCGGGAACGCGCCCGGAAAGATCCCGCTGTTGCTGCTGCCCGGCCTGCTCAACGATGCGGAGCTGTGGCGCGCGCAGATCGCCGACCTGTCCGACATCGCCGACTGCATCGTCGGCGACCAGACCCGCGGTGACACCCTGCAGGCCGTGGCCGAGGACGTGCTGGCGCAGGCGCCGCCGCGCTTCGCATTGGCCGGGTTCTCGCTGGGCGGCTTCGTCGCCCAGCAGATCCTGCGCGTGGCCCCGGCGCGCGTGCGGCGGCTGGCGCTGATCGGCACCTCGATCCACGCCGATTCGCCCGAACGCGCCGCGCAGCGCCGCGCGCAGCGGGCCAGCGTGCGCCTGCCCGGCACCTTCCATGGTTTCGGCGACCGGCTGATGCGCAGCTACATCGATGCCTCGCGCCTGGACGACCACGATCTCGTGCAGCGCGTGCGCGCGATGACCACGCGCCTTGGCGCCGACGTATTCCTGCGCCAAAGCGCGCTGGAGCGGCCCGACGGCCACGCCGTGCTGGCCGCCTACCGCGATCCGCTGCTGATCGTCTGCGGCGCCAACGACCGCATCACGCCGCCGGCTGTCAGCGAAGAGATGCACGCGCTGGCACCGCATTCGCAGCTGCGGGTGCTGCCCGGCTGCGGGCATCTGGCGCCGATGGAAAAACCGGACGAGGTCAGTGCCGCGCTGCGCGGGTGGCTGCTGGCGCCGGCCTGAGCCGCCGCGCGCTTCAGTGCATGGACTGCGCCTGCTCGGCGTGGTGCCAGGCGTGGCGCACCAGCCAGCGTGCCTCGTCCCACGGCACGGCCAGCGCCGGCGCATGCCGGTGGTAGCTGTCCTGCAGCACGCGGTAGAGCTGTTCCTCGCTGGCGCGCGGCCATGCCATGTAGACCTCGAAGCCCATCCGCAGCAGGCGCCGGTACTGGTCGAAGTCGTAGTGGCCGAGGCGGCCGATGGCGTGGACGCTGCGCCAATAGGCCATTTCGGCGTCCAGGTCGAGCGTGCGACGGCTTGCAGTGTGCGGGTTCTGCATGGCGGTCTCCGTTCGCGGTCCGCCCCCTGTAGGCCGGATGCTACGACCGGGACGGCGCGGGGTTCAACCCGCGCCGCATTCAGCCTTCGGCGCTGGCGTCGTCGAGCTGCGCGACGTCCTGCGCCGACAGCGACAGCCGCGCGGCGGCGAGCACCTCGTGCAGCTGTTCCACGCCGGTGGCGCTGACGATGGGCGCGGTGACGCCGGGCCGGGCGATCAGCCAGGCCAGCGCGACCTGCGCCGGCGTCGCCGCGTGCGCGGCGGCGACATCGTCGAGCGCGGCGAGGATGCGCAGCCCGCGCGGATTCAGGTAGTGCGCGACGACCTTGGCGCCGCGCGCATCGCTCTTGCCGGCGTCCTCGGCGCTGCGGTACTTGCCGCTGAGGAAACCGCTGGCCAGCGCGTAGTAGCCGATCACACCCAACTGCTGTTCGCGCGCCAGCGGCTCGAGCTCCGCTTCGTAGCCGGCGCGGTCGTAGAGGTTGTATTCCGGCTGCAGGCTCTCGTAGCGCGGCAGGTGGTAATCGGCCGACACCTTCAGCGCGTCGCGCAGGCGCGTGGCGCTGTAGTTGGACGCGCCGATCGCGCGCACCTTGCCGGCCTCGATCAGCCGCGCGAAGGCGCCGAGGGTTTCCTCCAGCGGCACCGACTCGTCGTCCTCGTGCGCCTGGTACAGGTCGATCACATCCGTGCCCAGGCGCCGCAGCGAATCGTCGACGGCGGCGTTGATGTTGTCGGCCGACAGCCCGGGGCGCTCGGCCCACTTGGCGACCTTGGTGGCGAGCACCACCTTGTCGCGCCTGCCGCCGCGCCCGAGCCAGCGGCCGATGATGGTTTCCGATTCGCCGCCCTTGTTGCCCGGCACCCACGCCGGGTACACGTCGGCGGTATCGACCAGGTTGAAGCCGGCCTCGACGAAGGCGTCGAGCAGGGCGAAGGCGGTCTTCTCGTCCACACTCCAGCCCAATACGTTGCCGCCGAACGCGATGGGGCCGACCTGCAGGCCGGAACGGCCGAGTTCGCGGAACCGGGTCATGCGCACCTCCTTGGAATCGGCACACCAGCATAGACGCCGCATCGGCCGGTTCCGTTGCGCCGACGTGAAAACAGCGTTCTGCGCCGGGCCGCGCGCCAGTGCGCCGCCGCTCGCGCGCGAGGCGAAGGCGTCGCGCGCGCATGCTAGGCTCGCCTCACTCCAACCGTGGAACATCCCGATGAAGACGTCCGCCCCGCTGGTTGCCGCCTGCCTGCTGTTCGCCGCCCTGCCTGCCGCCGCGCAGGATCCCGCGCATGCCGGCCACGATCACGCCGCCATGCATGGCGCCACCGCTTCGGCGCCGCTGCAGGCCGCCGTGTCCGGCGACTGGCGCAGCGCCGCCAATACCGCCCGCGATGCGTACCGGCACCCGCTGCAGACGCTGGAGTTCTTCGGCCTGCAGCCGCAGCAGACCGTGGTGGAGATCACCCCGGGCGGCGGCTGGTACGCCGAGATCCTCGCCCCGTTCCTGCGCGGCCAGGGCCACTATGTGGCCGCGGTGGTCGACCCGATGGCGTTGCCGGCCGGCGGTGGCCGCGATTACCAGCAGCGCACCCGCGACGGCCTGGAGAAGAAGTTCGCCGAAGCGCCGGCGCTGTTCGACAAGGCCACCGTCGTGGCCTACGACCCGGCCGCGCCGGTGCTCGGCAAGCCGGGGTCGGCCGACGTGGTGCTGACCTTCCGCAACGTGCACAACTGGCGCGCCGCCGGCCAGGCCGAAGGCCTGTTCCGCGCGTTCTTCGCGGTGCTCAAGCCGGGCGGCACGCTGGGCGTGGTCGAACACCGCGCCAAGGCCGACGTTCCCGCCGACGACAAGAGCGGCTATGTCGGCCAGGCGCAGGTCATCGCCATGGCCGAGGCGGCCGGCTTCAAGCTGCAGGAAAGCAGCGAGATCAACGCCAACCCGCGCGACACCAAGGATCACCCCAACGGCGTGTGGACGCTGCCGCCGTCCAACAACCATGACGCCGCCGACGCGGACAAATACAAGGCGATCGGTGAAAGCGACCGCATGACGCTGCGCTTCGTGAAGCCGTGAAAGGCGGGGAGCGGGGAGGGGCGTGCGACGCGAGGTGCCTGCAGATCGCATGGTCTGCCGTTCCTGCCGCACCCAGGCGCAGGTGCATGACGTGCGCGCATGCGGCCGTTTCCCCTTTCCCTTTTCCCAATTCCCATGCTCGTAGCCTTCAACAAACCCTTCAACGTCCTGTGCCAGTTCACCGACCGCAGCCAGCCGCCGCGGGCGACGCTGGCCGGTTTCGGGCTGCCGAAGAACGTGTACGCGGCCGGCCGCCTGGATTACGACAGCGAAGGCCTGCTGCTGCTCACCGACGACGGCGGCCTGGCGCACCGGCTGACCGACCCGCGCCACAAACAGGACAAGACCTACTGGGTGCAGGTGGAAGGCGTGCCGGGCGAGGAGAAGCTGCAGGCGCTGCGCGGGGGCGTGCTGCTCAACGACGGCCCGACCCTGCCGGCGCGCGTGCAGCTGCTGGAAACGGCGCCGGCGCTGTGGCCGCGCGATCCGCCGGTGCGGTTCCGCAAGACCGTGCCCGATGCCTGGCTGGCCATCACCCTGCGCGAAGGGCGCAACCGCCAGGTGCGGCGCATGACCGCCGCGGTGGGCCTGCCGACGCTGCGGCTGGTGCGGGCCTCGATGGGGCCGCATGCGCTCGACGGCCTGCAGCCCGGACAGTGGCGGGTGGTGCAGGAGTGAGTGAAGAGGAGCGATGAGCGAGAAAAATCAGGAGCGATCTCCGCCTTTGCGGAGATGACAGCTTGGTGCTGCCTTCTCTCGCTCCTCACTCCTCGTCCCTCACTCCTCGCCTTTCAAGCGTCGCTGCCGATGTCGCTGGTCTCGTCCACCGTGGTCTCGGCGCGGCGGCGCTGGGCGATCTGCTGCGATTTGGCTTCCAGTGCGGCGTTGTCGCGCTTGTTCCTGCGGTAGACGGCGTAGCCGATCAGGCCCAGGCCGACCGCGGCCACGGCGATGGTGGCGGTGGGGTTGCGCCGCGCCACGCGGCCCACGGCGCGGCCGCCGGTCTTCATCGCGCCGATCGCGGCACCGGCCTTGAGCCAGTCGGCGGCGTTGGACCCTCCGCTCTTGAGGCTGTCGCCGGCGTGGCTGGCCAGTTCCATGGCCCGCTCCAGGGCCGATCCGGTGATGTCGCTGAACTTGCTCATGGGGGATCCTCGGTTGCAGGGGCAGGCACGCAGTGTCGCGGGACGCGCGTGCAGGAAATGTTAGTCACCGGCAGGCGGGAAGCACTCCTCCGTAGGTGTGGGGCTCGCCCCACACGGCTTTCCGGTCGGGTTCCGTGCGGGGCAAGCCCCGCACCTACGATGATCCGCATGTGTTGCGTTGCGGAGACGATGGCGCGCCACGCAGGATTTGTGTAGTCCAGTCTTTCTTCACCGTCGCCACGGGAGACGATCTGTCACGTCCCGCGAGGTTTTGCGCGATGTGTGGCAGTCGCGCTCCAAGGGTCGTCTGGCCACGGATGCCTGGGATACCTCCCCTTCATCTCCTTCTTCACCTCCGCATAGGTGTTCTCCCAGAAGTTGCGCAGGTCGCCGGTGACCTGCAGCGGCTTGCCGCCGGGGGAGAGCAGGTGCAGCAGCAGCGGCACGCGGCCGTCGGCGATGCGCGGGGTATCGGCCAGGCCGAACAGTTCCTGCAGCTTCACCGCCAGCACCGGCGGGCGCGGGGTGATGCCGTCGTCGTCCATCGCGTAGTCGATGGCACGGTCCATGCCGGAGGGCACGCTGATGCGCGCCGGTGCGTGGCGGTCGACCAGCTGGCGCGTGTTCCAGTCGATGCCCGATTTCAGCGCTTCGCCCAGCTCCTGTTCGGCCAGGGCATCGAGGCGGGTCTTGCCGGCGAAGGCCGGCAGCAGCCATTCGTCGAGCGTGGACAGCAGCGCCGCGTCGGAGAGGTCGGGCAGGTCCAGTTCCGGCATCCAGTGGCGCAGGCCCTGCACGCGGTGGCGCCATTGCCGCAGGTTGCCGGTCCACGGCAGCGCTTCCAGGCCCAGTTCGCGCACGGCATCGGTGAGCGCGCGCGCGGCCTGCGCCGGGTCGACCTTCCCGGCCGGACGGCTGTCCAGCACGATGCGGTCGAAGCCCGATTCGCGGCGCGCTTCCAGGGCGCGGCGTTCGCCGTTCCAGCGCACCACGTCGTGCTGGTGGAAACGCCGCGGGAAGTCGGCACGCAGGCGCGCCTCGTCCACGGGCGCGGCGCGCAGCACCAGCGCATCGCGCGCTTCGTGGCGCAGTTCGCTGACCACCAGCCAGGGTTCGCCGCGCAGGTCGCTGGTGTCGAACAGGCGCGCGCTGCGGCCGTTGGCCAGCTGGTAGCGCAGCGGATCGGTGGCGTGGCGCGCGGCGATGCGGTCGGGGAAGGCATGGGCGAGCAGGTCGCCCAGCTCGTGCGCCTCGATCCCGGCCGGTGGCGCGGCATCGCAGCGCAGGCGCCGCCGCCACTGCCTGGCAGCCGTATCGATGGCGGCCAGGGCGCCGCGGCTGGCGTCGTGCGGCACGCGCCCGTCGCGGAACGCGGCCAGGGCACGCCAGCGCGCGGCCAGCGCATCGCCGCCCTGGCGCAGCGGATCGCGCGCTTCCAGCAGCGCGGCCAGGTCGGCGGCCAGCGCCTGCTCGCGCGGATCGGCCGCGGCGATCAGCATCGCCGCCAGCCGCGGGTGCGTGCCCAGCGCGAGCATGCGCCGGCCGGTGCCGGTGATCGTGCTGCCGTCGAGCGCGCCGAGCCGCTGCAGCAGTTCACGCGCGGCGGCCAGCGCGCCGGCCGGCGGCGGATCGACGAAGCGCAGCTCGTCGCTGCCCCAGGCGGCCAGCTCCAGCGCCAACGCGGCCAGTTCCACCTGCGCCATTTCCGGCCGCCGCTGCGGTTCCAGCCGCTGCGACTGCGGCCACAGCCGCAGCGCCCAGCCGGCGGCCACGCGCCCGGCGCGGCCGGCGCGCTGGTCGGCCGAGGCCTGCGAGATCGCCACCGCATCCAGCCGCGAGAAACCGCTGTTGGGGTCGTAGCGCGGCTCGCGCGCCAGGCCCGCGTCGATCACCACGCGCACGCCGGGCAGGGTCACCGAGGATTCGGCCACGTTGGTGGCCAGCACCACGCGGCGGCGGCCGTCCGGGTCGGGCTGCAGCACGCGCGACTGCTGTTCGACGGGCAGTTCGCCGTGCAGCGGCAGGGCATCGGTATCGGCGGGGAGCACCGGCTCCAGCGCGGCCTGCACGCGCGCGATCTCGCGCTGCCCGGGCAGGAACACCAGCACGTCTCCCGGATGCGTCGCCAGCGCATGTTCGACCGCGCGCCGCGCCTGCGCTTCCAGCGCTTCGTCGCGCCGCGCGGGAAAGTGGCTCACTTCCACCGGGAAGCTGCGGCCCTCGCTGGACAGGCGCGGCGCATCGAGGAAAGCCGCCAGGCGTTCGCCGTCGAGCGTGGCCGACATCACCACGATGCGCAGGTCCTCGCGCAGGCCCGACTGCACGTCCAGCGCCAGCGCCAGGCCGAGATCGGCGGCCAGGTGGCGTTCGTGGAATTCGTCGAACAGCAGCGCGCCCACGCCTTCGAGCAGGGGATCGTCCTGCAGCATGCGGGTGAGGATGCCCTCGGTGACCACTTCGATGCGGGTGCGCGCGGAGACCTTGTTCTCGAAGCGGATGCGGTAGCCGACGGTTTCGCCGACCGGCTCGCCCAGCTGCTGGGCCATGAACTGCGCGGCGCTGCGCGCGGCGACGCGGCGCGGTTCCAGCATCACGATCCTGCCGCCCTGCAGCCAAGGCGCGTCGAGCAGCGCCAGCGGCACCTGGGTGGTCTTGCCGGCGCCGGGCGGGGCCTCGAGCACCAGCCGCGGATGCGCGGCCAGGCTGTCGGCGATGGCCGGCAGCAGCGCGGAAATGGGAAAGGCGGTTCGCATCGCGACATTGTAGGTGCGGGGCCGTCCGGCACGGCTGCCAGCAGGTACGTCCGGCCCTGCATTTGGTTGCGGCCCGCGCCACTCCTACAATTCCCGCCTCCCCGTTCCCCGGTTCCCCGCTCCATGCAACTGATCGACATCGGCGCCAACCTCACCCACGAATCCTTCGACCGCGACCTGGACGCGGTGCTGGAGCGCGCGCGCGCCGCCGGCGTGGTGCAGATGGTGGTGACCGGCGCCAGCCGCGAGCACTCGCCGATGGCGCTGGAACTGGCAAGGCGGCATCCCGGCTTCCTGTACGCCACCGCCGGCGTGCACCCGCACCACGCGGTCGAATACACCGACGAATGCGACGCGCAGATGCGCGCGCTGCACGCGCACGCCGAAGTGGTGGCGGTGGGCGAGTGCGGGCTGGACTACAACCGCGATTTCTCGCCGCGCCCGGCACAGCGCCGGGCGTTCGAGCGCCAGTTGCAGATCGCCGCGGACCTTGCCGTCGACGGCGTGAGCAAGCCGCTGTTCCTGCACCAGCGCGACGCGCACGACGACTTCCTGGCGATGATGAAGAACTTCGACGGAAAGCTCGGACCGGCGGTGGTGCACTGCTTCACCGCCGAACGCCGCGAACTGTTCGATTACCTGGACCGCGACTGGCACATCGGCATCACCGGCTGGCTGTGCGACGAGCGCCGCGGCGCGCACCTGCGCGAGCTGGTGAAGCACATCCCGGCCGGGCGGCTGATGATCGAGACCGACGCACCCTACCTGCTGCCGCGCACGCTGCGGCCGCTGCCCAAGGACCGTCGCAACGAGCCGGCGTTCCTGTCGCACATCGTCGAGGAACTGGCGCGCGACCGCGGCGAGGACGTGGCGTTCACCGCGGCCAACGCCACCGCCGCCACGCGCGCGTTCTTCCGGCTGCCGGACGCCGGCTAGCGGGCAGCGTCGGCGGCGGTGAGCCCGTCGCCGGCCTCCCACGCATCGCGCAAGCCTTCGCGGTAGGTGCGGAAACGCGGCTGCCATTGCAGCGCCTCGCGCGTGCCGCGGCTGTCGATGCGCTTGCTGGCCGCGTAGAAGCGCCGCAGCGACGGAGCGAGCGCGGGATCGTCCCAGGCCATCGCCGGCGGCAGCGCGAACCCGCCCAGGCGCGCGGCGTGGGCCAGTACGTCCTGGGACGGCGCGGGTTCGTCGTCGGCGGGCAGGTACAGGGCGTCGTGTGTGGGCAGGCGCATCGCCGCGCTCACCGCCGTGGCCAGGTCCTCGACGTGCAGCCGGTTGAACACCAGCCCGGGCCGCACGATGTGGCGCGCGCGGCCCTGTGCCAGCTGCACCAGCGCGTTGCGGCCGCGCCCGTACAGACCGGGCAGGCGGAACACGGCCGAGGCGATGCCGCGTTCGTGCGCCAGCGCGCGCCACTGGCTTTCGGCGAGGAGCCGCCGCGCTGCGGTGGCATCGGTGGCGTCGGCGCTGGATTGTTCATCGATCCAGCCGCCGTCGCGGTCGCCGTACACGGCGGTCGAGGACAGGTAGCCGACCCAGCGCAGTGCGGGGCTGGCGCGCAGGGCGGGAGCGAGCAGGCGCAGCGCGGGATCGCCATCGGCGTCGGGCGGCACGCTGCACAGCACCGTGTCGGCCCGCGCGATGGCGTCCAGCAACGCGGTGTCAGGGTGGTGGTCGGGATGCAGGCGATGGCGCGCGATGCCGTCGCCGGGCGCGGCCGTCGGATCGCGCACGCTGCCTTCGACGGTGACGCCCAGCGAGCGGAGGTGCAGGGCGAGCGCGCGCCCGGCGCAGCCCAGCCCCAGGATCAGCACCCGCCGCGGCAGGGCGCCGGCGACGGTCATGCGCCGCGTTGCGCTTCGTAGGCCTGCAGGTGGCAGTACGCGGCCTGCAGCCGTGGGGCCGCCTGGCCGGCGGCCTGCGCGCGCTCGAGCATGTCGCCGACGACATGCGCCGCCTCCACCCGCTGCCCGGCTTCCAGGTCGCGCAGCATCGAGGCCTTGATCGGCGAGCCGGCTTTGGTCAGCGCCGACAGCGCGATGTCCTGCGCCTTGGCCGGTATCGGCTGGCCGGCGTGCGCGGCCGCGGCCAGGCATTCGTCGTACAGCGCGCGCATGAGCGCGGTGCCATGGTCGGTGGCGACGATGTGGCCGACATCGGCGCGCATCAGGCAGGTACCCGCCGCCAGCGTGGCCAGGAAGGTGTACTTGATCCACTGCTCGCCGGCGATGTCGTCCGAGGCGACGTGGTCGATGCCTGCCACCGCGCAGGCCGCGGCGAGGGCGGCGACGCGGCCGCTGCTGGTCGCCGCGTCGCGTTCGCCGAAGGTCATGCGCGCGGGCCGGTCCAGGTGCACGATGGCGCCGTCGTCGGCCTTGGTCGCGCTGATGAAGCACAGTCCGCCCAGTACCGCGTCGCGGCCGAAACGCGCGTCCAGCGCCGCGTAGTGGCGCAGGCCGTTGAGGATCGGCAGCACCGTGGTGCCGGCGCCGACCGCCGGCGCGATGGCCTCGATCGAGCTGTCCAGGTCGTAGGCCTTGCAGCTGAGCACCACCAGGTCGAACGGGCGCTCCTGCGCCAGCGCCGGCAGCGCGTCGGCGGTGACGTGCGCCACCGGGAACGCCGCGTCGCCGAGCGGGCTGCGGATCACCAGGCCATCGCGCTGCAGCTGCGCCGCGCGCGCCGGCCGCACCAGGAAGGTCACGTCGACGCCGGCCTGGGCCAGGCGCCCGCCGAAATAGCCGCCGGTACCGCCGGCGCCGAGGATCAGGATGCGCATGGTGCAGGCTCCATCGGTATCAGGGGAAAGCGGCGGCGTTCAGCTGCGCAGGCCGACACCGCGCCGCAGCAGCCACAGCGACAGCGCCGTGAGCGCGGCGACGAAGCCCAGCATCAGCGCGTACGACACCCACAGCGGCACGTCGCTGCTGCCGAGCAGGCCGTAGCGGAACGCGTTGACCATGTAGAAGATCGGGTTGGCCTTGGTCAGCGCCTGCGCCCACCCCGGCAGCAGCGTGACCGAGTAGAACACGCCGCCCAGGTAGGTCAGCGGTGTCAGGATGAAGGTCGGCACGATGGCCACGTCGTCGAACTTCTTGGCGTACACCGCGTTGATGAAGCCGGCCAGCGAGAAGATCGTCGAGCCCAGCAGCACCGTGCTCAGGGTCACCAGCGGGTGCGGCACGTGCACGCGGGTGAAGAACAGCGCGATCAGCAGCACGATGGCGCCGACCATCAGCCCGCGCAGCACCGCGCCAGCGACGTAGCCCCACAGGATCACCCAGTTCGGCATCGGGCTGACCAGCAGCTCCTCGACGTGGCGGCCGAACTTGGCGCCGAAGAACGAGGAGCTGATGTTGCCGTAGCTGTTCTGGATCACGCTCATCATCACCAGCCCCGGCACGATGAACTGCATGTAGCTGTAGCCGCCCATGTCGCCGATCTTCGAGCCGATCAGGCCGCCGAAGATCAGAAAATACAGGGTCATGGTGATGGCCGGCGGCACCAGGGTCTGGCCCCAGATGCGCAGGATGCGGTTGACCTCGCGGCGGACGATGGTGCCCAGCGCCACCCGGTTGCGGGCGCGGTCGGTCAGGGGAGCGGGGGTGCTCATGCGGCGGTGTTCTCCAGGTTGCCGGTGAGGCGCACGAACAGCTCCTCCAGGCGGTTGCTCTTGGTGCGCATCGAGCGCACGCGGATGCCGGCGGCGCCCAGCGTGTCGAACACGCGGTTCAGGTCCATCGCCCGCGGCATGTCCAGGTCCAGGGTGTGCGCGTCGACCGCGGCCAGCTGCGCGCCTTCGATGTGCGGCAGCTGCGCCGGCAGTTCGCCGTCGATGTCGAGCAGGAAGCCTTCCACGTCGAGCTTGGCCAGCAGCGCGCGCATCGGCCCCTGCTCGACGATGCGGCCATGGTTGATGATGGCCAGGTTGCGGCACAGCTGCTCGGCTTCCTCCAGGTAATGCGTGGTGAGGATGATGGTGGTGCCGGCGGCGTTGATCTCCTGCAGCGTCTTCCACATGTCGCGGCGGATCTCGATGTCCACGCCGGCGGTGGGCTCGTCCAGGATCAGCAGGCGCGGGCGGGTCATCATCGCGCGGGCGATCATCAGCCGCCGCTTCATGCCGCCGGACAGCGTGCGGCTCATCATCTGCGCCTTGTTCCACAGGTGCGCGCGCTTGAGCTCCTCCTCGGCGCGGACCTCGGCCTCGGCGCGCGGGATGCCGTAGAAACCGGCGTAGTTGACCAGGATGTCGAAGGGCTTTTCGAACAGGTTGAAGTTGATTTCCTGCGGCACCAGCCCGATCAGGCGCATGGTCGCGCTGCGCTCGGCCACCAGGTCCGAGCCGAACACCTGCACCTGGCCCTCGCTCAGGTTCACCAGCGAGGAGACGATGCCGATCAGGGTGGATTTGCCGGCGCCGTTGGGGCCGAGCAGGGCGAAGAAGTCGCCGGGGGCCACTTCCAGCGAGACGCCCTTGAGCGCCTGCACGCCGTTGTCGTAGGTCTTGCGGAGGTCGTGCACGCGCAGCGCGGGCGCGACGGGAGGGATGCGGGAGTCCAAGCTCGGGGCCTTCGCGCCGGAGTGACGGCGCCGGATGAGTGCGAGCCGGTATTATAGGTGCCCCCCGCGGCCCCGGCCCGGTTACACACTGTTGCTCGTGCCTGCACAATTCCCCCTCAGGCTGGCCGGTCGCCGCATGCTGGCGCCCACCGTCGGCCACTACCAGTTCATCCGCGACGACGGCCTGCCGCTGGATTTCCAGCCCGGTCAGTTCATCCAGGTGCACTTCGCGTACGCCGACGGTACCGCCACCAAGCGCAGCTACTCGCTGGCGACCATCCACGACCACGTGCTCGGCCCGGGCGACGCGGTGGAGATCGCGGTCAGCTTCGTGCCCGGCGGCGCGGCCACCGCGCTGTTCGAGGGGCTGGAGATCGGCCAGCACGTCACCGGCAGCGGGCCGTTCGGGCGCTTCTGCCTGCAGCCGGGCGACCGCAACGCCCGTTACCTGCTGATCGCCACCGGCACCGGTGTCACCCCGTACCGCTCGATGCTGCCGCTGCTGGCCACGGCCATGCAGGAGCGAGGCGTGGAGGTGGTGCTGCTGCAGGGCGCGCGCACGCCGGCCGAACTGCTGTACGCCGACGACTTCCGTGCCTTCGCCGACGCCCATCCCGGCTTCCGCTACATGCCGTGCCTGTCGCGCGAACTGCCGGCCGACCCGCACCCGGACGTGCGCAGCGGCTACGTGCAGCAGCAGCTGGCCGGACTGGCCCCGGACCCGGCGCGCGACATCGCCTACCTGTGCGGCAACCCGGACATGGTCGATGCCTGTTTCGAGGCGCTGAAGGCCGCCGGCCTGCTGGTGCCGCAGGTGCGCCGCGAGAAGTACGTCAGCAGCAAGTAAGCCGGCCGGACATGCGCGGGCGGCCCCGCATGCGGCATGATCCGGCCAGGCGTCCCGCGCGTGGCGGCGCCGCTCGACGCAAGGACTCCCGGGCTTGGCTTCGCTGGATTTCCCCACCATCGCCATCGTCGGCCTGCTGCTGAACATCGGCCTGGCGGTCGGCTTCTCGCTGATCCTGCTGGTGATGCGCGGCCACCCGGTGCCGCGGTTGTGGGCCGCCAGCCTGTGGGCCAGCGCGTTGAGCACGGTGTTGCTGGGCCTGCAGCTGCACATGCCCGAGCTGGCCTCGATCCTGGCGCGCAACGCCTTCGCCGTGCTCGGCAGCATGCTGATGCTGTTCGGCGTGGCGCTGCATGTCGGCCGCCGCGCGCCGGTGCGCCCGGCCCTCGCGCTGGCCGGCGCGTACATGCTGGCCATCGTCTGGTTCAGCGTGGCCACGCCGGACCTGGGCGTCCGACTGGCCCTGTACAGCGTGCTGATCATCATCTGGAAGAGCTGGGAATCGTGGCTGCTGCTGCGCCATGCGCCGGCCGACATCCGCCGCAGCTGCCGGCTGGCGGCGGCGGTGTTCCTGCTCGACGCGGCGCTGTTCCTGGTGCGTGCGCTGATCCCCGTCGCGCCCGGCGCCGGCGGCGACATCCTGCGCGCCGGCCTGCCGATGAACGTCACCTACGTCGGCGGCATGTTCGTGATGCTCGGCCACACCTTCGCGCTGGTGCTGCTGATCGTCGAACGGCAGATGGTGGACCTGCGCCGGCTGGCGCGCCGCGACGGCCTGACCGGCCTGCTCAACCGCACCGCGCTGATGGGCGACGGCGGGCAGCAGCTGGCGCAGTGCGTGCGCCAGCGGCAGCCGTTCGCGGCGATGCTGCTGGACCTGGACCACTTCAAGCGGATCAACGACACCCACGGCCACCAGGCCGGCGACGCCGTGCTGCACCACACCGCGCGTACCCTGCAGCGCAACCTGCGCGGGCACGACTGGCTGCTCGGCCGCTACGGCGGCGAGGAGTTCGTGCTGCTGCTGCCGGGCGCGGGCATGGAGCAGGCGCTGGCCTTGGCCGAGCGCCTGCGCGCGGCGCTGGAGGCCAGCCCGCTGGGCCGCGACGGCGGCGCGATCGTCATCACCACCAGCATCGGCGTGGCCATCGCCGATGCCACGCCGGACCTGGAGCGCCTGCTGGCGCGCGCCGACGCGGCGCTGTACCGGGCCAAGGCCGCCGGCCGCAACCGCGTCGCCTGCGACCTGGCGGTGGAGCCGACGCCCGCTGCCTGAACGAGCGGCGGTGTTCCCGCCTGCGGGCGGGCTCGCGCCGCGGACGGGCAGGCGCCTGTAAAGTTCGCTTGACAGCCTGCCCTCGTCCGCTGCATCCTCCTGTAAAGCGTGCTTGACAGGGAGGGATGGGGGGCATGAACGAAGCAGCAGACCGGCCACGCGCCGGCGCCGCCTGGCTGGGCATCGGCGCGGCCTTCATGGGCGTCGCCGCCACCGGGCAGACCGCGTTCGTCGGCGTGGGCGCGGCCTTCCTCGCGCTGGGCCTTGCGCTCCTGGCGCGTCCGCGCAGGAGCCGCTGAGCGATGGCGCGCGCACTGGACCGCTGGATCGTCGGCGGCATCCTCGCCAGCGGCGCGGCCGGCCTGGCGCTGCTGCGGCTGATGCCCGGCAACGCCGATACGCTGGGCGGCATCTGCATCGGGGTGGCCATCGGCCTGTCGTTCGTGGCGCTGCTGCGCCGGCAGCTGCCCGCGGCCTGCGACACCGCGCCGCTGGCGCTGCGCAGGCGCTACAGCCGCGAAATGATGATCGCGATGGGCGCCTACGTCGTGCTGCTGGTGCTGTCGATCACCCTGCTCAAGCGCGTCGACGGCACCGCGCTGCGGGCCTGCATCGCGCTGCTGCCGGTGCCGCCGATCGCGATGACCCTGCGCGCGATGATCCGCTACATCCGCGACGTCGACGAGCTGCAGCAGCGCATCGAACTGCAGGCGGTCAGCTTCGCCACGGCCTGCGTGTCGCTGCTCTATCTCACCGGCGGCCTGCTGCAGGCGGCCAGGGTGCTGGACGTGCCGGCCAGCGCGGCGATGATCTGGGTGTTCCCGCTGGTGTGCCTGGCCTATGGCCTGGCCAAGATCGCCGTTTCGCGCCGCTACCGCTGAGCACGCACGCATGGACAACCGCCTGCGCGAACTGCGCGAAGCCAGGGCCTGGTCGCAGGGGGAACTGGCCGAACGGCTGGAGGTCTCCCGGCAGACCGTCAACGCGCTGGAGACCGGCAAGTACGATCCCAGCCTGCCGCTGGCGTTCCGCATCGCGCGGCTGTTCGACGCCAGGATCGAGGACATCTTCTTTCCTGTCACATGACGCCGCCGGCCGCGTCATGGGCTGGCATATCCGATTACGTTCCATCAACCACAAGGGGCCGTTCCGATGATGTCCCGCAAGACCCGTACCCTCCTGGCGGTGGCCGCGCTCGTCGCGGTACTGGGCTACCGCGCGTTCAAGCCCGCGCCCGACGACGCCGGGGCCGACCAGGGCCCCGCGTCCACGGCCGACGTGCAGGCCAGACCGCTGATGCTCGGCAGCCTGGCGTTCCGCCCGTGCACCCTGGACTCGCCGTTCAGCCGCGACAGCCTGGAAGCGCAGTGCACCACCTTCCAGGTGCCCGAGGACCGCGGCAACCCGCAGGGCCGCAAGATCGCGCTGAACATCGCGCTGCTGGCGCCGGACAAGCCCGACGGCGTGCTGCCCGACCCGGTGTTCTTCCTGGCCGGCGGCCCCGGCCAGTCGGCGGTGGAGAGCTATCCGCAGATCGACGCCGCCTTCGCCGACGTGCGCAAGCGCCGCAACGTGATCCTCGTCGACCAGCGCGGCACCGGCCGATCCAACCTGCTGTCGTGCGAGGCGCCCGAGGGCGACGACGCCGGCATCGAGGCGATGCGGGCCGCGGCGGCCGCCTGCGCGGCGACGCTGTCGAAGAAGGCCGACCTGCGCCACTACACCACCACCGACGCGGTCGCCGACCTGGATGCCGTGCGCCAGGCCATCGGCGCGGAGAAGATCAACCTGCTCGGCGTCAGCTACGGCACCCGCGTGGCGCAGCAGTACGCCATGCGCCACCCGCAGAGCACGCGCAGCATCGTGCTCGACTCGGTGGTGCCCAACACCCTGCAGCTGGGCAACATCTTCGCCCGCAACCTGGACGACGCGCTGGCGCTGCAGTTCGCCCAGTGCACCGGCAACGCCGCGTGCAGGGCGGCGCTGGGCGACCCGCGCGCCGAACTGGACGCGCTGCTGGCCACGCTGCGCGCCAACCCGGTGACCGTGCGCTACCGCGACGCCAACACCGGGCAGGAGCGCGAGGACGTGCTGCGCGCGGACACCGTCGCCGGCCTGGTGCGCATGTACGCCTACATGCCGCAGGCCGCGGCGCTGCTGCCCAAGCTGATCCACGAGGCGCGCAACGGCCGCTACGGCGACCTGATGGCGCTGGCGCGGATGATGCAGGGCGACATGAAGGACGCCATGGCCATGGGCATGCAGCTGTCGGTGATCTGCAGCGAGGACGAGGAAGGCATGACCGCGCGCGACGGGGACGAAGCCACCGTGCTCGGCAACCGCATGGCCGAAGGGCTGGCGGCGATGTGCCAGGTGTGGCCGAAGGGACAGGTGCCGGCCGACTTCCACGCCGCGCTGTCCGGCCCGGTGCCGGCGCTGGTGCTGGAAGGCGAGTTCGACCCGGTCACGCCGCCGCGCTACGGCGAGGAAGTGGTAAAGGGCCTGCCCAACGGCCGCCTGTTCGTGCTGCGCGGCCAGGGCCACGCGGTGGTCGGCGCCGGCTGCATGCCCAAGCTGTTCGCCCAGTTCATCGACAGCACCGACGCCGCCGCGCTCGATGGCGCCTGTCTGGAAAAACTGACCTACGTGCCGCCGTTCACCAGCTTCAACGGCTGGGAACCGTGAAAAACCAGGAACGAGTGGGCAGGAACGGGAAACGAGAGAGGGCGTGGAGCGATCGTGCGCTCTGTCGTCTGAATCTTTCCGTTGACGCCGCTATCGCCGTATCACTCAAGGATCCGCTTCCATGATCGTCGCAGAACGACTCCGCAAGACCTTTCCCGGCAAGGGCAAGGACAAGACGCCGGTGATCGCCGTGGACGAGGTGGGCTTCACCGCCCACGACGGCCAGATCACCGGTCTGCTCGGCCCCAACGGCGCGGGCAAGACCACCACGCTGCGCATGCTCTACACGCTGATGACGCCGGAGACCGGCAAGGTCGTGGTCGATGGCGTGGACGCCGCCGCCGACCCGAACACGGTGCGCCGCAGCCTGGGCGTGCTGCCCGACGCGCGCGGCGTGTACAAGCGCCTGACCGCGCGCGAGAACATCGAGTACTTCGGCCAGCTGCACGGCATGGACGCGGCGACCATCGCCGCGCGCGTCGCGCGCCTGGCCGCGGCGCTGCAGATGGAGGATTTCCTCGACCGCCCGACCGAAGGCTTCAGCCAGGGCCAGCGCACCAAGACCGCCATCGCCCGCGCGCTGGTGCACGACCCGAAGAACGTGATCCTCGACGAACCGACCAACGGCCTGGACGTGATGACCACGCGCGGCCTGCGCGGCTTCCTCAAGGAGCTGCGCGCCGAAGGCCGCTGCGTGATTTTCTCCAGCCACATCATGCAGGAGGTGGCTGCGCTGTGTGACCGCATCGTCATCGTCGCGCACGGCCGCGTGGTGGCGCAGGGCACGCCGGACGAGCTGCGCGACCACGCCGGCGAATCCAACCTGGAAGACGCGTTCGTCAAGCTGATCGGCAGCGAGGAGGGCCTGCACGCATGAACAAGACCGGATTCATTGGCAGCATGCTCACGGTGATGCGCAAGGAACTGCGCGACTTCGCCCGCGACCGCCGCACTTTCCTGCTGACCCTGTTCACCGCGCCGCTGCTGTACCCGCTGCTGTTCCTGGGCATCGACAAGCTCAGCAACCTGCGCGTGGAGAACCAGCTGGAGAAGGACATGGCGCTGCCAGTGGTGGGCATGGAACGCGCGCCCAACCTGGTGGCGTTCCTGGCCAGCCACGGCATCACCGCCAGCGCCGCGCCGGACGATTACGAGGCCCGCATCCGCGCCCAGCGCGAGGACGTGGCGCTGGTGATCGCCCCGGACTTCGCCGAGGCCTGGCACGCCGGCAAGCCGGCCAAGGTCGAGATCGTCGCCGACACCACGCGCCGCACCAGCGACGTGCAGGTGGCGCGCGTGCGCACCGTGCTGACCGCCTACGGGCAGTCGGTGGGCGCGTTGCGGCTGCTGGCGCGCGGCGTCAATCCGATGGTCGCCGCACCGGTGAGCGTGGGCACGCGCGACCTGGCCACCGCCGAGGCCAAGCGCGGCATCTTCCTGTCCGTCATCCTGCCGATGCTGTTGATGATGTTCGCCTTCATCGGCGGCTCGCACCTGGTCATGGACACCACCGCCGGCGAGCGCGAGCGGCAGTCGCTGGAACCGCTGCTGGCCACCCCGGCCTCGCGCGGCGCCCTGGTCAGCGGCAAGATGCTGGCCTCGGCGGCGGTCGGGCTGACCGCGATCCTGCTGATCCTGCTGTCGTTCAAGTTCAGCGCCAGCATCGGCCGCGGCATGGCCGGTTCGCTGGACGTGAGCTTCATGGCGATGGGCAAGCTGCTGCTGGTGCTGCTGCCGCTGGTGCTGATCGGCACCGCGCTGCTGACCTGCCTGGCGGCCGGCGCGCGGAGCATGAAGGAAGCGCAGAGCCACATCGTCTGGCTGATGATGCTGGCGATGATGCCCGGCTATGCGCTGATGGCCTACCCGCTGAAGGACACCCAGCTGTGGCAGTACGCGGTGCCGTTCCTGTCGCAGAACCAGATGCTGGTGAAGGTGACCCGCGGCGAGATGCCAGGCGCCGAACAGTGGGGCGTCTACCTGGCCGCCTCCCTGCTGCTGGCGGTGCTGCTGTGGGCGGTGGCGGTGTGGCGCTACAAGCAGGAGAAGCTGGCGATCTCGGGCTGATCCGCATCGCCGCATGGGAAAGGCAAAGGCCCGGAGCGATCCGGGCCTTCCGTCTTCGTAGGTGCGCAGCTTGCCGCGCATGCTTCACCGCGCACGCTTTGTCGGCAAGGCCCATGCGGGGCGAGCCCCGCATCTACGCATGGGAAAATCCTGTGCCTGCAAAAAGAAGGCCCGGAGCGATCCGGGCCTTTCGTCTTTGTAGGTGCGCGGCTTGCCGCGCACGCTCACCGCGCACGCTTCGCTATGCGCGCTTCCCCCGGCAATCCCCATGCGGGGCGAGCTCCGCATGGGAAATCCTGTGCCTGTAACAAAAACGAAGGCCCGGATCACTCCGGGCCTTCCGTCTTCGTAGGTGCGCAGCTTGCTGCGTACGCCTTGGCCGGCAAGCCCCATGCGGGGCCAGCCCCGCATCTACTGGTTGGGCTGGAAGGCCAGCGTGCGGCGGGTGGTGGTCGGGCTGCTGATCGGCTCGAAACGCCAGCGCCTGACCGCGTTCAGGGCTTCGCGGTCGAATACGCGCGGCGGGCTGGCGCGCAGCACGCGGGCGTCGGTGACCGAACCATCGGTGCCGACGGTCAGTTCCACCAGCACTTCGCCGGAAGTGCCCGAGCGCAGCGCGTCGGCCGGGTAGCGCGGGGCGGGTGTGCTCACCGCGCGCAGGGCCGGCGCGGCCGCAGCCGGCTTCGGCGCGGCGGCGACCTGCTGCGCGGCGGCGCGGGCGTCGGCCTCGCGCTTGGCCGCGGCCTGGCGCTCGGCTTCCAGCCGCTCGCTTTCCTTGCGCGCCGCTTCCTGGCGTGCGGCCAGCTGCTGCGCGGCGGTGGCCTCGGCCGCCTGCTGCTGCGCCAGGCGCTGCTGTTCGACCAGCTGCTTGGCGCGGTTCTCGGCGTCCTTCTTGACCTTGTCGGTCTCTTCCTGGGTGCGCTTGACCGCCACCTCCATGCCGCGGGTGATGCCCTGCTTGAGCCGCGGCAGCGCTGGCGCCGACGGGTCCACTTTCTCGATCAGCGCCACCAGGCGCTGGGCCTCGGGGAAGTCCTCGCGCGCCAGGCTCTGCTCGGCGGCGATCAGGGTGTAGGGCTGCAGGTCGGTCAGCGCGCTCTTGACCGCCGCGTCGTCGGGCAGCTTGTCGCGCAGCGCCAGGTAGTACTCCATGGCGTTGTCGCCGGCCGGCGCGTACATGCGGTTCTCGCGCAGCGCGGTGCTGGCCGAGTCGCGCAGCTGGTCGGTGCCCATCGACTGCACCTTGGCCGAAACTGCCGGAGCCGGTGCCTGCGCCGCAGGCGCGGCCGGGGTGCCGGCGGCGGCCGGGGCGGAATCGTCCTTGCCCGAACAGGCGGCCAGGGCGATGGCCAGCAGGGCGGGCGCCAGCAGGCGCGTTTTGCCGTGGATCGTGACGTACGACATCAATCTTCCCCTTGAATCGACGAACGCGAATGGTTGCTCGCCCGGGCCGTCATGATGCGCGGCGTTTCCCGACGCCGGCCGGACCCGGGGCGAAGGGCGAATCTAGCATTGCCGCCGCGCCAGCACGAGATCGGGGCCGGACGGCGGCCGAAGTCGATGGCCGCCAAGGGCGGCGGCCACCGGCCGGGTCAGTGCGCGTTCGGCTTCGAATGGCCGTTGGACATCAGCTTGTCGGTCCAGGCGATGCCGACCGCCGACAGGATGAACACGCAGTGGATGATGGTCTGCCACATCACGCCGGTGGAGGTGAACTTGGTGCAGGCCACGCCCGCCGCCAGCTGCGACCCGCACAGCGGCAGGCCCAGCTGGCCGGCCTCGATGAAGGTCTTGAGCAGGTGGATCGAGGAGATGCCGATGATCGCCATCGCCAGTTTCACCTTCAGCACCGACGCATTCACGTGGCTGAGCCACTCCGGCTGGTCGGGATGGCCCTGCAGGCCCAGGCGCGAAACGAAGGTCTCGTAGCCGCCGACGATGACCATCACCAGCAGGTTGGAGATCATCACCACGTCGATCAGGCCGAGCACGATCAGCATGATCTGCTGCTCGCCCAGGGCATTGGCGTCGTGGATCAGGTGCCACAGTTCCTTGCCGAACAGGAACACGTAGACGCATTGGGCGACGATCAGGCCGAGGTAGAGCGGCAGCTGCAGCCAGCGCGAGGCGAAGATCAGGGCCGGGAGGGGGCTCAGCGGTTTGTGTTCGGACATGGCAGGGATGCTGCGTTGCGGAAAGGCGGCAGGTTAACGGTCGTCCGGTAGGCTGCCAAGCGCTACCGTATCGATCCCCGGTGACGGTCCCCCACGGAGACGCATTCATGATCGACCTCTACTACTGGCCCACCCCCAATGGCCACAAGATCACTCTGTTCCTGGAAGAGGCCGGGCTGCCGTACCGCCTGGTGCCGGTCAACATCGGCAAGGGGGACCAGTTCCAGCCCGATTTCCTGGCCATCTCGCCCAACAACAAGATGCCGGCCATCGTCGACCACGCCCCGGCCGACGGCGGCGCGCCGCTGAGCGTGTTCGAATCCGGCGCGATCCTGCTGTACCTGGCCGAGAAGACCGGCCGCTTCCTGCCCACCGACCTGCGCGGCCGCGCCGCCGCGCTGGAATGGCTGTTCTGGCAGATGGGCGGGCTGGGGCCGATGAGCGGGCAGATGGGGCATTTCAACGTCTACGCGCCCGAGCGCATCCCCTACGCCATCGAGCGCTACGACAGCGAGGTGCGGCGCCTGCACCGGGTGATGGACAAGCGCCTGTCGCAGTCGCCGTACCTGGCCGGCGACGAATACGGCATCGCCGACATGGCCAGCTACCCGTGGATCGGCGCCTACAGCAAGCTGCCGGCCGATTTCGATGCCTTCCCGCACCTGCACCGCTGGCACCAGGCCATCGCCATGCGCCCGGCCACGCAGCGCGCCTACGCGCTGGGCCCGACCGTCAACCCGGACGCGGGCAAGCCGCTGAGCGAGGAGGAGCGGCAGCACCTGTTCGGCAAGCGCTGAACAACTGCATCGCTCCCGGGCTGCGCCGTTCCGGCGGTATACGCCGGGAGCGGGTAGCGCCCGGCGGAAAAAGCGGGGCGCCTGTTCCCGTGCCGATTGATCCTGCGCAAGGCCGGCCGCGGCCGGCGCCCCTACGCTGCCTCCATCGACAACGGCACGGGGAGGGAAGAATGCATCCGATCTTGCGCGACATGCTGACGCAACCGGTGGGCTGGCTGACGATCTGCGGGGCCCTGATCATCTTGGGCATTCCGCTGTTCACCGTGTTCTTCATCCGCCGCCGGATGCGCGAGGAGCAGCGCGGCCGGCGCTGAGCGGCGGGCGGGACTGACGGCAGGGGCAAGCGCGGGCCGGCTCGGCTAGGATGGCGCGATCCGTTCTGTCCATGACAGGAAGCCCATGCGCCCCTTGTTCCTCGCCCTTGCCATGATGCTCGCCACGCCCGCCGTCCACGCCGAAAAACTCACCCTGGAAGCCATCACCGGCAACGCGCCACTGTCCGGGCCGACGCTGATGAAGCCCAAGGTGGCTCCGGACGGCTCGCGCGTGACCTTCCTGCGCGGCAAGGACAGCGACCGCAACCAGCTGGACCTGTGGGAATACGACATCGCCAGCGGCCAGACCCGGCTGCTGGTCGATTCCAAGGTGGTGCTGCCTGGCGCCGAGACCCTGAGCGACGAGGAGAAGGCGCGGCGCGAGCGCCAGCGCATCGCGGCGATGACCGGCATCGTCGATTACCAGTGGTCGCCCGACGCGAAGACCCTGCTGTTCCCGCTCGGCGGCGAGCTGTACCTGTACGACCTGGGCAAGCAGGGCCGCGAGGCGGTGCGCCAGCTCACCCACGGCGAGGGCTTCGCCACCGACCCGAAGATCTCGCCCAAGGGCGGTTTCGTCAGCTTCGTGCGCGAGCGCAACCTGTGGGTGATCGACCTGGCCAGCGGCAAGCCGCTGCAGCTGACCCGCGACGGCAGCGCCACCATCGGCAACGGCGTGGCCGAATTCGTCGCCGACGAGGAAATGGACCGCCATACCGGCTACTGGTGGGCGCCGGACGACTCGGCCATCGCCTTCGCCCGCATCGACGAATCGCCGGTGCCGGTGCAGAAGCGCTACGAGATGTACGCCGACCGCGTGGAGATGATCGAGCAGCGCTACCCGGCGGCCGGCGACCGCAACGTGCTGGTCAGGCTCGGCGTGGTGGCGCCGCGCGCCGGTGCCGCGCCGAAGTGGGTGGACCTGGGCAAGGAGCAGGACATCTACCTGGCGCGCGTCACCTGGCGCGATCCGCAGCGCCTGACCTTCCAGCGCCAAAGCCGCGACCAGAAGACGCTGGAGCTGATCGAAACCACGCTGGCCGATGGCCGCCAGCGCACCCTGGTTACCGAGACCAGCCGGACCTGGGTGCCGCTGCACAACGACCTGCGTTTCCTCAAGGATGGCCGCTTCCTGTGGTCGTCCGAGCGCAGCGGCTTCGAGCATCTGTACCTGGCCAGCGAGGACGGCGCCACGCTCACCCCGCTGACCTCGGGCGACTGGCCGGTGGACGAACTGTTGGCCGTGGACGAGGCCGCCGGCAAGGTCTACTTCCGCGCCGGCGTCGAATCGGCGCTGCGCAGCGAGATCCATGCCGTGCCGCTGGCCGGCGGCACGCCGGTCACGCTGTCGCGCGCGCCCGGCATGCACAGCGCCGCGTTCGCCAACAACGCCAGCGTCTACGTGGACAGCTGGTCCAACAGCAGCACGCCGCCGCAGATCGAGCTGTACCGCGCCAATGGCGAAAAGATCGCCACGCTGCTGGACAACGACCTGGCCGACCCGTCGCATCCGTACGCGAAGTACCGCCACGCGCAGCTGCCGGTCGAGTTCGACAGGCTGGCGGCCGCCGATGGCCGCACGCAGCTGAACTTCAGCCTGATCAAGCCGGCCGGCTTCGACCCGGCGAAGAAGTATCCGGTGGTGGTCTATGTCTACGGCGGCCCGGCGTCGCAGACCGTCACCGACAGCTGGCCCGGCCGCGGCGACCACCTGTTCAACCAGTACCTGGCGCAGCGCGGCTACGTGGTGTTCTCGCTGGACAACCGTGGCACGCCGCGCCGCGGCCGCGATTTCGGCGGCGCGCTGTACGGCGTGCAGGGCACGGTGGAAGTGGCCGACCAGCTCGAAGGCATCAAGTGGTTGAAACAGCAGCCGTGGGTGGATGGCGCGCGCATCGGCGTGCAGGGCTGGTCCAACGGCGGCTACATGACGCTGATGCTGCTGGCCAAGGCGTCGGACCAGTACGCCTGCGGCGTGGCCGGCGCGCCGGTCACCGACTGGGGCCTGTACGACACGCACTACACCGAGCGCTACATGAACCTGCCGGCAGCCAATCCCGACGGCTATCGCGAAGGGCGCATCCTCAGCCATATCGACGGGCTCACCTCGCCGCTGCTGCTGATCCACGGCATGGCCGACGACAACGTGCTGTTCACCAACTCGACCAGCCTGATGAGCGCGCTGCAGAAGCGCGGCCAGCCGTTCGAGCTGATGACCTACCCCGGCGCCAAGCACGGCCTGTCCGGCAGCAACGCGCTGCACCGCTACCGCGTCGCCGAGAATTTCCTCGCGCGCTGCCTCAAGCCCTGAGCCGGCGGGGAGGACACGGATGTCGTCGCTGCCACCTCCCTTGCCGGGCGCTCGCCCGCCCGGCCAGCGGCCGCCGCGCAACTGGCTGCAGCGCAACCTCCGCTGGGCGCTGCCGCTGGTCGCGCTGCTGATCGTCGTCGGCTGGTCGCTGACCTACTGGATGGGACTGCGGCAGATGGCCGCGCCGCTGGAAAGCAGCGAGCCCTACCGCGAGGCGCTGGCGCGCGCCGGCCGCGATCCGGAAGTGGGCGCCGCGCTCGGCCAGCCGCTGCGGGCCAGGCCGTTTCCGTTCGGCAGCATCAGCCAGTTCGGCGACGGCGGCAGCGCCGACATGGTGATCCGCATCGAAGGCCTGCAAGGCAGCGGCAAGCTGGGCGTACGCGCGCTGCGCAGCGAAGGGCGCTGGTTCTATCAGCGCCTGCAGGCCGAGCTGCCGCACCGGCATGCGCCGGTGGACCTGCGTGACGCGCGCGACCGCGACTGCACGATCTTGCCGCGTTGCCGCTGACTGCGTAGGGTCACCGATCCCCTTCCGGAGCCGCGCGCATGAAACCCATCGTCCTCGCCGTCGCCCTTGCCCTGGCCGCGCCGCTGCCGCTGGCCGCGGCCGCCACGCCTGTGTCCAAGGCCGCTCCGGCCGCGCCGGCGTGGGTAGCGCACAGCAACGAGCTGGCGCAGATCCTGCTGCGCGCGCAGGCGCCGTTCCAGCCGGAAACGGCCAGCTTCTTCGGCGTGCCGGGTTATGACGACAAGGTCGTCGACCTGGGACCGAACAACGCCGCGCGCTATCGCGCCGCGCTGGAAAAGGCGCGCGCGCAGCTGCGCGAAAAGCTCCAGCTCGAACGCGACCCCAACGTGCGCCAGGACCTGGAGATCATGATCGCCGCGGCCGGGCGCAGCATCGAGGGCAGCGCGCTCGAGGAGCAGCACCTGATGCCGTGGGTGGACGTGCCGCAGAGCGTGTTCGGTGGGCTCAACGGCCTGCTTTCCGCGCAGGTCGCGCCGGAACGCCGCGCCAGGGCGCTGGACCGGCTCAAGGCCTACATCGGCCAGGCGCCGGGTACGCAGCCGCTGGCCACGCTGGCGCGGCAGCGCTACACCGAAAGGAGCGGTACGCCGGGCCTGCTGCAGCCGACGAAGATCGAGGTCGAGCAGGCGCTGGCCAACGTCGATACCTACATCGCCGGCATCGGCAAGCTGTTCGCCGAATACGACATCGAGGGCGCCGACGCGGCGCTGGCCACGCTGTCCACGCAGATGAAGGACTACATCGCCTGGACACGGCAGGAGGTGCTGCCGCAGGCGCGCACCGACACGCGCCTGCCGCCGGAGCTGTACGCCTTCCAGCTCAAGGACGTGGGTGTGGACGTCGATCCGGCGCTGCTGGTGCAGCGCGCGCAGCTGGAGTACATGGAAACCCGCGCGATGATGCGCCAGCTGGCGCCGCTGGTGGTGCAGGCCAAGGGTCTGAAGGTCGAGGACGCGAACGACCCTGTCGCGGTGATCCGCGCGCTGAAGCAGGACAAGATCGGCAACGACCGCCTGCAGGCGCACTACCGCGGCGTCATCGATGCCATCGACCCGATCATCCGCCGGCAGCGCATCGTCGACGTGCCGCAGCGGCCGCTGCAGATGCGCCTGGGCAGCGAGGCGGAGAGCGCCGCGTCACCGGCGCCGCACTACCTGCCGCCGCCGCTGGTCGGCAACAGCGGCCAGCAGGGCACCTTCGTGCTGCCGCTGGGCAACCCGGCCTCGGGCGGCGAGGCGCAGTACGACGACTTCAACTTCGGTTCGGCGGCGTGGACGCTGAGCGCGCACGAAGGCCGGCCCGGCCACGACCTGCAGTTCGCGGCGATGGTCGAACGCGGCATCTCGCTGGCGCGCACGCTGTTCGCGTTCAACTCGGTCAACGTCGAGGGCTGGGCGCTGTACGCCGAGGCCGAACTGGTGCCGTTCGAACCGCTGGACGGGCAGATGATCGCCCTGCAGTTCCGCCTGCTGCGCGCCGCCCGCGCCATGCTCGACCCGATGCTCAACCTCGGCCTGACCGACCGCGAACAGGCGCGCAGGGTGCTGGTGGAAGGCGTCGGCCTGTCCGAGGCCATGGCCACCCAGGAGCTGGACCGCTACACCGTGCGCGCACCCGGCCAGGCCTGCAGCTACTTCTACGGCTACACCCGGATCATGGAACTGCGCATGCGCACCGAACTGGCGCTGGGCGACCGGTTCGACCGCCTGGCCTTCAACAACTTCCTGCTCGACCAGGGCCTGCTGCCACCGGACCAGCTGGCCACCGCCGTCGAGGAAGTCTTCATCCCGGCCCAGCGCCGATAGGAAGCAAGGGCGCCGCGAGGCGCCCTTTCCGGCTCGGCTGGGCCTGGATTCCTCCCGCAGCGGAGCCCTTTGGATACCGGAACCAAAGCTGATTCCCGTAGGAGCGGCTTCAGCCGCGAAACACGCGGAGGTTGAAGCCCCGACAATGCCCCGCCATCGCGATGCCCGCTTCTACAGGGGCACCGCAACATGCAGCAATGAAATGCATCAGGCGCGGGCGTCCGGCGCGCAGTGTTCGCGGCTGAAGCCGCTCCTACGGAATGGCTGCACCGGGTCGTCCTGCGCCGGGCTCGTTGCTGGGACGCAGGATCAGGCCCAGCCTTCGTAGGAGCGGCTTCAGCCGCGAAACACGCGGAGGTTGAAGCCACGACAACGCCACACCATCGCGATGCCCGCTTCTACAGAAGCACCGCAACACGCAGCAATGAAACGCATCAGCCGTGGGAATCCAGCGCGCGGTGCCCGCCGCTGGAGCCGCTCCTGCCTGCCGGCTTCGCTACCTGCCGGCGCCCGGCGGCACCCAGATCGCCACGCCCGCGGCGCGCTTCTGCTGGGTGGGGATGCCCACGCTCAGGCCGCCGCCGGTATGCCGGCCGTAGCTGCCGGCGCCGACCGACATGCCCACCGGCGAGCCGCCGGCGCCCACGCCCATCAGGATTACGCCGTTGGCGCCGAGCGCGGCCGCCTCGCGCTTGAGCCGGGCGATGGCTGCGTCGGTCTGGCCCTGGGTGCCGAAGCCGACCGCGCTGGAGGCTTCGAGCTGGGCGATCTCCACCGAGCCGGCCGGCGGCGTGGAGTAGATCTGCACGCTGGCCGGATCGACCGGCGCGCGCGCCTGGCCCAGCATGACCCGGGAGGTGCTGGCGCAGCCGGCGGTGGCCAGGGCGATGCCCAGTGCGATGGCGAGCGGGAATTTCATGGCGTCACTCCCCCGGTGGGTGGTGCGGGCATCATCGGCGCCCGTGCGTGAATCGGCCGCGAACCGGCCGGGTGCTTGATCGCCGGCGTTTCCGGGCTATCGTGCGCGCAGTATCCGCTGGAGAAACGACATGGGACTGATCAGCCTGATCTGGGGCATCGTGGCGCTGCTGTGGATGGTGTTGGCCTTCATCCCGCTGCTGGGCTGGGGCAACTGGTTCCTGATTCCCTTCGCGGCGGTCGGCGCGGTCATCGCCGCCATCGCCCTGCTGTTCACCCGCGCCGGCAACCGCGGCCGCGCCAAGGCTGGGCTGCTGCTGAACGTGGCGGTGATCGTGGTCGGCGTGATCCGCCTCAGCCTGGGTGGCGGCTTCGTCTGACCGGCAGGCGTAGAATGGCGGGCCCTGCCGGCAGTCCGTTCCGGCGCACAGGGCCCGCAGCCGGCGCGACCCCCCACCGATGATCATCCGACCCCGCCCCCGCGGCTGGCAGCTGCTGTACATCCTGCGCGGTTCGATCGTGCCGGCCATCGCCCCGCGGGTGCTGGCGATCGGCGCGCTGGCGGTGGCGGTGGCCCTGTTCGCCAAGCTGCATCATCCGTTCGCGGCCGATGGCCTGGCGGTGGCGCCGTTCACCCTGCTGGGACTGGTGCTGTCGATCTTCCTGAGCTTCCGCAACAACGCCTGCCACGAGCGCTGGTGGGAAGGCCGCAAGCTGTGGGGCCAGCTGCTGATCGAAGCGCGCAGCTTCGTGCGCCAGGCCAACGCGCTGCTGGCCGACGACGCGCCGCTGCGGCGGCGCGTGTCGCGGCTGCTGATCGGGTTCGCCCACGCCCTGGCCGCACGCCTGCGCGGCCGCGACGAGGCCGCCGCGGCCGCGCCGTGGCTGGCGCCGGACCAGCAGGCCGTGCTGCAGCGGCAGAACATTCCCGATGGCCTGCTGGCGCTGGTCGCGGCTGAACTGGCCGCGCCGCTGCGCGCGGGCCGGCTCGACCCCTATCTGTACGGCCGCTTCGAGGAACGCCTGCACGCGCTGTCCACGGTGCAGGCCGCCTGCGAGCGCATCGCCGGCACGCCGCTGCCGTTCGCCTACACCCTGCTGCTGCACCGCTGCGCATGGCTGTTCTGCGTGCTGCTGCCGTTCGGCCTGGCCGGCGCGCTGGGCTGGGCCACGCCGGTGGTGTCGATGCTGCTGGCCTACGCGTTCTTCGGCCTGGACCAGCTGGGCGAGGAGCTCGAGGAGCCCTTCGGCCTGGAACCCAACGACCTGCCGCTGGACGCGATGGTGCGCACCGTCGAGATCGACGTGCTCGACGCGCTGGGCGAACGCCCGCTGCCCGAACCGCTGCAACCGCAGGGCTACCTGCTGCAATAAGCCATTCCCCGTATCCGGAGTACCGCCATGTTCCATCCCCGCTACCGCCCGCGCCGCATGCGCCATGACGCCTTTTCGCGCCGGCTGATGCGCGAGAACACCTTCACCGCCGACGACCTGATCTGGCCGGTGTTCGTGCACGAGCTGGCCGGGCGCGCGCCGGTGGCGTCGATGCCGGGCGTGGAGCGCTTGTCCATCGACGAGCTGCTGCGCGAGGCCGAGCAGGCGCTGGAGCTGGGCGTGCCGGTGATCGACCTGTTCCCGGTGGTCGATCCGGCGTGCAAGTCGCTCGACGCCGCCGAGGCATGGAATCCGGACGGCCTGGCGCAGCGCGCGGTGCGCGCGCTCAAACAGCGCTTCCCCGAGCTGGGGGTGATGACCGACGTGGCGCTGGACCCGTTCACCGTGCACGGCCAGGACGGCATCATCGACGAGCGCGGCTACGTGCTCAACGACGTCACCGTCGATGCGCTGGTGAAGCAGTCGCTGTCGCATGCCGAGGCCGGCGTGGACATCGTCTCGCCCTCGGACATGATGGACGGGCGCATCGGCGCGATCCGCCAGGCGCTGGACGACGCCGGCCACATCAACACGCGCATCATGGCCTATTCGGCCAAGTACGCCTCGGCGTTCTACGGCCCGTTCCGCGACGCGCTGGGCAGCGCCGGCAACCTCGGCAAGGCCGACAAGCACACCTACCAGATGGACCCGGCCAACAGCGACGAGGCGCTGCGCGAGATCGCGCTGGACCTGGAGGAAGGCGCGGACATGGTGATGGTCAAGCCGGGCATGCCGTACCTGGACGTGGTGTACCGGGTGAAACAGGAGTTCGGCGTGCCGACCTTCGCCTACCACGTCAGCGGCGAATACGCGATGCTCAAGGCGGCCGCCGCCAACGGCTGGCTGGACGAGCGCCGCTGCGTGATGGAGACCATGGTCGGCTTCAAGCGCGCCGGCGCCGATGGCGTGCTGACCTACTACGCGCCGCAGATCGCGCGCTGGCTGCGGGAAGGCTGAGATGGACGCACCCGGCATGCAGCCCTGGCAGTGGGGGGTATGGGTGGTCGGCGTGACCGCGTTCGCGGTGGTGATCGGGTTGGTGATCGCCGCCGTGCTCCGCGCCGCGCGGCGCCCGCCGGAACTGCCGTCGGCCGCGCAGCGCTTGCAGCGGCAGTCGCCGCAATCGCCGGAGATCGACGCACTGCTGCGCGAACTGGCCGGGCTGCAGCAGAGCGGCCGGATCAGCGAGGTCGAGTACGAGCGGCGTCGCGCCGACGTGCTCGCCGGGAAGCCGGCCCCTGACAACGACAGCCAACCGTAGGTGCGGGGCTTGCCCCGCATGAAACCTTCCCGGTGGAGCCCGTACCGGGCAAGCCCGGTACCTACGGGCGCGCTGCCGCAACCCTCGCACTCTGTGGATGTGAGGCTTGCACCGCCTGCAGCCTTCCCGGTGAAGCCCGTGCCGGGCGAGCCCGGCACCTACGGCCGGCTGTCGCAACCCTCGCGCTTCGTGGATGCGGGGCTTGCCCCGCATGACGCCTTCCCGGTGGAGCCCGTACCGGGCAAGCCCGGTACCTACGGGCGCGCTGCCGCAACCCGCGCACTTCGTGGATGCGGGGCTTGCCCCGCATGACGCCTTGACCGATCTCACCGCCGCGCCATGCACGCGGTCGGCGAGGGCTTTGCTTACCGGCAGTCGCCGCCGCCATCGCTGGCCGGGGCGCGCATCCGGTACAGGTCGACACCGCCGGCGCGCGGCGCGCGCGCATGGCCGCTGACCAGCAGCTCGCCCGGCGTGCTGGCGTCGGGCAGCGCCGCGCGGGTGTCGCCGTCGGCGGTGTTGAACGACAGCGCCAGCGGTTCTGCCGCGCTCCATCGGCCGTCGCGGCAATGCGACAGCTGCAGCTGCGCGCCGCCCCCGGCGTTGCCACGCGCGAACACCACCGCGCGTCCACCGGCCAGCCAGGCGCCGTCCAGTTCGTCGCCCGCGCCATTGATGCCGGCCATCGGCCGCAGTGCGGCGAAACCGTCGCCGTCGCGGCGCGCGCTCCACAGGTCCCAGCCACCGGCCCCGCCGGCACGGTTGCTGGCCAGCAGCAGGGTGCCGTCGTCCTCGCGCAGCGCGGGCGAGCGTTCGTCGTCGGCGCCATTGACCCCCGCGCCGAGGTTCTGCGCCGGGCCGAAGCCGCCATCGTCCAGCAGCGGCGCGCGGTACAGGTCGTAGCCGCCGTGGCCGCCGTCGCGGTTGGAGGCGAAGTACAGCCAGTGGCCGTCGGCGCTGAGGAATGGATCGACCTCGTCGGCCATGGTAGCGAGCGGCAGCGGGCGCGGCTCGGTCCAGCGCGGGTCCTGCCACGTGGCCTGCCACAGGTCCCAGCCGCCGGCGCCGCCGTCGCGGTTGCTGGCCCAGACCAGGCGCCGGCCGTCGGCCGAGCGCGTGGCGCGCAGTTCGTCGGCGCGGGTGGAAACCACGCCGATGCCTTCGATGCCGAACTCGGCCAGTGCCGTCACCCGCGGCGCAAAGAGTAGACTCGCAGACAGCGCGAGCAGCAGCGATCGGGTCCGCATGGAGGTTCCGCAAGCCAGGGATCGCGCCAGTCTAGGTCATGCAGAGGATCATCATGAGCGCCGCCCGCTACGCCGTCTTTGGCCAGCCCATCGCCCACTCGCAGTCGCCGCGCATCCAGGCCGCCTTCGGCAGGGCGCAGGGGATCGAGATCGACTACCGCGCCATCGAGGCTTCGCCGCAGGAGTTCGCCGCGGCGCTGGAAGCCTTCGCCGCCGGCGGCGGCGTGGGCGCCAACGTGACCCTGCCGCACAAGGAAGCGGCGTTCGCGCTGTGCGCCACCACCACCTCGCGCGCGCAGCGCGCCGGCGCGGTCAACACCCTTCTGCGCAAGGGCGACCGCTGGCATGGCGACAACACCGACGGCATCGGCCTGGTGCGCGACCTCACCGGCCGCCACGGCCTGGACCTGCGCGGGCGCCGCGTGCTGCTGCTCGGCGCCGGCGGCGCCGCGCGCGGCGTGGCGCCGGCGCTGCTCGATGCCGGCATCCTCGAACTGGTCGTGGTCAACCGCACGCCCGAGCGCGCCGACGCGCTGGTCGATGCGATGAGCGAGCCGGGCCGCGCCATTTCGGCCTACTGGGACGCGCTGCGCGAGCAGGGCGATTTCGAACTGATCGTCAACGCCACCTCCGCCGGCCGCGGCGACGGCGCGGCCTTCAGCCTGCCGCTGTCGCTGGTCAACAGCCTGACCACCGCGGTTGACTTGAACTACGGCGAGGCGGCGATCCCGTTCCTGGCGTGGGCGCGTGCGGCCGGCTGCCGCAACTATTTCGACGGCCTCGGCATGCTGGTCGAACAGGCCGCCGAGAGCTTCCAGCAATGGCATGGCGTGCGTCCGGAAACCAACGCGGTGTATGCCGAGCTGCGCGAACGCGCCGCCACTCTGGTCACCGCGGACTGAACGGCATGGACCAGGCGCAACTGCTGAGCTCGCTGCTGGTATCGGTCGGCTACCGCCTGCCGGTGATGATCGCGCTGGGCGTGGCGCTGGTGCTGCTGCTGGGCGCGCCGAAGGCGGTGGCGCGCAGCGCGGCGCTGTGGGCGCTGGCGATCCTGATGGCGACGACGCTGCTCGGCGCGCTGCTGGCGGTGCTGCCGCTGCTGCTGATCGCCGCCGGCAATTTCGACGGCATCGCCGCGCTGAACACCGCGCTGGGCATCTGCCACTTCGTGCTGTCGCTGCTGGAAGCGGCCGGCTTCGTGCTGCTGGCCTGGGCGCTGGCCAGGGCGCTGCGCGGGCAGGCGAAAGCCTGAGCCTGGGCGGATTGCCGCGAACCCGTGCCGGCAAGGTCCGGCATCTGCGTGTGGCGATGTTTCGTACGGAGATCCGCCGTAGATGCGCGGCTTGCCCCGCATGAACCTGTGCCGGTGAAGCTGCCGTGCCGGGCGAACCCGGCACCTGCGGGGCATGCGTCGCGCTGGTATGGGAAAATGCCCGCCATGAACGGAGCAGGCGGCGGATCGGCGTGACGGAGAAAGTGGAAGCGCCGCGTGCGTTGACCGAGGAAGTGAAGACGGCCATCCGCGACGCCTACGCGAAGCTGCAGGCCAACACGCCCGGCTTCAGCACGCGGCGTTCGCAGAGCCAGATGATCGGCGTGGTCTCTCGCGCGCTGGCGACCGGCGGCGTGGGCGTGGTCGAGGCGCCGACCGGCGTCGGCAAGAGCCTGGGCTACCTGACCGCCGGCGTGCCGATCGCGCTGGCGTCGAAGAAGAAGCTGGTGGTCAGCACCGGCACGGTGGCGCTGCAGTCGCAGCTGGTCGAGCGCGACATTCCCAATTTCCTCAAGGCCACCGGCCTGCAGGCCACGGTGGCGCTGGCCAAGGGCCGCACCCGCTACCTGTGCACGCGCAACGCCGCCGAGGCGCAGGGCGAGGGCGCGCAGGACAGCATGTTCGGCGACGACGTGCCGCTCTACGACCGGCCGCTGGCGCCGATCGAAATGGACGTGGCCGGCAAACTGATGCGCGCCTTCACCGAGGGGCGCTGGAACGGCGACCTGGACAACGCGCCGGAGGCGGTCACGCCCGGCCTGCGCCTGCGCATCACCACGCCGGCCTCGGGCTGCGCCGGGCGCCGCTGCGCCTATTCCACGCAATGCCCGGTGCTGCGCGCGCGCAACGAGGTGCGCGAGGCGCAGATCGTGGTCACCAACCACGCGCTGCTGCTGTCGGCGCTGTCCATCGGCGAGTCCGACAACGGCCAGCCGCTGATCGCTCCGCCCGGCGACATGCTGCTGGTACTGGACGAAGGCCACCACATCGGCAACGTCGCCATTGACCAGGGCGCGGCCAGCCTGCCGCTGGACGACATGGCGCGGCGCACCGGCCGCCTGCAGATCATCATCGCCGGCGCCTACCGCGCGGTGGACAAGGACAAGCTGGGCAACCTGCTGCCGAACGAGGCGATCGAAGCGGCGGCGCGCGTCAGCAAGCTGCTCAAGGCCTTCGCCGACGGCATCGCGCAGGTGTGGACGCCGGCGCCGGACGAGCGGGAGCCGCTGTGGCGCGCCGCCAACGGCCGCCTGCCGGAGGCGTGGAAGCAGCCGATCGAAGAGCTGGCCGATGAGACCCGCACGCTGCTCAACTGGGCCACGGCGGCCGCCGCGCAGGTGGCCAAGGGCAAGCCGGAGGACGCCGGCCACGAACGCCTGCAGCGCAGCCTGGGCATGGCGCTGGAGATGATCCAGCAGCAGTACGACCTGTGGGCCGGCTGGCGCCGCGAGGACAAGGAAGGGCAACCACCGATGGCGCGCTGGATCACCCTGACCCGCGACGGCGAGCACGTGCTGCACTGCTCGCCGGTGTCGGCGGCGATGGTGCTGCGCAAGCTGCTGTGGGACGAGGTGGATTCGGTGGTGATGACCTCGGCCACGCTCACCGGCGGCGGCGATTTCCAGGCGCTGGCCATCGACAACGGCATTCCCGAGGAGGCGGAGATGGTGTCGCTGGCTTCGCCGTTCGACCTGCCCAACCAGGCGCAGCTGGTGGTGCCGCCGTTCCCGGTGACGCCGGACGACCGCGAGCGCCACCCGAAGGAAGTGGCGAAATACCTGGCCGCCGAACTGGACTGGGACAAGGGCAGCATCGTGCTGTTCACTTCGCGCTGGAAGATGGAGAAGGTGGCCGAGCTGATGCCGGCCACGCTGCGCAAGAAGGTGCTGGTGCAGGGCGAGGGCGCCAAGCAGAAGATGATCGACGAGCACCTGCGCCGCACCGCCGCCGGCGAGGGCTCGGTGCTGTTCGGGCTCAATTCGTTCGGCGAGGGCCTGGACCTGCCGGGCGAGGCCTGCACCACGGTGGTCATCACCCAGGTGCCGTTCGCGGTGCCGACCGATCCGCAGACCTCGACGCTGAGCGAGTGGTTCGAGAGCCGCGGGCTGAATTCCTTCAACCTGATCGCCATCCCGCACGCGCTGCGCACGCTGACCCAGTTCGCCGGGCGCCTGATCCGCACGTCCACCGACACCGGCCGCGTGATCATCCTCGACTCGCGGCTGCTCTCGCGCCGCTACGGCAAGCGCATCATCGACGCGCTGCCGCCGTTCAGGCGGGTGATCGGGTAGGCGCCCCTTGCGCGCGGTCGGATTCGTCGCACGCGCCCCGCAGGAGCGGCTTCAGCCGCGAAGGGGCTGTACCGCCAATCCTAGATTCCAGCGACCAAGGAGGGGTGATTTCAGTAGCGATTTCCCGGGAAGGCCGCTTTCGCGGCTGAAGCCGCTCCTACGGCGGCGGGGTCATTCCTCGCGCTTGTTCAGCGCCGAGGTCACCGCCGCGGCGTCCTCGCGCGACAGGAACAGGTATTCCAGCTCGCAGCCGCCGAACTTGTCTTCCAGCTCCTGCATGCGTACCGGGTGGCTGCCGAAACGGTAGTGCTGGCTGCCGTCATCGGTGTCTTCGATCAGGTACACGCCGAAGGAAGGAGGATTGGTGAGGGTGCCTTCCAGCTTGACGGATGAAGGGTCGATGGCGCGCTGGATGAGGTCTTCGAGGTCGGTCATGGCGTTGCGGGAGGGGTCGGTGTCGTATTTCGGGGGCAAGTGGAATCGTTGGCGGGACCGGCGTCAATGCCTTTCGTGCTTCCAGTGGCGGCGCCTGCCCTGTTCCAGCCATTCGATGGCCTGGGCGATGCGCTGCTGGCGGGTGGTTTCGCGCCTGGCCTCGCCTATCCATTCCAGATAATCGCGCTGGGCGCTGGCGGCGAAGCCGTCGAATGCCGCCCTGGCCTGCGGTGCCGCGTCCAGCGCCTGCGCGAAGGCCGGCAGCATGGGTAGCGGCGGCCGCGGCGTGCGCTTGAGGGCGGGCGCGCCGCCGTCGATGCGCTGCATGGCCTGGCGCAGCTGGGTGGCGAATTCGCGCCTGCCGGGCAGGTCGGCGACCGCCAGCAGCCGGCCGTACTGGCCCATGCCTTCGCCGGCGCCGCGGTCCCCGCCGTCGCGCGACCACAGGTTCAGCGCGGCGTGCGCCTTGAACGCGGCCATGCCGCACAGCAGCCGGCCGCGGTGCAGGAAGGCCGGCATGCCCCACTTGATCGTTTCTTCCGCGTCCGGGCAGGCCGCGTGTACGCGCTGGCGGATCTCGCGCAGGATGGGCTGCGCGAAGGCGGCGGCGCGGGCGATGTAGGCATCGACGCGGGGATCGGGAGTCGGCATGGCGGGCCTCGGTTGGGCGGAGCCTGCCGTTACCCGCGCGCCAATACAAGCCCGGCGCGCAACGGGCCCGGCTTTTCCCGGGCCCGGCGGCGTGCTCAGCCGCCGCGGAAGCGTCGTGCCAGGCCGCTCACCACGGCGATGCCGGCGGTCAGCGCGGCCATCGACAGGAACTGCAGGCGGGTTTCCGGCGCCGACAGCAGCAGCGCGAAGATCAGCACCAGGATCGCCAGCGCCAGCACCGTCAGGTAGGGGAAGCCGGCCATGCGGAACGGCAGCGGCGTGCCCAGGCGTTCGGCGCGGCGGCGCAGGATCAGCTGCGAAACCAGGGTGATGGTCCACACCAGCAGGCAGGTCGAGCCGACCACGTTCAGCAGCACCGGCAGCACCCGGTCCGGGTACAGCAGCTCCAGCACGGTGGCGGCGAAGCCGAACAGCACGCTGGCCAGCACCGCCAGCACCGGCACCTGGCTGCGGCTGACGCGCGCCAGGCCGCGCGGCGCTTCGCCGCGCGCGGCCAGCGAATGGATCATGCGCGAGGCGCCGTAGAGGTTGGCGTTGAGCGCCGACAGCAGGGCGATCACCGCGATCAGGGTGATGGCCGCGGCCGCGCCGGGGATGTTGGCGACCTGCAGCACCGCGGCGAACGGCGATTTCAGCGATTCGCTGGTCCACGGCACCACCGCGATGATCACGCCGATCGAGCCGATGTAGAACACCAGGATGCGCCAGGCCACGGTGCGGATCGCGCGCGCCAGGCTGCGCTCGGGGTCCTGGGTCTCGGCGGCGGCCACCGCCACGATCTCGGTGCCGCCGAAGGCGAACACCACCACCAGCAGCGCCGCGCCGACGCCGGCCAGGCCCTTGGGCGCGAAGCCGCCGTGGTCGAACACGTTGGACAGGCCCGGCGAGGCCACGCCCGGCAGCAGCCCGCACAGCAGGGCGATGCCGACCAGGATGAAGGCCACGATCGCGGCGACCTTGAGGATGGCGAACCAGAACTCGAACTCGCCGTAGTTGCGCACGCCCATCAGGTTGATGACGGTGAACACCACCATGAACGCCAGCGAGGTCAGCGGCACCGACAGCTGCGGCCACAGCGTCGCCAGCAGCCCGGCTGCGCCCACCGATTCGGCGGCGATCACGATCACCAGCTGCACCCACCACAGCCAGCCGATGGTGGCGCCGGCGGTGGCGCCCAGCGCGTCGGCGGCGTACACCGAGAACGCGCCGCTGGCCGGCCGCGCGGCGGCCATCTCGCCCATGGCGTGCATCATGATGATCACCAGCGTGCCGGCGACCAGGTAGGACAGCAGCACCGCCGGGCCGGCGGCCTGGATGCCCACGCCCGAGCCGAGGAACAGGCCGGCGCCGATCGCGCTGCCCAGGCCCATCATGATCAGCTGGCGCGGTTTGAGCGCGCGTTCCAGTTTCTGCGACGGCGGAGCCGGGTCGGCAACGGACGGATTGGCAGGCATCGGCGGGCTTCGGAGGGCGGAAAGGGCGACACCATACCGCGTCGGCCGCCGGCCGTGCCTGTTCCGTTGGTTGGGCGGCGCGTGCGGCGCCGAGCGTCGCCCGGGGCCATGGGGACGCCGGAAGCGGGGTCCGGGCCGGCGCCGGTGCGTTGTCAACGTGCGACCGCAGCAATTTTCCCGGCGCGGATGGACTACCTTATCCGTTCATCCTTCCGGCCGTGACGGCAGCTTTTCGAGACAGCAATGACTTTGAAGACCCTCAACCCCTACGACCTGTTCGATGTGCGTTCGCTGCTGAGCGAGGAAGAGCGTGCCGTGCAGGACTCCGTCGCCCGCTTCACCGACGAGCGCGTGCTGCCGATCATCGGCGACTGCTTCGACCAGGGCCGCTTCCCGACCGAACTGATCCCGGAGATCGCCGACATGGGCCTGCTGGGCAGCTCGCTGCCGGAGCAGTACGGCGGCGCCGGCCTCAATGGCGTGAGCTACGGCCTGATCTGCCAGGAACTGGAACGCGGCGATTCGGGCCTGCGCAGCTTCGTCTCGGTGCAGAGCTCGCTGTGCATGTACCCCATCTACGCCTACGGCTCGGAAGAGCAGCGCATGCGCTGGCTGCCGGACATGGCGCGCGGCAAGGTCATCGGCTGCTTCGGCCTGACCGAGGCGCACGGCGGCTCCGACCCGGCCAGCATGAAGACGCGCGCGGTGAAGGACGGCGGCGACTGGGTCATCAACGGTTCCAAGATGTGGATCACCAACGGCTCGGTGGCCGACATCGCCATCGTCTGGGCCAACACCGACGACGGGGTGCAGGGCTTCGTGATCGAGAAGGGCACGCCGGGTTTCACCGCCCAGGAGATCAAGCACAAGATGAGCCTGCGCGCCTCGGTGACCGGCGCGCTGTTCTTCGACAACGTGCGCGTACCCGATGCCAACCGCCTGCCCAACGTGAAGGGGCTGAAGGGCCCGCTGGGCTGCCTGACCCAGGCGCGTTACGGCATCACCTGGGGCCCGCTGGGCGCGGCCATCGCCTGTCTGGACGAGGTGCTGGCCTACACCAAGGAACGCATCCTGTTCGGCCGCCCGGTCGCCGCGACCCAGAGCGCGCAGATCAAGATGGCCGACATGGCCCGCCGCATCACCGCCGGCCAGCTGCTGGTGCTGCAGCTCGGCCGCCTGAAGGACGCCGGGCAGATGCAGCCGCAGCAGGTGTCGCTGGCCAAGTGGAACAACTGCCGCCTGGCCATCGACATCGCCCGCGAGTGCCGCGACCTGCTCGGCGGCGCCGGCATCACCACCGAGCACGGCGCGATCCGCCATGCGCTGAACCTGGAGTCGGTGATCACGTACGAAGGCACCGAGACCGTGCACCAGCTGGTGATCGGCCGCGAGCTGACCGGCATCAACGCGTTCTGAGTGCAGGGCGGCCCGCATGCGATCATGCCGGCCGCCTTTCGCATGACCGGACATGAAGACACCCCCACAATTGCAGGAGCTCGTCGACGACGGCGTCATCGATGAAGTACTGCGCCCGCTCAAGAGCGGCAAGGAAGCGGCGGTCTATGTCGTGCGCAGCGGCGATGCGATCCGTTGCGCCAAGGTCTACAAGGACATGGCCCAACGCAGTTTCCAGCAGCGCGTGCAGTACCAGGAAGGGCGCAAGGTACGCGGCTCGCGTGAGGCGCGCGCCATTGGCAAGGCCAGCAGGTACGGCCGCAGGCAGCAGGAAGCGGCGTGGAAGAACGCCGAGGTGGATGCCCTGTACCAGCTGCGCCAGGCCGGCGTGCGCGTACCCGAGCCGTTCGGCTATTTCCATGGCGTGCTGGTGATGGAGCTGGTCACCGACGCCGAAGGCTTCAGCGCCGCGCGCCTGGGCGAAGTTGAACTCGATGCCGTGCAGGCCAGGCGGTTCCATGCGGTGCTGGTGCAGCAGGTCAAGCTGATGCTGTGCTGCGGGCTGGTCCACGGCGACCTTTCGCCCTACAACGTGCTGGTCGGCCCGGATGGTCCGGTGGTCATCGATTTCCCGCAGGTGGTCAGCGCCAGTGGCAACAACGCCGCGCGCGCGATGCTGCTGCGCGACGTCAACAACCTCACCGCCTGGCTTGGGCGCTCGGCGCCGGAGTTGTTCGAAACCTGGTACGGCGAGGAGATGTGGGAACTGTTCCAGGCCGGCGACCTGCGGCCGGACAGCGTGTTGACTGGTGAATTCACCCCGGATCTGCGCGCGGTCGACCTGGAGGGCGTGCGCGACGCCATCAACGACGCCCGCGAGGAGGCCCTCATCCGCCAGCAGGGGCGCGAGGCGGCGGAGCAGGATTGCTGAGCGGGGCCGGGTCGCGCCGGGCGGAATCCGCGGCAGCGGGCAGGGTGTTGCAGTGTCATCGCCGGTGCCTGCATGGCAACCTTCGTGCTCCTGGACTGTGCTGCGTGGTGGCCGGATGACGTTGCTCGAAGGAATCCGCGTGCTCGACCTGTCGCGCATCCTGGCCGGGCCGTGGGCCACCCAGGTGCTGGCCGACTTCGGCGCCGACGTCATCAAGGTCGAGCGTCCCGGCGCGGGCGACGACACCCGCGGCTGGGGGCCGCCGTTCCTGGAGGATGCCGACGGCAACGACACCACCGAGTCGGCGTACTACCTGTGCGCCAACCGCGGCAAGCGCTCGGTCGCCATCGATTTCACCCTGCCGGAAGGGCAGGCGCTGATCCGCGCGCTGGCCGCGCAGTGCCAGGTGCTGGTGGAGAACTACAAGGTCGGCGGGTTGGCGAAATACGGGCTGGACTACGCCAGCCTGCGCGCGGTCAACCCGGCGCTGGTGTACTGCTCGATCACCGGTTACGGCCAGGATGGCCCGTACGCGCAGCGCGCCGGCTACGACGCGGCGATCCAGGCCATCGGCGGCCTGATGAGCGTGACCGGCGAGCCGGACGATGCGCCCGGCGGCGGCCCGCAGAAGGTGGGCGTGGCCGCCACCGACCTGATGACCGGCATGTATGCGGCCACCGCGATCCTGGCCGCGCTGCGTCACGCCGAGCGCAGCGGCCAGGGCCAGCACATCGACCTGGCGCTGCTGGACACGCAGGTGGCCTGGCTGGCCAACCAGGCCTCGAACTGGCTGGTCGGCGGCGTCGTGCCGGAGCGGCAGGGCACCGCGCATCCGAACATCGTGCCGTACCAGGTGATGCCGGCGGCCGACGGGTATTTCATGCTGGCGGTCGGCAACGACGCACAGCTCGCGCGTTTGTGCGGGGTGATCGGCGAGCCGCAGCTGGCGGCCGACCCACACTATGCGACCAACGCCGCGCGCGTGGCGCATCGCGCTGACCTAGTGCCGCTGCTGCAGCAGCGCCTGCGTACGCGCCCGGCCGCGCACTGGCTGGCCGCGCTGGCGCAGGTCGGAGTGCCGGCCAACCCGGTCAACCGCATCGACCAGGTGTTCGAGGATGCACAGGTGCAGGCGCGCGGCCTGCGCATCGAACTGCCGCACGCCAGCGGCGGCACCGTGGCGATGGTGCGCAACCCGCTGAAGTTCTCGGCCACGCCGCTGCGCTACGGGCACGCGGCGCCGGTGCTGGGGCAGCACACCGCGCAGGTGCTGCAGGACATGCTGCTGCTCGATGCCGACCGCCTGCGTGAGCTGCAGGCGGCAGGTGTGCTCGGCGGCAACGGTTGAGTCCGCTCCCGCCGGCGGATCAGGGCCGGTTTTCGGGTTGGCTCAGGCCGGTCTTGCGCATGGCCTCCATGCTCCGCTCGCGCGCGGCGGCGCGTTCGGCCACGGTCATGCAGACGGTCTGGGTGCGGTTGCTGCCGGTCAGCTGCTCGCGGCGGCACACCAGGCGGCTGTCCGCGCGCGCCTTGGCGAGCAGGGTGTTCACCAGTTCCTGATCGTTCACGACTTCCACCTGCGCGGTCGGGTGCAGGCTGGACAGGACCGCGTCGTCGCCGAGCCTGCCGCTGATCCGCGAAAGCGCGTTGACGATCTGCGCGCGGTCGCCCTGGCTCAGTTCGCTGTAGGTCTTGTGATCGGCAAGGTCGGCGTGGATGCGCTGGACCTGCGCGGCAATCGGCCTGCTGGTATCCAGGGCCGGCGCCGCCGAGGAGGCATGGACCGGGCCGACGACGGCCAATCCGAACAGGGCTGCAACAACAGTGGCTCGAAGCATCGTTCTTCCGTGAGTGGCGCATGGGGTCGCGCGGAGCGCCGAGCATACGGCATCGATCCGCCGGCGGACTTTGCGCCTGGAGGTCAGTTCCCGCCGGGAAATCCGTGCTGCCGCCAGGCCTCGAACACGACCACGGCGACCGAGTTGGACAGGTTGAGGCTGCGGTTGTCCGGCTGCATCGGCAGGCGCAGGCGGTGGCCGGCGGGCAGGGCGTCGAGCAGTTCCTGCGGCAGGCCGCGCGTCTCCGGTCCGAACAGGAAGGCGTCGCCGTCGGCGAATCCCACCGTGTCGTAGCGCACGCTGGCGCGGGTGCTCATGGCGAACAGACGGTTGGGCGCGATGCGCGCCAGCGCCGTGTCCAGGTCGGGGTGGACCTGCAGGCGCGCGTATTCGTGGTAATCCAGGCCGGCCCGCTTGAGCTGCCTGTCGCTGAGGTCGAAGCCGAGCGGTTCGATCAGGTGGAGCCGGGCGCCGGTGTTGGCGCAGAGCCGGATCACGTTGCCGGTATTGGGCGGGATCTCGGGCTGGTACAGCAGTACGTGGAAAACGGGCGGGGCGGTCATCGGCGGAGTTTACGCCGTGGCCGTCGCGCTAGGACCTGTCCGCGCCGCCGTGGCCGGTGGCGGGCGATGCCGCGTGGGACTGCGACGCGGACAGATCCGGATCGGGACGACGACTCACTTGGCGACCATCCCGTTGGCGACCTGGCCCAGGGTGCCGGCGGCCAGTTCGGTGGCCAGCGCCTGGACCTGCTGCGCATCCGGGCGGACGGTGATGGCCGGCAGCGAGACCATCCACTGGCCGATGCTGGCGCCGATCGCGACCGGGGTATGCGCGGCCAACTGGGCGGCGGCCTGCTCGGCGGCCAGTTCGACGATCTGGCCGGCGGTCGGGCGCACCTGCACCGACGACAGGGTGGGAATGGCGCTGGTGCGCTCATGCTCGGCCTGGGCCAGCTGGTCGGCGGACGGGCGGACCTGCACGGTTTCCAGGGTGACGATGTCGGCGGCATGCGCGGAAGCGGCGAAGCCGGCGGCGAGGACGATGGCGATGGCGAAGGACTTGGTGTTCATGGCGGGGCCTGTTTGGTGTGTGTGAACGGTGGTGTGGTAGTAAAGTAATACACCAAATCTCGGGATGCAAGGGATTTTTCGCTTTCCTTCGATTTGTTCAGCGTCCAGTCATGAATCGTTTGATCGTTCCTGGTCGCAGTTGTAGACGAGCAGGATGCGTGCCAACTCCAGTCGATTGATTAATAAGGATATTTCTCGGATCGAAGTGTCCGCTGTCCGGACACCTCCGGTTCGAGGTCTGTGTCCGCGGACATCGGACGTGGTGCGCGGCGGTTCCGGCAGGTGGCCGGCCGCCGATGGAAAGGTGTGCGATGCCGGAATGCGGCCCGTCCGTGCGCGCGTCGCACCCATACCGCGCGTTGCTGGACCCGCGCATGCCCCCGTCACCCATGACCCATGGCGTATGCCGCCCGATGCGCGCGCGGTTAGGATCGGCGTTCACATTCATTGCTCAAGGAAAGTGGGATGAACGCAGCTGCACCCCGGACCGCCCTTCTCGCCGCCGCGCTCGGCATCGCCCTCGGCGGATTTGCCGGCACGCCGCTGGCCGCCGCGGCGAAAGCCCCGGTCGCCGCGCCGTCGGTGGATATTCCGTTCGAGGAGTTCACCCTGCCCAACGGCCTGCGCGTGGTGGTGCACACCGACCGCAAGGCGCCGATCGTGGCGGTCAACATCTGGTACCACGTCGGCGCCAAGGACGAACCATCCGGCCGCACCGGCTTCGCGCACCTGTTCGAGCACCTGATGTTCCAGGGCAGCGAGAACCACCACGGCGAGTTCTTCGAACCCTTCAAGCAGGTCGGCGCCACCGACCAGAACGGCACCACCAACACCGACCGCACCAACTACTTCCAGAACGTGCCCACCACCGCGCTGGACATGGCGCTGTGGATGGAGTCCGACCGCATGGGCCACCTGCTCGGCGCGATCGACCAGGCCGCGCTCGACGAACAGCGCGGCGTGGTGCAGAACGAAAAGCGCCAGGGCGAGAACCAGCCCTATGGCCAGGTGTGGGACAAGCTGACCCGCGCCCTGTACCCGGCCGGCCACCCGTACCACCACGGCGTGATCGGCTCGATGAACGACCTCAACGCCGCCTCGCTGGACGACGTGAAGACCTGGTTCCGCACCTGGTACGGCCCGAACAACGCGGTGCTGGTGCTGGCCGGCGACATCGACGTGGCCACCGCCAAGGAGAAGGTCGCCCGTTACTTCGGCGACATCCCGGCCGGCCCGACCATGGCCCAGCCGAAGGTCGACGTGGCCCAGCGCGCCGCGTCCACCCGCGAGGTGATGACCGACAAGGTGCCGCAGGCGCGCATCTACCGCGCCTGGAACGTGGCCCAGGTCGGCACCACCGACATCGACCAGCTGCAGCTGTTCGCGCAGGTGCTGGGCGGCGCCAAGTCTTCGCGCCTGGACCAGCGCCTGCTGCACCAGGACAAGCTGGTGGACAACATCGGCACCATGGTCGGCCCGTCGCAGCTGGGCTCGAACTTCATCATCATGGCCACGGTCAAGCAGGGCGTGGACCCGGCCAAGGTCGAAGCGGTCATCGACGAGGAGCTGAAGAAGCTGGTCGCCAACGGCCCCAGCGCCGATGAGCTGGCGCGCGCCAAGACCGCGTTCCGCGCCGGCTTCATCCGCGGCATCGAGCGCATCGGCGGTTTCGGCGGCAAGGCCGACGCGCTGGCCGAGTGCGCCGTGTACGAAGGCGACCCGGGCTGCTTCCGCACCTCGCTGGCCAACATCCAGAACGCCAGCGCCGCCGACGTGAAGGCGGCCGGCGCGAAGTGGCTGGGCGTGGGCGACCACACCCTGGTGGTCGAGCCGGGCGAGCGCGTGGCGCTGGAGGAACTGCCGTCGGGCAAGCCGGCGCCGTTCGACGTGCCGGCGGTCGACGCCAAGTACCGCGCGCTGCCCTCGCAGGTGGACCGCAGCGCCGGTGTGCCCAAGACCGCGGCCTTCCCCGAGCTGAAGTTCCCGCAGCTGCAGCGCGCCACGCTGAAGAACGGCACGCAGGTGGTCCTGGCCGAGCGTCACGACATCCCGGTGGTGCAGTTCAGCTACGAATTCCCGGGCGGTTTCACCGCCGATCAGGGCCGCAAGCCGGGCACCGCCAACTTCACCATGGGCATGCTCGACGAAGGCGCCGGCAAGCTCGGCTCGCTGGCCTTCGCCGATGCCGCCGACGCGCTGGGCGCGCGCATCGGCGCCGGCGCTTCGCTGGACGGCGCCAACGTCTACCTGTCGGCGCTGAAGGAGAACCTGGCGCCGTCGCTGGCCCTGTACGCCGACGTGCTGCGCGCGCCGCGCTTCGACCAGGGCGAGATCGACCGCATCAAGGCCACCTGGATCGCCGGCATCAAGCAGGAGAAGGTCAACCCGAACGCGGTGGCGATGCGCGTGCTGCCGCCGCTGCTGTACGGCAAGGGCCACCCGTATGCGATCCCGTTCACCGGCAGCGGCGACGAAGCGGCGATCCAGGCGCTGGGCCGCGACGACCTGGTGTCTTTCCACAAGGACTGGGTGCGTCCTGAAAACGCCACCCTGGTCGTGGTCGGCGACACCACGCTGAAGGAGATCGTGCCGCTGCTGGAGCGCCAGCTCGGCGACTGGAAGGGCGAGGGCGCGGCGCCGAAGGTGGGTGCGCCGTCCGCGGTCGCGCGTCCCGACAAGGCCCGCGTGTACCTGATCGACCAGCCCGGCGCGGTGCAGGCCAACCTGTTCGCCGGCCAGGTCGTGCCGTCGACGATGGATGCCGGCGCGACCCGCTTCGACATCGCCAACGGCGTGCTGGGCGGCGACTTCACCTCGCGCCTGAACATGAACCTGCGCGAGGACAAGCACTGGTCCTACGGCGCCCGCTCGAGCGCCAGCGGCGCGCTGGGGCAGCGGCCGTGGATGGCGGTGGCGCCGGTGCAGATCGACAAGACCGGCGATGCGATGAAGGAGATGCAGGCCGAGATCAGCCGGTTCGCCAGCGGCCAGCGTCCGCCGACGGCCGAGGAAGTCGCCCGCATCCGCAACATCCAGACGCTGAGCCTGCCCGGCGCGTACGAAACCGCCTCGGCGGTGATGAACACCATCGGCGGCATCGTGCGCTACCAGCGCCCGGACGACTATGTGTTCAAGCGCAAGGCCGAGATCGAGGCGATGACCCCGGCGCAGGTGGCCGAGGCGGCGAAGACGCTGGATCCGTCGAAGCTGACCTGGGTGGTGGTCGGCGACCTCAAGCAGACCGAGGCGCCGGTGCGCGCACTGGGCCTGGGCGAGGTGATCGTCATCGACGGCGACGGCAACCCGGTGCCGGCCGGCAAGTAAGGCCTGCCGCGGCCCGCCCTTCGCCGGGCGGGCCGCGGATCATCACCGATTCATCCCTGCACGGCACAATCCGTGCCGATCCCCCCAAAGGACCCTTCCCATGCGCTTTCTGATCCTGTCCGCCCTGATCGCCAGCACCGCCGCCTGCACCTGGGTGCCGATCGAAAGCGGGGGCAAGGCGGTGCGCGTGCTGCCGGCCGGCCCGGTGGCGCCGGGCTGCGTGGCCAAGGGCGAGATCGTGGTCTCGGTCAAGAGCAAGGTCGGCTTCTACAACCGCAATCCGCTGCGCGTGCAGGAAGAACTGGAAACCCTGGCGCGCAACGAGGCGCCCAGCGCCGGCGCCAACGCCATCCAGGCCCTGGCCCCGCCGGCGGACGGCAGCCAGCGCTACAGCGCCTGGCAGTGCCGCTGACGTCCCTGCGCCTCCGGCTCGGTCTTCGACGGCCCCGCGCCGCCTGACGAAGGTCCGCGAACCGGACGCGCAACAACACGCCGACATGGCCTGCATCGGCTGCCGAAGCGCCGCAGCTCTTCGCCGTATCGATCGCCCCGCCCGTTCCGCTGTCCGCGGACCGGGGCTTTCCAGGAACGCTCCGGCGGCCGCAACCGCCTTGCCGGCCAAGGCTTTGCGCGGGCGGCGTGACCGTCCGGCGTCCATACGCAGCGGCCGTAAACCGTTAAAGATGCGTCAAGAGGATGCAGCCGCTAGAATGACGCCCCCTTCGCCTGAGTCCTGGCGCCTTCCGATGCCTTTCCAGAATGTCTCGATCGCGGGACTGGCGCATGTCGACGCGCCGCACACCCTGACCTCCAAGGAAATCAACGAGCGGCTGCAGCCGACGCTGGACCGTCTGGGCATCCGTGCGGACATGCTGAGCGATGTCGCCGGCATCCACGCGCGCCGCCTGTGGGACCAGGGCACCCAGGCCTCGGACGCGGCCACCATGGCCGGGCGCAAGGCGCTGGAAGACGCCGGCGTATCCGCCGACCGCATCGGCCTGCTGGTCAACACCTCGGTCAGCCGCGACTACCTGGAGCCGTCCACCGCCTCCATCGTTTCCGGCAACCTGGGCATCGGCGACGACTGCGTCACCTTCGACATCGCCAATGCCTGCCTGGCCTTCATCAACGGCATGGACGTGGCCGCGCGCATGATCGAACGCGGCGACATCGACTACGCGCTGATCGTCGACGGCGAAAGCTCCAACCTGGTCTATGAAAAGACCCTGGAGCGCATGATGGCCCCGGACGTCACCGCCCAGCAGCTGCGCGACGAGTTCGCGGCGTTGACCACCGGTTCCGGTGCCGCCGCCATGGTGCTGGCCCGCGCCGAGCTGGTGCCCGACGCGCCGCGCTACAAGGGCGGCGTGACCCGCGCGGCCAACCAGTGGAACAAGCTGTGCGTGGGCAACCTGGACCGCATGGTCACCGACACCCGCCTGCTGCTGATCGAAGGCATCAAGCTGGCCACCAAGACCTTCGAGGCCACCCGCCAGGCGCTGGGCTGGGCGGTGGACGAGATCGACCAGTTCGTCATCCACCAGGTCAGCCAGCCGCACACCAATGCCTTCATCAAGGCCTTCGGCATCGACCCGAAGAAGGTGATGACCATCTTCGGCGAGCACGGCAACGTCGGCCCGGCCTCGGTGCCGATCGTGCTGAGCAAGCTGCGCCAGCTGGGCAAGCTCAAGAAGGGCGACCGCGTCGCGCTGATGGGGATTGGTTCGGGCCTGAACTGCACCATGGCCGAGGTGGTCTGGTAAGCAACGACGGAACCGCTTTCTGTGGCTTCCGGACGCCCGCGGGTCCTGCCTGCGGGCGTTCGTGTTTCTGGCCCCGGGGCTGGGGACATGTAAAGAAAGGTAATTCCCCTCACTTCTGGACCAAAAGTGGGGTGATTGTGGAGATCGGAGTATCGCGCAGGAGCTTGTATAGCAGGGTTTGCAGGTCTTCGTTGCGGTGGTTGAAGCGGTAGCAAACCTCGC
>Ga0206117_100239_pt1 | contig 78165 bp, 56 predicted proteins | sample 3A5Ametagenome_FD_177997 | JGI IMG/M metagenome (GOLD analysis project Ga0206117, IMG submission 177997) | Enriched microbial communities from leaf-cutter ant dump, University of Wisconsin, Madison, United States - 3A5A | ecosystem: Environmental > Terrestrial > Nest > Insects nest > Nest dump... | reverse complement strand
ATCGTGCAGTCGCGGTTGTTGAGCACGTCTTCCAGCCAGCGGATGGTGTTGATGTCCAGGTTGTTGGTCGGCTCGTCCAGCAGCAGGATTTCCGGGTTGGCGAACAGCGCCTGGCACAGCAGCACCCGCAGCTTCCAGCCCGGGGCCACGTTCTTCATCGGCCCGTTGTGGAACTCGGTGCCTATGCCCACGCCCAGCAGCAGCTCACCGGCGCGCGCCTCGGCAGTGTAGCCGTCGTACTCGCCGACCTTGCCTTCCAGCTCGGCGGCGTGCATGTAGTCGTCCTCGGTGGCGTCCGGGTTGGCGTAGATCGCGTCGCGCTCCTTGATCGCCGCCCACAGTTCCTCGTGGCCCATCATCACCACGTCGAGCACGCGCACGTCTTCATACGCGAACTGGTCCTGGCGCAGGTAGGCCATGCGCTCATGCACGTCCTTGGAGACGTTGCCGGCGGTGGACTCCAGGATCCCGCAGAGGATCTTCATGAAGGTCGACTTGCCGGCGCCGTTGGCGCCGATCAGGCCGTAGCGGTTGCCCTCGCCGAACTTGACGGAGACGTTCTCGAACAGGGGCTTGGCCCCGAACTGCATGGTGATATTGGCGGCGACGAGCACGGCGGAATCCTGTTTTTCAGGTAAAACAAAGCCTTGGATTATAGCGCCTGAGTGCTGGCCGTGCGTCGCCAGCCGCTATCCGGCGCCTGCACACGAAAAATCGGTGCATGGGCGCCGGACGGGGCGGGCCATCAGAGGTCGGGGTCGTCGAAGGGGTTGGGCCCCGCGCTGCTGCTGCTGGAAGTGGCGGGTTTCGCGGCGCCAGCGCTTGGCGATGCAGCCGCGCTGGTGGAGGTGCTGGCCGAGCTTGAAGTCCCCGAGGCCTTGCCGGCGTCGGCGCCGCCCGTTGCGCTGCCGCCGCCCGCAGCGGCCGGCGTCTTGGTCGTCTTGCTCGTGTAGCCGCCCACCGCGATGCCGGAGGAGGTGCTGCTTTCTTCGGCTTCCTTGTTGACCACCTTGCCGCTGATGGCGGTGCCGTTGCCGTTGCCGCTGCTGATGGTGGCTTCCTGGTTGGTCACGGTACCGGCGCCGTTGCCGGCGTTGATCGTCACCTTTCCGCTGGACTGGATGCTGGTCGTGGTGGAGCTGACTTCCTCGGCGTTGCTCACGCCCAGCGTGGCGCCAACGGCCTCTTTTTTCTCCGAGCCACTGCTGCTCTTGCTCTTCTCCATGGCCGCGTCGCCGGTGACCGAGAAGGTGTTGGAGGTGGCGGTGCTGGTGGCGGCGTTCAGATTGACGTTGCCGCCGGCGGAAAGCGACACGTTGCCGCCGGTGTTCTGGACCTGGGTGCCTTCCAGGGTGACGTTCTTGCCGGAGGAGATTTCGACGCCGCCGCCGGAGGTGATGGAACTGGTGACGGCGGTCTTGGTGGACTCGTTCTCGTAGCTGTAGCCTGCCTCCGCCGAGCCGCCGGTGGATTTCTTGCTGGTGCTGACGCTGACCGCGGCGTTGATGTCGTGGGAGGTGGATTCGGTGGTGTCCTGCACCGCCTTGAAGTCGATGTTGCCCCCGGCGTTGACCGCGGTCTTGCCGCCGCTCTCCAGGCTGGTGCCGCTGAAGCTGGCGTCCTGGTTGGTGGTGATGCTGAGGTTGCCGCCGGCCTTGATCCCGCCGGTGGTGTGGGTGGTGGATTCCTCGCTGCTCAGTTGGCCTTCGTAGCTGGCGTCCGCCTTGCCGCCGGCCTTGCCGACCACCGTGACCGTGCCCTGGGCGTCGATGGCGTGCTCGCTGCTGCTGTTGCTGCTGGTGTTGGTTGCGGCCTGGTAATCCAGGCTGCCAGCGTTGAGGGAAACACCGTTGCCGGCTTCGATCTGGGTGCCGGTAAGGGTGGTCTGTCCGCTGGAGGTGGAGGAGAAGTTGTCGCCGGCCTTGTAGGAGGAGGTCACCGCGGTGGTTGTGCTGCTGCTGCTGGACTTGATGTCGCCCGAGTAGCTGGCCTTGCCGCCGAGGCCGCCTGTCGCGTCCGCTTCCGCCGTGCCCTTGGTGCTGGCTTCGGCCTCCGCGCTGCCGCCCACGTAGGCGCCGATGCGGGCGTCGTGGACCTGGCTGCTGCTGCTGCTGGTGCTGGAATTGCTCACCGCCTCATCGCGGATGGTGGTGGCGGACTGAGTGATGCTGCCGCCGGCCTCCATCTGCGTGCCCTGGTCGAGGATGGTGCCGCTGGCGGTACGGGTGATGTCGCCGCCGGCCTGGAAGCTGTTGGTGACCTGGGTGATGTCGGTGCTGCTGCTCTCGGACTGCTTGTTCTGGTAGCGCACGCCGGCGGTCGCTTCCGCGCTGGCGCCGGCACTGGCCTCGGCCGAGGGTTTGCCCAGCGCCATGGCGGAGGCGTTGGCCTCCGTCTGGGTCTGGACGACCGTGCCGACGTAGACGCCGGCGAGGTGGGAGGTCTTCGATTCGGTGGTCTCGTGCTTGTCCTGCACCGCCAGGTTGCTGATGTTGGTGGCGTTGATGTCGATGCTGCCGCCGGCCTGCACATCGGCGCCCTGGAAGGTGGCGTCCTCGCTCTTGACCGAGAGGTTGCCGCCGCTGGAGAGGCCGGACTTGGTGTTGGTCAGCGTGTAGTCGGTGCTGTTCTCGCGCTCCACCTTGACGCCCGCCGTCAGCGTGCTGTCGGCCTTGGCGGAGGCTTCGGCATTGGCGCTGGCGCTCTGGTTGGCGCCGCGGCTGGTGCCGCTGGTCTCGGCGCTGGCCTGGGAGTTGGCGTTGTTCTCGTTGTAGAAGCCCACCGATTCGCGTTCGATATCGATGGTGACCGTCTTCTCGTTGCGGCCGGCGAGCACTTCGGTCTTGCTGGCGTCGATGGCGAGATCGCCGCCGGCCGACACCTGGGAGCCCTGCACCTTCACCGTGCCGTCGGTGGTGAGGTTCAGGTCGCCGCCGACGTTCAGGGTGGAGCCCACGCTGGTCGTGCTGTCCCGCTTTTCGGTGACGCGGCTGGTTTCCACCAGGCGCAGGTCGTTTTCGTTGCTGGCGCCGGCGCTGGCGGAGGCTTCGGCGCCGGCCATGCGCATGCCGCTATCCGCCTCGGCCTCGGCCTTGCTGGTGGAGTCCGAACTGGTGCCCAGCTTCAGGAAGGTGGTGGTTTCGGTGACGGTGGTGGTGCGCTCCACGTCCTGGCCGTCGAGCACGCTGATGCCCTGGGTGGCCTGGATGTCGGCGTTGCCGCCGATGTTGGCGGTGGAGCCCTGCAGCGTCACGCCGCCGCCGCTCTGCACCTTGGCGTCGCCGGTCACGTTGAGGGTGGAGGCGGCGTTGGTGCCCTTGAAGCTGTCGGTGGTCACCGTTTCCATGCCATAGACGCCGCCGCCCACGCCGGCGCCGGCGGTTTCGCTGACGCTGTGGGTGGTGGTGGTGTCCTGGCGCGACAGCACGTTGAAGTCGCCCTTGGCATCCACCGCCAGGGCGCCGGCGCTGACCGTGCTGCCGGCAATGGTGGTGTCGGCGCCGCTGGTGAGGCCCAGCGTGCCGCCCACGGTGACGGTGGAGCCGATGTTGCGCGCGGTGGCGGTGGTGGTGGTGTTGCTGGAGCTCTCCAGGAAGCCGCCGGACGAGCTGCTGGCGGTGGTGCTGGAGGACTTGTCGACGATGGTGTCGAAGGTGATCGCCTTGCCGGCATTCAGCGTGGCGTTGCCGCCGGCGCTGAGGTCCGCGCCCTGTACGGTGATGTTGCCGGTGACCGCATTGAGGCCGAGGTCGCCGGTGGCGGAGATCACCCCCGTCTTGCCGATGGTGGTCGACATGGCGGCGCTGTCGCCATTCACCTCGACCAGGGTGCGGTTGATGATGTCGCCGCCGGTGGAGGTCAGGCTGACATTGCCGCCGGTGATCGTGCCGCTGGTATTGGTGATGTCGCCCTGGCTGGTGATGTTCAGGCTGTTGCTGCCGGAGATGGTGCCGCCGGTGTTGGTCAGCGAGGTGACGTTCATGTTGACGTCATTGCCGGCCATCACCGCGCCGTCGGTGATCATCGCCTTGGTGGCGGCGGACAGATAGACGCGCGGCACCAGCACGTCGATGCCGCTCATGTTCACCGTTTCCATCCACACGATATCGTTGGTGAGGCCGGCCACCTGGGATTCGGTGAGCGCCTGGCCGTACACCAGGCCCAGCGACTGCGCCTGATTGGCGGCCTGGTCCATCAGCCGCTGCACCTGCGCGGCTTCGTCGGTGGCGCCGGCCAGCAGGGTGCGGCCGGTCTGCTCGACCAGCTGCTGCTGGATCAGGTAAGCCTCGTAGTTCGCGTCACCCAGGCGTTTGACCAGCGTGTCCGGGTTGTAGCCCAGGCGCTCCTGCAGATAGTCCGAACCGACGACGGCGGTACCCACGCTGAAGCGCGGGTTGGTTTCGATCAGGTAGGTCGCCTGCGGATTCTGGGTGGGAACGAAATAACCGTTGGGGTTGGTGGGCAGGTTGATGGTGAGGCCGCCCAGCGCGATCGACGGGGTCTTAGACAACACGTCGGCCGCGACCACCGTCTTGGTGGTGGTGCCGCTCACCGGCCCGGCCGAATCGCTGCTCGCGGCATTGGCGCCGGTGGCGCCGCCGGTATTGGTGGCGGAGGTGCCGCTGGTTCCGGTTGTGCCAGACGAGGTGCTGCTGGCGCCGGTCGCACCGGAGGCCCCGCCCGTCGTGGTGGCGCTGCTGCCGCTGGCGCTGGTGGCGCCGTCGGCCGTGGTGGCGCTGCTGCCGCTGGCTCCGCTGGTCATGCCGCCGCTGGCGGCGGCGCTGCCGTTTTTCGAGGTGCTGTTGATCGTCACCCCACCGTTGGGCGAGCCGCTGTTGGTGACCGAGCCGCCGGTCACGTTCAGCGTGTTGGCATAGACATAGGCGCTGGCCACGGTCTGGTAGTTGCTGCGGCTGTATTCCTTGGTCAGGGACAGCGCCATTGCTGCTTCGTCAGAGTTGACGCCGGGAAGGTAATAGAACTCTCCGTCACCGTAATAGCCCGGGTCCCACGCCGCATTGCCTGGCTCCATCCGCGCCCAATCCTCCTCGGTTTGGGCCGAGTTGTAGTAGTGGGTGGCACTGCAGGACCAGCAATCGGTCTTGTAGTGGCTCTGGCGGCGGACGTAGACCACCTGGTCGAGGTAGAAGGCTTCATTGACGAAGCTGCTGCCGTTGAGATTCACCACGTCGCCGGACAGGATGCCGACCCGGTTCACCCCCTGGGTGCCGTAATTCACCGTCAACGTGCCGTTGGCTATGATCTGCGGCGTGACCGTCGGCAGCGAGCCGCTCTGCACTTCGCGGTAGGTGATGAACTGCTGGTTCAGCCACAGCTCATTGCAATACGCGCAGGAACTTTCCACCCAGTTGTAGTAGGCGCTGATGCTGCTGGTGGAGATGGCGTTATTCATATCCACATACTTCGTCGGCATGTTCTCCGGGCCGTTGTAGAAGTAGGTGCTGGTGGTGATGCTGGCGTTGGTGACGTGGATTGCGGCGTAGTTGTAGAAGTAGGCCGACGAGGTGGTGAGCGTGCCGTTGCTGTCTATGGTCGCGCCCTGGCGGTTGTAGATGGTGTGCCCGGTTGCGGTCAGGTTCATGGCGCCAGCGGAATAGAAGGCGCCGTAGTTGTTGATGTTGCCCACGCTGCCGCTGCTCAGCGTCAGCGCGGCCAGCGAGGAAATGCCGCCGGTGTTCTGGTTGACGAGGCCGTCGGTGTCGGTCGTCTGAACGATCAGATCGTTATTGGAGTGGATCGCGCCGTAGTTGACCAGCGAGCGGGCCTTGATGGTCTTGTAGTTGCTGTTGGGCGTGCCGGTGGAGGCGAGGATGAGGGCGTTGCTGTTGGTCGTGCTGCCGTTCACCAGCGTGCCATAGCCGTCCAGGCCCATGCCGGTGACCGCCTGCATCGTGCCCTGGTTGTTCAGGTTGTTGCCGTAGTAGTACAGGTAGCTGCCGGCGCGGATCATGCCGCTGGCGGCGTTGCTCAGCGCCAGGTCCAGGACGCCGTTGTTGTCGCGCAAGAACATCAGGCTGGTGCCGCTCTGGAGCGTGCCGCTGTTGTTCAGCATGGCGCTGCCGGACGCAGTGGTGTTCGTCCTCACGACGACGGAGCTGTCACCGATGATGCTGCCGGCGTTATCGACGTCTTTGCTGACCGTGATGCTCAGTGCGCCCACGCTGTAGAGGGTGGCGCCGCTGTTGTTGGTGAGGTTGGTGCTGGAGGTGCTGGTGGTGTTCAGGCTGGTGGTGCCGCCGCCCTGGATGGTGCCGCTGTTGCTGATGGTGCCGGCGGTGAGGCTGAGGGTGTCCGAACCGCCGGTGGCGGAAATCAGCGCGCCGCTGCGGTTGGTGATGGCGTTGCCGCCGGCATTGACCGTCAGCCCGCCGGCGGATTGCAGCTTGCCGTAGTTGTCCAGGTTGCCGCCAAGGGTCAGCGTGCCGTCGCCGCCGTCGACCGTGGAAACGATGAAGGCCGAATTGGTGCTGCTGTTGGTGAAGCTGGTGGCGGTGATGGTGGCGCCGGTAGTGGCTTGTACCGTGCCGAGGTTGATGAGGCTGCCACCGTAGGACGTCAGCGTGGAGCCGGCGAGGATGACGCTGGCGGCATTGCTGTTGTTCAGGTTGAACAGGTGGTCCGCGGCGCCCAGCGCCATGGCCGCGCCGCTCTGGATGCGGCCGCTGTTGGCGAGCTCGGCCAGGGTGTTGGCGGTGCCCAGCGTGAGGTTGCCATCGGCGAGCAACTTGCCGCTGTTGCGGATGTCATCGGCCGCGGTGACGGTGAGCGCGCCCTTGCTGTAGATCGTGCCGGCGTTGTCCAGGCCGTTGCCGCTGGCGAGGGTGGTGTCGATGGCGAGGCTGCCGTTGCCCTGGATGATGCCGTCGGCGGTGTTGGTGAGCTGGCTGCCGGAGAGGTTCAGGCTACCGGCGCTGCCGGAAGCGTAGATGACACCGCTGTTGTCCAGGGTCTGTCCGCTGGCGGCGACGGTGAGGCCGCCGGCCGACTGCACGGTGCCTTCGTTGTCGAAGGCGCCGCTGAGGGTCAGCGTGCCGTTGCCGCCGTTGACGGTGGACACGATGAAGGCTGCGTCGCTGCCGCTGTTGGTGAAGCTGGTGGCGCTAACCGTGGCGCCGGTGGTGGCCTGCACGGTGCCGAGGTTGATCAGCGAACCGCCGTGGGACGTCAGCGTGGAGCCGGCGAGGATGACGCTGGCGGTGTTGCTGTTGTTCAGGTTGAACAGGTGGCCCGCGGCGCCCAGCGCCATGGCCGCGCCGCTCTGGATGCGGCCGCTGTTGGCGAGCTCGGCCAGGGTGTTGGCGGTGCCCAGCGTGAGGTTGCCATCGGCGAGCAACTTGCCGCTGTTGCGGATGTCATCGGCCGCGGTGACGGTGAGCGCGCCCTTGCTGTAGATCGTGCCGGCGTTGTCCAGGCCGTTGCCGCTGGCGAGGGTGGTGTCGATGGCGAGGCTGCCGTTGCCCTGGATGATGCCGTCGGCGGTGTTGGTGAGCTGGCTGCCGGAGAGGTTCAGGCTGCCGGCGCTGCCGGACGCGTAGATGACACCGCTGTTGTCCAGGGTCTGGCCGCTGGCGGCGACGGTGAGGCCGCCGGCCGACTGCACGGTGCCTTCGTTGTCGAAGGCGCCGCCGAGGGTCAGCGTGCCGTTGCCGCCGTTGACGGTGGACACGATGAAGGCTGCATCGCTGCCACTGTTGGTGAAGCTGGTGGCGGTGATGGTGGCGCCGGTAGTGGCCTGCACGGTGCCGAGGTTGATCAGCGACCCACCGTAGGACGTCAGCGTGGAGCCGGCGAGGATGACGCTGGCGGCGTTGCTGTTGTTCAGGTTGAACAGGTGGCCCGCGGCGCCCAGCGCCATGGCTGCGCCACTCTGGATGCGGCCGCTGTTGGCGAGCTCGGCCAGGGTGTTGGCGGTGCCCAGCGTGAGGTTGCCATCGGCGAGCAACTTGCCGCTGTTGCGGATGTCATCAGCCGCGGTGACGGTGAGCGCGCCCTTGCTGTAGATCGTGCCGGCGTTGTCCAGGCCGTTGCCGCTGGCGAGGGTGGTGTCGATGGCGAGGCTGCCATTGCCCTGGATGATGCCGTCGGCGGTGTTGGTGAGCTGGCTGCCGGAGAGGTTCAGGCTGCCGGCGCTGCCGGAAGCGTAGATGACACCGCTGTTGTCGAGCGTCTGGCCGCTGGCGGCGACGGTGAGGCCGCCGGCCGACTGCACGGTGCCTTCGTTGTCGAAGGCGCCGCTGAGGGTGAGCGTGCCGTTGCCGCCGTTGACGGTGGACACGATGAAGGCCGCGTCGCTGCCGCTGTTGGTGAAGCTGGTGGCGGTAACCGTGGCGCCGGTGGTGGCCTGCACGGTGCCGAGGTTGATCAGCGACCCGCCGTGGGACGTCAGCGTGGAGCCGGCGAGGATGACGCTGGCGGCATTGCTGTTGTTCAGGTTGAACAGATGGCCCGCGGCGCCCAGCGCCATGGCCGCGCCACTCTGGATGCGGCCGGCGTTGTTGAGGCTGGCGCTGGCGGCGGCGGTGGCGATGTTGATCGCGGCATCGCTCAGGATCTTGCCGCTGGCGGTGTTGTTGAGCGAGGCGCCGGTGTTGAGCGTGAGCGCGCCCACGCTGTAGAGGGTGCCGCTGTTGTCCAGGCTGTTGCCGCTGCCCTGGGTGGCGGTGAGGGTGGCGGTATTGGCCGACTTGATGGCGCCGCTGTTGTTCAACTGGGCGGCGGTGAGCACCAGGGTGTCGCCGCTGCCGGCGGCGATCACGGTGCCGCTGTTGGTGACGGTCTGCCCGCTGGCGTCGATCTCCAGGCCGCCGGCCGATTGCAGGTAGCCGGCGTTGTCCAGCGTGCCGGTGACGGTGAGGCTGCCGTCGGCGCCGGCGGTGGTGCTGAAGATCAGCGCCGAGTTGGCGCCGCCGCTGTAGCTGGTGGCGGTGAGGGTGGCGCCGCTGGCGGCTTGCATGGTGCCGAGGTTGTCCAGGCTGCCGCCGTGGAGCGACAGCGTGGAGCCGGCGAGGATGACGCTGGCGGCATTGCTGTTGTTCAGGTTGAACAGGTGGCCGAGGCCGCCCAGCGTCATCGCCGCGCCGCTCTGGAGGCGGCCGCTGTTGGCGAGCTCGGCGAGTGCCGCGGTGCTGCTGAGCTGCAGTGCATGGTCGGCCAGGATCTGGCCGCTGTTGCCGATGCCGCCACCACCGGTGCTCAGTGCCAGCGTGCTGCCGCTGCTGTGGATCTGGCCGCTGTTGTCCAGCGCGGTGCCGCTGCTGCGCGTGGCGCTGAGCCGGGTATCGCCCGAGCCTTCGATGTAGCCGCTGTTGCTGATGCTGTCGGCGCTGATGTCCAGCGTATAGGCGGTGCCGTTGCTGTCCGCCGGCACCATGAGGGTGCCGCTGTTGTTCACCGCGCCCTGGGCGTTCACCGCCAGGTTGCCGGCCGCCTGCAGGATGCCCTGGTTGGTGAGGCTGGCGACCAGGGTCAGGCTCGCTTCCCGCCCGGCGGCGGTCGAGAGCAGCCATTTCGCCGTGCTGCCGCTGTTGCTCAGGCTGTCGGCCTGGATGGTGCTGCCGTTGGTGGCTTGCACCGTGCCGCTGTTGCCGAGGCTGCCACCGATCACGCTCAGGCTGTCGCCGGCCAGCAAGGTGCCGCTGTTGTCCAAATTGATGATGTGGCCGGCGGTGCCCAGCACCAGGTTGCCGGTGCTCTGCAGGGTGCCGCTGTTTTCCAGCGTCGCCGCCGCATCGCTGGCCTGGATGGTCATCTGGCCACCGGCGCGCACTTCGCCCTGGTTGCGGATGGCGTTGGCCGCGCTCAGTGCGATGGAGCCGTCCGCCAGAACCTCGCCGGCGCTGCCGACGGTGACACTGCCGTTGGCCGCGCTGAGGTTGAGGGCCGTGGGCGATTGCACCGAGGCACCGGCCAGGGCCAGATCGCCGCTGGTGGCGCTCAGGTTGAGGCTGCGGTCGCTGGCGCTCGCATTGGCGCCGCTGTAGAGCGTTGCGCCGGCGGAGCCGATCTGCAGGCTGCCCACGGTCCAGTCGAAGCGGCTGCCGGCGCCGTACTGGGCGCCGTCCAGGTTGGCCGCGGCGGCAACGGTCCATTGCAGCTTGCCGGCGGCATAGCGCTGGGCGCTGGTGCTGGCTTCGTCGCTGAGGCTGTCGGCGGCGAGGAGGAAATCGCGCTCGGCCCGCAGCGTGCCATCGGCCAGCTTCACGCCGCCCTGGGTGACGCTCAGGCTCAGGTCGCGCCCGGCCGACAGCTTGGCGCCATCGAGGGTGAGGGCTTGCGCGGTGCTGGCCTGGCTGGTGATGCTGATGTCCTGAGCAGCGCTGATCTCGGAGCGGATCTCGATCTCGCCGGCGGCGCTCAGCGTGAAGTCGCTGCCGGTGGCGGCCACTGCGCCCAGGCTGCGCACGCCCACGCCGACCTCGGTGGCCGTCAGCACGATACGGTTGGCATACATGCCGCCCAGCAGGCTGGAGTCGATGGCGTATTCGGGCGTGCTGCCGCTGGCGGCCAGCGCGGTGGCGCTGCGGGTGGCGTAGGCGAAGTCGTTGACGCCGGCGACCAGTTGCAGGTCCTTGGCATTGATCTGGCCGCGGACGACGATGGAGCGCGCGACCAGATCCAGGATGTCCTGGTCACTGCCGTTCAGGCCCTGGCCGTTGATCAGGATCTCGCCCTGATTCACCCGGAATCCGGCCAGGCTGCCATCGCTGGAGAGCTGAGGCACGCCGGTGGTCAGCGTGGCGCGGTCGGTGTTGATGAAGCCGCAGCCGCTGCAGGTGATGCCCCAGGGGTTGGCGACCACCACGTCGGCGCGGGCGCCGGCCACTTCCATGTAGCCGTTGAGCTGCGAGCGGTTCTGGGTGACTACCTCGTTGATGATGAGGCGGGCGGCGCGGTTGAGGTTGAGGTTGCCCTCGATCTGGCCGGCGAGCTGCGACTGCACCGCGCCGTTGGTGGCCACGTTGTTGTTGAGCACCAGGCCGCGGCTGTCCACGTTGAAGCGGTTGTATAGGTTGTGCGACACCGCCGCCGCGTTCGTCGCGGCGATATCCACCACCTCGACGCCGTTGAGGCCGGAATAGACCTTGGTGTTGCCGGAGGCCACCGATACGTCCGCCTGCGCCGCTGGCGCGCCCAGCAGGGCGAGCACGGTGGCCGCCAGCAGCACAGCGCCAGCGCTCTTGCCCCTGGCCCGGGCCGTTTCGGCCACGGCCACGAAACCATGGAGCCGCGTGCTCCAGACCAGTCGGTAAGCCTTGTTCATGTCGCTGCTCTCCGGAATTCTCTTAGATGGCGATGCTCAGGCGGGTCCACAGCGCGGGGCTTTCCCTCTCGAGGGAAGAGGGCGTGCGCAAGGGGCCGGCGGCGAAGACATCCAGGTTGATGCCGTTTCTCAGGTTGGCTTGAACGCCCAGCGCGGCGCCGATCAGCGTGCCTTCGGGCACGCCCTCGTTGCGGCTTCTGGAGAGGCCGTAATCCAGGCCTATCCAGGGGCGGATGCTGCCGGGCATGCCGGCGAACTCGAACGGTTTGCGCAGGCCCAGCTCGTTGCGGACGAAGAAGCCGTGGTCGCCGGACAGGGTGCTCTTGTCGAAGCCGCGCACGGTGTAGATGCCGCCGATCAGCATCTGTTCGGAGCCGTAGAGCACATGCTCGGCGTACTGGGCCGACCACTGGGAGGAGAACTGCAGCACCTCGCCAGCCAGCTCGAAGGGGCGGATGAAGCTGCCGTTGATCGTCCACTTGCGGAACTGGGCGTGGGGATCTTCCTTGGTCAGCAAGCTCGTATCCCGCAGCGCGCCGAACAGGCGGGTGCCCTGGGCATGGCCCAGCTCCAGGCTCACGGCGCCGCCCCACAGCACGGTGCTCACCGACAGGCCGATTTCCGCCACGCTCAGCTTCCTGCTGCCCGCGACCAGCTTCACATCCTCGAGGAAAACCTCGGTGTCCTTGGCGCTCAGGCTGGCGTAGCTGCTCCAGTGCGTCACCGCGTCGCGGCTGAGCACCCGGTCCAGGCGCAGGGTGCGGTTGCTGGAGTTGCCGTTGCTGTGGAAGGTGTTGCCGTTGGAGTTGGTGGTTTCGGTGTCGTAACGGGACTGGTTGGCGTTGAAGCTGAGCGTGTTGTAGCCGAAGGGCAGGACGTAGGTGGCGCTGTCGGAGATGCTCAGCTGGCGGTCTTCCCGCGCCGGCATGCTCTGCCGCCGGGTGTAGCTGATGAAGTCGTTCAGGCGCAGCGGGTTGTCCAGCGACAGGGTGACGCTGCCCTGCTGGCGGCCAGTGCTCTCGCTGCCATGGTTGTCCAGGCCCAGGTTGATGTGCCAGGGCTTCCCGGGCTGGTTGTGCAGGATCACCACGGTATCGCCGGGCTGCTCGCCCGGCCGCAGCTCGACGGTGGCGTTGTTCGAGGCGAGGCGGTTGGCCTGGTCCAGCGCCTGCTCGAAGTCCCGCAGGTTCAGCGGACTGCCTTCGGTGAAGGGGGCCACCATGAAGGGCGTGATGCTGTGCTTGCCGCCGTCGTCGATTTCGATGGCGGAAACCTTGCCCTCGATCACCAGGATCAGCAGCTTGCCCTTGCTCAGATCCTGCTGCGGCAGGTAGGCCCGCACCGTGACCCAGCCGCGGGTGACGTAGGCGCGGGTGATGGCGGAGAGCAGGGATTCGATCTCGGTCACGCCCAGGCAGCGATCCCGGTAGGCGCCCACCACTTCTTCCAGCTCCTGCGCGTTCAGCAGGGTGGCGCCGCTGATCTCGATCTCCGCCACGTTGCGGCAGGCGCCCGGGCGGGAGGCGGGTTCCGGCACCTCGGGCACCGGCAGGCGTGTCGGCGGCGCCGCGTTGGTGCGATCCCTGAGGAACTGCTCCTCGCGGCGCTGCTGTTCCAGCTGCTGCAGCCGCTGCGCTTCCTGCCTCGCCAGATCCGCGGCGCTTTGCGCCTGGGCCGCGGTGCATGACAGCCACAACAGCAGCGGAATGATGAAACGGGCGAAGCCGGCGTGCGTCTGCCGGGGCATGTCCTTGCGGTGGCCCGCCGAGGGCTGTCGGGTGAGGCGCGATTTCATCAAGGTGCGGTTTCTAGCGTTCAGTTGTTATGTGGCATGTCTTTGCTGCGGCCGGTGCTGCATTCACCCTTGCCTCGTGTCCGGACGTCCATCCACCGCGCAAACGACACCAGCCGGGGGCTTCCCGGCGACGAGCGCGAGGTGGCGATGGGGTGTTGCTGGGAGACGCCGATCGGCCACCGAGAGCAGTGGCGATGTCCTGGGAGCGACGGATGGGAGTGCTCCCATCCACCTGGATGCCGACCCGGAACCCCTGATGAAAGGGCGAGCGGCGGTGCTCCTGGCTACGATTGTCAAAAATCCTACCAAAGAAAAAATGTAGCTAAAAGTTAAATATCAGTGTCGTACCGAAATCTGCAAAAACCGGCTAGAAGCCTCATGCAGCGGCGTTCTTGGTCAATGCAATACGTCACGGAATATGAGTCTTTGGTTTAAAGATCTGACACATTTCAGAAAAGAGGGAGAGGGCCCCGGTCGGTGGGAGGCGGAATTGGAAGCGCGGCGCGGGGGCATGAGGGGCGCATCTGCGCGATCGGCGGCGTGCGCATGCGCTTGAAATGGCGCGGGGAATGGGGCGTTTGCCGGCCTGGCGGCTTGTTGCCGGCTGGCTTGCCGGGCCCGCGCCCATTACTTGGTTTGCTGGCGCGGGGAAGGGGCCGCCAGGGCGGAGGCCCGCCAGGCGTGTCGGGCTGGCTGCTGCCGGTGCCGGCAGGAGGAGGCCGGCGCTGCCTCCGGGAAGGGGCTGTGAAGTGGCTCGGGCGGTCAGTCCGCCGACCACACCGCCAGTTCGTAGCCGTCCGGATCCTTGAAGTGGAAGCGGCGGCCGCCGGGGAAGGAAAAGGTGGGGCGCACGATCTTGCCGCCGGCGGCTTCCAGCCTTGCCTGGGTGGCGGCGAGGTCGTCGGCGTAGAGGATCACCAGCGGGCCGCCGGGCCGCGGCGGTTCGCCGGTGGTGAGGCCGCCGGTGAGCCGGCCGTCGCTGAACTCGCAGTAGGTGGGGCCGTAGTCGGTGAAGGTCCAGCCGAAGACCTGGCCGTAGAAGGCCTTGCTGCGGGCGATGTCGGTGACGTTGAACTCGATGTTGTCGATCTGCCTGTCCTGGCCGCGAATGCCCATGGCTGTCTCCTGGAACGGTTCTGGATTGTGCTGCGGGATGGTGGCGCGCTGCCCATCGAGAAGCTGACTTGCCGTGGTGCCGAACGTTCGTGAGGCTGCTGCCTCTGTGGCGCGCTAGCTGCGCCGGGTGTCTATAGCCACTTCTGCAGGAACAGCGCCTGACCGGCGGCCGGGTCCAGCACGTAGGGGCGGAAGCCAGCCTGGTCGTAGGCGGCCAGGGCGCGCCGGTTGTTGGAGAGCACCTCCAGCGTCAGCTTGCAGCAGCCGCGGGCGCGGGCTTCGGCCTCGGCGGCGGCGAGCAGGGCCTGGGCTATGCCGCGGCCACGGTGTTCGGCATGGACGACGATGTCGTGCACATTGAGCAGCGGCCGCGCGGTGAAGGTGGAGAAGCCTTCGAAGCAGTTGATGAGGCCGATGGCCTGCGGGCCGGAGAAGGCGAGGAAGGAGACGAAGCCGGGCCGCCCGGCAAGGCGTTGCGGCAGCTCGGCGCGGACCGCTTCCGGCAGGGGTTTGCCGCCGCCCATGGGGTCGCGGGCGTAGTGGTCCAGCAGGGCGATGAAGGCCTGGGCGTGCGCGGCGTCATCCAGCCGGGTGGGTTCGATCTGCAGCGGAAAGCTGGCCATGGTGGTGCTCAGTCCGGATCGGCGACGCAGCGGTTGCGGCCTTCGTTCTTGGCGCGGTAGAGGGCTTCGTCGGCGCGGTTCACCAGGCGCTGGTAGTCCGGATGGCCGTCGTGCATGGCGATGCCGATGCTGCCGGTGACGCGCATGTTGCGGCCCTCGGGCAGCAGGAAGATTTCCTGCTCTATGCGGCCGCGGATCTTCTCCGCCACCCGCAGCGCGTGCTGGCGATCCACTTCCACCAGCAGCACCAGGAATTCCTCGCCGCCGTAGCGGAACACGAAGTCGCCGGAGCGCACGCTGTTCAGCAGCAGGCCGGCCATCTGCTGCAGCACCCGGTCGCCGGCCTCGTGGCCGTGTTCGTCGTTGATGCGCTTGAAGTGGTCCACGTCCACCAGCAGCAGGGCGAAGCCTTTGCCCTGGTTGCGCGCCAGCTCGGTCTCGCGGGTGAGGATGGCGGGCAGGAAGCGGCGGTTGAGCAGCTGGGTGAGGGCGTCCTTGCCGGATTCGAGATCGACGAAACGCTCGAACAGGGCGCCGATGAGGAACTTGAGCTGGGCGAGCTGGTGCTGGATTTCCTTCACCAGCCGGCGGGCCTCGGCGCGGTCGCCGTTGTCGATCTGCTGGCCGCACAGCGGCAGCAGGGTGTTGTCCACCGTGTCCATCGCGGCGCGGATGGCGGGCAGCTCGGCCGAGCCTTCGAACACCGCGATGGCCTTGTGCTGCAGCCACAGGCCGAAGGTGGAGCCGTGGATGGGCGGCAGCTCGTCGCCGGAGCGGGCGGTGACCATGGCCTGCAGGAAGCGGTTCTCCCAGTCCAGCAGCGAGGCGCGCTGGCGTTCGCGTTCCAGCGGCATGTTCTGGCCGTAGGAGAACACCCGGTAGGCTTCGTCGATGCGGGCGGCGCGCTCGTGGGAGGCGACGTAGGCAGAGCTCATGACCTCGAAGGCGAGGTCGATCAGGTTGTCCACGTACAGCACCGCTTCCACCAGCGCGTTGCGGTCCAGGCCGCTGCCGGGCAGGCGGCGGGCGATCTCGCCCTTGAGCAGGCGGGCGCCGCGCGCCACCAGGTTCACCGGCAGGTCGATGCGGGCGTGCACCTCGCCCACATGCCGCTGCATCGCCATCGCCGAGCCGAACTGTTCGTGCGTTTCACAGGAGAACAGGGTTTCCAGCCAGCGCTGCATGGAGTGGCGCAGGCGGGAATTGACCTCGTCGTGGGTGAGGAAGGGGTGCGCCTCGGCGTCGTTCAGCATGCGCGCGTAGAAGGCGTCGCTCATCTCCGCCTTGTGGGCCAGCACCACGTCGCGGATGGCGAGGCGGGCGGCCGGGCTGGCGCTGTCGAACAGGGCGAGCCAATCGGCCTGGATGTAGTCGGAAACGGGGTCGGGGGAAGCGTCGGCAGGGTGCATGGCGGTGGTGCGATCGTGGACCGGGCTATTGTGCCATGCGGGAAATGGCCGTAGCTGTGGGAATCTGACAATCGAAATATGCTTTCGGTATGATACCGGCCGGTTTTCGCCCGGCCACGCCCCAGGCAGGGCCGGGCGGGTTTTCGTTGTTACTGCCGTCGGCATAGAATGCCGCCACTTTCCGCGATCCAGCTCCCTATGCCGCATGTACCTCTGAAGTTGCGCCTGCTTGAAGCGGTGATCCGCATTGTTCTGCCGTTTCTCGGCATCCTCCTGCTGGTGGCGGGCTTGATGGGCGTGGTGTCTTTCGCCGCGATGCCGCTGGCCGAGGCCATGCGCAGCCGCCAGTGGGTGCCGGTGCCTGCCCATGTTGAGCACATCCAGGTGATGCCTGCCGACCTGATGCGCAACCGCCCGCTGCCGCAGCTGCAGGTGGAGTACCGCTACCGCTACGAAGGCACCTGGTACACCGGCGACCGCCACGATCTGCACCACGGCCTGGATACCGAGAAGGCGATGGATGCGCGCCTGGCCAAGCTGGAGGATGGTGAGCCGGGCACCGCCTGGGTGAATCCCAAGGCGCCGGAGCAGTCGATGATGGACCGCTCGCTGCACTGGCCGGTGGTGGCGCTGGCTTTGCCCGCCGCGGTGGTGGCGGTGCTGGGCGGCCTGCTGGTGTTCGCCGGCATGGTGGCCTGGAACGACTGGCGGCCGGCCTGGCGGCGGACCGAGGGCGAGTGAGACGGTTCGGCGCAAGCAGACGCCGGAATGCGGAAAGGGGCTGAAAAGCCCCTTTTTCGTTGATGCGGACCGCTGCTCAGGCGCGCGGCCGGGCGTTCACACGTAGCGCGCGATGTAGCAGGGTTCGCCCGGCGCCACGCCTTCCGGCAGCGGCAGCCACACCCGGCGGCCGCTGCCGGGAATCAGGCTGAGCGGCTGGCCGTCGGCATCCTCGATGCGTTCGGCGAGCGCATCCCGCGGGCCGGCCGGGCCGACGAACTCCAGCCGGTCGCCAACGCCGAAGCGGTTCTTCACCTCCACTTCCGCCAAACCGCGCTCGCCGCTGTAGCCCACCACCTCGCCCACCAGCAGGCTGCGGCCGGATTCCGAGTGGCCGCGCAGGTAGTTCTGGTGCTCCGGCGTGTGGTGGCGCTGGTAGAAACCATCGGTGTAGCCGCGGCTGGCGAGGCCTTCCAGCTGGCCCAGCAGGCCGAGGTCGAAGGGCCGGCCGGCGACGGCGTCGTCTATCGCCTGGCGGTAGCCCTGGCAGGTGCGGGCGACGTAGTAGGGGCTCTTGGTGCGGCCCTCGATCTTCAGCGAATCGATGCCGATCTCGACCAGCCGCTGCACATGCTCGACCGCGCGCAGGTCGCGGGAGTTGAGGATGTAGGTGCCGTGCTCGTCCTCTTCCACCGGCATCAGTTCGCCCGGCCGGCTGCCTTCCTCCAGCAGCCACACCTTGGCGCCCTGCGCATGGCGGGCGCCGCCGCCCAGCGCGGTGCCGACGGTGCCCATACCCAGCGGATTGCCCAGCGGCAGCTTGCCGAGCGGGCGGGAGTCGCCGGCCTCGTCATCCGCGGCTTCGTGCAGCTTGTAGTCCCAGCGGCAGGAGTTGGTACAGGTGCCCTGGTTGGGATCGCGGTGGTTGAAGTAGCCGGAGAGCAGGCAGCGGCCGGAGTAGGCGATGCACAGCGCGCCGTGCACGAACACCTCCAGCTCCATTTCCGGACAGGCGTCGCGGATCTCCTTCACCTCGTCCAGCGACAGCTCGCGCGACAGGATGATGCGTTTCACCCCCACCGACTGCCAGAAGCGCACCGAGGCGTAGTTGGTGGTGTTGGCCTGCACCGAGAGGTGGATGTCCACCTCCGGCCAGCGCTCGCGCACCATCATCATCAGCCCGGGGTCGGCCATGATCAGTGCGTCTGGCCGCAGCGCGATCACCGGCGCCATGTCCTCCTCGAAGGTGCGGATCTTGGCGTTGTGCGGGTAGATGTTGGCGACCAGGTAGAAGGCCTTGCCAGCGGCGCGGGCCTCTTCCATGCCGGCGGCCAGCACGTCCAGCTTGCCGAAGCTGTTGTTGCGCACCCGCAGGGAGTAGCGCGGCTGGCCGGCATAGACCGCGTCCGCGCCATAGGCGAAGGCGGTGCGCATCATTTCGAGGGAGCCGGCGGGGGCGAGGAGTTCGGGGCGGCGGAGCGGGGACATCGGCGAACGGCGGGCGGACAAAAGCGCATTCTACGCGGCCGGCGCGCCGCCTTCCGCCGACGGCGCCACGCCGGCTGCTCAGTTCTGGCCGTTGCCGATGCGGTAGTGCAGCTGCACCAGGCCCATGCTGTGCAGCCGGCTGCTGCGCAGTTGCAGCGCGGCGGGCGCGGTATCGCCACCGAACAGCGGAATGCCGCTGCCCAGGGTGAGCGGCACCACCGACAGGATGAGATCCGTGAGCAGGCCGCGCACCAGGAACTCGCCGGCCAGCTGGCCGCCGCCCACCAGCCACAGGTTGCGCGCGCCGGCGGCGGCGAGTTCGCCGATGACGCTGGCCGGATCGTCGGCGGTGATGCGGACGGGGCCGTTGTCGTCGGCGCTTTCATCCTCGTGCAGGCGCCGGCTGCGGTCGCGGGAGAACACCCGGCAGGGCTTGTCCGCATAGGGCCAGGCGCCGAAACCCAGGCAGTGCTCGTAGGTGCGGCGGCCCAGCAGCAGGGCGTCGATGCCGGCGTAGAAGTCGGCATAGCTGTAGTCGTCGCCGCTGGCCTCGAAGGGCGCGAGCCAGCCGGTGCCGCCGTCGGCGGTGGCGATGTAGCCATCCACGCTGGCGGCCACGTAGTAGGTGATGCGCAGATCGGCGGACATGGCGGTTTCAGCTCCGCGCGCCGGCCAGCCAGGCCGCGGCGGCCACGCCTGCGCGGTGGCCGGTGGCGAAGCAGGCGGTGAGCAGGTAGCCGCCGGTGGGCGCTTCCCAGTCCAGCATCTCGCCGGCGCAGAAAGTGCCGGGGAGCTCGCGCAGCATCAGGTTTTCGTCCAGCGCGGCGAAGTCGACGCCGCCGGCGGTGCTGATGGCTTCGTCCAGCGGCCGCGGCCGCGCCAGCCGCAGCGGTAGGGCCTTGATCAGCGCCGCCAGCCGCGCCGGCGCGGCGGCCAGGGCGGCGAATTCCTCCGCCGTCATCGCTTCCCGCAGCAGCCCGGCCTTGACGCCCTTGATGCCGGCCTGGCCCTGCAGGTGGCTGGAGAGGGAGCGGCTGCCGCGTGGGCGCGCCAGCTCGGCGGTAAGGCGTTCCAGGCTGCGGCCGGGCACCAGGTCCAGCTCCAGCACCGCTTCGCCGCGGGCGGCGATGGCATCGCGCAGCGGCGCGGACAGGGCGTAGATCAGGCTGCCTTCCACCCCTTGCGTGCTGACCACGAACTCGCCCTGGCGCTGCAGCCATTCGCCGCCGGCGGTCTGCAGGCGGGCGACCACCGGCTTCACCGGCTCGCCGGCATGGCGGCTGCGGAAGTGCGCGCTCCAGCCCTGGCCCGCCGAACCGGCGACATCGAAGCCGCAGTTGGCCGGCCGCAGGCTGGCGACCGGGATGCCGGCGCCGCGCAGCAGCGGCACCCAGGCGCCATCGGCGCCGAACCTGGCCCAGCTGCCGCCGCCCAGCGCGAGCACGGTGGCGCCGGCGCGGATGGCGCGCTCGCACTCCGGTCCGGCGATGCGCAGGCTGCCGTCCGCATTCCAGCCCAGCCAGCGCTGGCGCACTTCGAAACTCACGCCGGTGGCGCGCAGGCGGGCGAGCCAGGCGCGCAGCAGCGGCGCGGCCTTCATCTGCTCCGGGAACACCCGGCCGCTGCTGCCGATGAAGGTGGCGGCGCCGAGTTCGTCCGCCCAGGCGCGCAGGGCGTCGGCGCCGAAGTCGGCGAGCAGCGGCGTCAGTTCCGCCGCGCGCTCGCCATAGCGGCCGAGGAAGGCGTCCTGGGCTTCGGCGTGGGTGAGGTTGAGTCCGCCGCGGCCGGCGAGGAGGAATTTGCGCCCGACCGAGGGCATGGCCTCGAACAGGGTGACGCGGCGCCCGCCACGGGCCAGTTGCTCCGCGGCCATCAGCCCGGCGGGGCCGCCGCCGATCACGACCGCTTCATGGAACTGCCCGTTTTCTGCCATTTGCTGCCGCTGGAGGTGTGCTGGGGGAGCGGCGATTGTACGTGCTGCGGCGCAGCTACAGGCGGGCGGATGCGGCGCCGGGTTCGGTGCTGCGGCGGTTCATCCGGGCCCGGGCGCGGCCAGCCGGCGGTCGTGCAGGCGGGAGAGCAGCAGCAGGGCGGCGATGGCGCCGATCAGTGCGCAGAACATGTCGGACTGGGTGTCCCAGGGATCGCCCTGGGTGCCGAGGAATTCGTCCGCGCCCTGGCCGAGGGCGAGCGCGGCGCCCCATTCGATCAGCTCGTAGCCGGCGCTGATCGCCAGCGCGATGCAGACGCAGATGAAGCCCAGCATGCGGCGGCCGCGGACGTAGGCGCCGCGCAGCAGGATCTCGCGCGCCACCATCGCTGGCACGAAGCCCTGCATCAGGTGGCCGATCTTGTCGTAGGGATTGCGGCCGAGCTGGAGCGCGTCCTGCAGCCAGAAGCCGAGCGGCACCCGGGCATAGGTGTAGGCGCCGCCGAGAATGAGCACCAGCGCATGGGCGGCGATCAGGAGGTAGAGCAGATCGGTGAGGGGATGGCGCCGCCAGGTGGCCGCCAGCAGCGGCAGCGCCAGCAGCACCGGAGCCACTTCCAGCCACCAGGTGCCGCGGTCGTAGGGCGCGCGGCCGGAAACGGCGAGGGCGGCGAGTACCAGCAGGGCAAGCGCCGCCGGCAGCGCCGGGCGGGCGGCGGCGCGTGCGCGCATCAACGGCTGTTGGCGGGTTTGCCTTGCTGCTGCTGGGTGCGGCGCTGTTCGTTCACCGCTTCCTGGATGGCGGTCTTCAGCTGTTGCATCAGCGGCGCCAGGCGCTCCTGCGTCATCATCATGCTCTTCTGCATCACGATGGGCATCTTGCGGGTGAAGGCGTGGCCGGCGTCGCTTTCGTAGAAGCGGATCAGGCCGTCGATCTCGGGCTGGGTGAAGGTTTCGGTGTAGAGCTGGACGTAGAAGCCTTCCATCTTTTCCCACGACAGTTCCTGGCGGACCTGGCCGGCCAGCTTGGCGATGACCTTGTCGGCCACCGCCTTGGCGGCCGCCGGGTCGGGCGAGTTGGCCATGTTCTGTTCGAAGGCGCGGCGCATCATCACTTCCACCTGGCCCTGGTTCTGCTCCATCAGCTTGCGGGTCTCGGTGACGGCCAGCAGCTTGTCCACCGAGGCGCGGGTGGGCGTCTGCGCGTGGGCGATGCCCAGGCCGGCGGCGAAGAGGAAGAGGCAGGAGATGAGGCGGGTCGCGTAGCGGTTCATGACTGCGGCTCCATGCGGAAGAGAAGGACGCCAGCGCGGCGGCTGGGCGCGAGAGGGGCCGCAGGCGGCCCGAGGTGGGCGGGATTATGGCATGAGGGCGGTGGCCGGACCGTAGCCGGCCGGCGCGGTGCCGAGCAGGAAGGCGACGAGTTCGTCGAAGTCGTGCAGCAGGGCGCGCGGCGCGGTGGCCAGCAGCGCGTCCGGCAGGGTGTAGCCCCAGGCGACGGCGGCGAAGTCCAGGCCACAGGCGCGGGCGGCATCGGCATCGCGGATCTCGTCGCCGATGGAAACCGCCTCCGCCGCCCGCACGCCGGCCTGGTGCAGCAGCTTCTCGTACTTGCTGCGCTTGCCGAACAGCGCGCTGCCGCAGGCGAAGTGGCGGAAGCGGGCGCTGTTCTGCGGACCGAGGATGCGCTCGGCGTTGGCGCGGCTGTTGGAGGTGGCCAGCGCCAGCGTCACCCCGGCCGCGTCCAGTTGGGCCAGGGCCTCATCCACGCCGGGGAAAAGGCGGATGGTGGCGATGTCGCGGCTCATCAGCCGGCGCATGTCGGCGGTCACCGTCGGCAGCTTCCACAGCGGCAGGCCGACGTGGGCGAGGATCTGGCGCGCGCCCTGGCCGCGCAGCATGTCCACCTCGTGCGCCTCGACCCGGCGGAAGCGGTGGTGCTCGGCCATCAGGTTGATGGCGCCGAGGAACCAGCCGATCGAATCCGCGAGCGTGCCGTCGAGATCGAAGATGGCGAGGCGGTAGGCGGGCGTGGGGATGCGGCTGGGAACGGGCATGGCGGAAAGCGGGGCAGTCGGGTGGAGGGCCGGCGGCAGGCCAGGGGGCGTGATGATAGCCCTTGTCGATGACTGGAGATGGCGGTGGCATGGGTCGCCCGCGATACGGGGGGCGGGCTGCGGGGCGACGGCCCTGCGCAGCCGGTGTGGCGCGGTGCAGTATCAGCCTGCCGCGATCTCCCAGTACATCGCTTCCACCTTGTGGCCGTCGAGGTCGCGCACGAAGCAGCCGTAGTAGGGCTCGCCGTAGTGCGGCCGCGGGCCGGGGGCGCCGTCGCCGCTGGCGCCGGCCGCCAGCGCGGCCTGGTAGAAGGCATCCACCTCGGCGCGGGAGTGGGCGAGGAAGCCGATGTGGGTGCCGTTGCCGACAGTGGCCGGCTGGCCGTCCAGCGGCTTCTGGATCCAGAACTCCGGGTAGGCGCGGCCATAGGCGGTGGCGCCCTCATGCTCCAGTACGCGCTGGCAGCCCAGCGGAGCCAGAGCCCGATCGTAGAAGGCCTGGGCCTCCTCGTAGCGGTTGGAGCCCAGGGATACGTGGGACAGCAGGCTGGCCGGCAGGTTGTCGCTCATCGGGGGGCTCCGTCGGATAGCGGTGGTTCGGGTGGCGGGTTCAGCCTGTCCCGGTATAGGCCTGGGCGCGCTGGCGGAAGGCCGCCGGCAGCGGTGCGATGCGGCGGGCCTGGTAATCGAAGAACACGATGCCGCTCTTGCCGCAGGCAATCTCGCGGCCGCTGTCGCGGTCGGTCATGCGCCAGGGCAGGTCGCAGCCGTACTTGTTGAAATCATCCACGCCCATGGTGACAACCATGGTTTCGCCGTGGAAAGCCTCGGAGCGGTACTGCACCGCGGCGTCGGCCAGGATCACGCCCACGCCTTCCACGCTGGATTCCTTGTAGCCCAGCGCCTTGAAGAAGCGGGCGCGGGTTTCGGATACCAGGGTGAGCAGCAGGGCGTTGTCCAGGTGGTTGGCGGCGTTGAGATGGCTGAGGTAGAGCGGCAGCTCGACGCGGAAGGGCAGCTGCTCGGGCAGCTCGATCTGTATGCGTGGCATGGCGGCGGGAGGTGTGGCGAGGCGGATGGGGAGAGCGGGGCGCTGAGCGCGGACGAGTCGGGCCGCCTGGCCGCGGGCGATGCCGGCGCGGCCAGGCGGGTGCTCAGCTCTGCGGCGGAATGCGCAGCACCTGGCCGGGGTAGATCTTGTCCGGGTGCTTCAGCATCGGCCGGTTGGCCTCGAAGATGCTCGCGTACTTGCCGGCGTTGCCGTAGTACTGCTTGGCGATGGCGGACAGGGTTTCGCCGCGCACCACGGTGTGGAAGCGGGCTTCCGGCTCGGGTGTGGACAGCGTCAGCTTGTCTTCCACCTGGGAGACGCCCTTGACGTTGCCGGCGGCGAGCAGGATGCGTTCGCGGCTGGCCTGGTCCGGCGCGGTGCCGGACACGGTGGCGGTGGTGGTGGCGCCGTCGAAGCTCACCACCAGATCGGGCGGGGCGAGCTGCAGGGAAACGATGTAGGTCTTGATCGCCTCGCCGGCGCGGGCATTGGCGGCGGCGATCTTTTCCGCGGTGGTGGGTGGCGCGGCGGTGCTGCCAGGCGGCGGGGCACTTGCTGCCTCGTCGCTGCCGAAGAGTTTTTCACCTGCATCCTTGATGAAGCCGAACAGTCCCATGCGGGTCTCCTGACTGGGGGGAAGCGAGTTGGGCAGAGCATAGACCAAGATGCCGTCGCAAGCCTATTTGCGGCAATGCTTCCCACATGCCCATGCCGTTCGCTTTGGTCTAGACTGCCCGATGGTGTTGGGATAACGATTGAATTTGGACGTGGATATCCGGAGGAAAAAAGATGTTCGATCAGGAAGACGGTGAGCTGAACATTGTGATGGGCGTGCTGTTCGGCATCATCGCGCTGGTGATTGCCTTCGTCATCGGCATTGCCACCTACGCCAGCCGCGGCGCGGCCACCGGCCCGAGCGAGGTGGAAGTGGTGCAGCTGGAGGGCGGCGCGGTCTTCGTCGAGGTGGAAGAGGTTGGCGAGCCGCTGGTGAAGCTGTACTTCGAGGTGGGCGAATCCGCCCTGCCCGGCGGTTTCGAGGATGCGCTGTCCCGCGTGGTGTCCGAGCTGCAGGCGCGGCCGGAAGCGGTGGTGCTGCTGTCCGGCTACCACGACGAAAGCGGTGGTGCCGAGGTCAATGCAGCGCTGGCGCGGGAGCGCGCGTTGCGGGTGCGCGAAGCCCTGTCCGCGGTTGGTGTGCCGGAAGGGAAGCTGCGGCTGCGCAAGCCGGCGGTGACCCTGGGCGACGGCGACGCCGCCGAGGCGCGCCGGGTGGAGGTGCGGGTGCAGTAAGCCGGCGCCAGTCCGCCGGAAATCGGCGGAAGGAAACGAGGACGCGGCCGGGGTGACCCGGCCGCGTCTTTTTTTGCCCACAGTCCCCGGCGACTTGCCCAGGCTGGGCAGCCTGCCGGGAGCGGTCCTGCTCGGCAACCTGGCAATTGCATACCCAGCTGCCGTCCGGGCTGGGCCCTTCGGCAGGCTCAGGACAGGCATCGTCGAAAACCGCTCCCCTGCAATCCCCTTCGGCAAGCTCAGGGCGAGCGGCGCCTCCTGTTTCGTCGCCGGGCCAATAGCGCCTTACCGGGGGGCGGCCGGGGCTGCTTCCATCGGGGTGACGATGGCGCCGCCGGCGGGCTCGGGCAGGGCGGAGGCGCGCGGCACTTCCGGCACCCGCTCCAGCCGGCTCAGGCTCTGGCGCGCTTCGCCCTGCAGGCTGCGCAGGCCCTGCATGCGGTTGCGGATCTCGCTGCCGATGTCGCGCACGTCCTGCTCGCTGCGTATCACCCGCGGCGTGATCATCACCAGCAGCTCGGTGCGCACGGTGCTGACGGTGGTGGCGCCGAACAGGTTGCCCACCACCGGCAGGTCGTACAGCACCGGAATGCCCTGCTTGCCGCGCGTCTTGTTGTCGCGGATCAGGCCGCCGAGCACGATGGTTTCGCCGGAGCGCACCGACACCCGGCTCACCACCTGGCGCTGGTTGAAGGCGCGCTGGCCGGTGGCGGAGTCTTCGTCGCCGACGTCGGTGATGGCCTGGTTAACGTCCAGCGACACCATGTCGCCGGCGTTCACCGAGGGCGTCACCGCCAGCATCACGCCGGTGTCCTTGTACTGGATGGAGCTGGTGGTGGTGCCGCCGTCGGTGATGGTGGTGGAGGAGCGTATCGGCTGCTGGTCGCCGACCTGGATGGTGGCGGTGTGGTTGTCCTGCACCATCACCGTGGGGTTGGAGAGCACGTTGAGCAGGGAGCGGGTGGCGAGCGCGTTCAGCACCGCGCGCACCGAGCCGGCGGGGTTGATCGCCGAGTAGAAGAAGCCCTGGCCGGTGTTGCTGATGGTGCCGGTGTCGGTGCTGCTCAGCTGGCCCTGGCCGGTCCAGCCGCCGCGCAGGCTGTTCTGGAAGTACCACTGCAGGCCGTACTTCAGCTCGTCGCTCAGCGTCACTTCGACGATGCTGGCCTCGATCAGCACCTGGGTGGGCGCCACGTCCAGCCGCCGCAGCGCGGCCTCGATGCGGCGGTAGTCGCGCCGGCTGGCGTGGATCAGCAGGGCGTTGTTGTGGTTGTCCGCCACCACCCGGATGTCCTGCCCCTGGCCCAGGCTGACCTGGGTGACCGCGGTGCCGCTCACCTGCGCGCCGCTGCCGAAGGCGCTGGTGGTGCCGGTGCCGCTGCTGCCGAATGCGCTGGTGCCGCTGCCCAGGCTGCCGAAGCTGCTGCTGGTGCTGCCCTGGCTGCGCGCCAGGCTGTTGGCGACGCCGCTGCCGCTGGTGACGCTGCTGCTCTCCAGCTGGCCGCTGCCGTAGAGGCCGTTGAGCAGATCGGCCAGATGCTGGGCGGAGCCGTTCTGCACCGGATAGACGTAGAGCTGGCCGTCGGCATCGCTGTCCTGCGGATTGTCCAGGCGCTCTATCCACACCCGTACCTGCTCCAGATAGTGCGCCCGCGGGGTGACGACCAGCAGGGCGTTGAGCCGCTCTATCGCCATTACCCGCACCAGGCCGGCGAGCGGGCCGGCCTGCTCGGTGTCGGTGGTGGCGTTGCCGCCGTTCGGGGTGCGCTGGGCGGCGCGGTTGGCCTGGGCGGTGTTCGCCTGGCTGGGCGTGTTGCGGGTGGCCTGGGCATTGGCGGCGTTGCGGCTGGCCGGCGTCTGCGCGGCGCTGGCGCTGCTGTCCCGCTCCAGGATCACCGTGCTGCTGCCGAGCAGGGCGTTCAGTTCCTGGGCGAGGTCGCGGGCGGAGCCGTTGTTCAGCGGGAACAGCCCGACCGACATGCCCTTGAGGAAATCCACGTCGAAGGTGGAGATGATCTCCAACCAGCCGTCGAGCTGGTTGCGGCTGCCGGAGAGCATCAGCAGGTTGCGCACCATATCCACCCGCAGCAGCGCTTCGTTGCTTGCCACCGGCCGCAGGATGTCGGCCATCTCGCTGGCGCCGATGTACTGCAGCGGCACGATCACCGTGCCGGCACCGGCGGCCAGCGCGCCGGCCTGGCGCGGCAGCGGCACCGAGGATTTCAGCGCGTCCGACTTGCCCACCCGGTAGCGGCCGGCGGCGTCCGCCACCATGGCAATGCCGTTGGCCTGGAGCAGGGATTCCAGCAGCGGCAGCACCTGCTCGCGCGGCACCGGGGCCTGGGTGTGCAGGCTGATTTCGCCGCTGAGCGGGGTGACCAGCGCGTAATCCACCTTCAGCAGGTCGCCGAGGATGGCGTGCACCACCTCGGTGACCGGCGCCTGCTCGAAACGTAGCGAGATGGCCTCGCCGCGGCCGCTGATCTGGCCGCGGGCGGAGGGCGTGGCGATCATCAGGTCGCTGCCCGGCTGCAGCGTGGGAGCAAGGCGGCGCCCGTCGTCCGGCTTCTCCAGGGGCGGCAGCTGGCGCGGCGTCCATGCCGGCGTTCTGGCTTCCGCGTTAGCTGCCGCACTGGCCGCCGCGGCGGATTCCGCCAGGCTGCGCTCCAGTGGCGGCGTGGTGCCGCAGGCCGCCAGCGGCAGGGTGAGGGCGAGGCAATAGGCTGTCTTGAGCTTCATCCGGAATCGCGGCCTGTTCATCAAGAGTCGGGTTGGGGTTGGTTTTGTGCTTGCGGCTGACGCTGCGGCACCGGGCGGGCCTCGCGGCGCGCACGGCGGGCGGCAGCGTCGCTGGCGGCGGGGGCTGGGGTTTCCTCGCCCTGTTGCTGCGGGCTTGGTTGCGCCTGGGGTGTGGGCGCGGCGTTCTCCGCCGGCTTGGGCGTGGCCGCGGCGGCATTGGCGCTTGCGGGAGCGGCTGGCGCGGGCGGCTGGGGCGCGTGCTCCAGCTGCAGCTCCCGCGTTTCGTCGGCGCCGCGGCCGAAGCGGGCGCGGCGGCCTTCGGCGCCTTGCAGCGACCAGCCGTCCAGCTTGTCGCCCTGCTTCAGCCGCAGGGTGGTGTTGCCGCTGCCGACGATGGCCACCGTCTGTTTGCCGCTGCCGAGCAGACCGAGCAGGCGGGCGTCGCCGAAGGCGCCGGATTTGCCGTCGCCATTGCTCTCCGCCGCGCTGCCGTGGCGTCCGGCGATGAACAGCGGGCGTTCCTGTATGGCCTGGGCGGCGGCCGGCTCCAGCGCGGGGCGGGAGACGGGCTGTACCGCCAGGGTTGCCTGGTCTGGCGCCATCGCCACCGGCGGCTGCCAGGGCGGCGCGGCATATAGCCAGAAAGCGGCGAGGGCAGCGAGCAAGGCCAGGTTGAGGCCGGCCAGCAGCAGGCGCGGCGAAAGGGCGCGGAGCGAGGGCCGGCTCATGACTGCCGCCTCAGCACGCTGAAGCGGACCTGCACGTTCAGCCGGTTCTCGGTGGCGCCACGGCGGCGCTGGGCCTGGATGTTGATGCTGTCGGCGTACACCGCCGGCGCCTGTTCGGCCAGCGCCTGCAGCATCTGCTGCAGCGGGCCCAGTTCGGCCTCCAGCGTCATCGACACCGGGATCTCGTCCAGCCCGTCCTGCGGCTTGCCGGCGACGATCTGGCTGCCGACCACGGCCACGCCGGCGGCTTCGGCGGCGGCGCGCAGGCGCTGCTGCAGGTCGGTGCCCAGGCGGTCGGCGTTGCTGCTGGCGGGGTAGGCGTAGCGCTGCAGCCGGGCTTCGGCCGCGGCGGCGGCCTCGGTCACCGGTGTGGCGGCGTCGCGCAGGCCGGCGAGGCGGGCATGGCGCGGGCTTACCGCCTCCAGCGTTTCGTCCGCCTGAGTGGCGAGGTCGAGCAGATGCACCAGCACCAGGCCGACCGGCAGCAGCAGGCAGAGCAGGGCGGCGGCGATGCTGAGGCGGGCGCGGTGGCGCAGCAGCGTCATCTGGCGTCCTCGGCGAGCTTGAATTCGATGACGAAGGATTCCCGCCCGGTGGCGCGGTCGCGGGTGATGGCCGAGGGCGCGCGGACGTCGTGGAAGTCCGGCTGGCCGCCCAGGGTGTCCATCAGCCCGGCGGCGTTGTCCGCCAGCCCGGCGACGATCACCGTATGGCCGCGTATCTCCAGCCGGGTGAGATGGACCGGGTCCGGCAGCAGCGCGGTGAGGCGGGCAAGCACCTGCACCGGGTCCGGCCGGGCGGCGAGGTAGGCGGCCACCGTCTGCAGCTGCAGATTGGTTTTGCCCAGGGCATCGCGGGCGCTCATCGCGGCGGCGGCCTCGCGGCCCAGCGCCGCCAGCCTGGCTTCCGCCTCGGTGGCCTGCTGCTGGCGATGCAGCGCCGGCGAGGCGGCCAGCGCCAGCAGCAGGACCAGCGCAAGGCCGGACAGGGCGGCGGTATGAAGGTGGGCACGGCGCTCGCGGGCGTGGCGCAGGGCTTCGTCGTAGCCGGTGAGCGGGATGAAGGGCGCGCCATCGGCCCAGACTTCCACGCCCTGGCCGGGGAGGCGCTTGCGCCTGGGATGTTCGGCGACGCCGCTACCTTCGCCCGGCGCGTCCTCGAACAGCTGCGCCAGCCAGGTGGCGATGTGGCTGCGGGAGGCGATGGCGATGTCCGCCTGCAGGCCGCTGCCGAGCGCCTGCACCTGGCAGCCCCAGGCGGTGGCCTCGGGCGGGAAGGGGCTGGCGGCGCGTACCGCCAGTTCCAGCGCTGCCGCCTGCTGGGCGGCGGGCAGCAGCGGCAGTTGCAGGCGCTGGCGCAGCACCTGGGCTTCCGGCAGCAGCACCGCCAGGGTGCGGGGCGTGGCCCTGGCGATGCCAGCGCGTGCCGGCCAGTCGCTTTCGCTGCCGTCGGGGTGCAGCAGGCGCACCGGCTCGGCCGGCAGCAGGCGGCGGAACAGCGGCCAGCGGCGGGCTTCGGCGCAGCCCTGGCGCCAGTGCTCCCACAGTTGGCGCAGGTCCAGGCCGAAGAGGTCGAAACGGTTGCGTGGCTGCGCCATGTCTAGCCCCTGGCCTCGTCGGCGCGCAGCCGTACCGGCTCGACGGCGATGGTGCGCCAGGGGGCGCCACCGGGGTCGGCGCCGAGCAGCAGCCAGCGGCCGCGTATCGCGCTGCGGCCGGTGTCCAGCGGCAGGCGGGCTTCCACATGGAGGATGTTGCCGAGGGTGCCGTTGCGCACGAAGGCGGCCTCCAGCTGGGTGAGATCCACGCCCTGCTCGCCGGCGTCGCGGGCGACGGCGATGCGGTAGGCGACGTCCTGCTTGCCTTGGGCGGCGAGGTAGAGCACTTCCGGCGGCGCGGCATAGGCGTTGATGCCGGGCGCACCGCCGGCCCAGACGGTGATCAGCGGGCGGATGCGCTGGTAGAGGTCGAAATCCATGCCCAGCACCTGCATCAGGTCTTCCGGCACCAGGAAGCTGCCGTTGCGCGGCCGCCAGGGCACGCCGGCGGCGGCGTAGGCGGGGGCCTCGGCGCCACCGGGCAGTTCGGCCTCGTTGCGGTCGCGCCAGTCGACGATGCGTCTGGCCATCGTCTCCGCTTCCGCCGGCGCCAGGCCGCCGCCGAATTGCAGCAGCACGGCCAGCAGGGCCTGGGAGGCGGTGTTGAGGTCCACATAGCCGCTGGCTGGCACCAGCCGCACCGCCACCGGCCGGCCTTCGATCAGGTAGTCGGTGTGGAGCAGGCGGTCCGGCTTGGGCGAGCGCGTCTGCCAGTCCAGCACCGCCAACTGGATGGCGGCGTCGCCCAGCGCGGTGGCCTGGGCGAGGTCGCTGCGCACCTGGGTGGCCTTCACCTCGGCCCGCGAGATCGACAGCATGCCGGCCACCAGCAGCGACAGCGCGGCCGTCATCCACAGCACGGCGATCAGCGCCATGCCGGCACTGGGTGGGGAGAGGGGGGCCGGGCGTGCTGTCGTCATCGGGCGGAAGGGGTGTTCACCAGGCGCAGGCCGTCGCTGTTGTCCACGCCGGTGATGGTGATGAAGAGCGGCGGCCAGACTTCGCCGGCGGAGGCGATGTCCAGGCGCACCCGCTCCGGCAGGCGCTCCGGGTCGGTCCAGCTGTCGCTCCAGAGCGCTTCCTCGGCGGGCGTCATCGGCCGGCTCTGGTAGGCGATGCGCAGGCCGTCCAGTGCTTCCACCAGCACATGCACGGAGGCGGTTTCGTCCACTGGCGGGCTCACGCCGGTGTCCGGCGCATAGGGCAGGTATTGCAGCAGCAGCCGCGGCGGCGAGCCGGCGGCGGCGAGGCGGAAGCGGTGCAGGCCGCCGCTGCCGTAGCGCGCCGGCATGGTGCCCAGCCAGCTCAGCTCGGCGGCATCGCCACGGAAGAAATTGACCTTGCTGCCGTCCGGCAGGGTTTGCTTGAGCTGGCGCACGCCGGTGGACAGCGCGATGCGCAGCAGGCCGCCGACCAGCCAGGCGTCGCCGGCGCGGCCGGCGCGTTCGTCCAGCCGGCTGGCGGTGGCGCCGAAGCCGCCCAGGGCGCTGACCAGGCCGAGCATGATCAGCGACACCAGGCTGAGGGCGATGACGACTTCGACCAGGGTGAAGCCGCGCGGCGCGCGGGGGCTTGCCGGGCGTGCTTGCCGCGCATCCTGCGTTGCCCGATACAGCGGAAGAGATGCCGCCAGCCAGCGCCGCGCGCTCATTCCGCCCGCTCCAGCGCGGCCCGCCGCTCCGGCAGCAGGCTGACCAGGCTCAGCGCCTGCCCCCGCCGGCCCTCGCCCCAGGCCACCGCCGCCTCTACCCGGTACAGCGGCCAGCCGGGGCTGGCTTCGTGTCCGGTGGGGTAGGGCCGGGCGCTGAGATGCCAGCGCAGGCCGGCGTCACTGCCGCTTTCGTCCAGGCCGCCCGCCGGGATGGTGCTGCGCGAATCCAACAGCGACAGCGCGAGGGCCAGCGCCCGGGTGCGCGTCTCGCCGGTCTGCACGCCGCGCACGCTGCCGCCGGCGGCGTGGTAGAGGGCGGCCAGCGAGAAGGCCATGATCGCCAGCGCCACCAGCACTTCCAGCAGCGAGAAGCCGGCGGCCGAACTGGCGGAGAGAGGGTTGCAGCGATGGAGCGGCCTCATCCGGCGATGCGCTCCTGGCTGACGTTGCCGAGCAGCCAGTCCACCCGTAGGCGGACACCGCCGCCCTGGGGCCGGCGCAGCTCTAGGCTGCCGCCGGTGGCGCCGCCCTCGGGCTGGAAGCGGATCTGGCCACGCGCTTGGCCGGGGCCAGCCGTTTCGCTTCCGGCGACGATGAAGCGCACTTCCAGCTCATCCGGAAACATGCTTTCCGGCCGGCCTTCCACGCCATAGCGGCGGCGCCCCAGATCCACGCCGAAGGCCACCGGCCGGCCGCTGCGCAGCGCTTCGCTGCGGGCCAGCTGCAGGCCGGCGAGCATGCCGCGCACCGTGCTCTGATAGGCCATGGCCTGCTGCAGCCGGCTGTAGTTGGCGGCGGTGGCGCCCACCGCCAGGGCGACGATGGCGAGCGCCACCACCAGCTCGACCAGGGTGAAGCCGCGGGCGGCGCTCATGGTGGCGGGGGCTGGATGGCGAAGGAGGCCGGGTTACTGCCAGTTGCCGACGTCGGCATTCTCGCCGTCGCCGCCGGCGGTGCCGTCCGCGCCCAGCGAGTAGATGTCGATGTCGCCGCGCTTGCCCGGCACTTCGTAGAAGTAGGGCTTGCCCCAGGGGTCTTGCGGCACGCCGCCCTTCTTCAGGTAGGGGCCGTTCCAGCCGGGCGCGCTGCCGGGGCGGCTGACCAGCCCTTCCAGGCCCTCGGCCGCGGTGGGAAAGCGGCCGACGTCCAGCTTGAACAGCTCCGCCGCGTGCTCCAGGTCCTTCACCTGCACCGCCGCCGTCTTGCTCTTGGCGCCGCCGAGCTGGCCGAGCACCCGCGGGCCGACCAGGCCGGCGAGCAGGCCGAGGATGGCGAGCACGACCAGCAGCTCGACCAGGGTGAAGCCGGCACTGCGGCGGCGGGGCGCGATGGTGCGAATGGCGGAGGCGGAGTTCGGATTCATGGGCGGATGTGGGCGGTGGTCAGGGAATGGGAAGGATTCAGTTCGCCAGCTCGTTCACCGACAGTATGCCGAGCAGGATGGAGACGATGATGGCGGCGATGACCGCGCCCAGCAGCAGGATGAGCAGCGGCTCCAGCAGGGTCAGCGTGCGCTTGATGCCGGCCTGCACCTCGCCATCGGTGACGCGGGCCAGCTCCAGCAGCATGGCGTCCAGCCGGCCGGTTTCCTCGCCCAGCCGCACCATGTTCAGCGCCAGCGGCGAGAACAGCGCGCTGCCCTGCAGCGCATCCGCCAGCCGGCCGCCCTGCTTGATCGCCGGGGCGACGCCGGCCAGCGCGGCGCGCAGGCGCTGGTTGGACATGGTGTCGGCGGCGATGCGCAGCGCCTGCACGATGGGTACGCCATTGCCCAGCAAGGTGCCCATGCCGCGGGCGAAGCGGGTGACCTCGTACTTGCGCACCACGCCGCCCAGCACCGGCAGGGCCAGCAGGCGGCCGTCGCGCCAGTCGCGGCCGGCCGGCGTGGCCAGCCAGCGGCGCAGCGCCCAGGTGAAGACGGCGGCGGCCAGCGCCATCAGCCAGCCCCAGTCCGCCACCAGGTGACCGGCGGCGACGATGAGGCGGGTGGGCAGCGGCAGGGCGTCGCCCATGTCGTCGAACAGGCTTTCGAACTGCGGCACGACGAAGCCCAGCATCAGGAAAACGGAGATTGCCGCCACCACCACCAGGATGGCCGGGTAGGTGAGCGCCGAGATCACCGATTCCCGCAGCGCCTTCACCCGCTCCAGGTGCTCCGCCAGCCGCGCCAGCACCTCGGCCAGCTGGCCGCCCGCCTCGCCGGCGCGCAGCATGTTGACGTAGAACTCACCGAACAGCGGCAGATAGGGCTGCAGTGCCTGGGAGAGGCCCTTGCCCGACTTCACCGCCTTCAGCACCTCGTCCAGCAGCGCGGCGACCGAGGGTTTGGTGGCCATGCCCTGCAGCACGCGCAGGGCGCGGTCCAGCGGCAGCCCGGCGCGCAGCATGACCGCCAGTTCGCTGGTGAAGGCATGGACGTCCGCCGCGCCGGGGCCCTTGTCCCTGGCCAGGAAGCCGCCGGCGAAGGCCGCCTTGTGACCGGGCACAGCCTGATCGACAGCCGTGGATGGCGCGGCGCTGCCCCGGCCCGCCTCCACCTGCAGCGGCGTCAGCCCGCGCGCCTGCAGCTGGCGGATGGCGGCTTCGCTGCTGGCGGCCTCCAGCGTGCCGCTGCGCAGCTGGCCATCTCCGGCGGCGGCGCGATAGGCGAAGTCAGGCATCGCTCTGGTCCTGGGTAACGCGCAGCACCTCGTCCAGCGAGGTTTCGCCCTGGGCCACCTTGCGCAGGCCATCCTCATACAAGGTGATCATGCCGCTGCGGCGGGCGGCGGCGTGCAGGCTGGTGGCGTCGGCGCCGGCGAGGATGGCCTGGTGGGCGGCGGCATCCATGGTGAAGAGTTCATGGATGGCGCTGCGGCCGCGGTAGCCACTGTGCTTGCATTCCGGGCAGCCGCGGGCGGCGTAGACCTGGCGGCTGCCGGCGGGTAGGAAGCGCGCCAGCCCGGTGCGCTCCACGATCTCCGCCGACAGCTCGGCCGGCGCCTTGCAGGCGGAACAGAGCCGGCGCACCAGCCGCTGCGCCAGCACGCCGTTCACCGAGGAGGTGATGAGGTAGCGCTCCACCCCCATGTCCTCCAGCCGCACGATGGCGCCGGCGGCGGTGTTGGTGTGCAGGGTGGACAGCACCAGGTGGCCGGTGAGCGCCGACTGCACCGCGATCTGCGCCGTCTCGGTGTCCCGCATCTCGCCGATCATGATGATGTCCGGATCCTGCCGCAGGATGGAGCGCAGCGCGTGGGAGAAGCTCATGCCGATCTGCGCCTGCACCTGCACCTGGTTGATGCCGCCCAGCTGGTACTCCACCGGGTCCTCCACGGTGAGTATCTTCAGCGCGGCCGCATCCAGCTTGGCCAGCGAGGCATACAGCGTGGTGGTCTTGCCCGAGCCGGTGGGGCCGGTCACCAGCAGGATGCCGTGCGGCCGGGCGATCAGCTCGCGGTAGCGCGCCAGCGTGTCGGCCGAGAAGCCCATGTCCTCCAGGTTCAGCCGGATGCTGGCGCGGTCCAGCACCCGCATCACCACGCTCTCGCCATGCACCGTCGGCAGGGTGGAAACCCGCAGATCCAGCTCGTGGCCCTTCACCCGGTTCTTGATGCGGCCGTCCTGCGGCAGGCGGCGCTCGGCGATGTTGAGGTGGGCGAGCAGCTTGATCCGCGAGGTGACGGCTGCCGCCAGCGACAGCTCCGCCAGCTCGCCCTCCTGCAGCACGCCGTCCACCCGGTAGCGGATGTGCAGGCCGTCCTCGAAGGGTTCTATATGGATGTCCGAGGCACGCAGGTCTATCACCCGCGAGATGATCTGATTCACCAGCCGGATCACCGGCGCCTCGCTGGCCAGATCCTTCAGGTGCTCGACGAACTCGCTGTCGCCGGCGTCCGCGGCGAGCAGGCCGTCACTTTCTTCCTCAGCCTCGTCCGGCTCCAGGTAGAGCCGCTCCAGCGCTGCCTGCAGTTCGGACTCCAGCGCCAGCCGCGGCGCAACCTTAAGCCCGGTCGCCAGCCCCAGCGCCTTCAGCAGGAAACCATCCTGCGGCGTCGCCATCGCCGCCAGCAGCCGGCCGTCGACCACCTGCAGCGGCAGCACCGCATGCGCGATCAGGTACTCCGGCGATAGCCCGGCCACCTCCACCGGCAGCTCGGGGAAATCGGCCGCTGCCACCAGCGGCATACCCAGCTGCTCCGCCAGCGCCCGCCCCACCTCGGCCTCCGAAACCAGCCCCAGGCGAACCAGCACCCGGCCGATCAGGTCGCCGATTTCCTGCTGCGCCGCCAGTGCCTGCTCCAGATCCCGCGGCGAGAGGCGGGCCGCCCGTACGAGCAATTCGCCCAGCCTGGGCCGGCCAGCCTGGGGGCTCACTGCTTCCTCGCACATCGGGGTGGCGGCGTTCGTCGGCACAGGGTCGGGCCTTGCTTTAGGGGTAGATGACGAAGGTATCCAGGCTTAGGCAAGTTGCGCGCCATACGGCAGGGGGCGCGTCAGGCTTGGGATCGCGAATGAAAGACGCCCAAATAGTTCATCGACATTGTCTGTTATACCCTATGCCTACCTTATTTGTGTAGGTAGGTACATATATATAGCAGGGCCGGAGCGGTGCATTGATGATGGCTATGGGTACAGGAAGGCAGCCGGCGTGTGAGTCATCCAGCCGATCAGACAAAAAGGAGAACTCTCGGCCGAAACGCGTGGATGAAAACGCTGGTGAGGAGGAGTGAGCTTGGCACGTCGCCCACATGGGCAGACAAATTTTGTATTTCGATAAATATAAATAAATGCCCTGCCGGCCGGTTATTTCGACGGCTCTTCCATTTGAAGTTGATGAGCGACTCCTGAGCGTGCAGCGGCCCTGACTCAACGGTGAAGCAAGGCCCGAGCTCATGGTCCGTTGAGGCGGCATTTCTCCATTCCTTGTTCATTCATTTTTCAGTCGATCAAGTCAATGTGGGTATACCCATGTGCTTTGTAGAAGACGAAGTCATAGGTTTTTTTGCTGGAAAAATGCTTGTGAGATAGCTGACAACATGGCGAACTCGCGGTCATATTTGTTTACATAGCTACATAAATAAATGCCTGCCGCCCGCTCTGCTGCCGCAGCGACGGAGCGTCTGAAAGGGGCCGGCTCCAGAAAGCAAGCAGCTATTTCCTTTGATTAATCCATTTTTATAAATGGGCTTATGGGTCTGGCATGGGGTTTGCTGCGGGTATCGTTATATAAAAATGGATATTGGAAATGGGAAAGAAAAATCTCGCTGTCGCCCGTCTGTCTCGCAACAAGCTCACCGCGGCGATATCCCTTGCCCTGGCCATCGGCCCCGTCCCGCTGCTGGCCGCGCCCACGGGCGGTGTGGTCACCAGCGGCACTGCGTCCATCAGCCAGTCGGGCAGCGTGACCAACGTCAGCCAGAGCACGCAGAAGGCGGCAATCAACTGGCAGGGGTTCAGCATCGCGCCGAACGAGACGGTCAACTTTCTCCAGCCCAACTCATCCGCCATCACCCTTAACCGGGTTGTCGGCAACGAGCGCAGCGTCATAGAAGGCGCACTCAACGCCAATGGCCGCGTCTTCCTCATCAACTCCAACGGCGTGTTGTTTACCCAGGGCAGTTCGGTGAATACCGCCGGGCTGGTCGCCAGCACGCTGAACATGAGCGACGCGGACTTCGAAGCCGGCAACTACGTGTTCCAGGGCAATGGCAGCAGCGCCTCTGTCATCAACCTCGGCACGCTGACCGCGGATGAGGGCGGCTACATCGCCCTGCTGGGTAACACCGTCTCCAACCAGGGCGTGATCGCTGCCACCAAGGGCACGGTCGCCTTGGCTGCCGGCGAGAAGATCACGCTCAATTTCAACGGCGACTCCCTGCTGTCGGTGACGCTGGACGAAGGCGCGCTGAATGCACTGGTCGAAAACAAGCAGGCGATCTACGCCGACGGCGGCAAAGTCTTCCTGACCGCAAAGGCTGCGAATGAGGTATTGGGCAGTCAGGTTAATAACACTGGAATCGTGCAGGCGCGCACGCTGAGTGATCTGACTCAGGGTGAGATCGTCATCAGTGCTTACGGTGGTACCGCCAACATTGATGGAACCCTTGACGCCTCAGCGCCCACAGGCGGCGATGGTGGCTCCATTGAAACCAGCGGCAAGAAAGTCAGGCTCGCGGATAGTGCAGTCATTACAACCAAGGCTAATAGCGGCACGAATGGCGAATGGCTGATTGGCAGCGATGGCTACACCATCGCAGCGACTGGCGGGGATATCACCGGCGCCCGGCTTTCCAGCCTACTGGCGACAGGCCTCACAAACATCAGGATCAATTCAATTTCTGGCGCCAGTTCGGATGGTTCCTTGAATGTGAATGATGCGGTCAGCTGGAATGCAGACTCCAAGCTCACGCTCGAGGCGAGTGGAGATGTCAGCATCAATTCGGCGATTGCTGCGACCGGAGATTACTCAGGTCTCGTTCTTGCCGCTGCTGATGATATCAATGTCAATGCCGACGTCACGCTAAGTGGAAGTCATGCTTCATTGGCAATGAATTACGGCGGGGATTACCACATCCTGACTTCCGCTAGCTATAGCGGCACGACAACCGATGCTGACGGCAATGTCGTCGCAAAAAGCGCTCCGGCTGGTACCGAGTACGCCAGTATTACTTTGTCCGGGAGTGATGCCAGCCTGAGAATCAATGGGGAGAATTACACCCTGATTCATAGCTTGGATGACATTGCTACGACTGGAACGGCAAGCGGTAGATATGCGTTGGCTCAGGATATTGATGCGGCTCAGTGGAGCGTTGCAAACAATGGCACAGCGTCCGTCGTCAATACCCTGACTGGAACGCTTGCTGGCTTGGGGAACAGCATAAGCAACCTCGAGCTAAATGCTCCCACCAGTTCTGCCGGATTCATTGGTACCGCTAGTGGCGCTGTGATCAGGGATGTAGGGCTCAATAACGTCCGCGTCGTGGGCGACGTTAATGTTGGTGCCCTGATAGGCCTGATCTCTGGTGCCAGTGTGCGGATAGCTAACGTCTATGCCGTCGGGTATGTCAATGCTGTAGGAGGAACCGGTGGTGGTCTAATAGGTTATGTGAGCAATTCAAATAATGCGCTCTCCTATCTGAGCAGTTCCTATGCCGATGTTGATGTTGAAGGCTCATCCTCTCTTGGGGGGCTTATTGGCTCGGTCAGACGAGCGATCAACGTAGATCAAGTTCATTCCTTGGGGAGTGTTACTGGAACAGCGGCTGGTACGGGGTTTGGTGGTCTGATTGGAGTGATATCCAATACAACGTCGACCACGGCGGCTAGTTCCATATCTAACGCCTATGCAAAAGGAACTGTAATTGGTGGCGGGGAAATCGGCGGGCTTGTGGGGTATATCAATGCCGCTGCCAGAACCCCTGTGAGCATTGTAAATAGCTTCGCAGCGGGAGATGTAAAGGTAGTTGGGTCAGATGGTCAATATGCCGGGGGGCTAGTTGGTCGGGCTGAGCAGAATGTCACCATAGCGAACTCGCATGCGACGGGAATCGTAGACGGAAATGTCAGCGGGTTCGATTTTGCCGGGGGGTTGGTAGGCATCCTCGGGTCCGGTTCCTCTATCTCTAACTCCTACGCAACCGGAGACGTCTATATCGGCTCTGGACAATTTGCAGGTGGATTAGCGGGCTCTGTTGTGTCTGGGGCGATAGTCACGCACGCATATGCCACTGGGGATGTCATCGGTCTCACCGCGCAGTCCGTTGGTGGCTTGGTTGGCTCCAACTCCGGAAGCATTAGCGATAGCTGGGCGAGTGGGAATGTTGCTGGCCACGGTGCTGTGGGTGGGCTGGCAGGATCAAATTCGGGGGCAATAACTCGCTCTGATGCTTACGGTAATGTAGCTGCGTATGGAATCGACGGAACCTCTGTCGGTGGAGAGTATGCCCCAGGAGGGGGGGCTGGCGGTTTGGTTGGATCAAACCAGGGAGGGAGTATCACTGAATCAACCGCGAGTGGCAGTGTAACCGGGGAAAGAAATGTCGGTGGCCTCGTTGGAACAATGTACGGGGGATCAATTACCCGGTCGGTGGCTACAGGGCGAGTAAGCGGCGGGTCAGCGGTCGGGGGGTTGGTCGGTTATGTCAGGGGCGAGCCGACTATTGATAATAGCTACTGGAATATGGACTCCACTGGGCAGGGCGAAGCTATTGGAGCCTATTTCGACGAGAGTAGTTTTGCGCATCTCAATAACACCCAGGGGCTAAGCAGCGATCAATACGCTGATGTTAACTTCTACCTGGATGGAACCATTCTCCAGGTTCTAGAGGCCAGAGCCCAAGCTGCTGCAGAGGCAGCTGCACAGAGAGCTGCGGAAGTACTGCAGGCGAGGGCCAGCGATGCGGCTCAAGTTGCGGATCAAGTTATCCAAGAGATGATGAGAAGGGTTGATCCCCCCAGCCAGAAATTAATCGTCTCGGAATCCTCTTCCGATTCGCTCGATTCAAATATCTCTTTCGTTGGGTTCGAAGACTTCTCGGCAAATATCCGCCGTATTGAAGTCGATGGAATGGATTTCGAAATTGAGAGTGCTCCGGATGAGTCGGAGTCTCCCGCGCAATGATCCGGAAATAAAGTCACTGCCAGCGAGAGGTTGGGGTTGCACATGGCTTCCGGTCCCAGGTTAATTTGGCTAATGGGTTTCTGAGGCGCTCTCACGAGTCATGTGCGGCTATCGACTTGTTCTGCGGCAATAACTTAGTCCGTTTCATTGCATAAGTAATCCTGTCATGTTGGATGGGATGAGCCGGGTTAGGCGTTTCGCCAAAACCCTTCCTCGAGGCGTTATCTCGGGGCTATCAACTGCAAGTAGAAAGGAGTTTCCAATGAGTGTTGAAGTCAAGCGGCTTTCCATTCTGGTTTCCGCCATGCTGTGTGGCCTTACGGCTTCTCAGAGCTGGGCTGCGGATACCGTTTGCTCCCTTGTTACCAGTTCGAATGCAACCACTGTAACCAGTGGCACGTCTCTCCCTGATGCAAATCTCGTTACTACGGTAATTGTTGCCTCAAACTTCTATGCGCCGGCCATTGAAGTGGTTCAGAGTTTCCTTAACTCGTCTGCCACCTATGCGAGCAAGAAGATCGGCGTTTGCCATAACGCTACCGGCCACATCATGAGTGAAATCACTGGAGGTGGAACCATTAATGGGACGACTTACAGCAGTCATCCCACCTCTACCGGAGAGTGGCTATCATCCAACATCAACTACAAGTACGGGTTGTTCCTTGCGGCAAACTCCAAGGCGCCTCAAGACTTGGTTTATAGCGATACGTACAACTCCACCAATTACACCATTGGCAGCGCCGCGCTTTACGCTAACGGGATTCCGACGCTTTATCTGGACCCTAATGAGAAGAGTGTGGGGGGCTACGATGCCTACGACATGGTCAAGAGCGCTGGTGCCAGTCCGACATACTACGCGGAGGGCTATTACTACGGTGATGTCACCAAGCCTACTGGAAAGGTTGTCCTCAATTACACCAGCTACTTGTCTCCGATAGCCATCGGTCATCCTACCTCGGCACCTTATGGAGCCGCTGCAAAGGTGGTCCTGGAGGCAATGAATCAATGGCAGACCTCCACCAGCATGGGCACCTCTATTAGTGGTACTTGCACCTCCACTGCATCGGGGAGCATTCCGGCTATTTGTCACTACGACAATATCGATCTGACTCTGGAGGCCATCGACGATACGACGAATAACATCAAGGCAGGCTTCGTGTCTGCTGCCCAGCTTTATTCCGCGTATGGTGCGAATATTTCAAATGCCGAGTTTGTAACCTTCCCCGGTTTCTCTATCGAGCAGTGGGGTGTGTTGCTTGAGACCGACGCAACCAATGGAACAAGCAATTCCAGTGAGACTGCTGCTCTGGCGTTGTGGAACTTCATGGATGTGGCCACTCCGGATGACGCAACCAACGATTTCTATGATGAAACCGGCAGCACCTGGAACGAATGGCTGGTTGCTCATGGCTACGGTGAAATCTAACTGATGCTTCGTGGGGAGCTGTTCTAGCTCATTTGGCGGGCCTAAGAAAAAGGCCCGCCATTTCTCGTATTTTTCATTTCATGGATTATTGGGAACATGAAGTTATTGAAATTTGCTTTGCTATTTATTGCTTCGTTCTGTGCATATGCACAGGATGACGGTGAGGCGATCGCAAGCTTGGGCAATTTCAATGTTAGTAGTCAGGAGCTGCAGCGTGTTCTTTCGGAGCTATCCCCTGCAGAGAGAAGAAAGCTCGTTGCGAACCGAAGTGCTCTTGAAGAGTTGATATGGCAGCGCATTGCATGGAAAGCTCTCTTGAAGTCTTCTGCTAGCGAGGGCTGGAGTGAAAGTCAGGAGGTTAGGGCTCAGGTCGAAAAGGCGGTTGAAGACCTACGCGACCGTATTACCACCACAACTTATTTGCAAGAGAAGGCAAAGGTGCCGGACTCTTATCCTTCTGATTCTGAGATTAGAGAGGAGTTTGCCAGGATGAATCCTCCTCCTTTTATTCCTGCCATATTTCAGGTTGCTCAAATTCTTATAGCCCGCCCGAAAGTGGATCTAAAGGATGAGATGGATAGGGCCCGTAGCAAAGCTGAGGAACTCGCTAGGAGAGCTCATAGCGAGAGTTTTGAGGCTTTGGCAAAGGAATTCTCTGAGGACTTTGTGACAAAGCAGAATGGGGGGCGTCTAGTTCCCATGCCATTAGAGAAAATGAGTCCTGCAATGAAGGCTTCTGTGAAGTCCATGACAGTGGGCGAGGTTAGTACTCCTGTTGAGACTTTGAGAGGGTGGCTCATATATAAGCTGATCTCGGTGGAGGAGGAAAGGACGTTAGGTATTGAGGAAGTAGCCCCAGTTCTAAGAGAGTCAATGAGAAGGGACTCCGCAAGGAAGAGAGAGCGTGAGTATTTGGAAATCATCGCGCCGCGGAATGATTTTATGGTGAATGAGTTGGTCCTGAGAGAGGCCTTGCACGGACTGGAGTAGGTTTTGCCTCTTTAGTTCTCGCCACGTTCGGAAATGATGATAGTGGGGCGGCGAGAGAATTTCGTAAGTTTTTTAAAAGATGATATGAAGCCAGCCAACGTATTTCTCGTCTTCTTGCATAGATCCCTTGCTATTGGAGTTCTGGCCGGTTTTTCTTGGTCGACCAGTGTTTTGGCGCAGGGCACTGGCTTGGGTATTCCCGGAATCGGCGAAGCCATCAAGGAAACGCAGCCCCCTCGGCCCCAAGCACCACAGCAGGCCCCGGCCCCGGTAATCATCCAGCAAGACGAAGCCCCGCTGCGCCTGCAATCCAGCGAAACACTGATGGTTCAAGCCTTCCGCTTCGAAGGCGCGGATTTCATTTCCGAAGAGGAATTGCAGGAGCGGGTGGCGTCTTACCGGGGGCGTGCCCTGAACATGATGGATATCGAGGAGGCGGCGGGGCGGATTACCGCGCTTTACCGCAGCCGGGGTTATCCGGTGGCGCGTGCTTATGTGCCGCGTCAGGATGCGCGCGACGGTACGTTGACCATCCGGGTGCTGGTGGGCAAGTACGGCAAGGTGTCTTTGCGCAATCGCTCGCTGGTGGGTGATGGCCTGTTGAAAGGCGCGTTGGCGCCGCTGGAGGCGGATGCGGCGGTGTCGCGGGAGACGCTGGAGCGGGCGATGCTCATCGTCGGCGACATGCCGGGCGCGGAGATGCCGCGGATAGCCATTTCGCCGGGCGAGCGGCAGGGGAGTTCCGACCTCGAGGTGGAGGTGGACGCCGGCAAGCGCTTTGGCGCTTATGCGATGGCGGACAACCAGGGATCGCGCTACACCGGTCGCAATCGCCTGCGCGCCGGCGTGGATCTGAATTCGCCGCTGGGGATTGGCGACCGTCTCTCGTTGTCGGGGATGGCTTCCGAGGGCGAAGGCTTGGCGAATGGTCGATTGGCGTATGGTTTTCCGCTCGCGGCCAACGGCCTGCGTGGCGAGATCGCGGCGTCCAAGACCACCTATGAACTGGGCAAGGAATACAAGGATTTGGACGCGACCGGCGATGCCTATTCAATAGAGGGCACGCTGAGCTATCCGCTGATCCGCAGCCGGGATCGCAACCTTTATCTCAGCCTGAACCTTGCCGCCCGGCGCATGCGGGACGAGATCGAGGCGACCGATACGAGCAACAGCCGCAAGAGCAAGGTGGGCACCTTGGGCGCCCAGTACGAGAGCTGGGGCAATCTCCTTGGTTATTCCAGCTACAGCGGTTTCAGTGCCGGCCTGACCTACGGCCACCTGGAGCTGCTGAACGCAGACGAAGAAGCGCTGAACAAGGCGGGGGCCAACACCGGGGGCGATTACGCGCGGCTGAACCTGGCTTTTAACGGCAGCCTTGCCCTGAGCGAAAAGCTCAGCCTTTCGGTGGCGCTGAGCGGCCAGAAGGCGTTGATGGGCAAGAACCTGGATGGCACCGAGCAGATGAGCATCTCCGGCACCAACGGGGTGAAGGCGTACCGCGAAGTGGTGCTGGGCGACAACGGCTATCTGGCTAACGCCGAGCTGCGCTACGCCTTGCCGGAGCTGGCTGGACTCAATCATGCCCTGGGCGCGTTCGGCGATACCGGACGCATCCATCTGCAGAACGCCGACTACACCACCACCAACGGCGTGCGCCTGTCGGATGTGGGGCTCGGCTATTACGTCGGCTACAAGGCGCTGATGGGCAGCATCCAGGTGGCGCGCAAGGTGGGGCCGCGACCCAGCGTGGTCGAGGAGGATGACAAGACCCGGGTGTTGCTGCAGGTCGGCCTTGTTTTCTAGGTTCTGCTTGAGGCGCGTGGGAACAGGTTTGCTGGTGCTGCTCGGCGCGGGTTGTGCCAGCACCGTGGAAACCGAGTACACCCGGGAGCAGTTCGGGCGGGCGGTGAAGTGGTGCCATGACACTGCCCGCATGGAACAGGTGCTGAACCCGGATACCTGGTTTTCCCGCTTCGTGGCCTGTCGTCGCGAGCATGTGATGCCCATCGAGATCCTGGTCTTCCAGCGCGAGGTGGAAGTGAGGGAGATGTACGACGAACTCGGCAAGATCGCGCCGCTGGTCGACAAGAAGCAGATTTCCTCCAGGTCCGGACTGATGAAATGGCATCAGTTGATGCGGGAAAAGCTGGGCATCGATTGCGCCATCACCATCGAACAGGCGAACGGCGAGGGGCAGTGCGCGGTGTATCGGGCTGCCAGAACACGCTGACGGTTGGAGCATTGCAAGGCCCGGAACGGTTTGCCGTTTCGGGCCTTGTCCTTTCATGACTTCCGGCTCGGACGGCGGAGGCTTGCAGCCAGGCTCGCGATTTGTCGCTTCGTTATGTAGTCGACAATATTTATGTCGTATTTCAGGCAGGAAGGCCCTGCAAGCTCTGCTCCTGTTAAGCGGCTCCTTGTAACCAGAAGTCGCTCCGTATGGGGGCTTGGGCCCTATTCCCGAGGACAGGGGCGAGGCGGGCCGCGATTGGCATGCTGATTGCGTTATCCGGACTTGCTATATTGCATCGTATATAGATACGCCTCTGGCAGGGCCCGGGGGCCAGCGATGCGAACCATCCGTTTTCACCTTTTTCTGCAAGGAGTTGGCGACATGAACATGGAGTGGCTGTCCGCGGCGATCGACTATGGCGTGATCGGGCTGCTGGTAGTGCTGAGCGTGGTGATCGTGGCGATCGGGCTGGAACGCTACGCCTTCTATCGCGGCCTGGACCTGAAGGCGGTGAACGACATCAAGTCGTTGGAGCTGATGTTGTCGCGCAAGCTCTTCGTCATCGCCTCGGTGGCGAGCAACGCGCCCTACCTCGGCCTGCTGGGCACGGTGTTCGGCATCATGCTGACCTTCTACAGGATGGGCCAGGACGCCAGCATCGACACCGCGCAGATCATGGTCGGTCTGGCGCTGGCGCTGAAGGCGACGGCCGTGGGCCTGGGTGTGGCGCTGGTGGCGGTGGTGCTCTACAACACCCTGCTGCGCAAAGCCAAGGTGATGATGCTGGAGTGGGAGATCGCCAATGGACGATAAGCCCTTCGAGAGCATGAACATGATCCCCTTCATCGACATCATGCTGGTGCTGCTCACCATCGTGCTCACCACCTCCACTTTCATCGCCAGCGGCCGCATCCCGGTGAACCTGCCCCAGGCCAGCGCCAGCGAGCAGGACACCAGCAAGACCGAGACGATAGAGCTCGACGCCGCCGGCACCATCTACCTCGGCGGCGAGGCGGTCAGCACCGACTTGCTGAAGAGCCGCCTGGGCACCGTGGCCAAGGACACCCCCTTCGTGCTCCGCGCGGACAAGGCGGTGCAGCTGCAGCGCTTCATCGATGTGGCTGATGTGCTCAAGCAATTGGGTTTTGCCAAGGTGGCGGTACAGACGGAGGTGGGGCGATCATGAGCACCGGCAACGTAGCGCTGGCCCTGAGCCGGCAAGGTGAGATGGAGCGGATGGAGGCCCCCCAGCCTATCCCTGTGCGCAAGGCCGGCCTGAAGCTGGTGAGGGCGGCGGACAGACCCCGACGCTCCTTCGGCATGCTGGAAGGGCTCGGGCTTTCCCTGGCGATCCATGCCGCGGTGCTCTTCCTGTTCATCGCTGGCGACTGGTTCCGTGTCGAGCCGCGGCCGCAGCGCGACCAGCTCATGGTCGAACTGTTCGGCATGGTGAGCAACCGGCAGGAGCAGGAGCAGCAGGCAGGCGCAAAGACCGCCCAGCCGCCACAGGAGGCCGCGCCCAAGCCCGCCGCCACGCCACCCAAGCCGGTGGTGAAGCGCGAGCCGGTCCGCCATGTACAGGAAGCACCCAGCCCGGTGGCGGTGGCCAAGGCGGAAGAGAGGCCGGAAGAGCCTGAAGAGCAGGTGACGGAGGCCCGCCAGCAGGTGGCTCCTCAGCACGCCGGCGCGGAGGAAAACCGCATCCAGCAGACCCTGCAGCGCCAGCCCACGGAGGCGGATCTGCTGCGCATGTACGTGAGCAGCCTGGCCAAGGCCATCCGGGAAAAGCTGGTGTATCCGCAGGCCTTGCGAGCGAGGGGCTATGTGGGAACGACTGCGGTGCGCTTCACGGTCACCGAGAGCGGCGATCTGCTGCCGGGCTCGCTGGTGGTGATGCGCAGCAGCGGCTATCCGGAGCTGGACGACAGCGCGATGCGCTCGGTGCAGGCCAGCGTGCCGCTACCCAGGCCGGATCGGCAGCGGGTGGTGGTGGTGCCGGTGACTTTCAGCGGGAGTTGAGGGTGGCGCCGGTGCGTATTTCCGCTTGCGCCGATGGGATCAGGAAGGCCGGGTATTTTCTCCCGGCTGTGGGTGGTCTCTGGCTGGGAAGCATTGGGACAACCCAGGCAGTCGGGACAACCCAGGCAAGTTGATCGCCCCGCCGCGCTGCCTTTCCCCCTCTCCCCTCGCGCACAGCTAGTCCATCCGTCTGGCCTGCAGCCGCTATAAAAAATGCAATCCATCAGTACCCGTATTGATGGGGGAATTCGCTCTCATAGGAAGCTGCTCACGCATTCATGCAAAGCAAATGGGCAAGTTCTTGCTCGGTCGAGCAAGAACTTGCCCATTTTTTCTTTATGAATATCAATTGATTGCGAAACGGCGAGCGAGAGCTTGCTCGATTTTTCAATGTCGCAATGTACTTGTGCGAAAAATCAGAGCGCTCACTCTGGAGCGTGACGGGAACAACTCATCTAAGCCTGTGTAATGAAGCCACTTTTTGAACAACAACCTCGCTTGGCATGCGAATTGAATAGGGCTTCGCCAGCACTTTGGCAACCAAGCTACGCCGGCCCTTTCGTCTTAATCATCAAGAACAGAACACCATGCCAACTCCCGCGTACATCAGCATCCAAGGCAAGACTCAGGGCAACATCACCCAGGGTGCCTTCACCTCCGACGCCGTCGGCAAGGTCTACGTCGAAGGCCATGAAGATGAAATCCTGGTCCAGGAAATCAAGCACCGCATCGCCACCCCGACCGACCCGCAGAGCGGTCAGCCGTCGGGCCAGCGTGTGCATGAACCCTTCGTCCTCACCTGCGCGCTGAACAAAGCCACGCCGCTGATGTACTAGGCCCTGGCCTCGGTGAAATGCTGCCCAAGGTCGAAGTGAAGTGGTACCGCGCTCCCACCGAAGGCAAGCAGGAGCACTTCTTCACCCCCCATCTGGAAGACGCCACCAGCGTTGTCATCGCGACGGCACTGCCGCACGCCCAAGACTCCACCAAAGCCGAGTACACGCAACTGGTCGAAGTCTCCATGGGCTACCGCAAGATCGCCTGGACTCACGCCATTGCCGGCACCGAGGCCTCGGACGACTGGCGCAAGCCGCAGGAAGCCTGATTCCGGCCCCCGCTTTGCGGCCGGCAGCCTAGGTTGCCGGCCGTATCGCGCTGATCTGCCGCAGGGGATTGCCCCCGGCCTGCAAGGAGCACCTAATGCCCAGCCAATCCAACCTGCGCTTCACCTTTACTGTGGGCGAGACCGAGTTCGACGTCATCGAGTTCACCCTCGACGAGGGCCTCTCCGAGGGCTGCCAACTGACGCTGGAACTGGCCAGCCACGACCCGGCCATCGACTTCGCCAAGGTCCTCGACGCCCCCGCCCACTTCATCCTCTGGCACGGCGAACACCCCGTGCGCCATGTCCACGGCAACGTCAGCCGCTTCGAGCAAGGCACCACCGGCTTCCGCCGCACCCGCTACCGTGCCCTGGTCGAACCGCCCCTGGCGCGGCTCGAGCTGTGCGCCGACTGGCGCATCTTCCAGCAAAAAACCGTGCCGGAAATTCTGAACCAGCTGCTCGCCGAGCACGGCATCGCCCCGTACCAACAGAACCTCACCGAACAACACCTCACCCGCGAGTACTGCGTCCAGGCTGGCGACACCGACCTGGACTTCCTCCTGCGCCTGGCCGCCGAGGAAGGCCTCTTCCACCGCTTCGACCACCGCCCCGACGGCTGCACTCTCATTCACAGCGACCGCCTCCACATCCAGGGCGCCATCGCCGGCGGCCCGGTGCGCTACAACCCCACCCCCGGCGGCGACCGGCCCGAGCCGGCCTTGCGCACCTTCACCTACGCCGAGCACGTGCGCACCACCCGCCAGACCCAGCGCGACTACACCTTCAAACACCCGCAGTACGACCAGCAGCGCAGCGCCATGGCTGAACGGCTGGTCGCGGCCGAGCGGGACTACGAGGACTACCGTTACCCGGGGCGCTACAAGGACCAGTCTGGCGAAGCCTTCACCCGCGACCGCCTGCGTGGCCTGCGCGGCCAGGCGCAGATCGCCACGGTCGAAGGCGACGACCCGCGCCTGGTCCCCGGCCTGGCCTTTGACCTCATCGGCCATCCCCGCCAGGACTGGAACCGCGGCTGGCGTCCGGTGCGCATCCGCCATGAAGGCCGCCAGCACACCAGCCAGGCCGAAGAGAGCGCCGGGGCGCAGAGCGGCACCCACTACCAGTACACCGCGCAGCTGGTGCCCGACCGCATCGAATGGCGCCCCGCGCCGCGGCCCCGCCCGCTCATCCCGGGCCCGCAAGTGGCCACCGTCGTCGGCCCCGAGGGCGAAGAGTTCCACGTCGATGAATTCGGCCGCGTCCGCGTGCAGTTCCCCTGGGACCGCGAAGGCGCGCACAACGAACACAGCTCCTGCTGGATTCGCCCGCTGCATGGCTGGGCCGGCAGCGGCTGGGGGCAAATCACCCTGCCGCGCATCGGCCAGGAGGTCATAGTCGCTTTCCTCGATGGCGACCCGGACCAACCGGTGATCACCGGCCGCAGCTACCGGGTGGGCAACCGCCCACCCTACGAACTGCCCAAGCACCAGGTGCTCAGCACCCTCAAGAGCAAGGAACACAAGGGCCAGCGCGCCAGCGAACTGCGCCTGGACGACACCACCCGCGAAATCAGCGCCGCGCTGATGAACGACCATGGCCAAAGCCATCTCCACCTGGGCTACCTCACCCACCCGCGGCCCGACGGCGGCCAGCCACGCGGCGAAGGCTTCGAGCTGCGCACCGACCTGCACGGCGCCTTGCGTGCGGCGCAGGGCATGCTGCTCAGCACCGAGGCACAAGCCAGCGCCAACGACGGCCTGCTCGACCGCGCCCAACTGGTCAGCACCCTGGAGGCGGCGCTGGAACTGGCCAGGACCCTGGGCGACTACGCCGGTGAACACCAGGGCCTGCCCCACCAGGCCAAACCCCAAGAAGTGCTGACCGAGGCCGTGCGCAACCTGGGCCACGGCGCCAATGACCAGGCCGACGGCGGCGGCAAGGGCAATGAACCGGTCATCGCCCTCTCCGCGCCGGCTGGCATCGCCCTGGCCAGCCCGCGCAGCATCGCCCTGGGCGCTGGCGAACACATCGACGCCGCCGCCCAGCAGCACCTGCAGTTCACTGCCGGCGAACAACTGCTGCTCAACGCCGGCCAGGGCCTGGGCACTTTTGCCCAGAGCGGCGACATGCGCCACATCGCTCACCAGGGCGAACTGCTCCTGCAGGCGCAGCACAACAGCGCACGCCTGGAAGCCGACCAAAGCGTGGAGATCAGTGCGAGCCAACAGCACGTCCTATTCGCCGCAAAGCAGCACATCACCCTGCTGTGTGGCGGCGCCTACGTGAAGATCGCCGACGGCAATATCGAGATGGGCATGCCGGGAGATTTTGTCGTCAAGGCGGGCAAGCACAGCCTGGTGGGGCCGGGTTCCGCCAGCTTCCCCCTGCCTCGGTGGTCGAAAAGCGATGCCGGCAACTGGATCGAGATCAACCACCGCGGTGCCGACGACCAGCCGTTCGCAGGGCAGGAATACCGGATTCTTTTCGAGAACGGCCAGAACATCACCGGGAAGCTCGACGCCCAGGGGTACGCCCGCCACGAAAATGTGCCCGAGAAAGCCGTCAAGGTCGAATACGCCCCCCTAGAACCGCGTGAGGATTCCACCTGGGAACCCCTGCGGCACCTGATCGACGCAGCCCGAAACAAACTGGGTTAAGGACGACCTATGTGGGAAGAACTCGAAAACGCATTGGCCTGGTACGCCGCCGCCCCCGCGCGCTGGCTCGGTAGCGCCAGGCAGGACCTGGGCGCCGCCGCCGAATGGCTCTGGATCGTCCTGCAAGGGGACTTCGCCGAAGAGCAGAGTACCGCCCAGGTGGTGACCGGCACGGTGATCTCGATGATCCCCATCGTCGACCAGTTGTGCGATGTGCGCGACCTGGTGGCCAACTGCCGGAAGATCAACGCCGACAGCAGCAATCACTGGGCCTGGATCGCCCTGGTCCTGACCCTGATCGGCCTGTTTCCCGTGCTCGGCTCGCTGGCCAAGGGCTGCTGCAAGATCCTCTTCGCCTACGGGCGCAAGTTCGCCGTGCGCTCCGGCGTGGCGCTGAAGGCCGAAGACTTCTGGGACGCCAGCCGGCCCTTCGTCGAGGCCGGTATCGTCAAGCTCAACCAGCACCTGCAGACGCCCGTGGTCCGCAGTAGCCTGCGCGCCCTGAACATCCTGAACCCCTATCAATGGCTGGCCGGGAAGCTGCGGGAGGTGATCGCGCAGCTCAAGGTGGCGGAACTGACGAAGGTCTTCGACGAACTGATCGATGCCCTGCGCCAACTGCTCGACCTGGTCCGGCGCTGGGGCAGCGCGGCCATGGCCAGCCGCGCCGGGCAGTTGCTGGAGTCCGTGCTGAACGTACGGCGCATGGCCAACCAGAAGCTCGAAAGCCTGCTCGGCCCCGTGCGCGACTGGCTGGAGCGGCTGGCCCGCCGCCTGGATATCGAGGCGGACATGAACTACCGGGCCCAGGTGAACGCCCGGAATCACCACGGGACGCCACGCCTGCAGGCGGAAGACGATGCGCTGGAGTTCGAGCGGAACAAGCCGGAGTGGGTGGATAAGACGGGTAAGTTGGTTCATGAAGCAATGAGAGAAGCCCCTTCAAAGGACAAATGGCCAGATATCAGTGAAAGAGCCGAGGGCCCTTTATACAAGGCCTTCGAAACCTTCGAAGATGCCCTGCCGGTTACTCTGCAATCTGGAGAACGACTGTATCGTGTGGTGGCCCCAAATTCTTTCGACAACAACATCTGCTGGATGCGCGAGGCCGAGTTTCTGACCCTGAGTGGTCGCGATGACTGGCGCCGCCGCTTCGCCGTCTGGCGCTACTGGAACCGCAACGGCGAGTACGTCGTCTACACCGTGCCGCCGGGCAAGGGCCTGAATGCCTGGGAAGGGCCGGCTGCCAGCCAGAAGCTGGAAGAGGCCAGTCCCTATGTGCTCGAAGGCGGCGCCCTGCAGATCGTCCTCGACCCCCGGCAGTTGCAGCCGGAGCACCTGAGCCGGCGCCGGCCCACCCAGTGGGGCTACAGCGACTTCCCCGGCGAGAGCGATGAATTCCTCGGCCTGCCCAAACTGACCAACCATATCGATGGGCGCAACCTGCCGCCCGACTCCAAACTCGATCTCTGAAAGGATGCCTTATGCCGACCCCTTTGAGACCCCAGGAAATCTACCTGCTCGAACGCTTCAGTTCCAAGGAGTACTACCAGCAGATGCAGGACGCCTGGGCGGCAATGCTCAAACATGTGGAAGACTGCCTGCAACGCTTCATGCGGCAGTTACCGGCGGACTACCGCAAGCGCGGCCTGCCGATGCAACCGGATATCGTCTGGGGCGACACCGTATTGCCGAACTTCCGCCGAACTATGGATGCGCTGAACAAGTGCTTCATTAATCTGGTCCATGGTGATTACAGCAGCTTGCTTGCGGCTCATCGAGTTTCAAATGACATGCGAGGCCAGCGGGAGTATTGGAGCGGCTGGCTGGATGAAGTGGAGCCCGGTGCGGATGACCAATACTGGGGCCTGATCGGGCGGGCTTCGCACTTCGCTAGCAATATTTTGGCGACTGCTGATTCCTACTGGGATAAAGGGAATCTCTCGACACGCTTCAATCCCTCCGTTCGTGGCCCACTCGACCCGCCCTCCGTCTGGCCAGGCTATCGCCTGAATTCCCAGGTACAGGTCCGTACGGGAGAGCCGGTTCCACAAACAGGTGTCTATCTGCCGGATGTGGATGACGCCTGTGCACAGTTCCTGATCGCCTCCCAACACTTCACTACCTATCCACGCAAGGCTCCTGAAGCCAGGGTCGGTTTGAGCCCTAGCGGTTTTCAATGTGCCTCCAAGCAGCCAACCCTCTGGACCCTGGTCGAACGTGTACCCGGCGAAACCGTGCCCTTCGAAGAAGGACTCGGCCCCCTGCCCGTGCCGCCTGTTTACGCTAGCCAGCCCTGCCCACGTGCCGGCTTCTGGTTCACCCTCGCTCAGCACGATTCGCGCCGCCACTTCCAGCAGGGTGAGATTTTCCCCGAAGTGCCGCGCGGCCTCGCCAAGGGCCATGTGCTCTGGCTATGGGATGAAGAACAGGACGGCACACCGGCGGTTTTATCCTCCAGCGCTGCCACGGTCGACCTGCCCGCGCCAGTGGCGGATACCCCCAGCGCGTTCGCCAACAGCGGCGAACCGGCGCCCCACGCAGGGCTGTGGCAGGCACTAGACAACCCCAGCGTTCAGTTCCGTGCCGGCCAGGCGGGCGAAGCCTTGCCCACCTACCAGGGCCAGCCGCTGCGCTGGCAGTGGATCGAACAGCCCGGAACAGGCATGCGCGCCACCAGCGGCCAGCCTTGCCCCTATCCGGGCGTATGGAGTTGCGAGGACTGGCCAACCGGTGAGCAGACCTTCATGCATGGCGTGCCCCTGCCACAAGTGGAAGGGCGCAACGTAACCTGGAAGCTGGTACGCGGCAGTTGACGACGATGCCCACGCCCTTGAGACCCCAGGAAATCTACCTGCTCGAACGCTTCAGTTCCAAGGAGTACTACCAGCAGATGCAGGACGCCTGGGCGGCAATGCTCAAACATGTGGAAGACTGCCTGCAACGCTTCATGCGGCAGTTACCGGCGGACTACCGCAAGCGCGGCCTGCCGATGCAACCGGATATCGTCTGGGGCGACACCGTATTGCCGAATTTCCGCGAAACGATGATCTATGTGGACCGAGGTTTTATCAGCCTGACCCACGGCGATCACTCGGGGCTGTTCGGGGCCGTGGGGGTTCAGGGTGACATGCGAGGCCAGCGGGAGTTCTGGAGCGGCTGGCTGGATGAGGTGGAGGCCGGTGCGGATGACCGATATTGGGACCTGATTGGGCGGGCTTCGTATTTTGCCGGCAATATCTTGGCAACTGCCCATGCGCATTGGAGTAAGGGAGAACTGTCCACAAACTTCTGCCCGTCTTCTCAAGGCCCACTCGATCCCCCCACCGCTTGGCCACGCTATCGCCTGAATCCCCAGGTACAGGTCCGTACGGGAGAGCCGGTTCCACAAACAGGTGTCTATCTGCCGGATGTGGATGACGCCTGTGCCCAGTTCCTGATCGCCTCCCAACACTTCACTACCTATCCACGCAATGCTCCTGAAGCCAGGGTCGGTTTGAGCCCTAGCGGTTTTCAATGTGCCTCCAAGCAGCCAACCCTCTGGACCCTGGTCGAACGTATACCCGGCGAAACCGTGCCCTTCGAAGAAGGGCTTGGCCCCCTGCCCGTGCCGCCTGTTTACGCTAGCCAGCCCTGCCCACGTGCCGGCTTCTGGTTCACCCTCGCTCAGCACGATTCGCGCCGCCACTTCCAGCAGGGCGAGATTTTCCCCGAAGTGCCACGCGGCCTCGCCAAGGGCCATGTGCTCTGGCTATGGGATGAAGAACAGGACGGCACACCGGCGGTTTTATCCTCCAGCGCTGCCACGGTCGACCTGCCCGCGCCAGTGGCGGATACCCCCAGCGCGTTCGCCAACAGCGGCGAACCGGTGCCCCACGCAGGGCTGTGGCAGGCGCTAGACAACCCCAGCGTTCAGTTCCGTGCCGGCCAGGCGGGCGAAGCCTTGCCCACCTACCAGGGCCAGCCGCTGCGCTGGCAGTGGATCGAACAGCCCGGAACAGGCATGCGCGCCACCTCCGGCCAGCCTTGCCCCTACCCGGGCGTATGGAGTTGCGAGGACTGGCCAACCGGTGAGCAGACCTTCATGCATGGTGTACCTCTGCCACAGGTGGAAGGACGCGATGTGACCTGGAAACTGGTGCAGGGAAGTTGACGACTATGCCTACCCCTTTGAGACCCCAGGAAATCTACCTGCTCGAACGCTTCAGTTCCAAGGAGTACTACCAGCAGATGCAGGACGCCTGGGCGGCGATGCTCGCGCATGTGGAAGACTGCCTGCAGCGCTTCATGCGGCAGTTACCGGCGGACTACCGCAAGCGCGGCCTGCCGATGCAACCGGATATGGTCTGGGGCGACACCGTATTGCCGAATTTCCGCGAAACGATGATCTATGTGGACCGAGGCTTTATCAGCCTGACCCACGGCGATCACTCGGGGTTGTTCGGGGCCGTGGGTGTTGAAGGTGACATGCGAGGCGTCAAAGATTACTGGGAGGGCTGGCTGGATGAAGTGGCCACCGATGCCGGTGAAAAATTCGGGAACCTGATCGGACGGGCCTCACACTTTGCTGGGAATATTTTGGCAACCGCTGAAGCACATTGGTACAAGGGAGAGCTATCTACAGATTTTTACCCTTCCTCTCAAGGCCCTCTCGACCCGCCCCCCGCTTGGCCTCGTTATCGCCTGAATCCTCAAGTACAGGTCCGTACCGGGGAGCCGGTTCCGCAATCAGGTGTCTACCTGCCCGATGTGGATGACTCCTGCGCCCAGTTCCTTATTGCATCCAAACATTTCACTACCTATACACGTAACGCTCCTGAGGCCAATGTCGGCTACGACCCTGATACCTTTCAAAACTTCTCCGAAGTACCAACCCTGTGGACACTGGTCGAACGCGTACCTGGTGAAACCGTGCCTTTCGAAGAAGGGCTCGGCCCTCTGCCGGTACTACCCGTCCATGCTGGCCAGCCCTGCCCACATGCCGGCTTCTGGTTCACCCTCGCTCAGCACGATTCGCGCCGCCACTTCCAGCAGGGCGAGATTTTCCCCGAAGTGCCGCGCGGCCTCGCCAAGGGCCATGTGCTCTGGCTATGGGATGAAGAACAGGACGGCACACCGGCGGTTTTATCTACGTCCGTTTCCATAGTGGACACAGTCACACCAGAGATGGATAAAACCCCCGCCGCTATTGCCAGCAGTGGTGAGCCAGCACCCCGTGCCGGGCTGTGGCAGGTAGTAGACAACCCCAGCATTCAGTTCCGCGCGGGCCAGGCGGGCGAAGCCTTGCCCACCTACCAGGGCCAGCCGCTGCGCTGGCAGTGGATCGAACAGCCCGGAACAGGCATGCGCGCCACCTCCGGCCAGCCTTGCCCCTACCCTGGCGTATGGAGTTGCGAGGACTGGCCAACCGGTGAGCAGACCTTCATGCATGGCGTGCCCCTGCCACAGGTGGGAGGGCACAACGTAACCTGGAAGCTGGTGCGGGGAAGTTGACGACTATGCCGACCCCTTTGAGACCCCAGGAAATCTACCTGCTCGAACGCTTCAGTTCCAAGGAGTACTACCAGCAGATGCAGGACGCCTGGGCGGCAATGCTTGCGCACGTAGAAGACTGCCTGCAGCGCTTCATGCGGCAGTTACCGGCGGACTACCGCAAGCGCGGCCTGCCGATGCAACCGGATATCGTCTGGGGCGACACCGTATTGCCGAATTTCCGCGAAACGATGATCTATGTGGACCGAGGTTTTATCAGCCTGACCCACGGCGATCACTCGGGGCTGTTCGGGGCCGTGGGGGTTCAGGGTGACATGCGAGGCCAGCGGGAGTTCTGGAGCGGCTGGCTGGATGAGGTGGAGGCCGGTGCGGATGACCGATATTGGGACCTGATCGGGAGGGCTTCGCACTTCGCCAGCAATATCTTGGCAACCGCCCATGCGCATTGGGTAACAACTTTTCTAACCATCGGATACAGCGAAGAGCGCGGCCCCCTTGACCCTCCTCCCGCCTGGCCACGTTATCGCCTGAATCCCCAGGTGCAGATCCGTACTGGAGAGCCGGTTCCGCAAACAGGTGTCTACCTGCCCGATGTGGATGACGCCTGTGCACAGTTCCTGATCGCTTCCCACCATTTCACCAGTTATACGCGTAACGCTCCTGAGGCCAGCGTCGGCTACGACCCTGACACTTTGCAAAACATCTCCGAGGCTCCAACCCTCTGGACCCTGGTCGAACGTGTACCCGGCGAAACCGTACCCTTCGAAGAAGGACTCGGCCCCCTGCCCGTGCCGCCTGTTTACGCCGGCCAGCCCTGCCCACGTGCCGGCTTCTGGTTCACCCTCGCTCAGCACGATTCGCGCCGCCACTTCCAGCAGGGCGAGATTTTCCCCGAAGTGCCGCGCGGCCTCGCCAAGGGGGAGGTGCTTTGGCTATGGGATGAAGAACAGGACGGCACACCGGCGGTTTTATCCTCCAGCGCTGCCACGGTCGACCTGCCCGCACCAGTGGCGGATACCCCCAGCGCGTTCGCCAACAGCGGCGAACCGGCGCCCCACGCAGGGCTGTGGCAGGCGCTAGACAACCCCAGCGTTCAGTTCCGTGCCGGCCAGGCGGGCGAAGCCTTGCCCACCTACCAGGGCCAGCCGCTGCGCTGGCAGTGGATCGAACAGCCCGGAACAGGTTTGCGCGCCGCCTCCGGCCAGCCTTGCCCCTACCCTGGCGTATGGAGTTGCGAGGACTGGCCAACCGGTGAGCAGACCTTCCTGCACGGCGTGCCTCTGCCAAGGGTGCAGGGCCGCGATGTCACCTGGTTCCTGGTCAGAACGCAATGAGCGCTGGGCAGCTCATTGCGTTTCTACCCGGGACAATGAGGGAGCCACCGGCTAAATAAACGGCCGTAATCTGCGGCCGTTCGTGCCCTAGCCGTGATGCAGACAGATGCGCGATGCGGCACCGCACTGGGCCCGGGCGTTTCCGGGGCCGGCCATTTCGGCGACCAGGGCGGCGAAGCTCGCCACGCCCGAGCTGCGTAGCGGGCGGTAGGGAATGTTGAAGCGTTCGCAGCCGCGCTTGAGCAGCGTCACCGAGTTGTGCGAGATGCAATCCACCGGGAAGACGACCAGGTCGGCGCCGGCCAGGGTGGTGGTGAGCATGCCGCGGCGGTCTTCGACGCCGCCGTCGTGCAGCAGCAGCTCGCCGCCGGCGGCTTCGACCAGGGCGCGGATGGCGTTGGCGGCTTGCGGCCTGCCGCCGACGTAGACGATGCGCTTGCCGCTCAGTGCGCTGGTGCCGGCCTCGCTTGCGGATTGGGGCGCCAGGGTATCGGCGAGGTGGGTTTCCACCGCTTCGAGTTCCTGCTGCAGGGCATTGATCTGGCGGTGAGCTTCGACCAGCGCCGCTTCCAGCGTGGAGGCCTTGTCCTCGGCTTCCTTCAGCCGGGCTTCGGCCTTCTGCAGCCGGCCGGCGTGGTGGGCGGTGGCCTGCTCGCTGGCCTGCAGGGCGATTTCGCTGTTCTTCAACGCGGTTTCCAGCGCCTGCACCCGTTCGTCGACGGCGGTTTCCGCCGGCTTGCTGCGTTCCTGCAAGACCTGGGCGGCGCCGAGGTCGCGCAGGCGTTGCTGCTGGCGGTCCACCTTGTCCTTGAGCGCCGAGTTTTCCTCTTCCAGCGCCAGCAGGCGGCGGATGTCGGCGCGGTTCGCCGCGCCCACCAGGTGCGACAGCATGTGCACTTCGCCGAAGGCGTGCTGGCGCAGGCTGATGGTGGTGGTGGGATGGGTCATCAGCGCCCAGTAGGCGCCGGGCACGTCACCGTGCTTGAGGCATTCGGCCCAGGCGGCTTCCACTTCGGCTTCGGTTTCGTAGCGGCGGAAGCGCTTGATCTCCGGCGCATACACCGTGTCCAGCAGCTTGTGCAGCGCGCGGGCGCCGTCGCCGCCTTCGGTGGCCAGTTGAACCGCCATGTGGTGGATGTCGAGGTCGGTGGCCTTGGCGCGGTCCAGGTCGCAGAACTTGGGCACCAGTTTGCGCAGGGCAGTGGTGCTCAGGCAGGTGCCGATGATGGAGCAGTGCAGGTGCGGGTCCAGCTCGTACAGCTTGGCGCCGCGGGGCAGGAAGGCTTTGGCCGGTACCGGCGCGGGCGGCTTGCCGGCTCGGGGCAGCGCTCGCAGCGCCCATGAAGAGGACGGAGTGGCGTCAGGGCGATCCTGGGTCTGGAAGATGTGGGCGGGCTGGCTCATGGCGGCCTCGGAAAGAGCAGCGGCTGGAAGCGATTTATGTATGTGGTCGACTATACAGCGAAAGGCGGCTGCTGAAACGGGGTCGCGCTGCGGCGCGGGGTGGCTGTTCCTCCATATGGGGCACGCGCTGGCGGTGCCGGCGATTGGTCGATTGGTCGTGCGGCGATGAGCTTGGCCGGAGAGGGTCGCGGCCGGTGCCTCTCCGGTTCTGCTTGGGCGGAAGAGAAGCTCAGGCGCGGGGCGGCAGCTGCCAGTCCACGTTCTTCGGCCGGCCGGGCAGGTCCAGGCTGGCGGTGGCCGCCGGCGTGCGGGCGACGATGTGGCCGTTGCGTATCACCGCCAGCCGGGTGGCGCGCAGGCGGATGGCTTCCACCGGGTCGCGCGCCTGCAGCAGCACCAAGTCGGCGCGGCAGCCCGGCTCCAGGCCGTAGCCTTCCAGTCCGAGGATGGCGGCCGGGGTGGCGGTGACCGCCTGGAAACAGGCGCGCATCGCGTCTTGCCCGGTCATCTGGGCGACGTGCAGGCCCATGTGGGCGACTTCCAGCATGTCGCCGCTGCCCAGGCTGTACCAGGGGTCCATCACGCAGTCGTGGCCGAAGGCCACCGGGATGCCGGCGGCCAGCAGTTCGGGCACGCGGGTCATGCCGCGGCGCTTGGGGTAGCTGTCGTGGCGGCCCTGCAGGGTGATGTTGATCAGCGGGTTGGCGATGGCGGCGACGCCGGCTTCGCGCATCAGCGGCAGCAGCTTGGAGACGTAGTAGTTATCCATGGAGTGCATGGACGTGAGGTGCGAGCCGGTGACGCGCCCGTGCAGGCCGAGGCGGTGGGCGTGGAAGGCCAGCGTCTCGATGTGGCGGGACAGCGGGTCGTCCGACTCGTCGCAGTGCATGTCCACCCGCAGGCCGCGCCCGGCGGCGAGTTCGCACAGGATGCGCACCGATTCCGCGCCGTCCGCCATGGTGCGTTCGAAGTGGGGGATGCCGCCGACCACGTCCACGCCCATGTCCAGCGCGCGCTTCAGGTTGTCCAGCGCGCCGGGGCTGCGCAGCACGCCATCCTGCGGGAAGGCGACCAGCTGCAGGTCCAGCCAGGGCTTTACCTGCGCCTTCACCTGCAGCAGGGCTTCCACCGCCAGCAGGCGCGGGTCGCAGACGTCCACATGGCTGCGGATGGCCAGCAGGCCCTTGGCGACCGCCCAGTCGCAGTAGCGCAGCGCGCGTTCCACCAGCGCCTCCTGCGTCAGCTCCGGTTTCAGCTCGCCCCACAGGGCGATGCCCTCCAGCAGCGTGCCGGACTGATTCACCCGCGGCTGGCCGTAGGACAGGGTGGCGTCCATGTGGAAGTGGGCATCCACGAAGGGCGGGGCGACCAGCTGGCCGGCGGCGTCCACCACGCTGTGGGCGACCGCCGGCAGCACCGGCTCGACGGCGACGATGCGGCCATCGCGGATGCCGATGTCCAGGCCCTTGCGGCCGTCGGGCAGGGTGCAGTTGCGCAGGACGAGATCGAGCATGGGGCCTCCCTGAATATGCGGCGTTGCGGTTTCTTCCGCTTGTACCGGAAGGCGTAGGCGGGTGTAAACGGCGGCGGCGCAAAGCGGGCGGCGGGAATGCGGGTTGCTGCTTGCTTTTCTTGGGGGCGGCCGGTGGTGACCGGCTTGCCAGGGCACGAAACCAGAGGAGCCTGTCATGACGACACCCAGGACGAAAGACGCAGCGCAGGGCGACGCCACCCTGCATGACCAGCAAGTGGGCCGCGGCAACGGCGGCGAGACGCACCAGGTGGCCGGCATCGACGTACCGGTGCTCACCACCGCCCAGGGCGTGCCGGTGGCCGACGACCAGAACTCCCTGCGCGTCGGCGCCCGCGGCCCGACGCTGATGGAAGATTTTCATCTGCGCGAGAAAATCTTCCACTTCGACCATGAGCGCATCCCGGAGCGGGTGGTGCATGCCCGTGGCTATGGTGCCCACGGCTATTTCGAGAACTACGACAGCCTGGCCGAGCTCACCCGCGCCGACCTGTTCCAGCGCCCCGGCGAGAAAACGCCGGCCTTCGTGCGCTTCTCCACCGTGGCCGGCAGCGAGGGCTCGCCCGACCTGGCGCGCGACGTGCGCGGCTTCGCCGTCAAGCTCTACACCCGGGAGGGCAACTGGGACATCGTCGGCAACAACATCCCGGTGTTCTTCATCCAGGACGCGATCAAGTTCCCCGACCTGATCCACGCCGCCAAGCCGGAGCCGGACAGCGGCTTTCCGCAGGCGCAGACCGCCCACGACAACTTCTGGGATTTCATCTCGCTGACGCCGGAGTCCATGAACATGGTCATGTGGATCATGTCCGACCGTACCATCCCGCGCTCGCTGCGCTTCATGGAGGGCTTCGGCGTGCACACCTTCCGCCTGGTGGATGCGCAGGGCGGCTGGCGCTTCGTCAAATTCCACTGGAAGCCCCGGCTCGGCATGCAGTCGGTGGTGTGGAACGAGGCGGTGAAGATCAACGGTGCAGATCCGGACTTCCACCGCCGCGACCTGTGGAACGCCATCCAGGCCGGCGACTTCCCCGAATGGGAGCTGGGCCTGCAGGTGTTCGACCAGGCCTTCGCCGACAGTTTCGACTTCGACGTGCTGGACGCCACCAAGATCATTCCGGAAGAGCTGCTGCCGGTGCGCAAGGTCGGCCGCCTGGTGCTGGACCGGGTAGTGGACAACTTCTTCGCCGAGACCGAGCAGGTCGCCTTCTGTACCCAGAACATCGTGCCCGGCATCGATTTCAGCGAGGACCCGCTGCTGCAGGGGCGCAACTTCTCCTACCTGGACACCCAGCTGAAGCGCCTGGGCAGCACCAACTTCACCCAGCTGCCGATCAACGCGCCCAAGTGCCCCTTCCACAACTTCCAGCAGGACGGGCACATGGCCATGCACAACCCGCGCGGCCGTGCCAACTACGAGCCCAACTCCTGGGGTAGCGCCGAAGGCGGGCCGCGCGAATCGCCGAATCGCGGCTTCAGCACCGTGCCGGCGAGCTACGACGGCCCCAGGCAGCGGGTGCGCTCCGAGACCTTCGCCGACCACTACAGTCAGGCGCGGCAGTTCTACCGCAGCCAGACCGAGGTCGAGCAGGGCCACATCGCCGCCGCGCTCACCTTCGAGCTGAGCAAGGTGAAAACGGTGGCGATACGTGAGCGCATGGTGTCCCACCTGCTCAACATCGATGGCGCGCTGGCGGACAAGGTGGCCCAGGGCCTGCGTCTGAAGGGCATCCCCCAGCCGGCCACGCCGGCCATGGCGCCGCGCGACCTGCCCGCTTCGCCCGCCCTCAGCATCCTGGAGAACGGCCCGGATGGCTTCACCGGCCGCAAGCTGGGAGTGCTCGTCACCGACGGCAGCGACGCCGGCCTGCTCGCCGCGCTGCGCAAGGCGGTGGAGGGCGTCGGCGGCATGGTGGAGCTCATCGCCCCGGAAGTCGGCGGCATCACCGCCTCGGATGGCAGCCATGTCGCCGCCGACGAGCAGCTGGGCGGCGGCCCCTCGGTGCTCTACGACGCCATCGCCGTGCTGCCCTCGGAGGAGGGGGCGGACGCCCTGCTGGAGAAGCCGCCGGCACGGGACTTCGTTGCCGACGCCTACGCCCACTACAAGTTCGTTGCCTTCATTGCCCCGGCGCGCAAGCTGTTCGACAAGGCCGGCCTGCCCGCCCAGCTGGACGACGGTTTCATTCCGCTGGACGCTGGCTCGCCGCCAAGCCGCTTCGTCAGCGCCTGCGGCGCGCTGCGGTTCTGGAATCGCAAGGGGGCTTGAGGGGCGCCGCGGCGCCTCCTGTACGCGTTCGAAGCCTCCCGCGACGTACCGGGCCCGTCCGGTTTTTCCCCCTCTCCCCTCGCGGGAGAGGGTTGGGGAGAGGGGGCGCCCCGCAGGGGCGACTACATCCAAGACCCGCGCGGCTTCCTTCTCTTCCCTCAAGGAGAGGAGGTTGCGGCGGAAAAGGAGCTCCCCACGCAAAACCCCCGGCGCCGCTTGCCGACCGTCAGCGCCATGGAGGCAAGATTTGCCGGCCACTCTTGCCGCCCCTTTCCTCGTCTTCCGCCTGCCCAAACACCCCGCAACAGGGGCAAACCCGCAGCCTGCAAGGCCGTTGCCCCACTGCCGGCATCGGGCAGCCGCCTTGGCATGGAACTCGCAAATGGAGGTAAAACGTGCTTCTACGGCGAGGTTCCCATGCTGTCCACCATCCTCCGTCCCGTTGCCTTGCCGGCCGACCTCATCGGTCAGCCCGCGCCCTGCGATCTCTTCGATGCTCGCGGCACCTTGCTGCTGCGTCAGGGCGCCAACATCTCGCTGCGCGCCGAAACCCCGCATCGCCCCTGCACCGTGTTCTGCGAAGCCGAGCAGGCGGACCGCATCTCCCCCTCCGATCCCATTGGCCGCCTGCGCGAAATCGGCATGGCTCTTGGCCAGCTCGCCGACGCGGCGGTGCAGGGCGGCGTGGTGGATGCGGAGGACTTCCACGATCTCGCCCGCTGCACCTACGACGTCTGGCAACTGGATGCGGACGTTTGCCTCGGCTACGTCCGCCTGGTGCTGTTCGATCGCCCCAGCGTCTGCCACTCCATCCACGCCGCGCTGCTGGTGGCCGAACTGGCGACTGCCAACGGCCTGCCGGACCACATGGTGGTGGAAGTCATCGGCGCCGCGCTGACGATGAACCTCGCCAGCATGGGCCTGCACGACGACATGGCCGACTTCGTCGGCCCGCCGGATGTCACCGCCCGCGAAGCCATCGATGCCCACCCCGGCGACTCGGTGGCGCTGCTGGTCGAACTCGGCGATTTCCCCGCCAACTGGCTGGCCGCGGTCGCCCAGCACCACGAGAACATCGACGGCAGCGGCTATCCGCTGGGCCTGCGCCGCAGCGAGATCACCCTGGCCGCCCGCATGCTGCGCATCGCCGACGTGCTCGGTGCCCGCCTCACCAGCCGCCGCGGCCGCACGCCGCGCCACTGGGGCCTGTACCAGGCGCGCGACGTTGCCCACCTGATCGAACACGTGTTCGGCGCCGACCTCGGCCAGCTCGACCCGACGCTGGTGCGGCTGGTGATGTCGCGCCTGGGCACCTTCCCGCCGGGCAGCCTGGTGCGCCTGTCCAACGGCGAGCTGGCGGTGGTCAGCCGCCGCCGCGCTGGCCAGGGGCCGACGCCGCGTGACGTGCTGTCCTTCATCGGCACCCACGGCCGCCCGCTGGACACCCCGCGCCTGCGCCAGATCGGCCCGCGCGACGTGCGCATCCAGGGCTACGCCCACGATGAACTGCCGCGCCTGCCGCCCTACGAATGGCCGCAGATGTGGGGCTACCGGCACTGAGTTTTCACTCCGGCAACTGAGTACGCCACCACCGTTCGGGCTGAGCCTGTCGAAGCCCCACCTCCCGCAATGCCCTTCGAGAAGTCTTTTCCCGAGCGAAGCCGAAGGGGGCGGGGGGAACAGTAGTTCTGCCTGGTTGCCGATTCAGTAATGGATGCGGTGGCGTTGTCCTGCCGGCTAGCGAAATCCAGGCTTCAGGCCTCGAGCCCTCCCGCCAGCCCATCCCGCTCTCCTTGACACCCGTCAACGTGGTCACAGCTGCGAGGCGGAGACTTTAGCCATCGGGCCCGCGCGGCCCATGGCAACAAGGAGCAGCCATCATGATCACCACTGCCATCTTCCCGGGACGCTACGTGCAGGGCGACGAAGCCCTGGTCACCCTGGGCGAGGAGGCCGCCCGCCTTGGCCGCAAGGCCCTGCTGGTGTGCGATCCCTTCGTGCTGGACCACCTCGCCGCCGAAGTGCGCGACGGCCTTGCCGGCCGTCTGCCGGCAGTCGAAGTGCGCTTCGGCGGCGAATGCTCGGACGAGGAAATCGCCCGCATCAAGGCCATCGCCGAGCGTGAAGGCGCCGACATGGTGGTCGGCATCGGCGGCGGCAAGGCGCTGGATACCGCCAAGGCGGTTGCCTACGAGATGCAGGCGCGCATCCTGATCGCACCCACGCTGGCCTCCACCGATGCGCCCTGCAGCGCGCTGTCCGTCATCTACACCCCGGCCGGCGCCTTCAAGCGCTACCTGGTGCTGCCGCACAACCCGGACACCGTGCTGGTGGACACCGGCGTCATCGTCCGCGCCCCGGTGCGGCTGCTGGTCGCCGGCATGGGCGACGCCTTTTCCACCTGGTTCGAGGCGGAGGACTGCCGCACCAAGCGCGGCGCCAACATGACCGGCCGCATCGGCCCGATGACCGCCTACGCGCTCGCCCGCCTGTGCCATGAAACCCTGCTGGAGTACGGCACCCTGGCCAAGGTCAGCGCCGAGCAGGGGGTGGTCACCCCGGCGCTGGAGCATGTCGTCGAAGCCAACACCCTGCTCTCCGGCCTGGGCTTCGAGAGCGGCGGCCTGGCTGCGGCCCACGCCATCCATAACGGCCTCACCGCGCTGCCGCAAAGCCACGGCGCCTGGCACGGCGAGAAGGTGGCCATCGGCGTGCAGGGCCTGATGTTCCTGGCCGACAAGAAGCCGGAAATGATAGACACGGTGTATGACTTCTGCCTGTCCGTCGGTTTGCCGGTGACGCTGGCGGATATCGGCCTGGGCGAGGTCAGCGACGCGGAACTGCTGATCGCTGCCACCGCCGCCTGCGCGCCGGGCGAAACCATCCACAACGAGCCGGCGGAAGTGTCGCCCAAGCGGGTGCTGGCGGCGCTGAAGGTGGCGGATGCGGAGGGGCGCAGGCGCAAGATGCAGTGGGCTGTCGCCTGAAGCCTGAGGATTCGGCTTGCACCGGCCGGCTGGCCCGGCCACGACGGCGGATGGACTGACGAAAACAGCAGCGGTCAGAACGGCAAAGGCCCCGGACTTCCGGGGCCTTTGCCGTTTGGGATTGGGCGTGCGCCCAGGTGCTGCCTTTTGCGCCTATCGGCGCTTCTGCCCTTTGCGGGGCTTATCTCTTGCGGGCCGCGGCGGCCTTGCGCTGGCGGGAGAGGGGGGCCATTGCCAGCAGGGCGGCCAGCATCAGGGCCAGGCTGCCGGGTTCCGGCACGTGGTTTTCCGGCGGCAGGCTGGTGGTCGGCGGAATCGTGGTCGGCGGCGTGGTGGTCGGCGGTGTCGTCGTGGGCGGTTCGTCGGTGGTCGTCGTCGGCAGGGTGCCGCTGAAGGGCTGCAGGTGGATCTCGCCACGCTGGTCGATGCTGCTCACCACCACCGAGCCTTCGATGTTGTTGTAGTTGGTCAGCGCCGCGTTCGGGGCCAGCACGCTGCCGCCGAACTGGCTGTACAGGGTGATGTCGGTGGCGTTGTAGAAATTCCAGATGACGTTCGCGCCGATGGCCTGGGCGCTGCCGCCGAGGAAGTTGGCGAAGATGCTGATGACCAGGTCGTCGACGTTGAAGATCACCGTGTCGGCGCCGCCGAGGTTGAACTCGAACTCGCCGAGCTTGAACAGCGCGGTGTCTATGCTGGTGAGGTCGAATACCGCCAGGCCGTTGGCGTCCGCCACCGCGTTGAAGGTGGCCTTGTTGCCGTTGATGCTGACCGTGCTGCCGGTGCTGGAGAGGCCGGCCAGCTGCAGCGCCAGGTCGCGCATGGTGCTTTCGATGGTGGCGGTGCTTTGCTGGGTGGCCGCGGTGTAGCTGCGGCCGCCGTTGAAGTTGCTGCCGCTGGTGGTGCCGCCGACGTAGGCGGTGCCGCCGTTGAAGTTCACGCTGCTGGCGTTGCCGGCGACGTAGGCGCTGCCCTTGTTGATGTTGGCGTTGCTGAGGTTGCCGCCGACGCTGATGCCGCCGCCGTTCACGTTCAGGTTGGAGGCGTTGCCGCCCACCACCAGGCCGGCGTACTCGGAGGCCGGCATGTCGTTAGCGTGGAGCACGTAATCGCCGCCGGTGACGTTGCCGCCGATGTAGGTGCGGCCGTCGACGTGGGAGCTGGACTTGGCGTCGCCGAACACCACGAGGTTGAACTGCTGCAGCACCTCGCTGGCGATCAGCGGGGCGGCGTGGGCGGAGGCGGTGAAGGCGGCACAGGCCAGAAATGCGGCGCAGGCACGGAAGGCGGATCGGATGCGGGTGGTGCGCAAGCGGGCGGTCATCGTGGCGTCGTCTTTATTTTCGTTAGGTGGTGAAGGCGCTCGGGGGATTACACCTTCGAAGTATGGCCGCCATGCTAAACGCGCGCGCGCTCTGCTGCCGTGCAATAAGTCACCACTGAGCTGGATTCGCAAGCGCTGGTTTACGTCTATGGCATGGATGGCGGCTCAGTCCGCCGGCAGACCGCAGCCGCGCAGTACCAGATTGGCGACGTGGCTGCCGGCGCGGTCGAGCGCGGCGCGGTCCAGCCGTTTGCTGCCCAGTACCGCGCAGACCTGGGGGGCGAAGTCGGCGTAGGTCTGGGTCAGCGCCCAGATGCTGAAGAAGAGGTGGGTGCTGTCCACCGGCGCCATGCGGCCGGCGGCGATCCAGCCGTCTATCACCCGTGCCTTGTCGGCCACATGGGCGCGCAGCTCCTGGCGCAGGAAGGCGCCGATTTCCACCGCGCCGTGCAGCAGCTCGTTGGCGAACACCCGCGAGGCGTCCGGCCGCGCGGCGGTGAGCTGCATCTTGGCGGCGACATAGCCGGCCAGTGCCTCGCGCGGCTCGGCCTCCGGCCGGATGCGGTCGGTTTCCGCCAGCCACAGCGCCAGGATGTTGCCCAGCACCGCGCGGTAGACCTCGGCTTTGGTACCAAAGTAGTAGTGAAGATTGGCCTTGGGCAGGCCGGCACGGTCGGCGATGGCGGCCATGGTGGCGCCCTGGTAGCCGGCGCCGGCGAAGATCTGCTCCGCGGCCTTGAGGATGGCGGCCTCCTGGCGCCGGCGCACGCGGCCCTTGGTCTCGGCGCCGGCAGCGGCTTTCTCCGCCTTCACTTGGTGCCGAACAGGCGGTCGCCGGCGTCGCCCAGGCCGGGCACGATGTAGCCGTGCTCGTTGAGGTGGCTGTCCACCGCGGCGGTCATCACCGGTACGTCCGGGTGGGCGGCGGCCAGCGCCGCCAGGCCTTCGGGCGCGGCCAGCAGGCAGACGAAGCTGAGGCTGCTGACGCCTTCTTCCTTGAGCCGCGACAGGGCGGCGCAGGCGGAGTTGCCGGTGGCGAGCATGGGATCGACCACGATCACCTGCCGCTCCTCGATGTCCTCCGGCACCTTGAAGTAGTACTCCACCGGCTGCAGCGTGGCCGGGTCGCGGTAGAGGCCGATGTGGCCGACGCGGGCGCCGGGCAGCAGCTCGATCATGCCGTCCAGCATGCCGTTGCCGGCGCGCAGGATGGACACCAGGCAGAGCTTCTTGCCGCTGATGACGGGCGCGCGGCAGCTGGCTACCGGGGTGGTGATCTCGATCAGTTCGGTGCTGAGCTCGCGGGTGGCCTCGTACACCATCATGGAGGCGATCTCCCGCACCAGGCGGCGGAAGTTGTCGGTGGTGGTGTCGGCGCTGCGCACATAGGTGAGCTTGTGCTGCAGCAGCGGGTGGTCGATCACGGTGAGGTTGGGGTTCATCGGTGCGACTCCTGCGGGGCCAGGGGAAGTGAGGCTGAGGGAAATGGGGGCTCAGAACACGGTGCCGTCGCTCTCCAGCTGCAGCGGTGGCGGACCGCCGGGGCGGCGTTCGGCGGCGATGCGGCGGCCGGCGCTCCAGGTGCCGCCTTGCAGCACGCGGGCGAGCGGGAAGGCGGCGGCGGAAACGTCCAGCTCGGCGCGTACCGCTTCGGCCAGGCGGTCCAGCCCGGCCACCGTCAGCGCCCGCCATTCGACGATGGGCAGCGCATCCACCGTCCACCGGGTGGTGTGGAAGGCGGGGTGGCGCGGCACGATCACGCCGAAATCCAGCAGCAGGCCGCCGTTGCGGTACTCCGGCAGGCCGGTGAGTGCGTCCAGGCCGGTGATTTCCAGCCCGGCCGCCTGCAGCGGCTCCAGCAGCGAATAGGCCAGCCACTGGGTGAGCTTGTGGAAGGGCAGCAGTTCGTCGGCCAGCGCCGGGTGGTGCCAGCAGTCGCCCAGTGGCACGCCGGCGAGGCTGAGGCGGCCGGGCCACACCGGGCCGAGGGCGTGCAGCAGCAGCGCCAGCAAGTCGGCGGCGGGCAGGCGGCCGTCCGTGGCGAGGGAAAACAGGTGGTCGACCAGATTGCCCAGCCGCGCCGGCCGGCCGAACACCGCCGGCGTGGCTTCGGCGACTTCGCCCAGGCGGTTGAGCAGCATGGCGCGGCCTTCCAGGCCGAGCAGGGGATTGCCGCCGCTGACCTGGAACAGCGCGCCCAGCATGGCGGTGTCGATGCGGCGCAGGGCGGCGGCATCGCTGCGCAGCGGCCGGGCGGGATCGTCCGACAGGGTGCCGGCGGCGAACAGCGCCAGGCTGGCGACGGCCAGACCCTCGGAGCGCGTCAGCGGCGGCTGGTCGTCGGCCTCGTGGAAGCGCCAGTCCGGCCCGGCGCCGGCGTCCAGCAGCACGCTGGGAATCACCAGGTCCACCGCCACCCGGGCGCATTCGAGGGCGTCGCCGCTGAGCCCGGCCGTGGCCTGCAGCTCGGCCCAGCGGTTGTGGCCGCCGGCCTCGAAGTGGCGCCAGCGGCTGTGGTAAGGCACGGTCAGATCGGGGTAGGCGCGGCGCACGGTGTCGGCCACGTAGGCGGCGCAGGGGGCGAGCTGCGAGCCGTGCCACTCGAACAGCGGCGAATCGCCGGCTTGCACCCGCGCCATCACCACCGCGCAGCGCTCCCGCACCGCTTCGGCGCGCAACAGCGCGGCGGCGGGATGGCCTTCCGGAACCGGGGTATGCCAGCCGCTGCCTTCGTGGGGAAGATTCATCGGACGCTCCTCTGTGTGCCGCGCGGCGGGGTGGGGGAAGTGCGGGAGTCTGTTTATTGATGTTCGGGCGGGCTCATTCGTGTAGCCCCCGGCCCTTGGCCAGCGCCAGCTCGGCGTCCTGTGGCGGCGCGGCGGGGGTGAAGTAGCCGGCGGCGAGCTTGGCGTCGATCTCGACGCGGGCGTCGGCGGGGATCAGCGCATCCGGTATCGGCACCCGCTCCACCACCTCGATGCCAGCGGCCATCAGCGCGCCGTGCTTCATGTTGCTCATGGACGCCCAGCGGTCGATGCGGCGTATGCCCAGCCAGTGGAAGACGTCCGGCATCAACTCCTGGAAGCGCATGTCCTGCACGCCGGCCACGCACTCGGTGCGCTCGAAGTAGGTTTCGGCGCGGTCGCCGCCGAGCTGGCGCTTGCGTGCGTTGTACACCAGGAACTTGGTGACCTCGCCCAGCGCCCGGCCTTCCTTGCGGTTGTAGATCACCAGGCCGACGCCGCCCTGTTGCGCCATCTCGATGCAGACCTCGATGCCGTGCGCCAGGTAGGGCCGGCAGGTGCAGATGTCGGAGCCGAACACGTCGGAGCCGTTGCATTCGTCATGCACCCGGCAGGCCACCCGCGTCTGCGGCTGGCCGAGGGCGGCGACGTCGCCGAAGAAGTAGAGCGTCATCCCGCCTATCGGCGGCAGGAAGACCTGCAGGTCCGGCCGCGTCACCAGCTCGGGGAACATGCCGCCGGTCTGTTCGAACAGGGCGCGGCGCAGCTCGTGCTCCTTGATGCCGAAGCGGGCGGCTAGGCCAGGCAGATACCACACCGGGTCTATGGCCGCCTTGGTCACCCGCACGTCGCCGTTGGCGCAGAGGATGTCGCCGTCCGGCCGCAGGCGCCCGGCCGCCACCGCGGCCTGCAGTTCCGGCATGTTGATGTGGGCGGTGGTGACGGCGATGGTGGGGCGGATGTCCATGCCGGCGGCGATCAGGGGGCCGAACTCCTCCGCCACCCGGTGGCCCCAGGGGTCCAGCGACACGATCTTGTCCGGCTCGCTCCACTGCGGGTGCGGACCGATGAGGACGGCGGGCGAGGTGTCGGTGAAGTCGGGCCGGTGGTCGCGCTGCAGCTGGCCGGCGGCCACCGCCAGCGCGCGATACACCGAGTAGGCGCCGGAATGGGTGCCTATGGTGTTGCGCTGGGCGGGCTGGGTGAGGCTGGCGATGAGCGGGCCGCGTTCGCGGGCCCCGGCGGCGCCCCAGCGTATCGCCGGCGCCGAGCCGGCACGTACGCGAGGGTGCGAGGTGAGCATGATGTGCGATGCCATGATCCCTCCCCGGGGCGTGAGCCCCTTGCGCGGGTGGCGACGGCTGCGGCCACCTCGTGCCATTGTCGCGCGGCCGGCGCATTCCTGCCGGCCTTTCGAAGTTGACCGTTTGGTCAGGTTTGCCGAAGCGAGTTCCATGCCATGCGGGCATGGCCGGGTTTTGCCGCCAGGAGTGGAAAATCTCCGCACAGCGCTGGGGCACCGGGGCTGACGAGGGTCATGTTTTTGTGCAAGGATGGTGCGACGCAAGAGTGTTTGCCGCCGCCTCCGCCAGCTCGCGGCGTGACGGCAAACCACCCGGCCGGACAGCGCTTCCGGCCTGCCGCGCAAGGAGGCGGTAAGCGGGTGGCATTCGCCTTGCAGTCGTCGCCACGGCGTGCCGGCCTCCGTCGTCAGCCGATCCGCCACCCCGGCAGCCGCCGGGCACGCCGTCTGCAACACCCCTTTCCCATTACCGAAAGCGAGCGTGATCCATGGACACGAACAACAAGCTCAAGGCGCGGAATTTCCCCTCGGCGCAGGATGAAGTGAGCGCCGCCGCGCCCAAGCAGCCCTCCCGCTACGATGGGCCGGGCAGCGCCTTCCGCATGGCTTTCGCCGACACCGAGTTCCTGCTGCGCGAGGAGTTGCGCCCGGTGCGCATGCAGCTGGAACTGATGAAGCCCGAGCTGGTGCAGCAGGACCAGGGCGTGGATTCCACCATCGTCATCTTCGGCAGCGCGCGCTTCAAGTCGCGCGAGGTGTCGGAGCAGATGCTGGCCGCCGCCCGCGCCGCCGAGGATGAGGCCGCCATCAAGCGTGCCGAGCGCCTGCTGCGCATGTCCCATTACTACGAGGAGGCGCGCCGCTTCGCCGACCTGGTGACGCGCGAATCCGGCGCCCTGGGCGAGCCGGTGATCGTCTCCACCGGCGGCGGTCCCGGCGTGATGGAGGCTGGCAACCGCGGCGCCCACGAGGCCGGCGGCCGCAGCATGGGCATGAGCATCTACCTGCCCTTCGAGGAGGCGCCCAACCCCTACATCACGCCGGAGCTGTGCTTCCAGTTCCACTACTTTGCCGTCCGCAAGATGCATTTCCTGATGCGGGCGGTGGCGCTGGTGAGCTTCCCCGGCGGCTTCGGCACGCTGGACGAGCTGTTCGAGGTGCTGACGCTGACGCAGACGCGCAAGATCCGCCGTCGCCCCATCATCCTGTTCGGCCGCGAATTCTGGGAGCGCCTGATCAACTTCGACACCCTGGTGGAAGACGGGCTGATCAACCCGGAGGACGTGGAACTGTTCCAGTACGTGGAAACCGCCGAGGACGCCTGGGAGGCGATCAAGCTCGCCTACCGCATCGACGATCCGAAGTTCACCGCGCGGCAGATGCGCGGTTGATGTTGGCCTGGGGTGCGCGGGCGCTTGTTGCAGCTTGGGCGACGCCCGCGTCCAGCCCGGTGCCTGCGTTGCCGGGTCTGATGCGGCAAGGCGGTTTTTCCATCCTGTGGCGCTGCGTAGAGTCAGTGCCGGGCTTCACGCCAGCTAGCTGAAAGGACATGCGCCGCCGCGCGTTGCGGACCCGGCGGGTTTCAGGCTGCGCTGATATGAGCTGATGAAGGCCACCCGGCCCGGTCTCCTCCAGCCCGGCGCCACAGGCCAGCGCTCCCGCTCCCAGGTACGCCCGCCAGAGCGCGTCCGGGCGAACGTCATCGCCGGGCTATCATGCCGGCATTGCCTCCCCGGTCCACCCGCATGTCCTCCGACGCCGTCCGCATCGCTCCCTATTGGTCCCGCTTCGGAGATTTCCTGCGCTATCCGATGCGGCTGGAGGCGCTGGCGGCCTGCCTAGCGGCGGGCGTGTTCAGTGTTGCGCTCGAATTCTTCTTCTCGCCGCTGAAGCTGCTGCTGCAGATCCTGCTGTGGGTGGCTGTGTTGCGCTATGCCTTCAGCGTGCTGGAGCGCACCGCCTACGGCTACCTGGACGACCGCTTCATGCTGTTCGAGTCGCTGCACGGCGGCCGCCACCTGCCCTACAAGCATTTCGTCGCCATCGTGGCCGGCGTGGTGGCGGGCGTTCTCGCCGCCATGCTGGGCGGGCCGCACTTCGGCGGGCTGGTGGGCGTGCTGCTGGGTGTCTGCTGGCCGGCCAGCATCATGGTGCTGGCGATCACCAACAATCTCGGCTGGTCGCTGTCGCCGCTGCGGCTGTGGGCGGTGATGCACGCCATCGGCATGCCCTACCTCGGCCTGGTGGCCTGCCTGCTGCTGATCACCTCCGCCAGCGGCGGGCTGATCTCGCTGCTGGAGCCGGTGTTGCCCGCTTGGCTGCTGTGGATGACGGGCGGCGCGGCGGCGGCCTATTTCACCCTCGTCATGTTCCGCATGATGGGTTACGTGATCTACCAGTATCACGAGCCGCTGGGGTTGCAGCCGCGGGTGACGGCGGCGGCGGAAGAGGCGCCGCAGGATGCCGCCCACCGCATCGCTGCCCTGCTGCGCGAGGGCCGCAACCCGGAAGCCCTGGCGCTGGCTCGCGCCGAGGTGGCGGAGCAGCCCGCCTCACGTGAAACCAACCAGCGCCTGCACCGCCTGCTGCTGGCGATGCCGGATGAAGCCGAGGCGCTGCTGGCGCATGCCCGCGGCTGGCTGCCGGGGTTGATCGCCAACGACCGTTCCGGTCTTGCGCTGGAGGTAATCGAGGCGCTGTGGCGCAGCACGCCGGATTTCCGTCCGCAGCAGGGCGCGGAAGCGCTGGCGCTCGCCCAGCTCGCCTACGAGCGCCGCCGCTTCGATACCGCGGCCCGCCTGCTCAAGGGCTTCGACCGCCAGTACCCCGGCCACCGCGACACCGCTGCCGCCTACCTGCTGGCGGTGCGCCTGCTCATTGAACAGCGCCACGACTACGACCAAGCCGAGCGCCTGCTCGCCGGCCTCAAACGGCGCTTCCCGGATCAGCTGAGGGAGGAGGTGGCGCGGCAGGAGGCGCTGCTCGCAAGGCTGAGGGCGGTGAGCCGCGCGCCGGAGCGGACGGACGCCTGAAGCGTGATCCCATGGCTCCCCACGCCGGCTCCGACCTAGGTCATTGCGCTTGCACCAGGAACCAGATGACATCCCGCCCCTGCACCTGCAGCAGGGGATCGCGGTGCAGGAAAGCACGCGGACCAACGGGAATGTCCTCGCAATGCCAGATGCCCGGATAGGGGCAAGGCTGGCCAGTGATGGCCCGCATGCCCGGCGGTGGCTGTTCGGTCCATTGCCATTGCACTGGAAGGCCATCGACCAGGGGAAGCGGTTCGCCTTCCATAACGCGGCAACGCACCTGCGGATGGTTCGCTTGTAACCAGAGGCCGGCACGCGGCGCGGGTTCGCCGCTGGCGGCGGTATGGGGCCTGGACAGTGGCACGGCGACAGGCTCGCCTTGATCGGTATCCCATTGCCAAAGGGTGTGGCCACGCGTTTCTTCCGCCTGAAAGGACGGCAATGTTTCCCCCTCCTCGAAACGTCGCCGGGCATCATGCCTCGCCGCACTCACCCACCAGCCGCTTCGCGGGCATGGCTCGCCGCCGATGGCATGCATGGCTGGCGGCGATGCCCTGGGAGCATCGGGTGCTCTCCCTCGCGCCTCAGGCGCAGGCCAGTCGCCATCGTCATCAAAGCGGGCCAGCCAGCGCTGGCTGTCAGCCAGGGTGAAGCGTTCGTTGGGGTCTCCGTCCCACTCTCCGAAGCCAAGCAAGTGCTGGTGTCCTGCTACGCCCGCAGCCGTCGCCAGCAACTCATGCTCAAGCGGCAGCCCATCTCCTTGGAGAGCATTTCCCAAGGGATGCCCAACTGCAGCGCGAAGGGAATTCCGATGAGCACTTTGCGGTCGTCCTGCGGCATGTCCGGGATACCGCTCCCGGCGCAGTTTCGGTGGTGGCATCAGCTGTTCGATTACCGGCCACAGTTCGGTGTCCAGTATCGGTTTTGCCATACCCTCCACCTCGGCAAACAAGGTGGAGGGTAAAAAGTGAACTCAGGGGTGAATGATTTATTTAAAAATCAATATTTTCTGAGTATTCAAGGTGACCGTGATGGCTTGAAGCGGCGGTTTATATCATCGATTTCAGTTGAGGTTGATATAAATTCTTTTTAATGATTCTATGAAAAAATCATAGCTAAGGCCGTTTTGAATGCCTGCTTCTTTCCTTCTTAGGAAGCATGATGTATTCATGGAGATGCTATTTTCTTCATTCCCAATGATTAAGCTGATGCAGCGATATTTGGATGTGTGGTGCTCTGGATTTTTGCAGTTATAGTTGATTTTTCCTTGGTAAGAGTATTCTGATATCCACCCCCGCCAGTTTGTTCCCTGTATTGACCTAATCTCTGTAGCAACGTTTAGTCCGCAATAGGTTTTTAATTCATGGTTAATTTTTCTTGGAAAAGGTGGGCTAAGCTGATTCATATCGTATGTATGCAGAAAATCTCTCGATAGCAGCTCGGAGGTTTCTGATATGCCATCCCTCGCGATATAGAATTTGATGATATCACTGGTGCGACGGCTGTTCGGGTCGTACTGAAAGTCCAGTTCGGCTACTCTGTAGAGCCTATTTTTGATCCGCTCTGGTGTTGTGCAGTTAAAGTGAATTTTTTCACCATAAATATTTTCTAAGGGTGGTAATGAGATCTCAAATCCGCATGATTCTGTTTGGTTTGAATTTGCATGGAAGGGCTCGGTGGGTTGGCTGAAGGAGTCAGTTAGAAGTGAGTTTAGCATGCAGATAAGGAAGAGATTTTTTGCTATTTTTCTTCTCATTTTATTATTCCCTTTGAGGCATTAGGAGGTCGATGAAGAAATGATTTCTGCATGGCGACGAAAATCCGATCTCCGAGAAAGGCCTGCAAGCCGTTTTCGTCATTGAGGGAAGGGTCGGCTACCCTCGAAATCGTCATTTTCACGACTTCAATGGGCTCTGCATCACCCTGCTAATCATGGTTTGACGAAGCTAAAGCAGTAGTTTTGTCGTAGTTTTATCTATTGGTTAAAGTTAAGGAAGTGCCGAACAAATAATGTTCAAGCGCCGTGGCCCGGTTTCGAGCGCGTATCAGCGACGGCCTTGCGAGCTCGATGGCATTTGTCGCTTCCGATCAGGTCGGCCACGGGCTGTTGCCCACCGTTTTCGCCCCTTGGTGCCCCATCAGGACACATCTGGGGCATAAAGCGCCAACAACGGTCGGCGCGCCAGGAACAGATTTGCCAAACCGAACAGCGAGAACAGTTGCGCTTTGTTCTTCGCCAGCCCGTGGTAGCGGGTCTTCTTGTGCTTGAAGAGGTTCTTGACCAGATGGAACGGGTGCTCGACCTTGGCGCGGAGGCTCGCCTTTGCGCGCTCGAGCTTCTCGAGGAGCTTCCCCAGCCGGTTGGCCGGCAGCGCCTTGCGCTTGCTCCGCTTCAAGGCTATATGCCAGGTGAGCTTGGTGTCTTGGTTCTCTTTGCGCTTCTCGACACCTTGGTAGCCCGCGTCACCGAGTACCTCCGTCTCGCCGCCGTGAAGCAGCTTGTGCGTCTGGCTGCCGTCGCGACCGCCGCATGCACCAGGCCCGACTCGGCATCGACGCCGATGTGGGCCTTCATCCCGAAGTACCACTGCTTGCCCTTCTTCGTCTGGTGCATCTCGGGATCGCGCGCCTTGGCGCGGTTCTTGGTCGAAGGGGGCGCTGTGATCAGCGTGACATCGACGATCGTGCCCTTCGCGCATCATCAGGCCCTTCTCTGCGAGGTGCGCCTTGATCACCTCGAAGATCTTGCTCGTGAGCCCCTGTGTCTCCAGCAGGCGGCGAAACCTCAATAGCGTGGTCGCATCGAGCGCCGCCTCGCGGGCCAGATCGATACCGACGAAGCCGCGAATCGCTTGGCTGTCGTGGATGGTGTCCTCGATCCCTTCATCCGACAGGCTGAAGCACTGCTGAGCAACATACATCCGCAGCATCCGTCCAGCCCCGATCGGCGGTCGGCCCCGGCCCGCCCTCTTCGGGTAGAACGGCTCGATCTCGGCCACCAGCGCCAACCACGGCGCACCGCCTCGATCCCGGCGAGGAAGCGGTCTCGCCGCGTTTGCTTCTTCTCGGCGGCGTACTCCAGCTCGGAAAAGCTCGACTGCATCGGTTGAGGTCTCGTTGTGGCTCAACAGCTGTCATTATCTCAAAGGCATGCCACCAGCCGTGCGGTGGCGAGCGAATAAATCAGCGATTCCTTAAGTTTCGAGTTCAAGCGATGTCGCGCTTGTGTTTTCAACTTGTCGATAAGGCTGTTTTTTTGATGAGCTAAAATTTCATTTTTATAAAATTAGAAATAATCTATTTATGAAAAATCAATCCCATTCGCAGCCTTTTTCAAGAGAGGTGCTTATGTTTGAGTCCCAGTAAAGGTTCCTCTCTTTTTTTGTTGCGTAATTGGTGTAAGTTATGGAGTAGATAACTGCTCCTTGGCTTCCAATTTTATACTCTCCAGTTATTTTCCCATTGCGGAATTCGGCCCAGATGGTTGTGGTGTCGTATGGACGATATTCGGAAATAATTGTCTCTGTTTTTGAAGTTGGAATGGCATATATCAGTTCGTTTGATGTTGAGTAACGTATAAAGCCCCCCCTCCATCTTGTTATTGGATCGTAGTATGTGCGAAGTTCGAAGCGCTCTCCTGCTACGGATGAGTGTGAGCCGAAGCAGAGAACTTCAACGGATACGGCTGAATGGGATGGTGCCGCGAGGAGAAAGTACCATAGAGCTAATGCGATTTTTTTTGATTTCATGGCCTCTGGTACTCTAGGGGGCATTTAAATTATGAGTTGTCCGGTAGAATATTTTTTTGGGCTTTGGGGGAAGGTCGATCATTATGATGTTGTCCTGATCGTTAAGGGCGATTTCAGGGTCGCTGTTCCGCCTCCATTCAAATGTTATCTGAAGAGGGGCTGAGAGATGAGGGAAGTCCAGCAGAATGTTATTTAGATAGATTGCTGTTTGCAATCGCTTCTCTAAATCATTCAAATTTTGGATACTTGCGTATCCATTGGTGGCTTTGCTGACGGAGATGACGTTGGCTTGTTCTGTCCCGCTATCGGCATTAGCAGGTCGATGCAAAAGCGCTGAACAGCGCGCCAGCAGAAGGGGGCTGGTTGATTTTCATGGTGACTTCGCTGCGAGAATTGAATTCTCAACTCGATCCGGATTGCCCAGGTAGTTCGCCGGCGGAGTGTCGCCGCGCGTTTCGGCCGCCCGGCTCACGCTGCCGCTCCCGAAT
>Ga0206117_100237_pt1 | contig 78386 bp, 67 predicted proteins | sample 3A5Ametagenome_FD_177997 | JGI IMG/M metagenome (GOLD analysis project Ga0206117, IMG submission 177997) | Enriched microbial communities from leaf-cutter ant dump, University of Wisconsin, Madison, United States - 3A5A | ecosystem: Environmental > Terrestrial > Nest > Insects nest > Nest dump... | reverse complement strand
AACGACAAACCACACGAACAAAACTCTTCACAAACACAAACAGAACACCAAACAGCCCTCCGAGAGAGAAATCTCCGGAGGGCTTTTTGTTGCGATAGACAAACGGACTACAGAACGAGAGAGGGACGGGGCCGGGCGAGGAGCGGCGCGGCAGTGGCGACAGGAGACAAAGCCGGGCCGCGACGTCATAACTGGAAAGACATGCCCTCGTCGGCCGACCGCACAAGAGCGCGCCGGTAGTGAGGGTGGCATCAGTCGGCCAATCTGCGACTGACGAGAGGGGCGTTCAGGCTCCTATGATCGCTAAACGCCATCTGAAGATGTACGCCGTAAAGCAAGCGAACTGACCGTGGTCGGCTCCCTTACGTCCTAAGCTGAGCGATAGTCTGTCGACCGGCTAAAGCACTGAATCAACTAAATATCCGTTCTCTTGGGTGCCTTGACTCACGCCAAGGTGAGCGAGCCGTTTGGCGCATCTTCGGAACCCATCTTCCCCTTCCACGTTTCATTCACGGTTCCCCGAACCGAAACCAACATAGACGTGAAGGGAGATTGTCATGGGTTCCACTACCGACAAGATCAAGGGCTACACCAATGAAGCCGTCGGCAAGGCCAAGCGGGCCGCTGGCGAGGCGCTTGACGACCCCGAGCTGAAGGTCGAGGGCGACATCCAGGAAGCCAAGGGCGACGCTCAGAAGGCCGTCGGCAAGGGCAAGGAAGCCCTCAAAGACACCATCGACAAGCTCTGAGCGATCCTGCTCAGCACTTTCAAGACGCTGCCGGTCCTTTTGGAGCGGCAGCGTCTTTCGTTGATCCGAAGCTGCGCGCAACGCGGCGCGCCCCGCCCAGAGGCTGCAAATGGTCCAGAGAACGTTGCTGCAGGCATTCCATTGGTACTATCCCGGCGACGGGCGTCTCTGGCCAGACATCGAGGAAAAGGCGGCTTCGCTCGCTGACATGGGCATCACCGATGTCTGGTTGCCGCCTGTTTACAAGGGAGCTGCCGGAGGACATTCGGTCGGTTACGACGTCTACGATCTGTTCGACCTCGGTGAGTTCGATCAGAAGGGTAGCATTCCCACCAAGTACGGCGACCGAGCTGCTTTGGAGCGCGCCGTGCATGCGCTCGAGGCGAAAGGCATAGGCGTCATTTACGACGTGGTACTCAATCACAAGATGGGCGCCGACGAGACCGAGCGGGTTCGGGTGCACCGCGTCAACCCGGACAATCGCGAGGAGATCGATCCCCAGACCTTCGAGGCCACGGCGCATACGCGCTTCACGTTTCCGGGACGGCAGGGGCGCTACTCTAAGTTCATATGGGACGCCAAGTGCTTCAGCGGCGTCGATCATATCGAGGATCCCGACGAGAATGGCGTCTTCAAGCTCGTCAACGAATACGATGACGGCTGGAGTGTCGAAGTCGGCGAGGAGTTCGGCAACTTCGACTACCTGATGGGATCTGACATCGAGTTCCGCAACAAGGCCGTATACGAGGAGCTCAAGCATTGGGGGCGCTGGCTGATGGGTGAACTGCCCTGTGCCGGGTTCCGCCTCGATGCCGTCAAGCATATTCCCGCCTGGTTCTATCGCGACTGGATCGGTCATATGCGGGAGAATGCAGGCAAGGATCTGTTCGTCGTTGCCGAATATTGGCTTCCGGACCTCGATGCGCTTCGCAAGTACCTCGATCTGGTCGATCACCAGCTCATGCTGTTCGACGTGGCGCTGCACTACAATTTTCACGACGCTTCGAAAGGCGGTGCCGATTACGATCTGCGCACCCTGTTCGACGGTACGCTGGTTGGCGCCATGCCGGAGCACGCCGTGACCCTTGTCGCCAATCACGACACGCAGCCGCTGCAGTCGCTGGAGGCGCCGGTGGAGCCATGGTTCAAGCCGCTTGCCTATGCCCTCATCCTGCTCCGTGAGCAGGGGGTACCTTGCGTGTTCCACCCGGATCTCTGTGGCGCGGCCTATACCGACAAGGGGGGCGACGGCGAGGATCACGATATCGAGATGCCGGCGATTGCCTCTCTGCCGGGGCTGATCGCGGCGCGCCAGCGCTTCGCTCATGGCCCGCAGACGGATGTCTTCGACGATCCGAACTGCATCGCTTTCATACGCCACGGCACGTCTGACGCGCCCGGTTGCGTGGTCGTGATGACCAATGCTGCCGACGGGGCAAAACCCATAGATCTCGGCCAGGAGATGGCCGGTGTCGCCTTCCGTGATTTTCTTGGGCACCGCGATGACGAGGTCACGACCGACGAGGCGGGACGCGCGAGCTTTCCCGTGAACGCGGGCAGCGTCAGTGTCTGGGTTCGCAGCGATGCGTTATAGGATTGATCGACCGGTGCCGAGGGCTCCGGTCTTTCGGTCGCGACCCGTGAAGGAGGATATGGATTGACCTCGGAAACGTCTTTGCCGCGCCCCATGGGAAAACTTCCGGCGGCGCTCGCCGCAGTCGTTCCCGTCGCCACGGCGGCGATCATCGGCAACTTCGCCACCATGCCAAACCTGACGCCGTGGTACGAGAGCCTCGCCAAACCGCCATTCAACCCTCCCAACGGCGTTTTCGGTCCGGTCTGGACGCTTCTCTACGTTCTGATGGCCTGGGCGTTCTTTCGCATCCTGCGCAGCCCTGACGGCGCCTTGCGCCGCCGCGCCATCGCTTTCTTCCTGGTGCAGATGGCGCTCAATGCGGCGTGGTCCGTCGCCTTCTTCGGCTTCCATTCGCCGTTGGCGGGACTGGTCGTGATTCTGGTGCTCGTCACGACCATCGCAGCGACGGTGCACGCCTTTCTAGCCGTCGATCGCATCGCCGGTGGCGCGCTCGTTCCCTATCTGGGATGGGTCGCTTTCGCGACGCTTCTCAATGCATCGATCTGGTGGCTGAACTGACCGGCACGGCCGGACCATATCGTCGGGAAGGAGGAGGGGCGCGGTCCCGAACCGGCGCCAACAAAAAGGCCGCCCGAAGGCGGCCACTTTGCAAGTCTTTGACTTCTCTTCTGAAAATGGAGCGGGCGATGGGATTCGAACCCACGACCCTAACCTTGGCAAGGTTATGCTCTACCCCTGAGCTACACCCGCGCTCCGCTTTTCAGCGCGCTCCGTCGCCGGAGCGAGGCGGTATATCGCCCAAGTCGGCGTCGAATGCAACAGGCTTTTTCGACTTTTTTCGCCGAGCGCGTTTTTTTGCCGGGAAAAGGGAGTTCCTATCTCGCCAAGGCCCGGATTTTTCAGTGGTTTTGGCTTGCGCGATCCGTGCGTTCCCTGAAATATCGGCGGGCTCCGGGATCCTTGCCCGCCCGCTTACGAGGTTGTCATGGCTGCAACGCGCGCCGATCTGTTCGCCTTTCTTGATCGTCTCGGTATCGCCCATCGGACGATCGAGCATCCACCGTTGCCGACGGTCGAGGCCGCGATGGCCATCTGGGGCGGAATGACGGGCGGCTTTGCCAAGAACCTGTTCGTCAAGGACAAGAAGAGCCGGCTGTTCCTGATCACGCTCAGGAAGGATGCCTCCCTCGATCTCAAGCATGTTCAGGCGGTGATCGGCGCGTCGGGCCGGGTGTCCTTCTGCACCTCCGAACAGCTGATGGAACATTTGGGCGTTCTGCCCGGTTCGGTCACGCCGCTGGGCGTCCTCAACGACACAGCCGGCACGGTGACCGTGGTGCTGGAAAGGGCGCTGCTGGAGCTTGATCCTGTCCACGTGCACCCGCTTGAGAACACCGCCACCACGGCGCTCTCGGCCGAAGGCCTGGTCGCTTTCCTCCGGGCTACCGGCCACGAGCCGTTGATCGTCGACCTACCCCTTCTCGCCTGAGCGGGGGCGCTGTTAAACTTGGCCTCGCCGCCCTATATAGGGCGGACAAATTCCCTCTACGCCGTCTCCTGTCGGGAGGTCGGCGCCAGCAATCGAGTGAAATGATGAGCAGCCCGACCTTCACCTTTGGCAACGGCTTCGCCCCGCCCGGCCCTGGCGCCGCTCCGGCACCGGCGACCGACGACGTGATCGAGACCACGACCCGCGATTTCGCCCGCGACGTGCTCGACGCCTCGAAGGACAGGCCGGTGCTGGTGGATTTCTGGGCAGAGTGGTGCGGTCCCTGCAAGCAGCTGACGCCGATCCTCGAGAAGGTGGTTCGCGATGCCAAGGGCAAGGTGCGCCTCGTCAAGATGAACATCGACAACCACCCCGAGGTGGCGGGCCAGCTCGGCATCCAGTCGATTCCGGCCGTCATCGCCTTCGTCAAGGGGCGCGCCGTCGACGGGTTCATGGGCGCCCAGCCGGAAAGCCAGGTTCGGCAGTTCATCGAGCGCGTCGCCGGCCCGATGGGACCGACCGACCAGGAAAAGCTCATTGCCGCCGGCCAGGAGGCGCTTGGCGCCGGAGATCCGCAAGCCGCCGCCGAGGCCTTTCTTGCCGTGCTCGACATGGAACCCGAATCGCTGGTTGCGATCGCCGGCCTTGTCCGCGCGCTGACGGCGGCCGGCCAGCTTGAGGATGCACGCACCGTGCTGGCTCGCGTGCCGGACCTGAAGGCCGGCGACGCGGCGATCGCCGGCGCCCGAGCCGAGCTGGAGTTGGCCGAGCGGGCCGCCAGCGTCGGTGATACCGAAGCACTGGCGGCGGCCGTTGCCGCCAATCCTGCGGACCACCAGGCCCGATTCGAACTGGCCGAGGCGCTGGCCGCCAAGGGCGACCGGCAGGCGGCTGTCGACCAGTTGGTCGAGATCGTCCGGCGCGAGCGGGCCTGGAACGAGGAAGCGGCTCGCAAGCAACTGGTCAAGTTCTTCGAAGCTTGGGGCATGACCGACCCCATGACCCTCTACGGACGGCGCAAGCTGTCTTCGGTTCTGTTCTCCTGATCGGAAAGACACTCAATGCAAGTCGGCAACGCAAGCTATGTCGCTCCCGCCGATCTTCCCGGCGAGCTGCCACTCTTCCCGCTGAAGGGCGTGCTTCTGTTGCCGCGCGGCCTGCTGCCGCTCATCGTGTTCGAACCGCGCTATCTTGCCATGGTCGATGCCGCGTTGGCCGGTGATCGGCTTATCGGCATCATCCAACCGCGCTTCGACGCCGACGAGAGCATCGAAGAGGGTTCGGCACCGCTTTGCAGCGTCGGCACCGTCGGCCGAATCACGGCGATCGCCGAGACTGGGGACGGGCGCTATCAGGTGACCCTGACCGGCGTCTGTCGCTTTCATCTGACGGGTGAGGCTCAAACCGACCTGCCATATCGCGTCGGTCGGATCACCTGCGACTTCCCGGCCGACTTCGAGCCGCGGACCGGCGAGGAAGAGGTGGATCGGGCCGCCTTCCTTGCCGTGTTCGAAGCCTATCTCGAGGCCAACGAGATGGAAGCGGACTGGGATGCCGTCGAGAAGGCGTCGACCGAGGCGCTGATCAATACCCTGTCGATGATGAGCCCCTATGGCGCAGCCGAAAAACAGGCGCTGCTCGAGGCTCCGGACCTGAAGACGCGAGCCGAGACGCTGATTGCCATCACCGAGATCACGCTGGCACGCGCCGCCGATGGTGCTCCGACCACCTTCAACTGAGGACGCCGCAATGCAGGAGAATGACGGCCGGCGGACTGGCGAAGTCGATCCCAAACTCCTCGAGATCCTCGTCTGCCCGCTCACCAAGGCAACGCTGGAGTGGTATCCCGAGCGCCGCGAGCTGGTGTCCCGCCCGGCCCGGCTCGCCTATCCCGTGCGCGACGGCGTGCCGATCATGCTGCCGGATGAGGCGCGGGCGCTCGATCCGGACGAGTAGTCTCAGTAGAGGCTTGAGCTAAACACCGATCCCGCAGGCTGTCCTGAGCCGAGCTTCCGCATCGGCTCCTGCTCCCGTCAGACGGATGGTCTTGAGGCGCGACGTCGAGCCCGACACCACGGTGCCCGCCGACTTCGGCAGGCCGCTCGCAGCGGCCATCAGCGCCGCCGCCGCGGCGTTCGCCTTGCCATCTTCCGGCACCGCCTTCACCCTCGCCGCCACCACCGTCCGGCCGTCCGACAAGGCCTTCAGCCCGTCGATGCGGTTGGAGCCGCCGCGCGGCGTCAGGCGCACCTCGACGAGCAGGTCGGCACCATCGCGCCGGATCGGGTTGTCGGCCATCGGATCAGAAGACGTAGGGGAAGATGTAGCGGATGATGATCTGCTGCAGAAGGATGATGCCGAACCACAGCACCAGGAAGGATAGATCCAGCCCGCCGGTGTTGGGCATGAAGCGCCGGATGGGGCGCAGCAGGGGCTCGGTCATGGTGTAGAGGAAGCTGGCGATCGTCGCCACCACCTGGTTGCGCAGATTGACGACATTGAAGGCGACCAGCCACGACATGATCGCCGAGGCGATCAAGATGTACATGTAGAGACTGAGCACCTGGAGGAGAACGTAGAGGACGGCCTGCATGAATGGGTCTTTCGCGTCACGAGTTTTCCGAGATGTAGCCATGACGCGATGGGGCCGCAAGGTCGCTTTGCAGAGCTGCCGCGTGCAGATCCTCGGACTTGGTAAAGGGCGCAGAAGGCAATTGCTTCCAAGGTGAGGGGTATCGATGCTTTTTCCCGTCCCGGGGCAAGCCTTCCCCATGTCATTCGAGGGCCTGACTTGGGGGCGGGAAAGGCTTGACAGTCTCTGTCCCTCCCCCTAAAAGCGGCTCACCCGACGCCGGGTTCGCGGCCCAAAAGCCGTGCCGGATGGGGCTGTAGCTCAGATGGGAGAGCGCTGCAATCGCACTGCAGAGGTCAGGGGTTCGATTCCCCTCAGCTCCACCAATTCCCCTTTTCGGGAATGGTGCTCAAAGCCTTCGATAGACTGACCAAACCTCGTCGGGGATGTTCGACCCGCAAGGTTGCCGCCAGCCAGATGAGGCCTGCGGCTCTCCTGGCTGGCCTGTGTTCCATTACGCGAGCACGACGGAAACCGGCTCTCCGCGATATTCCACCGAGAGTCCGGCGGTCGAGGTCATCGGCGACACGCCCGGGCGTACGCGGCAGACCGTTAGGTTCCTGACCCGAGGCATTCCCGGGTAGGTTCCGCGGCACGCATCGATCCATAGAGTGTTTTGCGCGTCATCCCACCGGAGCGGAATGCGGGCACATTCGCCTCGTTCATAGCCGAGGCTGAGGCCATCGTCCTCATAGAGCTCGATGGCGCCATCACGGCCTGGGAAGACGTAGATCGTCAGTGTCTCCCAGGACAAGCCGGCGGTCGCCTGAACGACCGGGCCGACAGGGAGTAGGCTGCCCGCCCTTGCGTGAAGCGGAATGCGCTCCAGCGGGCTAGAAACCTCATGCGTCCGACCGCCGATGCGGTGCTCGCCGGTCCAGATATCGAACCAGCCGCCTTCCGCTTCGGGCAGATAGACCGGCCAGCTTTCCGCTCCTTCCGCAAGGACCGGGGCGACATGCAATGCCCGGCCGAACATGTAGCTATGCACTTCATCCAGGGCACGCGGGTCCCCGGCGAAGTCGAACACCAGAGGCCGCATCATCGGAATGCCGGTCGCTGCCGCATCGGCGGCAGTGCCGTAGACGTAGGGCAGAAGGCGATAGCGCAGTTCGAGATAGGCCCTCGCGATCGATTCCACCTTGTCGCCGTAGCGCCAGAATTCGGTGTCGGTCTCGAAGCCGTGGACACGCTGCATCGGCAGGAAGGTGGCGTACTGGAACCATCTCAGGAAGCGTTCGCGGTAAGCTTCGTCCTCATATTGGCCGGGACCTGGACGGAAGAAGCCACCGGCGTCGACGGTCCAATAGGCATAACCGGCTGCCGCCATGTTGAGCCCGGCGGCGATCTGGTTGCCGAGCGTCGCCCAATCGTTGCCGACGTCGCCCGACCAGGTGAAGGCCGGGTAGCGGTGCTGGCCGAGGAAGGCGCTGCGGGTCAGGATCAGTGCCCGCCTGTCCGGCACGGACGTCCGCCAAGACTCCGACACGGCGCGCGTGACCTCCAGGGGATAGGCGAGCTGGACGTGCTCGCCCCGGCCGGCGGCCGTCATTCGCCCGGCGAGATCGTCGTTCTCGGGCTCGGTGGCGTCCTGCCACCAGGCGTCGATGCCGAAGCGTCTCAGCCGGTCTTCCTGTTGAGCGGCGTAGAAGGCGGCGGCCTCGGGATTGAAGAAGTCGACCCAGTCGGTCCCCTCGATGAAATACCCGCGGCGGGCAAACTCCTGGCCGAGTTCGGACGAGGGATCGATGCGTGCCCAAACCGAGAGCATGAAGCGCGCATCGCGCTGGTGAACCTCGTCGATGAGCTGTTTCGGATCGGGGTATTGGGATTCATCGAAGCGCATGGCGTTCCAGCCGTGTGCGCCCCAATACTGCCAATCCTGCACGATCACGTCGAGCGGCAGATCTCGCCGCCGAAACTCATCGAGAGTCTCGATGATCTCGTCTGAGGAATGGAAGCGTTCGCGGCAGTGAACGTAGCCAAAGGCCCATATCGGCAGCATCGGCGTCGCGCCGAGGAGTTGGCGATACCCCCCCATGATCTCGGCGGCGCTGGGGCCGGCAATCACCACGTAGTCGATGGCGTCGGTAACGGGAGAGCGCCAAATGGTGCGATCGGTCACCGGACCATGATGGATGACCGGGGCGTCGGCTTCGTCGGCCTCCACGGTCACCACATGGGCCCCGGGCGCAAGGTCAGCGATAAAGCTCGTCGTCGGGGGGAGCCAGAAGTTGTCATAGTCCGCGTAGATCCGGCCATCGATTTCCACCCGATAGCGTGTGCCCATGGTCCTGCCGATGTCGAGCAGCATCGCATGGCGTCCGCCTGTGGCGACCTCGATCCGCCCTTCGAACACGGCCGTCCGTCGCTCCACCGCTGCGCCGCCCGACGTCGTCGATACGGTTGCCACATGAGCCTGCCCGACCGAGCGCTTTGCCAGAACCATCCGGTTCGGCGGCGGGTTCAGTTCGCTGCGGCCGCGATGGTGCCAGATCAACCCGTAGCCCTGGTCGGACAGGATAAAGGGCAGGGCGATCTGCGTGTTGACCTGGGTAAGGCGGCGCGGCAGGCCACGCAGGTCGAGCGCGCCATCCTGGAAGCAGCCGGTTCCGTAGAGATGCTCGGTGGGTGGGGATTCGAAGGCCTGTTCGGCTATGTGGATTTGCTCGTCGTCAAGCAGATCCGGCGACAGGCTACGTCCCGCCTCGGCTTCGGCAAGTAGCATCCTACCGTCCCGCCCGAAAAAGCGCAGGCGCCCCGTGGAGTCGTCGATCTCGCAGACGAGATGCGGCAGTTCGAGGCGGATGGCGCCACGTCCGGCCCGATGGAGCGCGGTGACCGGGGGCAGGTCGCCCATAAGGATCTGGCTTTCGGGCATCGCTCCGTCCTGCCCGGCCGGGGCGAAACGGACCCGGAAGGCCCGGTCGCTCAGGGCGGAGATGCAAAGCGTGCCGGCGGCGTAAGCCTTGACGAAGTCAGGCGTCATGCCTGCGTGGGAAGGAACGTTCTTGGTCATGATGCCCGGAATACCGATGTGTGATGAAGGGGTGCGATCGTCAGCGGCGGTCATCCCTTGACCGAGCCGCTGGTCATGCCCGCGATGATGAAGCGCTGGCCGAGGAGATAGATGACGACGACCGGAATGATGGTGAGCAGGATGTCGGCGGAGACGAGGTTCCAACTGCTCTGGTACTGGCCGAAGAAGTTGTAGACCGCGAGCGTCATCGGCCAGTTGGCACTGCTGTTGAGGTAGTAGAGCGGTATCATGAAGTCGTTCCAGATATTGAGGAAGTTCAGGATACCGGCCGTGACGAGCACCGGCTTTAGCAGGGGGAGGATCACCAGCAGGAACAGTTGCGGCGGCCGGCAGCCATCGATGATGGCGGCCTCGTCGAGCTCGCGGGGAATGGTCTCGACAAAGCCGTAGATCAGGAAGACCGAGAAGGGCACCTGCATGGCTGCGTAGAGGATGATGACGCCGATCTTGGTGTTGATCAGGTGGGTCACCTGCATCATCGTCGTCAGCGTGAAGAAGTTGATGGGCAGCGCGATGCCCATGATCAGGAACAGATAGAAGAAGCGGTTGAGCCTGGTCCGATGTCGCGACATCACGAACGCTGCCATGGCGGACACCAGCGTAGCGATGATGGTGGCCGACGTGGCGTAGAGCAGGCTGTTGAGGAAGCTGCCAAGCAGCTTTCCCTTTTCGATGGCGATCAGGAAGTTCTCGAGGTGGAGCTCGCTCGGCAGCTCCATGCTCATCGTGCTCGCCTCGGTCGAAGATTTGAGCGCGTTGATGGTGATGAGGTAGACCGGCAGGATCATGATCAAGCTGGCGAGGAAGGCCGCGAGATGGGCGGCGGGTGCGCGCAGGTTCCTAGGCATCCGTTTTCTCCTCAATCGCGGTCCGATTGGCGTTCCATCACCCGGATGACCAGGTAGCCGGTGACCACCAGGATCAGGAACAGGATGCTGGAAATGGCGGTGCCGAGCCCGAACTGTCCCTTGGAGAAGGCCTTGAAGATCTCGGTCGACAGAACCTCGGTGGCATAGCCGGGGCCGCCGTTGGTCAGGGCGTAGACGATGTCGAAGACGCGCAATCCATAGAGGACGTTGAGCACGGTGACGATCATCAGCGCCGGCATCAGCATGGGAAGGGTGATGTGGCGGAACTTGGCCCAGGCGCCGGCGCCGTCGATCGCCGCGGCCTCGTAGAGGTCCTTCGGAATGGTCTGCAGGCCGGCGAGCAGAATGACCATGATGTAGCCTATGCCCTTCCAGCTATCGACGCCGACCACCGAATAGAGCGCGATGCTCGGGTCGATGAGCCAGGGCAACGCGAGGGCGTCGAGACCGATACCGCGCAGGAAGCCGTTGAGGAGCCCGGCGGCGGGGTCGAGAATGGAGCGGAAGATCAGCGCTACGACCAGTGTCGGCAGGATGACCGGGAGATAGATCAGCACCCGATAGCCGTTGACGAACCGCCGGACACCCTGGTTGAGCAGCAGGGCGAGCGCCAGCCCGAATACCGTCTTGATGATGATCGTCCAGAAGGTGAACAGCAGCGTGTTCCCGATGAACGACAGGTAGTTCTCGTCCGGAGACAGGATGGTCCGATAGTTGTCGAGACCGATGAACTCGACCTCTTCGGAGTAACTGCTCCAGTCGGTGAACGAATAGGCGATGCCGCTGAGGCTGGGAATGATGAAGAACGTCACATAGAGGGCGAGCGCCGCGAGGATGAAATAGAACGGGTAGGGACTATGCGTTTTCATTGCGAATTCCGGTCGCTCGCAGTCGCACCCCCGGTCTTTGGAGTCTCGCTCGGGAAGACCGGGGGTGGACGCTGCCAAGTCCAGGGCTTTTCCGGAGAAGAATTCGCCGGAAAAGCCTTATCCGCTCGTCAAGACGAAGCAGGGAGGAGTTACTTCTTCCAGGCGGGATCCTTGGCGGCCTTGGCAAGATCGCCGCGGCGCTTGTCGATGTTGGCGAGCACCTTGGCGGGCTCCATCGCGCCGGTGAACATCGCCGTCAGATCGGCCCCGATATCCATCCACTGCGGGTTCACGTAGTTGACGGCGGTTTGGTAGACGGTGCCGCGCGCGTCCTTGTGCGCATCGAACAGCGCCTGAACGTCGGCGCTGAATTTGCTCTTCGCTCCTTCGAAGGGCAGCGTCATTGCGGTCGGCGTGTTGTCGATGAAGTAATCGACGTTCTCGGGTTGGGCGAGGAAGTCGAGATACTGCTTGGCAGCGTCGATGTGGGCCGATCCCGAGTAGATGAAATGGGTGGGGCCGGCCGGATTGATATTGACCCTCTGATTGTCGGCAAGCGGCATCAGGAATACGCCGATGTCGGAGGCCTTCATGTCGGGATAGTCGTGTTCCACCAAGGACGCGAAGCCGGTGTTGGCGAGCACCATCGCCACTTGGCCGCTGGCCATTGCCTTGGAGGCGCCGGTGTAGACGTCGGCGAGGGCGTTCTTGCCCATGAAGCCGAGGTCGTACACTTCCTTGAGCTGGGTGACCGCCGCGAGCATTGTGGGATTGCCGGCGAAAGTGGCGGTGTTCGCGTTGAGGGCGTCGGCAAGCCCCGGCGTCACCTCCTCGAAGCGCGGCCCGAGTTCCGGGAACCAGAGCACGTGGTGCCAGCCGTCGGCAACCGGCTCATAGAGCGGCTGGATGCCATTGTCGGCGAGCTTCTGGCAAAGGGCCTTGAACTCGGCATAGCTCTTCGGCGCGGCAAGACCATGTTGGGAGAACAGCTTCTTGTTGTAGCTGATCACCCAGGTATTGCCGAGCACGTCCCAGTAGGTGAGGCCATAGAGCTTGCCACCCACCGTCGCCTGGGCGGCGACGAGCGGATCCATTTTGGCGGCCCAAGGCTCGCTCGTGAGGTCGACGGCGTTCTTCTCGACGCCATATTGAAGCTTGAGGTCGGTGACGCCGCTTTGCCCGCCGAACATGTCGGGACCTTCGCCCGAGTTCAGCTTGGCCTGAAGGACGTTGAAATACTGGCCCGACGGCAGGATCTGGAAATCGATGGCGATGCCTGTCTTTTCCTCGAACTTCTTGGCAAGCGCCTGTTCGGCGTCCTTTACCCAGTCCTGGCTCGCCATGTAGGTCAGCGTCACCTTGTCCGCTGCGAGACCGATCCCGCCCGTGAGGGCAAGAGCCAAACAGGTGGCGCCGGCGAGAGCCAGCGAGCGCATGGTGCCGCTCGCGGCGTTTGGAGTGCTGTGTTTTGCAATCATGGTACCCTCCCTCTTTGCAGATCCAACCGAAGTGAGCCGTCTCCTGCGACGGCCTCGAACCCGAGACCTTTGTCTGTCGCGGTGGGCGATCCGAATGTCGCCAGTGCCGCCGAAACCTCCCGATCTCCGGCTCTCCTCCTCATTGTAAGCGCTTACAATCGATGCGCTGTTTCTGGGCTGCCGTCCTTCTCCCTCACGGACAGACTTGAGATAGCCATCATGTTACTGTAAGCGCTTACAATGCTAAGTTCGCTGCCGGACGTCTGTCAATGGGCAACGTGGAAGGTCGGAGGAATTTATGAGAGGCATCGCCCGCCTGGCCAGGGAACTCGGCGTTTCCACGGCCACGGTATCCCGCGCTCTCAACGGCAATCCCAACGTCAACGAAGAGACGCGCCGGAAGGTGCTGGAGACGGCGCAACGCCTTGGATATGCGGCGAACCAGGCTGCCCGTTCGCTTGCCCAGGGCGTTACCCACTCGGTCGGTTTCATGATCGAACTCGACCCGGAAAGCACCACCAGCACCGATTACTTTTTCATGGGAGTCGTCGAGGGCATGCAGGCCATCCTTGCCGCCCACGGCCTCGATCTGCTGGTCCTGCCCTGTGCCAAGAGCCAGGACAACTTCACCTTTCTCCAGCGCTTCGTATCGCGTGGAGCCGTAGACGGCCTGATTCTCGCCGAAACGCGGCGGATCGACCGACGCATCGATCTTTTGCAGTCGTCGGGCATCCCGTTCGTCACGCTGGGGAGAAGCGACAGCGGCGGCAGCCACTCATGGATCGATCTCGACTTCGAGGGCGTCATGGCCACCGCCGTCGAGCGCCTGGTTCGGTTTGGTCACCGGCGCATTGCCGTAACGCTGCCGTCCAACGACGCCAACTATGGAGCCATTTTCGCGCAGGCCTATCGGGACAATCTTGCGCGGCATGGTCTCGACGTCGACGACGGATTGGTATTCCCGACCCGCCGCCAGGAGGACGACGGCGACAGTATCGTCGATGGTCTCCTGGACCGGCCCGATCCCGCGACGGCCATCATCCTGTTCTACGAAGTGACCGCCATAGGCATCTACAGGCGTCTCGCCGAACGTGGGCTCAAACCCGGCCGGGATCTATCGATCATAGGCTTCCGTGGCGAAGAGTCGGTCCGTTTCCTCATGCCGCAGGTGACGTGTTTCCAGATGTCGCTCCAGGATCTCGGGACCGCCGCGGCGCGTGCGTTGCTCGCTCAGATGCCTTTGACCGCGCCGGCCTTCTCCGAAGGTGTCGTACAGTGTCGGGTGCCGTTGTCGCTGATGCCCGGAGAGAGCGACGGACCCGCTTTCCAAAACGGTTAAGACGAGGTTAATCGGAGACCGTCGGAGCGCCAAGAAACTCTTTTTTGTGTTGCGATCATGCCGTCCCTCGACGCGGAAACACATTCGTTCTTGGCGGAATGCACTTGATCGAGCTTCGAAAACCTCCATATTGTTCCGAGGTCTATTGGCCCGGCCTGCCCGCGAGGTGAGTCATTCCCTGAAAATCCAGCCCTGACGGAGGCCTTACATGCCGCACGACACGTCCCTCATTTCGACGATTGTCGGCGGTCTTGTTCTTGCCTTCATATTCGGCGCCATCGCCAATCGCTTCCGTCTGCCGCCGCTGGTCGGTTACCTCTTTGCCGGCATGCTGGTCGGACCGCACACGCCGGGCTTCGTTGCCGACCAGGAGTTGGCGCCCCAGCTCGCCGAGCTCGGCGTCATCTTGCTGATGTTCGGTGTCGGCCTTCACTTCGCGCTGAAGGACCTTTTGTCGGTCCGTTTCATCGCCGTACCCGGCGCTATCGGCCAGATTGCCATTGCCACCTTGCTCGGCTGGGTGCTCGGCGAAGTTCTGGGCTGGTCTTTCGGCGCCAGCCTGATCTTTGGCGTCGCCCTTTCCACCGCCTCCACCGTGGTGCTTCTCAAAGCCATGCAGGATCGGCGGCTCGTCGATAGCGAGCGCGGCCGAATCGCCATCGGCTGGCTGATCGTCGAAGACTTGGCCATGGTGCTGGTGCTGGTGCTGATTCCGGCGGCGGCCAGCCTGTCCAACGGTGGGGCCAGTGCCTATTCCGACCCGCTTGCCGCCGTGGCCAGCCGGTTGGTGGGCGTCGATCTCGGTGTCGGCGGCATCGTCGCCGCGACGCTGATGAAGGTCGCCATCTTCGTCGCGCTGATGCTGGTCGTCGGCCGGCGGGTGATCCCGGCCATCCTGCATCGCATCGCCCACACCGGCTCGCGGGAGCTGTTCAGGCTCGGCGTTCTTGCCATTGCGCTCGGCGTCGCCTTTGGAGCGGCCGAACTCTTCGGCGCCTCGCTGGCCCTCGGCGCATTTTTCGCCGGCATGGTGCTGTCGGAAAGCGAGCTCAGCCACCGGGCGGCCCAGGAAAGCCTGCCGCTGCGGGATGCCTTCTCGGTTCTGTTCTTCGTTTCGGTCGGCATGCTGTTCGACCCGAACATCGTCATCAACAAGCCGTTTGTTCTCCTCGCCACGCTGGCCATCATTCTCATCGGCAAGACGGTGGCCGCCTTCGTCATCGTGCTGGTCTTCCGCCGGCCGGTGAAGACGGCGCTGACCATTTCGGCAAGTCTTGCGCAGATCGGCGAATTCTCCTTCATCCTGGCGGAGATGGGCGTCGGCATCGGCTTCCTGCCGGAGGAAGGGCGCGACCTCATCCTGGCTGGTGCACTGATCTCGATTGTTCTCAACCCATTGATGTTCACGATTGCCGATCGGATGCGCCCGGCGCTGGAAGCCTGGCTGCAGCCGAAGGCCGAGCCGGCGAGTGCTCCCGAACCGGTCGCCCCCGCTCCGGCCTCCGAGCCGGTTGCCGCAGCCGACCACGACGACACGGACGATGAGATGGCCGAGCCCACGACGCTCAGCGGCCATCTGGTGGTGATCGGTTACGGCCGGGTTGGCAGCGTCATCGCCGATGAGCTCGCCGCGCGGAGCGTGCCGCTGTTGGTGATCGAGGATGCCGAGGATCACGTGCGCAGGCTGCGCGAGAAGAACATCGAGACCATTGTCGGCAATGCCGCGGATGGCCGTGTTCTGGCCCTGGCCGGGCTCGAGCGGGCAGAGGCGTTGCTGGTCGCCATTCCCAACGGTTTTGAAGCCGGACAGGCCATCGAACAGGCCCACCAGAGCAATCCCGGCCTCCTCATCGTTGCCCGCGCCCACTCCGACGAAGAGGTGGAGCACCTGAAACGACATGGTGCCGACAAGGTGATCATGGGCGAGCGTGAAATCGGGCTCGGCATGCTGAAGATGCTGGACGTTCAGGCGGACGCGGCGCCGAAAACCGACGTTACCGAGCCGGACACCGCCGACGCGGCGCCGGGCGCCACCGATGTGTCGCCATCCGAATCCGCCGGTTCGGACGAGACCGAAGAAGGAAAGCCCGCCGCGTGACCCAACGAACCGCGCCAGTTCTTTCTGTCAGGCGCCGCTTGCCGGCGACGTTGACGGCTGTCGCGATTCTCTCGGCCTTTCTTGTCACCCTCGTCCTCCAGCTCGGGCTGGGGGGCGGCTTCGGCCCGTCGTCTTCCGTCACGCTCGGCGTTGCCGACCAGGCCGTTCTCAGGCATTCGGTTGTCCTTCGTGACGGATTGAGGCCGGTGGTCGTCGCCGACCATGGCGACAGGACCTCGCTGCCACCGCCACCTTCGCCGCCGGTCGCGCTCGTTGCCATTGCCGTCGTCGCGGCCTGTTCGTCCGCGTTCCGGCGCATGCGCATCGTTGCCGGGATCAAGCCCGCACGCCGCCAATCCGCCGCACACCAGCCCCGCGCGCCGCCTTTGGCCGCCTGATTTTCCGAACCCGAATCAGGTTTTGCGACCGCTGGCCTCCCATGGGGCGCAGCGACGTCGCTCGGCATGGACACTCCAATGAAAACTTCCCGCTGGCTGGTGGCCCTCTATTCGGCCATCATCGCCCTCGGCATCATCGTCACGCTTCCCAACGTGGTGCCGCAATCCACTCTCGACAACTTCCCCTCCTGGCTGCCGCGCGACAAAGTGTCGCTCGGGCTCGACCTCAGAGGCGGTTCGCATCTCGTGCTCGAGGTGGATGCCGCCGATCTGGTGAAGGAGCGGCTGCAAACGCTGACGCAGGACGCCCGCCGCACGTTGCGCGAGGCGAAGATCGGCACGACATCGATCCGCCGCGCGGGCAATGCCGTGACCGTCAGCCTCGACGATCCCGGGCAGACCGCCCGCGCCGCCGGAGAACTCGGCAAGCTCGCCGCATCGATCGGCAATCCCGGGCTTGGCGTGACGGCCAGCGATCTCGACATCCGCCAGGGCAACGGCACCGTGACGCTCGCCCTCACCAGTGCCGGTCTCACCGATCGCGCGGCGGCGGCCGTCGAGCAGAGTCTAGAAATCATCCGTCAGCGCATCGACCAGGTGGGTGTCGCCGAGCCGACCATCCAGCGGGTCGGCAGCGACCGCATCCTGGTGCAGCTTCCCGGCGTGCAGGACCCCGCGCGCATCCGCGAACTGCTCGGATCGACTGCCAAGATGGGGTTCCATCTCCTGTCCGACGTGGCGACTGCCGATTTCGTGCCGTCGGGTGTCACCATGCTCCGTGACGCCGATGGGCGGACCTATCCGGTTGAGGACCGCGTCGAGCTGTCCGGCGATCGCCTGACCGACGCGCGCGTCGGTTTCGACCAGAACACCAACGAACCGATCGTCTCCTTCCGCTTCGATTCGGCCGGCGCCGCCCGCTTTGCCGACATCACCCGTGCCAACGTCGGGCGCCCGTTCGCCATCGTGCTCGACGACAAAGTGCTGAGCGCGCCGGTGATCCGCGAGCCGATCACTGCCGGTTCCGGCCAGATTTCAGGTAATTTTTCCGTTCAAAGTGCAACCGACCTCGCCGCTATGTTGCGGGCCGGCGCCTTGCCAGCCAAGCTGACGGTGATCGAGGAGCGCACCGTCGGCGCCGACCTCGGTGCCGACGCCATCGAGATGGGCATTGCCACCGGCCTCATCGGCTTCGCGCTGGTGTTCGGCTTCATGCTGGTGCTGTACGGCGCCTGGGGATTGCTCGCCAACCTGGCCCTCGCGCTCAACGTCATCCTCACCTTCGCCGGCCTGACGCTGCTCGGAGCGACGCTGACGCTGCCGGGCATCGCCGGCATCGTGCTCGGCATCGGTCTCGCGGTCGACGCCAACGTGCTGATCAACGAGCGCATCCGCGAGGAGTCGCGCAAGGGCATGAGCGCCATCGCGGCGCTCGATGCTGGCTTCAAGCGCGCCTACTCGACCATCGTCGACGGCAACGTCACGGCGCTGATCGCCTCCGTGCTGCTGTTCTGGTTCGGCTCCGGCCCGGTGCGCGGCTTTGCCGTCACCATGGGCATCGGCCTGGTCATCTCGATGTTCACCGCCGTTTCGGTGGTGCGAGTTCTGATGCTGGCGATCGTTCGGCGTCGGAAGCTCAAGAAGATGGATATCCGGCCGCTTCTGCCGATCAAGCTGATTCCCGACGGCACGGCCATCCCGTTCATGCGGGCGCGCTTCTTCGGCATCGGCTTCTCGGCCCTGTTGTCGCTCGCCTCGATCGGCCTGTTCATCTACCCGGGGCTCAACTACGGCGTCGACTTCCAGGGCGGCATCCAGATGCAGGTGGAAACCGAGGGGCCGGCCGATCTTGCCGCCTTCCGCTCCGGTCTCGACGGTTTGGGGCTGGGTGAAGTGGCGCTGCAGGCCTTCGGCGACGACAACCACCTGCTCGTCCGTGTCGAACGACAGGAGGGCGGCGAAGAAGCCCAGACGGTGGCGGTCGAACAGCTGCGGCAGGAGATCACCAAGATCGATGCGTCGGCAAAGGTGATCGGCACCGAAGTCGTCGGTCCCAAGGTGTCGGGCGAGCTTGCGACGGCCGGCGTGCTTGCCGTGATCTTCGCCAGCCTTGCCATGCTGGTCTACATCTGGGTGCGCTTCGAGTGGCCCTTCGCCGTTGGCGCCATCGCCACGCTGGTGCTCGACGTCACCAAGACCGTCGGCTTCTTCGCGCTGACCGGGCTCGACTTCAACCTGACGGCCATCGCGGCGCTGCTCACGCTGGTCGGCTATTCGGTCAACGACAAGGTGGTCGTCTACGATCGCATGCGAGAGAACATGCGACTCTACAAGTCGATGCCGCTGCGCGAACTGATCGACAAGTCGATCAACGAAACGCTGGCGCGCAGCCTCTACACCTCAGCGACGGCCTTCCTGTCGCTGTTGCCGATGGCGATCTGGGGTGGCAGCGCGGTGGAGAGCTTCGCAGTGCCGATGATCTTCGGCATCGTGATCGCCGCCTCGTCGTCGGTGTTCATCGCGGCGCCGATCCTGCTGTTCCTCGGCGACTGGCGGACGCGCCGGCGGCACAGCCAGCCGGTACCGGCCAACGGCGCGCCGTCCGAGGCTTGAGTAGACGAGGAGGCCGGATCCGTCCGGCCTCTTCCTCTTTGGGCCAGCGATCCCTCCTTAGAAAAAATCTCAAGTCCATAGGGCATTTCACGGGGTTGTCCCGATACTCGGGCCCGGACTGCCGGGCTAGTCTCTTGGGTCGGGGACCCGCCACGTCCCCCTCGTCGCTCAACAAAAAAGGCTAGCAACATGCCCACCACCACGGACAACCTCAAGGAAGCCTTCGCCGGCGAAAGCCAGGCCAACCGCAAGTATCTCGCCTATGCCGATGCCGCCGTCCGGGAAGGCAAGCCGGGCGTCGCCAAGCTGTTCCGCGCCGTCGCCGCCGCCGAGACCATCCATGCCCACGCGCATTTGCGCGCGCTCGGCGCCATCAAGGGCACGCTCGACAACCTCGCGGACGCTATGGAAGGCGAGAGCCACGAGTTCACCTCGATGTATCCGGCTATGGTCGCAACGGCCAAGGCCGAGGGGCATAAGCGCGCCATTCGGTCGATGACCGAGGCGATGGAAGTGGAGAAGATCCATTATGGCCTGTTCGGCGATGCGCTCGACGCTGTGAAGGCCGGCGGCGACCTCGGCGACGTCGTCATTCGGATCTGCCCGAACTGCGGCCATACGGTGATCGGCGATGCGCCGGAAGCCTGCCCGGTCTGCGCTTGCGCCGGCGAGCACTACAAGATCATCGAGTGATCCCATTCCGGCGCCGCCACGGACGGGGCGGCGGCGCTGGCCTCCTCAATGCGCGCGATAGCCATCGGACACGCGAGGCGTTCCGATCGGAGCCGAGTGCTGTGAGTGAAAAGGCAGGAAGTGGTGCCGCACGACGGATACTAAGTAATACTACAGCATATTGTGATTCAATAGTAAAATAGTTTTCCGGTTTCTGCCTATACCGGCGAATATACCGACCTATTGCATTTTGTATTCGGTTCGATTCACTGTGGATATCTTTTTTGTACTCTAGGGCGTCATAAATCGCAACGCCACGCTGTAAAGTCACTTTGCGAAAATCAGTCGTTCTTGATTTTGGAACTAATAATCTATGAATTTCTTTTCGATGCCAATCGCCCCTCCAAATTTCGCTCGCAGCCGTACAATGTAATCTATATTTGATATGGGTATATCAATGACGGGGACGCTTTTATCGAATATTCCGTCCTTGATTTTACATGCAACAAGGCCGGTAGTCTCTGTGTTGTTTGACTCCCACTTTGAGACATAATCATTTATTGTCAAAATCTTACTGTCGACTATTTTGGTCGTTATCCCGCGTATATCTTTCGTTATTTTGCACAGGCAATCGAAATATTCCCTAGAGATCACGTTGAGATCAATCTCCCCTCCATTTTTTTCGATTTCTTGAAGAACGGATTTTTTAAACTTTTCGTCTTCCTTCACGTCATCAGCGTGTAGTGTAAATCTTACGCTATATGCAAGTTTTTCCCACGAATCATCCCATTTTGCTCGCGTCGATGACTTCTGTACAATAAAGCCCCGATGCTGCGTATAGTTCCTAAGTGCTTCCATCACTCTGTATGCATATGACTGATCATAGTATTTTGATTTAATTTTCCCTACGCTTTCTTTGTCCAAAGACTTACTAGATAAAAATTCCACGAAAGGAGGCAATGTATCTAGGTACATTCTCACGGACGAAAGGTAATTGGATACGAGCTGAGAGAATACGCACATGTCATTTGGAACTTTATCTCGGCCATACATAAAGCCGGAAACGAGTGCATCAAGTGACATTTTGAACGTATATATTTCCATTTCTTTGTATGTATTGCACACATAACTGAATAATTCTAATATTTCTCTTTCTTTATTTATGATTTTTACGCAGGTTCGAATCTCTTCATAATCGGATTCGTCTATCTCCATCTCGGCATCAGATGATATTATATTCTGTGCGAGGCAATATTTTCCTTCTGCCGTCATTTTGTCACCTGTCACCGACTCAGCCAATTCGACTTTATCACGGTCACAGTCTGCAACGTAGGCGCTGCCGGGGATGACAACTCAGTTTCACGGCGATCAAGGTCAGCGCTGACCAGAGAGCGGGCTGCGATTGCATAAACCGTCGCGTCGAGACCTTCGGCACGCCTACCCGGAATTCGCTCAAAGGCTCGAGTCGGCTGTCCCCGGCTGTAGCGCGTGACTCGCCGCTCGCTCACCAGTTCCTCGAAATAGCGGGGCTCAAGGTCGGCACTGAATCTAATGGTATTGCCTGCCGACAGGCGGTTGAAGATCGAATTCTTGATTGCATCGCTGCCGACAATGAAGACCGGCGCACCCTTCACCGTGCTCCGCTCAATCGGCGGGCGTCGAAAGCCGGCCATACCCTTTGAAGCCGCTACGCGACGGGCGAAGCGTGGGCGCACAAAGGCGCGGACATGCGGCTGGTGCTCGCCGTCGCCCTCGTCGATGAAAGCGGCGCTGACGCCGATATGTGCCCCGCCGGGGTGCCGCAAAGTCGTCTTGAGCAGATCGTCCACTTCCTGCCAAAGCTCATCCGAATCATAGCGGCCGAAGATCGCCCCTGAAGCGAGGATGAAAGTTTCCATGCGCCCGTGACCGGCGATGACGTATTCGGCGCGATCGTCCTGCATGTCGATACCGACCGTGATCAACAGCACGTCGGCGGGGATGGAAGAAAGTCCAAAAGGTTCGCGCCGGCTTAGGAGTCCATCCTCGGAAAGTTCATCTCCACCATCCCGCCAGCCTTCAGCCAAGATCGTGTTGACAAAGACTCTAAGACTATCTGGATTTGACTTGGCGGCTTGAAACTCTTCTGCCAGAACACCCCAACGGGCGTTATGGTGGGGCGAAATGAGCGCGTTCAACTTATAGCCGTGATGGATATGGCTTCTTTCCGGCACAGTTGCCAGCCAGCGCCCGTTTGCGACCATCTGGCCCTTGCCCCCTTCCGGGGTGATCGTCTGGCACGTAGGGCACCGCCAGCCGGCTTGCTGAGGATTTCCATCAGGCCAAGTAATATCCGACCATTTCAACTCATGATAGGTTCCGCACTTCGGGCACGGGCACTCGTAAATTCGTTGGTCGCTGTCCGCATAGGCGCGGAGCACATGACCGTCGTCAAAGACCGGCGTCGATCCGAGGACGATCTTGCGATTCGCGAACGACAGGGTTCGCCGTTCAGCCAGCACAAGCGGACTGCCCTCGACAGTGTTTTCCATGCCGTCGCATTCGTCGATCAGCAGCACTCGAATGTTGTGACGACGAAGGTTGCGAGGCGCGCGGCTCGGAACGACCTTCAGCGACCCACCGGGGAAGCGGCGCGATAGGAGCGTGTTGCGGCCAGCTTCCTCACCGTCGTCGGAAAGGAGTCCCTTGAGCACCGGGGTTGCTTCAAAGATCGGCTCAAGGTCGGACACCACCACGTCTCGGCAGTCGCTTTCGGTCGGTAGCAACAGCATAATCGGTGCCGGCTCATTGGCGATGTAGCTGCCGATCGCAGCGGACAGCAGCGTCGAGTAGCCGACGCGCACGCTCTTCACGACACTAACGCGCTCCACCGGCCCGCCAATCGAGTCCGCAATGTCCCGCTGGAACGGCCATAGATGGACCTTGCCCGGCAGCGCCGACACACCGGCCGGCAAGCGAAGCTCGTCTTCGATCCAGTCCGACAGCTTGAGGCGAGGCGGCGGCTTCAGGGCGGCAAGCGCGTTGCTGGTGATCCGGTCAAGCGTCGTCGTCATGGTCGGCCATCTCCTGCAATGCGTCCCGGATTTCCCGATCGATGATTTCCAGATCGGCCGGCGTCAGGTGACCGGCACGACCGGCGACACGCGACGGCACGGCGAGCAGCGACGATCGAACCTGCCGGAGAATGTCGGTCCATCGCCGCTCAACCGACGTTGCCTCGATAAGATCGCCGCGTGCCGTGGCGTTGCGAATGGCTTCCCGGTCGGCTTGCTCGGAAAGCAGTCGGAGCTTTTCCGCGTCGAGTTGCAGGTTGCCCTTTGCGCGCCGGGCATAGGCGCAATAGGTGGTGATGGAGTCGCGAGTGTTGAAGCGAGCCGGGCCGATCTTCGTCAGAACGCCTTTCGTGACGAGCATGTCGATGTTGCGTTCCGAGATGCCGAGTAGTGCGGCGAGTTCCGACGTGCGGACGGTCGCGGCGATTCCGGAATCCGCGTTGTCGTCGTTCGCCGGAATGGTTCCGACAATATCGTCAATGTCTCGGCGGCGCTTTTCGCTTCTCATGTTCTCGACCTCGCAAGATTCAAATTTTCATTTCGATTCCGAAATAAATAGCTTGGGCTCAGTGTCCCCCGCGTTGCACATGCATGCGGAAGGACCCGATGGGTTGTGCGCGTACGTGCTCTGACGTGCACGGAGATGCGCCGACATGCGTGTACGTGGGTTGCAGCTCGAAGTATGGTTGAAGAGCTGATGAGCCAGCATCGGCGGGGCGGGACATGGGGACACCCCTAAAGGGGTGTGTCCCGTGATGTCCCGTCCTCGCGCTGCGTTTTGCCGTTGACGGGACATGACGGGATATCCCGCGATTGTCCCGTCATGTCCCGCACTAAACAACGTCATCTTCGATTTCCTCAAACAAGTTCCAGGTCTCCGAATCCGAGCGATTTGCGAAAATGAATCCCGATGACGCGAAAGCCCATTCGCCGCGAAGCAGACTCTTCCGCACCCGTCCAAACCTCTTTCGGACACTGTCGGGCTTCTCATCGCCGCAAGTTCGGAGGTATGCGCGCCGCCACGTCTCTTCCGTCACGCCATGTCCGGCGCGCCCGGCGCAAAGGTCGCGAAGCACATCGAGCACTTCCCGTTCGTTGTCTGTGAGTGGGGGCCGGCGTTCACCCGTGGATTCCAGCGGCTCGCACCGAGCAGCAGTGATCTCGTCGCCGTCGTCATCTTCGCCAAGCGTTTCGGTGGCAATGCGGAAGGCGATATCGAGGTCACACGAACCGTTGCGATTCTTCGTCAGCTTGCCGCGCACAATGTCATCGTCGCCGCGCTTCAGCATCAGCGAAAAGTCGAGTGCACCGTTTAGGAGCGAGTGACCACGCGGCAGCCCTTGCGCGCCGTCCTTGGTGTCGTGATGAATCAACACGACGGCAGCGCCCCACTTCGTCAGCGAGCGCGCAACCGCGACAACCCGCCCCATGCCTTCAGCCGAGTTTTCCTCGAGTCCGGGGAACGCCATGGCAAGGGTGTCGATGAACACCACGGCCGGCCGCTGTTCCTTGACGGCAGAACGCAGCTCCCGAAGATCACGCGAACCCTTCGACAACAGGTCAGACACACCGCCGACCAGCACAAACTCTTCAGCCTCGCCGTTCTGCCGCCGGAGCGCACGCACGCGCTGCCCCATGCCGAACTGATCTTCAGCCGCGACGTAGAAGCTTAGCCCTTGCCGAACACGAAGGCCGAACACGTCTCGCCCTTGTGCAATGGCATATCCGAGACAGGGGGCGAGCAGCGACTTGCCAACGCCCGGCGCACCGATGACGCACCCCACGTCGCCCGCCGCGACAAGTCCCTTTACGATCTGTCGGCGCGATTCCGTCTCTTCAATCTCTGACGGCCGGCGGAAGGTGAGATGCGAGGAGTCGCCATCCGGAATGTCGTCTTCATCGTCCTCGAAGGCTGCGCGTGCCTCTGCGGTGGTCATGGCCCACTCGCCTCGCGCCGCGTCGATAATGCTACCGAAGGTCACGGGATTGGCCCGATCATCGCGGAAAGACCGCCATTGCTGCCGCAGCTCACGAAGATTGTAGAACTCGGATTCCTCGGAGAAACGACGCCAAAGCTCGAAGGCCTCATCGCCGCCTTCGAACTCATGGTGAAGCCCCATGCCGATCTTCAACCAACCGTCGCGACGGTCGCGCCATGCGGGATTGTCGGCAAGTTCGTCGAGATAGGAGCGCGCTTGATCCAGCGTCAGGCCGATCGGCTCAACGTCGCTTTCGCCGTCATTGCGGGGGCGACTCATCATGTCCCGAATGGCGGCAGGAAAGCGGGGAAGCCGCAGCGCATCGTCGTCGAGCCGGTCGCGCCCGACATAGCGATAGATAGTGCCATCGGCCATCCGGGAGCCGGGCGCGATGACGTAGCCGCCTTCACCACGCACATCCACACCCGATAGGATGCCGCCCGCGCTGCCGATGCCGTCTGCATGTCGAAAGTAGAGATGAAGACCGCCTGAAGGTGTGTGAACCCGTACGGCCGATCGGGCATCAATCCCGGCCGCTTCAAGGGCCGACTCGCCATCACGCCCATCATCGCGGATATCCAGATCAACCACGGCAAGGCCAGAGCGCTCGCCAGTCGGTAAACCAACCACGGCATCGGGGTGACGCCGCCACATACGACGAATCTCCGAAGGGTCCGTTGTGGCGTCTTTAAAGCCATTCCAAGTATATGGACTCTTAATGGTGCCCTTTTGACCATCTTCCTTGCATGGAAAGACCGGATAGCCCGTCTTCGCAAGCTCAATAGCGACAGATAGATTGTGTGAATCGCTGGTATAATGTGGCATAAACTGTCGATATAGCGCTTCAATTGGCGATTCTATGGTTGACTCTTGCTTTAGCACTTGAGATTATCCTTTTGTTGACTCCGTTTTGGCAGACGGAATATTGCCGAACTGACTACCCCGGCACCGGCCGTCCCGGTCGCCGGGGTTTCTTTTGGTACTTGCAAACATGTATAACGTACGTTATACGTCTATTAACGCTGACGCAAGGAGAACGAAAATGCGCAACGAGTTCGACGGTAAGGAAGCCGCAACCCATTCTGGCGTCCACAATTGGCCCGACTTCCTCGCAAACATGAAGCGCGCCAAGTTGAGCGTGCTGTCACCAAGGACGCGAGGGGAGTATTACTCGTTCGCGCATCTGGTTGAGTTTGACTTTCAGGCGCGGATAGGCGCGAAATATTCGCGAGAACTTGCAAAGATAGTTTTCTTCAAGTTTATAAATACGATTATTGACGGCCGATCAGTTCGCGATCTTGAAGATAATCCTGAGTTATTCTCAGACTATATCAAGAATCCGCATGTCCTGATCTTCTCGCGAGAGACCGCGAACGACCCCACGCTGTTCATCACCGCTTCGGCCGAGGCTTCTATTGCGGAGATTCAGGGGTGTTTTCTTCGCCTTGCGCTTGACGGCGTGGGGAGCGACCTATCGCGCCGCATCGTTTCCGCTTCAGCTGAAAACCTAATCTTCCATAACGTGACCGCGACGTTACGTCGTCTCGCGACAGAAGCGTGACCGCCATGCCGCGCCCTTCCTTCACTCGCCGAGTCATTGATGCCATTTTTGATCGGCAGTCCCGCGCTGGTGCTGTTCGCCGTTTCGACGCGGCGGCAGGTGGTCGGCGGGGTGGTGGTCTCGGCTGGTTCGGCCGCACGTCAACGGAAGTGAGCGGCGCGGCAACGACAGTTCGCAGTCGTGCCCGTTATCTCGCCGCAAACAATCCGCTGATCGCGAACGCGGTCGGCAATTGGGTTGCGGCGCTGGTCGGCAGCGGCATCGTTGCGACCGGTGATGCGGATGCGGTTGCGCGTTTCAATAGGTTTGCGCTCCGGGCCGACTCAGACGGCCGAACGGATTGGTATGGCTTGCAAGCGGAAGCGGCCCGCGCCGTCGTCGTAGACGGGGAATCGTTCGTTCAATTCGTCGAGACTGATGCCGGCCTGAAGCTCCGGCTCATTCCTGCCGAGATAGTCGACGAAAGCAAAACGGTCGATCTTGGCGACGGCGCGTATGTCATCAATGGCGTACAGTTTAACGCGGCGGGTGAGCGCACCGGCTATTGGGTGCTCCCGGCCAAGCCGACCGACACATTCGCCATCTACGCCCCGCCCGTGTTCGTGCCGGCGAGCGAGATGCTCCATATCTTCAAGCCTGTCGGCATCGGTCAGGTGCGCGGTATTTCGTGGCTTGCTCCGGTGGTGGTGCCCGCCAATGAGCTTGACGGCATCCTCGACGCGCTCGCCGTTGGGGTCAGGGTGGCAGCGCTTCATGCCGGCTTCTTGACTGATCTCAACGGCACGGGTGGACCGTTCGACGGCGATGCCGACCTATCGGCGGTCAGCCTTGAGCCGGGCACCCTTCGGCGGTTGCCCGCTGGATTCGATATCAAATTTTCGTCGCCGCAACAGGCGCAACAGACGGATGCGTTTGTGAAGTCGCAAATCCGACTGCTCGCCGCAGGGCTTGGGTTGCCCTCGCACATGGTCGATGGCGACTTGACCGGGGCAAACTATTCGAGTCTTCGTGCCGGTCTCCTGCCATTCCGGCAGCGCGTCGAGCAATGCCAATATCATGTGCTGGTGCCGCAGTTGCTCAACCCGGTGTGGACTCGAGTCCAGGTGGGAGCCGTGCTTTCCGGCGAGGTTGACACTATTCCCCCCGTTGAATGGTTGCCGCCCGCATTTCTGCAAGTCGATCCGCTCAAGGCCGTTGAAGCCGATGTTGCCGAGATGGAAGCCGGGCTGACCAGCCGCAAGAAACTTGTCGCTGCCCGTGGGTGGAACATTGCCGACATCGACGCGGAAAACGCTGCTGACAACCGCCTATCTTCCTCGAACACGTCCAAGGCCAACTCCCCGCAGAATGAGGAGTCCGAAGATGCGTAGGCCGGTCAAGCGCCTCACCCCGGCGGAAGTGGCGGAATACTCTCGTCGACACTCAGAGATTCGCCTCGACCTTCTCAAGCGCATTGCGGCGGAACTGCCGGGGTGGCTTGCGGAGGAAATCACCGACATCGAATTCCGCAGTCGTGTCGGCGTATGGCCGGCGGACGTGGCGGACGCCCTCGCACCTTTGGCCCTGTCGATCCAGACAACGCGGGAGAAAACGTCCCGGTCGTGTCAACTCAATTAACAGAACAAAACGGGAGTGAAAGGAGTCCAAAAGATGGACACGCAAAGTCAGTTTACACGGTCGGCAGTCGTCAGCAGTTCGTTTGACGAAAAAGCCCTTTCGATCGACGCCATTGTTGCGACGGCGACTCCCGTCATGCGGCGGGACAGCGCGGGCACCTATGCCGAAGTGCTCAACCCTTCCGCCTTTCGGACTGCCGGTGCCGATCTGCCGCTGATCGATGAACACCAGCGCGGCAGCGTTCGCACCGTAGTCGGCCGCGCTGCGAACTTCCGTCTGGAAGGCGGAAACGTCGTCGCCACCGTCACATTTTCAACTGCCGAGGATGTCGCGCCGATCGTCCAGCGCGTTCGTGACGGCACCCTCAAGCATTTCTCGATCGGGTATCGGGTGGCCCGCTTCAAGGACGAGACCATCAGCGGTCAGCGCACCCGAACCGCTACCGATTGGCTGATTTCCGAGGTCTCCCTCGTAGGCCAGCCGGCCGACCCCAACGCAAAAAGGATTCGACACATGCCCAAGGAAATTGAAGACGATCGCCTCGAACTGGAAGGTGGCTTGGGTACTCCCATGCCCGACGAACAGCAGCAGCAGATTCGCAGCCTTGCAGAGGTCGCCGGCTTGACGCGCGGTTGGGCCGAAGATCAGATCGACGCTGGCGCAACCCTTGATGATGCCCGGCAGGCTGCCCGGTCCAGCATGATCGAGCGCAGCCGGGCTGTGCCGCGTATCCGAGTTCAATCCCCGGCTTCCGAGAATCCTGCCGAAATCCTCAACCGTCGAGTCGAAGCCCTGACCGTGCGCGTTGCCGGTGGTGAGCTTTCCGAACAGGCGCGTCCCTTCGTCAATGATCGCCTGATCGATCACGCGCGCGCCGCAGTGGAACGTGCCGGTATCTCGACTCGCATGATGGACACGGACCAGATTTTCCGCGCTGCCATGCATTCCACGTCGGACTTTCCGCAGCTCCTGACCGGCGTCGGCAATCGCACGCTGTTGCCTGCATATCAGGCTGCCGCGTCGCCGCTCAAGCGCATTGCCCGGCAGGCCACGGCTCCCGATTTCCGGCCTACAAGCCGCCTCCGCACTTCGGGCACGGGCACGCTGGAAAAGGTGAGCGAAAGCGGGGAAATCAAGAGCACCAGCCGGAGCGAGAATGTCGAAGGCTATGCGCTCGACACCTATGCCAGCATCTTCAGCCTGACTCGCAAGGCGCTGATCAATGACGATCTCGGAGCGTTCCGAGATTGGGGCGTTGCCGCCGGTCGCGCTGCCGCGAACACTGAAGCAAACTTGCTTTACAGTGTGCTGACCGCCAACGGCCTTCGCGGTGCCAAGCTGTCGGATGGCAAGACTCTGTTCCACGCCGATCACAAGAACCTCACGGCGTCTCCCGGTCAGGGCATCAAGGATATTGGAGCCGATGCGCTCAATGATGCCAAGCTCAAGATCGCTCGCCAGACCGACCTTGACGGCAAGACGCCTCTCTCCGCGAAGGGCAGGTTCATTCTCGTGCGTCCCGAGTTGGAAGACGAAGCGCTGCGCCTGATCGCCGACATCTATCCCGCGACGGTTGCCGACGTGAACGTCAACACGGCCCGTTATGAAGTCCTGACCGATCCGCGTATCGAAAGTGACGACTTTTGGCTGTTCGCCGACCCGGCTTCGCTCCCGGTGCTCGAATACGCCTATCTGTCGTCGGCTCCCGGTCCTCAGCTCGCCAGCCGTGAAGGTTGGGATGTGCTCGGCACGGAATGGCGTGTCGTCCTCGATTTCGGCGTTGGCGCGATCGACTTCCGGGGCGCTGCCCTCATTGCGGACGTGTGACCGTGGCGAGCCTCCAACAGCTCAAGCAATGGCGGGACTCCCTCGTGGAGTCTCGTCTCTCCGGCATCCGCACGCTGGTCGACCAGAACGGCGAGCGTGTCGAATACAAGTCCGACTCCGAAATGCGAGCGGCCATCGAAAGCGTCAATCGCGAGATTCAATCGCTCGAACGCCCGCAGCCTTCCGTCATCCGATTCCAAACCTCGAAAGGTCTTTAACCATGCGCAATTTTGTTCAGCGAGGCGAAACGATTAGCATCTCTCCGTCTCCCGTCGCCGCAACGAGCGGTGATATCGTCGTTATCGGTGGCTTCCACGGGATTGCCGCCGGGGATGTTGCTATGGGTGCCGATCTCGACCTTTGCCTTACTGGCGTCTACGAGGCGCAAAAGGTCGCCGCCGATGCGTTCGCCGTAGGTGATCCGGTCTATTTCGACACGGCCACGAAGCTCGTCACCAGCACGGCCGGGGGCAACACCTTGATCGGCTATGCAACGGAAGCCGCTGCCGCTTCTACCGCCATCGTGCGGGTGCGCCTGTCGAACTGAAGGTTTCTGGTGTGGGGCCAGAATGTTCGCCGGGGCATCCTCCTTAATTCCCAAACGGCGAACGCGCCAAGCCCCGTCGCAGGATTCGTCTCCCTTGCGGCGGGGCACTTCATTTTAAGCGCTTGTAGCGCGCCAATTCATCCGCCCACCAATCCATCATCTTCACGCGCTCATCCCAATGAGCGGCCCGATTGTATGCCCGGCGGACGGCGTTCCCCTCGACATGCGCAAGCTGCCGTTCGATTGCATCAGGGTTCCATAGTCCCGACTGGTTCGCCAGCGTCGAGAATGTCGCCCGGAAGCCGTGGCTTGTTACTTCATCCTTGCCAAACCCGAGACCGCGTAGACGGCTGTTGAGCGCGTTCTCCGATAGTGGTCGCAGAAGCGAGCGCACGGACGGAAACACCAGCCTATCGGGATCGCCGCCGCTCACCGGCTTGATATCGAACAGCACTCGCACGGCAGCGAACGACAACGGTACGTCGTGCGGCCGGCTCATCTTCATGCGCTCGGCTGGAATGTGCCAAACCGCATCCTCGAAATCGATCTCCGACCAAACAGCGCCCCGGACCTCGCCGGGCCGTGCGGCGGTCAACAGTGCGAAGTGAAGCGCTGCCGACAGGGTTGCCCAACCGTGAGAGTCGTCGAGTGCCCGCAGAAGAACGCCAAGTTGCTTCGGATCGGTGATGGCGGCTCTATTCGACTTCTGTACCGGCAGCAATGCGCCACGAAGCGCGTAGGTGGGGTCATTTTCGGCCCTCAAGGTCGCAATAGCATGGCGAAATACGACGCTGATCATACTGCGAAGGCGATGTGCCGTTTCTCTTCTGCCGCTGTTCTCGACCTTTTGGAGCAGCTTCAGCACATCGTGAGGCGTTACTTTCGTGATTGGCGTCTCCCGGATCGGCTCAGCAAGATCGGTCAGCAGCCAGCGGTTCTTTTCCATCGTGCGTTCGGCCGCACCCATCGCCGCCCGTCGTGCAAGATACTCGTCAGCGATTGCTCCGAAGGTGTTGACTGTCTCGGCTTCGACCTTTTGCTTTTCGGCTTTACGCACTTCACCGGGATCAGTGCCATGGGCTATTTGGCTTCGCGCGTCAGCATGTCGGATGCGCGCTTCGACAAGCGGTATCTCGGGATAGCTGCCGAGGGCGAGCGTCTTTCGCTTCCCGTCGAAGCGATAATCATAACGCCATAGCTTTCCGCCAGATGGCGAAATGAGCAGATACAGGCCACCACCGTCCGTCATTTTTTGCGGCTTACCAGCGGCTTTCGCTTTGCGAATTGCGAGGTCCGACAGGGGCATAGCTCATACTCCAAACTCGATTGGCGGTATCGAATTTGGCATGTGACGGTATGAGAGTCGACGGATACCGTCAAAATCGCCGGACTTGGGTGCACGTCCACGCACATAGGCGCACACATCTCGGCGAAAAAATCAGCGTTTTCAGCCGTTTATGCACGTAGGTGGACGTATATGGACGGGGAAGTGGTGCCGCACGACGGATTCGAACCGCCGACCCCATCATTACGAATGACGTGCTCTACCAACTGAGCTAGTGCGGCGCCAGCGCGGGAAGCGATCCCCGCGCGACGGGGCGTTGATACCGGCATCCCCGGCTAATTTCAAGCACCGCTTCGGAAGAAAATGAAGCCGGCGCCGATAGCCTCACGAGAAGGGCGATTGCGGCGTCAGGCTGCGCGCCAGCCCCTTGCCGTTGGCCGGTCCCGGATCGTCGGGCGGTGGCGGCAACACGGCCAGAGGATCGACCACGACCCCACCCGTCGCCTCCGGCGGCTCCATGGCCATGGCGGGCTTTGCGGGCGCCGTGGCAATGATCGGAGCAGCGGGTGTCTCTGCCTTTTCCGGCGTCGCGATCGGCTCGTCCTGTGGCTCGGCGGCCGGTCGTGCCGGCGGCTGCCGTTCCAGTTCGACGACAGGAGAGGGAGCGCCCGGTGCTTCTTCCCTTTCCGTGGCCGGTAGTGTTTCGGGAACAGTGGGCGCGTGTGGCGTCGCCGCGATGACGGCAAGGTCATTGCCGTCGATCGCTTCGCCGATCTCGCGCTCGGCGGGCACCCGCCATTCCACCGCGTCAAGCCGGCCCGACAACGGGGAAAGCGGCTGCCAGGCGTCGAGCACCAGGCCGTCGGCGGTCCAGGCAGCGTCGCGCGGCGCGCGCACCGCGCGGGCGAGCCACTCGCGGACGCGGCCGACATCGCCGCTTTCGCTTTCCTCAAGCTCCGCCATCATCAGACAGACGCGTTCGGTCGGCGCCTGACGCAAGGCCTTGGCGAGTGCCTCGCGGGCCAGCGCGAACTCGCGGGCGTCGAGCGCGGCCCGGGCCACGGTCACCGCGCCTTCGGGGTGCACCGGCTTCAGGTTTTCCAGCATGCGGGCGCGCTTCAGGCGGTCACGCGCCGAATCGCCCGGCCGCAGATGCAAGTAGGCCACGGCGAGATCGGGATGCGGGTTCAGCTTCCAGGTGGCTTCCAGGACCTTCGCCGCCCGGCGCGTGTCGAGCTGGCGAGCCAGCGTGCGCGCGGCGACGGTGGCCGCCGGCACGAAATCCGGCGCGATCTTGTGGGCTTCGAGCGCGAAGGCACGAGCCTTTTCCGGTTCGCCGTCCTCGATTTCAAGCGCCCGTGCGGTGAGCAACACTGCCCGCAGACGGTTCGCGTCACCCTTGCCGACCAGGCGCCCGGCGACATTCTGATCGAGCACGGACAGCGCTTCGCCCCAGCTCCGGTCGGCGGAGAGATAATCCATCATGGCGGCGCCAGCCCAAGGCAGCGCGGGATTTTCCTTCTGCGCTTCGGCGGCGAACTGGCGGGCTGCTGCTGCTTCTCCGGCCCGCGTCGCTTCGATATAGAGGCCGCGGAGACCGAGCAGCCGCGTTTCCGGCGCCTTCAGCATGCGCGTGAAGGCCTGACGGGCGGCGTCGCTCCGGCCTTCGAGCTGGGCGGCCTGGGCGGCGAGCAGCAGGACCAGCGGTTCGCTTTCCAGAAAACGGTTGGCTTCTGTGGCTTCGCGCTGGGCAAGGCGGTAATCGCCCGAGCCGACGGCGATCATGCCGCGCGACAGCGCCCGGTAGCCACGGTCGCGACGGCGGTCGGCGAAGTAGGTGCGCAGGCCGCGCGGGGCGTGCCACAGGCCGGACGTGACTTTCCAAATGACCAGAAGGGCAACCGCGAGAACCAGCAGCGCGACCACGACGACGCGCAGGGGCGGCGCCGCGGCACCGCCCGGCCAACTGATCGAGACGGCAACCGGCACGCCGCCCAACCAATCGAAGGCGAGGACGGCGATGAACAGTGCGGCGACCGACAGAAGAATGCGGATCATCTCGGGGCCTTTCCGAAGCGGGCGGCGGGGTCAGTCTGCGGCGGGCACCGACAGGCGATCGACGATACGGGCGGAGATGGCCTTGACGACGGCATCGACGCGAACGCGGGCATCGAGATTGGCAAGCCACGCCTCGGCCGGTGGGCGAGCCCAGGCCGGCAAGGTGTCGGCAGCAGCCTTGGCGGCAGCGGCGTCACCCCGTTCGAGCGCCGCCCGGATCGCCTCGACGGCGCCGGAGGCGGGATCGGTGACGGCGGGGCCGGTTTCGCGGTAGTTGACCAGGGATTTGGCGCTGTCGAAAACGCCGTCCATCCAGCCCTTGCCGGGCTCCACCGGCCGCCGAGCCAGCATGGCATCGACCGGCAGGGTAGCCAGCAACCGGTCGCGCGTCGGTACGCCCTTTTCGGCCTGCGTTCTGAGGTCACCCAGACCGGGAAGATCGGGGGCGGCTGCGGCGATCACCGCGAGGTCGGCCGCGAACGGCAGGCCGGCGTCGATCTTGCCGGACAACGAGGTGAGGGCGAGCGACAAGGCGGCGATTTCGCCGCCCTTTGGAGCATTGGCAAGGCGCTCCTCGACGGCTGCGAGCCGAGGCGCCAAGGCGGCGTTCTCGGCCTTCAGCGCATCGGCCGCCGCGGCCACTTCGGCGAGACGGCCTTCCAGCGCGGTGAGTGCGGCAGGATCGACGGTCGGCCTCTCGGCCGCCGCCTTCTCGGTCGCATCCAGCCGGGCGGCGAGATCATCGATACGGGTCGCAAGCGGGGCGAAATCCACGGTCGGAACTTCGCGCCCTTCAAGGGAGGCGATGCGGCTGCCGAGCGTCTCCGTCGCAGCCTGCCCGGCCGCCAGCCGGTCGGCGACTTCGCCGAGGCGCGCTTCCAGCGTTGCCGGATCGACACTGCTGGTTTCCTCGCGGCTGCCGCCGACAGGCAGAACCGCGAGCATCACCAGGGCTGCGGCACAGCCGCCGACGAGGCCGGAGCCCAGGAGAGGCAGCAGCGCCTTCACCTGGCTTGGCCGATCGGTGCGAGGCGGCGCAGCGGCTTCCGCTGCCGCATCCACCCCACTATCGGTGGCTCCCATCATCGGTCTGTCCGGCTTTGGCGGATCGCCGATGGGGGGCAAGTCGCCGGGCGGCGGCTCGATCGGAGGAACGTCCGGCCCGGGCGGTTCGATGATCGGCTTCTCCGGTTCCGGAGGTTGGGGAGCTGGCGGCTCGGGAACGGGCGGTTCGCGAGGCGGTTCCTGGGGTGGTTTGGGCGGCTGGGCGGCCTTTGCCACCTCCGTCGCTTCAAGGTCGATGACTGGAGCTTTCGGGCGATTGCGCCGGCCGGCGTCCTTGCGGTGGTCTTCGGATACCATGGTCTCAAGTCCCTCCGCTTCTTGCTCGCCGCCGACAGTTTCGCGCAGCCGGGCGGCGAGCGCAACGCTGGCTTCAACGAGAGCCGGTCCCGTCGGTTCCGCTGCGACGACCAGTTCGGCGACACGGCCGCCGAGCGGCGCCGCCGCCGCTTCGGACAACGCCACCGCGCCGAGACGGGCGAGGCGGGGCGCCCAGTTCATTGCGTCCATCAGATCAACGAAAGCTTGCGCGGAGCGGCGCGAGGCGACGATCAGTCCGGTGATGCGCTCCTCGGCGAAGGCGTCGGTGACTTCGGGGGCGAGCGTTTGTCGCGGTTCAGCCCGGTAGAGCTCGGCCTCCGAAACGGTGACGCCGAGCGCCGCCAATCGGCCGGCGATGTCGCCTGCCTTGTCGCGACCGCCGGCGTGGATCAGGCGGTGGAAGCCGGTCCGGGCAACGAGGTCGACGAGGTCGTCTGCGTTGCCGTCGGCCGAACGGACGTCGGTGAACCCGGCGGCGCGGGCATCGTGGGCGGTGCCGCCGCCGACGGCGATCACCGGCAGCCGGGTGAGGGCATCGAGGCCCTCCGCCCCCTTCAGGATCGCCACGGTCTGGCGCGAGGTGAGGATCAGCGCCTCGGCCTCGGGATCGGCCATCCGGACGCGGCCGGCAGGGTCGGACGCGGGCTCGATGCTCAGCATGGGTTCGGCAAGGGCCGGAACGCCTCGGGCGGCGAGGGCCGTCACCATGTCGCTCGCCTGCGGTTCCGGACGGAGGACGAGTAGAACCATGGCTCAGCTCCCGCCGAAGAAACCGGGCCCGGCAAGCGCGGCGAGGTGGGCACCCAGACGATCGCCGACGCTCTCCGGGTCGGTGCCGCTGTCCCGCCCTTCGTGGGCAACGCGCCCATCCGGTGTCAGGATCAGACCATGGAGATCGACGCGGCCGTCCGCCACCGTGGCATGTCCGGCGATCGGCGTGCGGCAGGATCCGTCGAGCCGGGCGAGATAGGCGCGTTCGCAGGCAAGCGCGGTGGCCGTCGGCGCATGGTGGATCGGCGCCAGCAGTTCGGCGACCCGCGCGTCATCGATCCGGCTCTCGATGCAGATCGCTCCCTGACCGACCGCGGGCGGAAAGGTCTCGATATTCAGAATCTCGGTCGCCACGTCGAGCATGTCGAGCCGCTTCAGACCGGCGACGGCAAGAAGCGTCGCGTCGGCGATGCCTTCCCGGAGCTTGCGCAGCCGGGTCTGGACGTTGCCGCGATAGGGGATCACGACAAGGTCGGGGCGGAGGCGGCGGACGATCGCGCCGCGCCTCAGCGACGCGGTGCCGACCACGGCGCCCTCGGGCAGCTCGGCAAGCGAGCCGTATTTCAGCGAAACGAAGGCGTCCCGCGCGTCTTCGCGCTCCAGGAAGTGGCCGAGCACCAGGCCGTCGGGCAGAACCGTAGGCATGTCCTTGGAAGAGTGGACGGCGATGTCGAGGGCGCCGGTCGACAGGCCGGCCTCGATTTCCTCGGTGAACAGGCCCTTGCCGCCCACCTCGGCGAGCGGTCGATCCTGGATGCGGTCGCCAGCCGTGCTGATCGGCACGATCTCAACTTCCGGCGCCCTTGCTCCCCAAGCGGCGATCAAACGGTCGCGGACCTCATGGGCCTGGGCAAGAGCGAGCGGGCTTCCACGCGTGCCAAGGCGGATGGGTTTTGGTTGCACCGGTTCGCTCCCCGTGTGATAGAGCCGTGAAACGAAGGCGTCGGCCGGCCGACGGTCGAAGACGGCGGCGAATCGTCCCTAAAGTCTCGCCTTGTCATGGCAACACTTGGACCATGGGACGGCGCGAGGCAACGTGTTCTTGGGTCTCGCCTTTCGAGACCGCATCGGCATCGGCGAAGAGGGATTGACCAGGATGGACGACCTTGGGGATATCGTCGTTCTCGGGCTCGAAAGCTCCTGCGACGAGACCGCCGCCGCCGTCGTGCGGCGCCGTGCCGATGGATCGGGCGAAATTCTTTCCAACGTCGTCTTCTCGCAGATCGAGCAACACGCGGCCTTCGGCGGCGTGGTGCCGGAGATTGCCGCCCGTGCCCATGTCGAGGTGATGGACGGCCTCGTCGAGGCGGCGCTTGCCGAGGCGGGGTATACGCTCGGGGAAGTCGATGCGGTGGCTGCGACGGCCGGGCCCGGTCTGATCGGCGGCGTGCTGATCGGCCTCACCACGGCCAAGGCACTGGCCTACGCGGCGGGAAAGCCGCTTGTCGCCGTCAATCACCTCGAAGGGCATGCGCTGACCGCCCGCCTCACCCACGGCGTCGAGTTTCCCTACCTGCTGCTGCTGGTCTCCGGCGGACACAGCCAGATTCTGAGGGTCGATGGCGTCGGCCGATACACGCGCATCGGCACCACCATAGACGATGCACTCGGCGAGGCGTTCGACAAGACGGCCAAGCTGCTTCAGCTCGGCTACCCCGGTGGACCGGCGGTGGAGAAGATGGCGGCCGAGGGCGACGCTCGCCGCGTCGCGCTGCCCCGGCCACTTATCGGCCGCGACGAGCCCAACTTCTCCTTCTCCGGGCTCAAGACAGCGGTGCGCCATGAGGCGGAGGCTCTGGCGCCGCTTTCGCGGCAGGACGTGGCCGACATCTGCGCCTCCTTCCAGGCGGCGGTGTCCGATGTGGTGGCTGACCGAGTCGGCCTTGCCGTTCGGCGATTTGCCGGGACGCTTGCCGACGGCCGTCCGCCGGTGCTGGTGGTGGCCGGTGGTGTTGCTGCCAACAAGGCGATCCGCAGCCGGCTGGACGCTTTGATGACCGGTCTCGACGGTCGTCTGGTCGTGCCGCCCGGCAACCTTTGCACCGACAACGGAGCTATGATCGCCTGGGCCGGCGCCGAACGGCTGGCACTCGGCCATACCGACGGGTTTGACGTGGCAGCGCGACCGCGCTGGCCGCTCGACGACGTTGCCGTGCCGCTCGTCGGCCATGGTCGGCTGGGAGCAAAGGTATGAACACCATCGGCGTCTACGGTGCCGGCGCCTGGGGCTCGGCGTTGGCGTTGACGGCGGCGCGGGCCGGTGCCGAGGTAATCCTCTGCGGCCGGGATGCCGGCGAGGCCGAGGCGCTGAACGCCACACGGCGCAGTTCGCACCTTCCGGATGCCGTCTTTCCGTCGGCGGTAACGGCCCATTCCGATCCGGCCTCGCTGGCCGGGGTCGACCTCGTGCTCCTTGCCGTACCGGCCCAATCCTGCCGGCTGGCGGCGGCGAGGCTCGCCGAGGTCGTTGGGGCGGATACGGTGATCGTCTCCTGTGCCAAGGGGATCGAACAGGCAACCGGCGCCCGACCGTCGGTCGCGATCGTGGCGGCGCTTCCGGGTCGGCGAGTGGCTGTGCTGTCGGGGCCTGGGTTTGCCGACGACGTGGCGCGCGGCTTGCCGACGGCGGTGACCATCGCCGCCGAGGACGCGGCGCTTGCCGATGCCATTTGCCGCCGGCTCGCCGGTCCCACGTTCCGGCCCTATGCCGCCACCGATATCGCCGGTGTCGAGATGGGCGGCGCGTTGAAGAACGTGTTGGCGATCGCCGCCGGCATCGTCGCCGGCCGTGCGCTCGGTGCGTCGGCTCAGGCGGCCGTCATCACGCGCGGCTTCGTCGAGATGCGCCGGCTCGCCGCCGCTTTCGGTGCCGAGGCCGAGACGCTGATGGGCCTCTCCGGCTTTGGCGATCTGGTGTTGACCTGCTCGTCCACCCAGTCGCGAAACTATTCTTTCGGGCTTGGCATCGGCCGGGGAGAGCCGCCGGCAAGCTTCGGCAAACTGGCAGAAGGCGCTGCTACCGTCGGTATCGCCGTTCAGAAGGCGGCCGACTTTTCGGTCGAGGTTCCGATCATGACGGCCGTGGCCGAGGTGCTCGCCGGCCGCCTTTCGGTCGACGATGCCGTCGATCGCCTGATGGCGCGTCCGCTCAAGCGGGAAAATATCATCTGAAATCGGCTGGTCGTTGCAATTTGCAACGCGAATGGGGGCGTGCTGCCGAGGCAATCAACATATAGACCCTGTTCTTGTTGAATGGTGCCATATGTTGAAGTCGGCGAAATTGTGCCCGGAAACCGAATCGCAACCATGATCGACGAAACTCCTGTGCGTCGGCATCAGGTCGCGCGTAGCCGGCCGGTCCGAATGGACACCGGGTCCGTCCTCGTAATGTTCTTGCGTCGAGGACGGCCCGAGCCCCTTCTTCTCATCCCAAGAGTTCCTTGAGCGGCTTCGTCTCGATGTCGTGACGGGCTATACGCTTGCCGGCTTCCAGAAGCTTTTTCGCCGTCACGAAGGCGGCCGGGAAGTTGAGGGCGTCGACGGCGATCATCGCCCCTGCCGCGAAATACCAGACGGCGTGGCTGCCAGGGCGCGGCCCGTCCACCGTCAGCGTGTCATCGTAGCCGTGATGGAGCCCGGCGATCTGCAGCTTGGCGTCATACTGATCGGACCAGAACCATGGCTGCGGCGCGTAGGCACCGCCCGCGCCGACCAGTGCTGCCGCGGCGGCTTCTCCTTGGTCGAAAGCGTTCTGCACCGACTCCAGGCGAATCAGGCGCTCGCCGTAAGGAAAGCGCGCGCAGTCGCCGATGGCGAGAATGTCCGGGTCGGAGGTGCGTGCGAGCTCGTCGACCAGAATGCCGTCGTCGACGGCAAGACCCGACGCCTCGGCCAAACCGGCATTCGGCGCTACACCGATGCCGACGACGGCGAGATCGGCGGCGATCGTCCTGCCGTCCATCAGCTCGGCGCCGGTAAGGCGGCCTTCTGTTCCGACGAGACGAACGATGGAGGTGCTTTCGAGGATGTCGACGCCGTGGGTTCGGTGGAGATCGCGAACAAGGTCCGCCGTCGCGGCGGCGGCGACGCGCTTCAGGATGCGGTCGGCGAGTTCGATGACCGTAACCTCAAGGCCGCGCGTTCTGGCAACCGCCGCCGTCTCCAGGCCGACATAGCCGCCGCCGAGCACCAGCAAGCGGCGCCCGGGTTGGAAATCCGCCATCAGCGCGTCGGCGTCGGCCTTGTCCCGGAGCGTGTAAACGCCCTGGAGATCGCCGCCGATCACCGCCGGCAGGCGGCGCGGCGTGGCGCCGGTGGCCAGAACCAGAGTGGCGTAGGAAAGTTCCTGCCCGTCATCGAGAACGACGACCCGCCGTGTCCTGTCGATCGCGGTGGCCTTGCGGCCGGTCAGCACGGTCACGGCATTGGTCTCGTACCAGGCTGGCGGCTTCAGCAGCAGCCGGTCGAAGGTCGCCTCGCCGACAAGATACTTCTTGGACAGCGGCGGACGCTGATAGGGCAGCACCGGCTCGTCGCCGACGATCGTCACGGGGCGGTCGGACCCGAGCGCGCGGAGCTTGCCCGCGAAGGCGGCGGCTGCCTGGCCGGCGCCAATGATGACAATGGGATCGCTCATTGTTTTCTCCCGCTTGGACGGAGCCTGCTGTGGGCCTGTGGGCAAGCTATATCGGGATCGCGCCTTGCGCGGAAGCATGGGCCTCTGGGCGCGGACGGCGTGCCTTCCGTCTTTGGTCGCATCGGCCGTCAAGCGTTGCCCTTAAGCCGGAACGGGGCTTGTCACCCGCTTTGAACCGTCACAACATGCGGGACGGGCGCGTGACGATCCGTGGATCGGGTAGCGGCCCGAACGCAAGAAAATGGGCCGTCTTTTCGCCATCGGCGGAGGGCGGGAGGAAACGTGGAGCCGCGCGGCCGGGGAGGGCCCGGCACCGGCGGATTGGAGTGACCGATGTTGCGTCTTGACGAGAAGCTTGCCCGTATCCGGGCGGGAGCCTACACGCGCGCCGATTTCATCATCGCCGATGCCAAGGATCCGGACATGGGGCCGTCGATCCCTGGCGCCGGCCCCCTCAGAGCCAAGGACGGAACGCTCGGCCGCTACCAGACGCGCCCGGAGTTCCTTGAGAATGTCCGCGCCATCGTCGAGCAAGACGTCGTCGATATCATGCTGACGTCGGCCTCCAGTCTCGAGCTGCTCAACGAACAGGGCGTCTACAAGAACTCCAAGGTGAAGCCGGCCATCCGCGCCAACGACACGACCGACATCTGGTTCGTGCGCGGTGGCGTCTACCCCAAGAAGCCGTCGCGGCCGTTCCGCACCGCGTCGCTGTCGCGCGTGACGACCGGCACCGTCGATCCGGCGCCCGGCGCACCGCTTGTCGGCACCGATCTCGGCCTCTATTCGATGACCTTCAACAACGACCTCGATCACGACTACGCCTCGCTCGAGGCGTTCGCCGAGTTCCGCTATGAAGCGTCGCTGAACGGCTTCAAGTACTTCCTTGAGGTGTTCAATCCCAATGTCGACACCGGCATCGATGCCGATCTCGTGCCGCACTACATCAACGACTGCATCGCCCGCTGCCTCGCTGGCGTGACGAAGGTCGACCGGCCGGAGTTCCTGAAGATCGCCTACAACGGTCCCAAGGCGATGGAGGAGCTGGCCTCCTACGATCCGACGATCATCGTCGGCGTGCTTGGCGGTGGCGCCGGTACGACGCGCGATTGCTACGAACTGCTCTTCCAGTCCGAGAAATACGGCGCCCGCGTCGCCCTGTTCGGCCGCAAGATCAACCTCGCCGAGGATCCGCTCAGCATGGTCAAGCATATGCGCGCGGTGGCGAGCGGCGATCTCACGCCGTCGGAGGCGGTGAAGTCCTATCACGGCGATCTCGCCAAGGCCGGTCTCAAGCCGAGCCGCGAGCTCGCCGCCGATCTTGAAGTGACGGAGAAGCCGCTCAAGGCCGGGCTCGCCTGATCATGGCGGCGGCAAGACGCGGCATCGTCACCGGAGGGACCTGGTGCGTCGACAACAACCGCTTGGTCAGCTTCTGGCCGGAGGAGGACGGCATTGTCGAAATCCTCTCCCAGGAACTGGCCGGCGGCGGTTCCGGCTGCAACCTAGCGGTCGATATCCGCCATCTCGATCCGAACATGCCCGTTGAGACCATCGCCATCGTCGGTGACGACGAAGGCGGGCGGTTTCTGCGCGGCATCGCCGAGGAGGCCGGCATCGATCACCGACAAATGCACGTCGACGGTTCGCTGCCGACGCAGTTCACCGACGCCTATGCCTCTGCGGCGACCCACCGCCGTACGCATCTGTTCGCGAAAGCGGTGGCGGCGGCGCTCACGCCCGATCACTTCGATCTTGCGGCGACGACCGGGCGCATCCTTCACCTGGGGCTGCCGGGCTTCCACAAGCAGCTCGATGGCGTCTGGGAGGATGGCGACAATGGCTGGGTGACGATACTCAAGAAGGCGCGCGCGGCTGGCCTCAAGACCAACATCGAGCTGGCCAGCCTCGAACCGCGCATCCTCGCCGATACCGTCATGCCCTGTCTCGATCATCTCGACTATGTCGTGGTCAACGACGCCGAGATCGGAGCGCTGGCTGGGCTTCCCACCGTCAGCCACGGTGTGACCGACGCCGACCTTTGCGAGGCGGCGGCGCGGAAGGTGCTCGACGGTGGCGCCATGGAGCTGGTGGTGGTTCACTGGCCGAAGCTTGCCATCGCCGTGACGCGCGATGGTACGGTGGCCAGGAAAACCTCGTGCGCCATCCCGCCCGACCTGGTGATCGGGGCCAACGGAGCCGGCGACGCCTTTGCCGCCGGCATGATCTATGGCGTTCACGAGGATTGGCCGCTTGAGAAGTCGCTGGCGCTGGCACACGCCACGGCGGCCTGCTCTCTGCGTTCGGTCACCACGTCCGGATCCGTGGTCGGCTGGCAGGAGACGCTGAAGCTGGCGGATGCCTGGGGTTGGCGAACCTGAAGACGATGCCCCCGGCAGCTCGGCTGCCGGGGGCTTTCGCCGGCTTACCAGCTGGAAAAGGCCGCGCGCGCCGCGTTGAACGGCTTCAGAGCCGCGTAGAGTGCGCGATATTCGCCGTAGAGAAAATCCATCCGGTCGCGCCGTGACGGGTCGGGCTCGAACAGGCGGTCGGTGACGACCAGGCTGCTCGCCGCCGCATCGATCGATGGGAAGCAACCGGCACCGACACCGGCCAGGATGGCGGCCCCGAGGACGCCGGCATCGAGCGTCTTGAGCCGGCGGATCGGTCGGCCCAGCATGTCGGCGCGGATCTGGCACCACGGGTCGGAAGCGGCACCGCCGCCGGCCATGGAGAAGCCGGTTGCCGCCCGCCCGGCCGAGGCCTCCAGCGCCTCCAGCAGCCAACGCACCGATGATGCCACGCCCTCGAAGACGGCGCGCGTCAGCTCGGCCGGTCCCATCGAGCCGTCCAGCCCGACGAAGGCGCCGCGCGCGCCGATATCCCAGATCGGCGCTCGTTCGCCCTGAAGGTGGGGCAGGAACAGCGGCGTCGGACGATGGGGATCGCTGGCGGCGACGAGGGCCGACAGCTCCGTGGGCGAGCGTCCCGCGAGGTTTGACAGCCAGGCGAGCGAGGCGCCGCCGGCCTGCGTCGGGCCGGCATGCATGGTGATGCCCTCGCAGGTCGGGAATGCGATGACGCCGGCGGCGGGATGGCGCACGCTCGACACCAGACCGACGATCTCCGACGTGCCCGACAGGTACATGCATTCGCCGTTGCGAAGAGTGCCGGTGCCGATGAGGCCGGCCCAGGCATCCATGGCGCCGGTCACCATCGGTGCGCCGGCAAGCGGCAGTCCCGGCCGGATGCGGCCGGCTGACTGGGTGAATCCCCGAAGCGGCGGCAGGCGGTCGGCGATGCCCGGAACGAGATCGAGGAGGCGCGGCACGTAGGCGAGCGATTGATCGATGACGCCGAAGGCGGTCATCGGGTCGGCCGTCGGCTCGCCGGTGAGCTGGAAAAGACAATAGTCCTTGGGTGCCATCATCCAGCGCGTCCGCCCCCAGAGGTCGGGGTGATGGCGCTTCAGCCAGAGGGCTCGGGCAAGCGGATGGCTGGCATCGATCGGCAGCGGCGCCCCCCACCAGCCGATACGCTCCTCGGTGGAAATCAGCGCATCGAGTTCGGCCGCTTCGGCGCCGGCGCGGCCGTCCTGCCAGGTGATGGCGGGCATCAGCGGCGCGCCGTCCATGCCGACGAACACGTGGGTGTTGACCTGGCTGGTCAAGCCGACGGCGGCGACCGCGCCATCCGGCAAACCGTCCGACAAGCGCGTCAGCGCCGCCGAAACGCGCCTGGTCCAATCGGCTGGATCCTGCTCGGCGAGACCGGGCGCCGGTCGCATCATGGGATACGGGTCCGCGAAGGTGCGGAGCGCCGTGCCGCTGTCATCGAACAGCGTGGCCTTGATGGAGGTGGTGCCGACGTCGATACCGACGAGAAGGGGCGTCATCATGAAAGAAATCCGAAAGGCGAAGCAGGCGCCGCCGAGATCACCACGCCGGCCACGGCCTGTCCATGGCGCTTTGTCGCTTTCCGCCCGAAAAGACCCGTTTGACGAGAGGCTTGGCCTTGCCGACAGGCCAGGAATCGCGATCGATCGGCCGGCTTCGTGTTGAACGGCATCCCTCCGGCTGCTAACTGTTTTTGGGCCGGCGGGGAGAAGGGGGACAGGTGCCTCCGACGACCGGCCCTAGAGAAAAATGGGGAACGCACACATGACTGCTACGCTCCGCATGCGGCTTCCGGCCGCCGCGCTGTTTCTTTCCGCCGTGTTCGCGACCGGCGCCGCCATGGCGGCCGGCAAGATCGCGGTGATCACGCCCTATCTCGCCCAGCCGGGCACCCAGTTCTACGTCGAGGCCTTCCAGGCCGCCGCCAAGGACAAGGCCTGGGACGTCAACGTGATCGACACCAAGGGCGATGTCGCCGCCGTCATCTCCCGCCTCGAGGATGCCGCGACGCAGAAGGTCGACGCGGTGGTGATCAACGTCGATCCGGCGCAGGTCGAGGCGGGCCTTGCCGCCGTCAAGGACGCCGGCATTCCGGTGGTCGGCATGGATGCGGGCGCCAGCCCCTATCTCGTCACCAACGTCACGTCGAACGGTTATGCCATGGCGGCCGACACCGCCGCCTATGTCGCCAACCGGATCGGCGGCAAGGGCAACGTCGTCATGTTCGTGTTCGACGCCTTTCCGCCGGTGCAGGTGCGCGGCGTGATCGCCGACGCCGTCTTCGGCAACAATCCCGATATCAAGGTGCTGGACCGCGTGACGCCCGACGTTTCGGACGGCGGCATCGCCGACAGCCGCGCCAAGATGGAGGCGATCCTCGCCGCCAATCCGGACAAGGGGTCGATCTCGGCCGTCTGGGCGGCCTGGGACCAGCCGGCGCTCGGCGCACTGCAGGCGATCGAAGCGGCGGGGCGGCAGGACGAGGGCATCGTCATCACCGGCATCGACGCCAACCCGCAGGCTCGCGAGGCGATCGCCACTGGCGGCAACTTCGAAGCGTCGATGGCGCAGGATTTCCACGGCATCGGCAAGGCCGCAGCCGAGGCCGTTGCGCAGACGCTCTCCGGCAAGCCGCCGAAGTCGTCGGTCATCTACGTGCCGACCAAGCTGATCACCGCCGACAACGTCAAGGACTGACGGCGTTTCGCAATGGATGGGCGGCGTCGCCGCCCTCCCGACCCGGGTTTCGGACATGACGCTGCTTTCGATCAACGACCTCGACAAGAGCTTTGCCGGCGCCCGGGCGCTTGGCGGCGCCTCGCTGGAGGTTCGTGCCGGCGAGGTGCACGCCCTGATGGGGGAGAACGGCGCCGGCAAGTCGACGCTGATCAAGGTGCTGGCCGGTGTGGTGAAGCCGGATGCCGGAACGGTCGCCATCGACGGCACGCCGGTCTCCATCGCTTCGCCGGCCGATGCGCTTCGCCTCGGCCTGCGGTTCATCCACCAGGAACTCTCGGTGGTGCCGCACCTGTCGGTGGCGGAAAACATCTTCCTCGGCCGCGACTATCCGCGCCGCTGGGGCGTCATGATCGACTGGGACGGTCTCAACCGCCGCGCCACTGCCGTGCTGGCCGGGCTCGGCGTCGATCACATTCCGCCGGGACGCAAGATGGCCCGCCTCACGGTGGGCGACCAGATGCTGGTGAAGATCGCCGCCGCCTTCCAGGATGCCAGCATCGACGGTGGCGCGCCGGCCCGTCTCTACGTGATGGACGAGCCGACGGCGGCGCTGTCGGCCGAGGAATCGCAACGCCTGTTCGCGGTGATCCGTCGCCTGCGCGCGGCGGGAGCCGGCATCATCTACGTGTCGCATCGGCTCGACGAGGTGATGGAGCTTGCCGATCGCCTCACCGTGTTGCGCGACGGCGCCACGGTGGCGACGCGCGACATTGCCGGACTTCAGAAGCTCGAAGTGATCGAGCTGATGATCGGGCGCCGGTTTGCTGAAGGATATCCGCCACGCCTCGCGCCGGTTTCGAGCGAAGTGGCCCTCAGCGTCGAGGGATTGTCCACAGCTTATCTACAGGATGTGACGTTCGAGGTCCGCAAGGGCGAGATCCTTGGTCTCGCCGGGCTTGAGGGCGCCGGCCAGAGCGAAGTCATCCGGGCGATCGTCGGGGCGGACGGTGGCCATGACGGCGCGATCAGCCTTGCCGGACGGCCGGTGAAGATCGAGGAGCCTGTCTCCGCCTGGGCCAAGGGGCTGGCCTTCCTGCCGCGCGAACGACGTCAGGAAGGGCTGGTGTCGTCGGCGTCGATCGCCGGCAACGTGTCGCTGCCGCATCTCGACGATCTCGTTCGCTTCGGTCTGGTCCTCGACCGCGCTCAGGAGGCCCGGCAGGCGGTGGATCTCGGCGCAAAGGTGAAGCTGAAATCCAAGGGGCCGCGACAGAAGGTCCGCGAACTCTCCGGCGGCAACCAGCAAAAGGTGGTGTTCGCCCGGGCGATCGCCGGCGAGCCCGAGGTCCTGTTGCTCGACGAACCGACGCGCGGCGTCGACGTCGGCGCCCGCTACGACATTCATGCCCTGCTTCGCGAGCTGACGGGGGAAGGGCGAGCGGTGGTGCTCGCTTCTTCCGACCTGCCCGAGCTCGTCTATATGGCCGACCGCATCATCGTCTTTCGAGACGGCAAGGTGGCGACCACCGTTTCCACCGAGGGCCTCGACCAAGCCGGGCTTGCCGCGCTTTGCTTCGGGACGCCGACCGCGCCCTCCGCCTGAAGGAATTCCCAGTGGCTTCCGCGCTCAAGACCTATGGCACGCTGATCGGCTTCATCCTCGTCGTCCTCTTCTTCTGGGTCGAAATTCCCGACACCTTCATGACGGCGAAGAACTGGCTGAACATCAGCCAGCAGGTGTCCATGCTGGCCGTGGTCGCCTTCACGATGACCATCGTCATGGTGATGGGCGACTTTGACCTTTCCGTCGGCTCGATGGCCTCGCTCGCCGGCATCGTGGCGGCGCTGGCCTTTCGCGACGGCCACGGAGTGTGGGGCGGCGTGGCGCTGGCGCTCGTCGTCGGGCTGGTCGGCGGCCTCCTCAACGGCGCGCTCGTCGCCTATGTCGGCATCCTGCCCTTCGTGGCGACGCTCGGCACCCTGACCGTCTACAGTGGCCTTGCCTTTCTGGTCTCCGGCGGCAAGACCATCTTCGGACGCGACATTCCCGCGGCCTTTTCCGGCTTTGCCCGCTCCGGCGTTTCGCTCACCGAAACCATTAGCCTTCCGAGCCTGACCATTGTCGCAGCCCTGGTACTCCTCGCCGTCTGGTTCACGCTGGAGCAGACCACCTTCGGCCGCCGGCTCTATGCGATCGGCGGCAACAAGGAGGCGGCGCGTCTTGCCGGCATCCGTGTCAGGCGGCTGCGCTTCCTGGCCTTCGGCCTCAGCGGTCTCGGTGCGGCGCTCGCTGGCCTGATGTATGCGAGCCGGGTGGCTTCGGCCAATCCGACGCAGGGGTCCGGCCTTATGCTCGACGCGATCGCCGCCGTCTTCCTCGGCATGACCATGAGCGACGAGGGCGAGCCGCATGTGCTGGCGACGCTCGTCGGCGTGCTGATCCTCGGCGTGCTCGGCAACGGTCTCACCCAGATGAGCATCGACAGCTATGTGCGCGAGGTGCTGATCGGCTCGATCATCGTGCTCGCCGTCGCCTCGTCATCGCTTGGCAAGGCCAAGGGGTGAACGAAAACGCCGCCGGCCAAGACCGACGGCGCTCCCCGATCGCGCATCTCCGGTGATCAGACCCGGATACCCTCGGTCATCAGTCCGTTGACGAGACTGCCCGAGGTCGGCAGCAGCGGAATGAGGCAGGCCTGCACGGAATGATAGATGTCGGGCCGGCCGAAGAAGGGATTGGTGGCCGACCGGTCTTCCGCGTCGAGCTGCGGGATGAAGGCGCCGGTCGCCCGATCAATCATGTGATCCGTCGTGAAGTCCCAGATGCGGCGGTACCAGTTCTCGTAGAAGGGGTCGCCGGTGATCGATGCCAGGAAATGGGCAGCGCCGATGCCCTCGCAGCACGGCCACCAGAAGCGGTCGGGTACCGACGGTTTGCCGTCCCAGCCGACGGTATAGTAGAAGCCGCCGCGCTCGCCGTCCCAACCTTCGGTGACGGCGAGGCGGAAGAGGTTCTGCGCGGCATCCGGCAGCCAGCCGAGCTTGCGGCCGCCGAGCTCCCATAGCTGAAGCAGCAGACGCGCCCACTCCAGCCAATGGCCGGGCGTCGAGCCGTAGGGCTTGAACATCGGATTGCCGACATACTCCAGCGTCACGTTCCACCGGGCGTCGAAATGCTCGGGCAGGCGCCAGTTGTTGCGCGAGGCGAAGCGATCGATGATCAGTTCGGCGATGCTCTCGGCCCTGCGAAGATACTCGGTATCGTCCGTCACCTCGAAGGCCGCCATCAGCGCTTCGGTGAGGTGCATGTTGGAGTTCTGGCCCCGATAGTCGCCGATCGGCTGCCAGTCGGCGGTGAACTCCTCGGCGACGGCGCCCGGCTCCGCCTCCCAGAACCGGGACAGCAGGACGTCCGTGACATCGGCGATTAGCCGGTTGGCGTCGGGGTGCCCGGCTGCCTTGGCGGTGGCGCCGGCAAGGAGAGCGTGGGCGTGGCCATAGGCCTGCTTGGTGGGGTCGGTCAGCGTTCCATAGCCGACGCCCCAGTGATAGCCGCCGTGCGACGTGTCGCGGTGGCCGTTCCAGAGAAAGTCCATGCCGTGGTCGACGACGTTGGCGGCGCCAGGGCGTCCCATCAGCGAGGCAATGCCGAAGGCATGCACGAGGCGGGCGGTGATGTGCAGATTCCGCGATGGCGGCAGGCCGCCGTCGGCGCCCGGCGCCATCGGTCGGCCCGCGTCGTCGAGCTCGAAATACCCACCCAGCGGGTTGCGGCAGCCCGCCTCGAAGAAGGAGAAAAGCGCGTCGGCGCGGCCGAGCAGCCATAGACGATGCGGCGCGCGCTCCACCCAGCGACTGTGCGCGGCGGACTTCAGTTGCCTGAGCATTGTTTCCCTCCCTGGCGGCGGTGCGTCAGCCCTCCAGCCTTCCTTCCTTTTTTAAGCACTGCCTGCCAAAGGGGCAATCTCAGGAGATCACCGAACTCCGCCTTTCGTCCGGAATGGTTGATTACCCGGCCGGCGTCAGCTCGAGAAGAAGAGCCGTTTCCGGCCGCTGCATGGGCAACGGCAGGCCGGCGCTCGCCAGCGCCGCCGCGCTGAACGTCAACTCGCCGGACAGCAGCCTCTTCTGGCCATCGCTCATCCGGATGAAGCCCGAGGGACTGTCGCCGTGGACGGCGGCGATCCGCCACATTCGTTCGGGCGAGCCCGGCAGGCGGAGGACCAGCGGTTCCGGCTGTTCGCTGACCATGGTCGGCCCCTGCGCCACGAAGATGGCGGCCTGATCGGAGGTCATGGCGCCCCAGACGTAGCGGCCATTGCGCGGGTCGAGATTGAAGTTGGCCCCCGGAGCGTGGAGAAGCGGCCGCAGGCGCTTGTGGAGGGCGATGAAGCCGGCGAGTTCCGTCCGTTCGGCCGGGCTCATGTCGAGCGGGTTCAACTCGACGCCGAGGTGATAGGCCAGCGCGACCAGAGCCCGGAAGGTCAGCGACAGCGTTCGGCCGGATTGATGGCTGGGATTGGCCGATACGTGGGCCCCCATGATCTCCGGCGGAAGGAACAGGCTGGCGCCGCGCTGGATCTCCAGGCGGTCGAGGGCGTCGGTGCAGTCCGAGGTCCAGACGCGCTGTGTGTTGGCGAGCGCCCCGTAGTCGGTACGGCCGCCGCCCGAGGCGCAGCTCTCGATCTCGACATGCGGGAAGGCCGCGCGAACGCGGGCCATCAGGGCGTGGACGGCGCGGGTCTGTGCGGTTGTGACCGCGCGACCGTCGGTGCCGCCAACGTGCGTCAGGTCGCGGTTCATGTCCCACTTGATGTAGGAAATGGCGTGCGAGGACAGCATCGCCGATATCTTCTCGAACAGGTGGTCGGACACCTCCGGCCGCGTCAGGTCGAGGACCTGCTGGTTGCGCGAGCGCAGGAAGGGACGCCCGTCCACCTTCAGCGCCCAATCGGGGTGGGCCCGATAGAGATCGGACTCCTCGTTGACCATCTCCGGTTCGAACCAGATGCCGAACTGCATGCCGAGCGCGGTGACGTGATCGACGAGCGGCTTCAGGCCATCGGGATACTTGCGCCGGTCGACGATCCAGTCGCCGAGCGACGTGGTGTCGTCGTCGCGGCGACCGAACCAGCCGTCGTCGAGAACGAAGCGCTCGATGCCCAAGGCGGCGGCTGCGTCGGCCTGGGCCTTCAGAGAATCGAGCCGGTGGTCGAAATAATTGCCTTCCCAGGTGTTCAGCGTCACCGGACGTGGGCTCATGGCACCGCCCGGCCACGTCAGGATCTCCGAGCGCACGAAGGCTTGCAGCGCCGCCGCGTCCTCGGCGGCATAGACGACGGGGCTCTTGTAGCTGTCCCCTCGGGACAGACGGATCTCGCCGGGCTCGAACAGCGCGCCGAGATGGACGAGGCGGCGGCCGTCGTCGAGCGTGTCGACGGCGACCAGGTGGTTGCCGCTCCAGCCGAGATGGAAGGCAAAGCGGGCGTCGCCAACGGTGACGCCGAGGTAGGGCTGCCGGTCGTGGCTGGTGCGGCCGCGGCGGTTCTCCTGCAACGTGATGCCGGGAGCGAGGTGATGGCGGCGGATCTGGAACTCGCGCCCCCACATGCCCGTGAAGCGGGTCGCAGTCGCCTCGCCCGCTGGCAGAAGGAAGCTGCCTGCCATGCAACGATCCAGCGTGTAGACGCCGTCCTTGACCGAGGTCAGGCGAGTTGACAGGCCGAATACGCCCGTCTTGCTGGCCAGGATGGAAATTGCGATGTCGATGCCGGCGACGGCGTCGCTCGCCGCGAGCACGGTGGTCGCGCCGTCACGGCGGACTGACCAGCCGGAAAAATCGAGGAGAAAGTCACGGCCGTCGCGATGGCCGACGATGGCCGGCCATCCAAAGGCGCCAAGTCCGGCGACCGGCAGCAGCGCCGCCGAGGGGACGTCGGCATCCATGCCGTTGATGCGGCTGGACCGCGGCACGTCCGGCCAGAAGTCGGGCGCTGCCGCACCGCGTCCGAAGGCGAGGATCTCCGGCATGCCGCGGTCGGGAAGGCCGACCGAGAAAGAAAGCGGGCCGGCGGAGAGGGTGACGGTGGACGGCATGGACGACCTCGGCTCATGGAACTAGAAGAGACGATGGGGTGGCATAGGATTCCCCACGCCATTCCCATCGCACTCGTCTTGCCGATATAGATCGTCCTCAGGTCGCCATTCCAGCGGCATTTCCGGGAAACTGACCTTTTGAGCCGAGATTCCCTGTCGTTAGCATAAATTTCCTCGCCATGTCGCAATCCGCACCGGTTGCGATTAGCGCTTGGACGTCAGGGCCTCGGTGAGCGTACCGATGTTGTGCCGGATCATGTCGACGTAAGTCGGCGCGGGGCCGTCCTTGGCCGACAGCGCGTCAGTGTAGAGCTCGCCACCCACCACGGCATGGGTCTCGGCGGCGATCTGGTCGACCAGCCGTCGATCCTTGATGTTCTCGACAAAGATCGCGGGGATGGCGTCCTCGCGGATCTGGCGAATGATGCCCGCGACGTCGGCGGCGGTGGCTTCGGATTCGGTGCTGACGCCCTCGGGGGCCAAGAGCTCGAGCCCATAGGCGGCGCCGAAGTAACCGAAGGCGTCATGACTGGTGATGATCTTGCGCCGGTCGGCCGGCAGGGCCGCCATGGCGGCGCGGACCTCGGCGTCGAGCGCTTCGAGTTCGGCGACATAGGCGGTCGCGTTGGCATCGTAGGTTGCCTTACCGTCGGGATCGGCGGCGTCGAGGCCGGCAGCGATGTTCTTCACATAGGTGACGGCGTTGGCCACGTCTTGCCAGGCATGCGGGTCGACGCCGTGATGATCGTGCGCGGCGTGGTCCGCCTCGGCGTGATCGTGGTGGTCCTCTTCCTCGGCCATTTCGCGGGGCTTGACGCCCTCGGAGGCCACCGTCGTCGGCCCGGCATAGCCGGACGCTTCGGCGAGACGGCTCATCCAGCCCTCGAAGCCGAGGCCGTTGACGACGAGCAGCTTGGCTCCGGCGACGGCTTTGACGTCGTTGGGCGTCGGCTCGTAGACATGGGCGTCGCCGTCGGGGCCGACGAGGGTGGTGACCGAAACGCGGTCGCCGCCGACGCGGCTCACCATGTTGCCGAGGATGGAAAACGAGGCAACTACCGGCAGGCGATCGGCGGCGAAGGCGGGGCCAGCGGTCAGCATGGCGAGGAGGGAGGCAATCAGAAGGCGGTTCATGGAACCCTCTATGTTATGTTATAACATAACTACGGTTGGACCGAACTCTTGACGCTGTCAAGGGGCAAAGCGCCCCGATCCGTTCGCGGGCACTCCGCCCGGTCGCAAATCTGGATCTTCATTCTGAAGCCGCGAAGCGGATCACTCGCCCTTGGCGATGGTGAAACGCAGGACGGCATCCTCCGTCGTCTGGTCCACGAGCCGATGGCCTTTTTGGCGACAGAAATGAGGGATGTCGATCGCCGCCATCGGGTCGGTCGCTTCGACGACCAGCAGATCGCCGGGCTTGAGAGCGAGCAACGCCTTGCCGGCCTTCAGCACCGGCAGCGGGCAGTTGAGCCCTCTGAGATCGAGGCGCTGGGGTTCGGTCTTGGTCATGGCAACGCCGTTCGGCAGAGATCGACGAAGGCGCGAACGCCGTCGGAGCCAGCCGACAGGGCAACGCCGAAGGCTATGACGGCCAAGGGCAGGGCGATCGAAGCCATATGGTCGGACAACCGGGTGCGCTTTGCGGCGCCCTTATCGGACTCGTGTTGGTCGGCCATTGGCTCAGCTCCCGGCGATCAGGGTCTTCAGCTTGTTGAGCGCGGTTTCCTGGTCTTCCATGTAGGCGATGGTGCCACGGAAGCGGCCGTCGGCATCGAACATGAAACTCGAAGCCGTGTGATCCATGCCATAGTCGCCGTCGGTGCCGGGTACCTTGCGGGCGTAGACGCGGAACGTCTTGATGGCAGCATCGATCTGTTCACGGTTGCCGGACAGCCCGAGCACGATGTCGCCGAAGGACGACAGGTAGTCTTTCAGCACCTCCGGCGTGTCGCGCTCCGGGTCGACGGTGACGAACAGGAGATCGACCTTGCCGGCCTCCGGCCCGAGCCGCTCCTTCAGCGCCGCGTATTCGCCAAGCGTGGTGGGGCAGACGTCCGGGCAGTGGGTGTAGCCGAAGAAGATGACGTGCGGCCGGCCAGCAAAGGTCTTGTCGGTGACGGGCCGGCCATTCATATCGACGAGGTTGAAGGGGCCGCCGATGTCGCTCGCCGCGACGCTGGCGCTTTCCATGAAAGGAAGCCTGCCGCCGAACACGAGCCAGCCGGTGGCGCCGAACAGCACCGCGACAAGCAGCCAGACGATGATGCGTAGAGCCTTCACTTCTTCTCCCAACGTCGATGGCGATCGGATCGCATCGAGCCTATCGAAGAACGGCCTGACGCGAAACGACCAATTTCAGGCGTTGGCGCGTGTCAGATCAGCGCGTCGCGACGGGCGAAGACGCCGCGCCAGCTCATGATGCCGACGAACAGCGTGGACAGCACGTCCCAGCCGGCGAACGACAGGCCGAACAGGCTGATTGGGGCTTCCGAGCAGGACACCAGGCGAGTGCCCTTCACCGCTGCCATCAGGTCCGTGGCGCTGGTGATCACCGTCGGCGTTCCGCCACAGTCGGACGGCCCCTCCCACAGCTTCCACTCGGCACCGACGTGATAGCCGGCCAGCGCCGAACCAAAGAAGAAGATGGCGCCGCCCACGAAGTAGAGGAGGCGGGCAAGACGCGGCATGCGGCGCGACAGCAGCAGGCCGACGAGCAGGATCGGCAGGCCGACATAATAGGGGATGCGCTCTTGCAGGCAGAGCTTGCACGGAAGGTAGCCGCCGATGATCTCGAAGCCCCAGGCGGCGATGATGGCGAAAAGGCCGGCTAGAAATGCAAGACCGGGGGCACGGATGGCGGCGGGAGCGGACATGGAACACCCTAAAACGACGACTGCGGCGGTTCCGGCCTAACAGCTTGGAACGAGCCACGCAATCGACGATTGGGTTGTTCGGGGGCGGTCGCCGGTCGAAAAGCGCCCCCGGCCGCGCCTCGTAAGGCGCAACGCCGGCAGAAACGAATTCCGGGGGGCTGGGGGGCTGGATTGAGCCGGAACCCGTCCGCAGCGTCATTGCCGGGGGACGAAGACATCCTGCTGGCCTGACTTGGCGTCGACAAGGCGGGAATGGGGCCAAACTGTGAAAGACGATCAGAGCTTCGTGAAGGGCCGGGCTAGAAGTCGGCCGCGATGCCCTTCACTTCCCAGTCGCCATAGCGAGCCGGTTCGAGGCCGCCCCGGCCGCCGATCTCCTTCGGACGGCTTTCGTTGGCCGCGCGGCGGCGTTCTTCCGCTTCGGCCAGCGCCCGGAGGGCGGCGGGAGACAGGGTTTTCTGGGGTGCCGCTGGGGACTTGTTGTCAGTGTCGGTCACGGGCGCATCCTTGATGGCGGGTGGATGGCATACCATCTTGTCTTTCGGAAAAACCGGATCAGCATATCAGCCGGACACCGGAAGGACAGATGAATTTCTTCAAGACCTCCCTCCTCCTCGCCGCGATGACGGCGATCTTCATGGGCGCCGGTTATCTGATCGGCGGCCAGGGCGGCATGTTGATCGCGCTGGTGGTCGCCGCCGGCATGAACCTCTTCTCCTATTGGAATGCCGACAAGATGGTGCTGGCGATGCACCGCGCCCGTCGCGTCGACCGGGCCAGCGCGCCGGAATACTACGCCATCGTCGAGCGCCTCGCGGCCAACGCCGGCCTGCCGATGCCGGCCGTCTACGTCATCGACAATCCGCAGCCCAATGCCTTCGCCACCGGCCGCGATCCCGATCACGCAGCCGTCGCCGCCACCACCGGTCTTCTGCAAATGCTCGATCGCGAGGAGATCGCCGGCGTCATGGCGCATGAACTCGCCCATGTGCAGAACCGCGACACGCTGACCATGACGGTGACGGCGACGATTGCCGGCGCCATCTCGATGCTCGCCAACTTCGGCCTGTTCTTCGGCTCGATGAGCCGCGACAGCGAGAACCGGAGCCCGCTCGGCGGCATCGGCGTGCTTCTCGCCGCCATCGTGGCGCCGCTCGCCGCCATGCTGGTGCAGATGGCGATTTCGCGGACGCGCGAATACGCCGCCGACCGGCGCGGCGCCGAGATCTCCGGCAATCCGCTGGCGCTTGCCTCGGCCCTCGACAAGATCGCCGGTGCTGCCCATCGCGTGCCGAACATGACAGCGGAGCAAAATCCTGCTACGGCGCATCTGTTCATCATCAATCCGCTGTCCGGCGCCAGGATGGACAACCTGTTTTCGACCCACCCGGATACCGGCAACCGCATCCGCGCCCTGATGGCGATGGCGGATGGCGGTGGCTTCGGGCGGCGCAGCTCCGAACCCGTGACAGGTGGCCCCTGGGCCACGCCGCGCGGTTCGCGGAGCGGTCCATGGGGTGGGGGCGGTTCTGTCGGACGGCCTTCGAACCGTGGACCCTGGGGATGACCGCAGACGACAAAGGCCGCAAGGGCGGCGGAAAAACCGGCAACGCATTCAGGCCGGCACGCCCGCATGACGGCCAGAAGGGCGGGGCGTTCAAAGGCGGGCGTCCGCCCCAGGGTGGCCGGCGGCCACCACGGCCGCAGGGCATGGAGGCCCGCGCCGTTGCCGTCGACCTCGTGGACGGCGTCCAGAAGGGGCGTCTCCTCGACGCACTGCTCGACAAGGGTTCCGCCGCCGAGCGGTATCAGCGCCTCGATCCGCGCGATCGCGGTCTTGCCCGTGCCATCGTCGGCTATGCCTTGCGCCGCCACGGACAGATCGATGACGCGGTCGGGCGGTTCCTGACCCGGCCGCTGCCGGACGATGCCGGTACGCTGAAAGCGGTGATCGCCGTTTCGGCGGCCCAGATCATGTTCATGGACGTTGCCGATCATGCCGCCGTGGCGCTTGGCGTCGAGCTGGCCGGCGCCGACAAGGCGGCCGCGCCCTTCAAGGGCGTCGTCAATGCCGTTCTGCGCCGCGTTTCGGAAAACAAGGCGACCATTCTCGCCGAACAGGATGCCATCACTCTCAACACGCCGGCCTGGCTGATGGAGCGCTGGAGCGCCAACTATGGGGCCGACGTGGCGCGCGACATCGCTGCCATGAACGCCTTCGAGCCGACGCTCGATCTCACCGTCAAGTCCGACCCGGAGGGTTGGGCTGCCCGGTTGGGGGGGATCAAGCTCCCCAACGGCTCGGTGCGCCTTCCCGTCACGGGCGCCGTCGAGAAGATCGACGGCTACGAGGAGGGAGGCTGGTGGGTTCAGGATGCGGCCGCGACGCTGCCGGTCCATATCCTGGGCGACGTCAAGGGCAAGAAGGTCGTCGATCTCTGCGCCGCGCCGGGCGGCAAGACCGCCCAGCTGGCCGCGCTCGGCGCCGACGTGACCGCCATCGACGTGTCCTTCCACCGCCTGCAACGCCTCGAGCGCAACCTCTATCGCCTGGGTCTCAAGGCCAACCTCGTCAAGGCCGATGCCACCGAGTGGCTTGGCGGTACCTTCGACATGGTGCTGCTCGACGCGCCTTGCACGGCGACCGGCACCCTGCGCCGCCATCCCGACGGAGCGGTCGGCAAGAAGCCGGCCGACGTGCCGACGCTGGCTGCCGTCCAGCGCCGCCTGATCGATCAGGCAATCCGCATGCTGAGGCCGGGTGGTCTCCTCGTCTACTCCACCTGCTCGCTGGAGCCGGAGGAGGGGCAGGACCAGATTCGCCGCCTCAGGCTGATCGAGGCACCGCTCGACCTAGTGCCGGTGACGGCGGACGAGGTTTTCGGCCTTTCGGAGATCGTTACGCCCGAGGGGTTCATCCGCACCCTGCCGTCGCATCTGAAGATGGAAGATGCCCGCCTTTCCGGGCTCGACGGCTTCTTCGCCGCCCGCCTCCGCCGTCAGTGACGGCGGACGGCCGGTCCGGCTATCGGAAAATTTGATCGGCCTCGCATACCACTTGGTAACCAAGCTGGGCGTCTCATGCCGTGATGAGCGCCTCCGGTTTCTCCGGAGGGCGAATGATTCTTGCTCCAGCACTGAAAGGGGGCCTGACGATGCGCGCACAAGTCGCCGGCACGGCCCGGCTGGTGCTGTTCGCTGGTGAGCTGGCTCTCCGCCGCGCCATCACGGCGCTGGAACGCGGCCCGTTCTCACGCTGGCGCTGGCCCGGATCGACCCCGGAACGGCTGGTCATCGCACCGCAGGATATTCGCACCACCGACCCGACGATCGCCGCCGACATCTACGCCGGTCTCTACGCGTTTGCCGGCAAGATGGTGGAGACGGGCGGCCGTTCGCCCTTCGACATGCCGTCGCCATCGGCCGAATGGACGCGGGCGCTGCACGGTTTCTCCTGGCTGAGGCATCTCAGGGCCGCCGAGAATGCGCTGGCCCGCCAGAATGCCCGGGCACTCGTCGCCGACTGGATCGCCCAGGAAGCGCATGCGCCGCCGGAAGCCTACGAGACTGAGAACATGGCCCGGCGGGTCATCGCCTGGATCACCCAGTCGCCGCTGATCCTGAGGGATGCCGATCGCGCCTTCTACCGCCGCTTCCTGCGGTCGCTGGTGAGGCAGGTGCGCCGGTTGCGCGGCCGCCAGAGCGACGCGGTGGATGGGTACCCGCGCCTTCTCGCCGCCGTGGCCGTCGGCGTTTTCGCGCTGTCCGCCGACAATCAGGGGCGGCTCGCCCGCCAGGCCGGACTGCGGCTGGAGCAGGAACTCCGCCGGCAGATCCTGCCGGACGGCGGCCATATCAGCCGAGATCCATCGGTGATCGCCGACCTCCTGACCGATCTCTTGCCGCTGCGGCAGGCCTATTCCAATCGCGGCGTCAACCCGCCTCAGGCGCTGATCGTCGCCATCGATCGCATGATGCCGATGCTGCGCTTCTTCCGTCATTCCGACGGCAGCCTGCCGCACTTCAACGGCATGAGCGCCAGCCATGCCGGCCAGCTCGCAACGCTCAACGCCTATGACGACACCCATGGCCGTCCGGTCGAGAACGCCAGCCACTCCGGCTACCAGAGGCTCGATGCCGGCGGCACGGTGATCCTGATGGATGCCGGCCCCATCCCGCCGGTCGGCGTCAGCCAGAAGGCGCATGCCGGTTGCCTGTCGTTCGAAATGTCGAGCGGCCCCAACCGGTTCATCGTCAACTGCGGCGCGGCCGATGATCCGCGCTGGCATTCGGCCGCCCGCTCTACGCCCGCCCATTCGACGCTGTCGCTTGAGGACGTGTCTTCCGGTGCCTTCCTCGACACGCCTCGTCTCGTCCGCCGGCTCGGCTCGGTGATGATCGACGGTCCGCGCAACGTGCCGGTGGTGCGTGAGGATCGCGACGACGTCATCGCGCTGGTGGCTAGCCACGACGGCTATTCCAGCCGGTTCGGCGCCATTCACGAGCGGCGACTGGTCCTCCGCATCGATGGTGGCGAAATCGTCGGATCGGATCGCCTGAGTTTCGCCGGTCGCAAGCCGCGCCACGATCGCTTCGCCATCCGCTTCCACCTGCATCCGCTGATCCGGGCGAGCCGCACGGCCGGTGGCGATGTGCTGCTCGTCGCCCCCGACGGCGAGGCTTGGACCTTCACCTGCGGGTTGATCGCCCCCGAGCTGGAAGACAGCGTCTTCCTGTCCGACACGCTCGGGCGCCGCAAGAGCTTGCAGATCGTGCTGCCGGGGCGGGCGCGGGTGACGCCGGAAGTGGCCTGGGCGATGACACGAACCGCCGAAGGCCAACGCGGCCGGCCGCGCGGGCGCGATCCTCGGCTCGGCCCAGATCTGTTCGCTGGCGGCTGACGGTCCGCTTTCGGCGGAGAAAGCGGCGATTGTCGACCCAAATCGATTGGGCGCGGGTTCCGCGCGACGGCCATTCGTGCTATCGCGCCGCCATCCCCACTCCCGGAGACATCCCCATGGCTGGCCATCCCGATCGCGTCGCTCCCAAGCGCGCGCTGCTTTCCGTTTCCGACAAGACGGGCCTCATCGAATTCGCCCGCGCCCTCGCGGACCGCGGCGTCGAGTTGCTCACCACCGGCGGCTCGAAAAAGCTTCTGAGCGAGGCCGGCATTCCCGTCACCGAAGTGGCCGATTTCACCGGCTTCCCGGAAATCATGGATGGCCGCGTCAAGACGCTGCATCCCAAGGTGCACGGTGGCCTCCTGGCCGTCCGCGACGACGTCGGCCACAAGCAGGCGATGGCCGACCATGGAATTCAGCCGATCGACATCCTAGTGGTCAACCTCTACCCCTTCGAGGAGACGGTGGCCCGCGGCGCCGGCTACGAGGAGACCATCGAGAACATCGACATCGGCGGTCCCGCGATGATCCGCGCCGCCTCGAAGAACCATGCCTACGTGACCGTGCTGGTCGAGCCGGCCGACTATCAGTCGGTGATCGCCGAGATGGACCAGGGTGGCGTCACCTTCGACACCCGTCGCCGCCTCGCCGCCAAGGCCTATGCTCGTACCGGCGCCTATGACGCGGCGATTTCCGGCTGGTTCGCCAGCGTGCTCGGCGGCAAGACGGGCGATTTCGTCGCCGTCGGCGGCAAGCTGGCCGAGGACATGCGCTACGGTGAGAACCCGCACCAGTGGGCCCGCTTTTATCGGTCGACGGAAACCAGGCCCGGCGTCTCCACGGCGACGCAGCTGCAGGGCAAGGTGCTTTCCTACAACAACATCAACGACACCGACGCCGCCTTCGAGCTGGTGGCCGAGTTCGATCCGGCCGTGCCGGCCGTCGCCATCATCAAGCATGCCAATCCCTGCGGTGTCGCCACCGGCGCGACGCTGCTCGAGGCTTACGTCAAGGCGCATCGCTGCGATCCGGTGTCGGCCTATGGCGGCATCGTCGCGTTGAACGGCACGCTCGATGCCGACACGGCGAAGAAGATCGTCGAGATCTTCACCGAGGTGATCATCGCCCCGTCGGCCACCGACGAGGCGATCGCCATCGTCGGTGCCAAGAAGAACCTGCGTCTCCTGGTCACCGGCGGCCTGCCTGATCCCAAGGCGCCCGGCATCACCACCAAGACGGTGGCCGGCGGTCTGCTCGTCCAGTCGCGCGACAATGGCGTCGTCACCGCCGCCGACCTCAAGGTGGTGACCAAGCGGGCGCCGACCGACGCCGAGCTCGCCGACCTCCTGTTCGCCTTCAAGGTCTGCAAGCACGTCAAGTCCAACGCCATCGTCTACGTGAAGGACGGTGCCACCGCCGGTATCGGCGCCGGCCAGATGAACCGCGTCGATTCCGCGCGCATCGCCGCCATTCGCGCCGGCGAGGCGGCCGAGACGGCAGGGTTCAAGGATTCGCTCGCCAAGGGATCGGTCGTCGCATCCGACGCCTTCTTCCCCTTCGCCGACGGTCTTGAATCGGCGATCGCCGCCGGCGCCACCGCCGCCATCCAGCCGGGCGGTTCCATCCATGACGCCGAGGTGATCGCCGCTGCCGACAAGGCCGGCATCGCCATGGTGTTCACCGGCATGCGCCACTTCAGGCACTGAGGCGCCAATCCCTCCTGCCGACAGGTGTCCGACAGGTTTCCCGATCCAAGGTGGGCGGGCCGGCGCGATCGACGCGCCGGCCCGTTTTTTGAGGAAACCCGCATGAAGATCTCCCTGGTTGCCGCCGCCTTCGCTCTGATGCTCACCCCGGTTGCCGCCTTCGCCGACGACGAGAATGCCAGCTGCACCACCGCCGCGAAGGACACCTGGCTCAGCATCGATGCCGTCAAGGCCAAGGCCGAGGCGGCCGGCTACAGCAAAATCAAGAAGGTGAAGGTCGAAGGGACCTGCTACGAGGTCTACGCCTTCGACAAGGACGGCAAGAAGGTCGAAGTCCTGTTCAATCCGTCGACTGGCGAGAAGGCCGGTGACGAAGCGGGTGAATGATCCCATGTCCGAAACGTCCGCCGGCGGCAATCCGCCGCGGACGGTCCGGGTCTGGGATCCGGTCGTCCGTCTGTTTCACTGGACGGTGGTCATCGCCGTCTGTCTCAACCTTTTCGTCCTCAAGCCCGGCCGCCTCTATCACCGCTACGCCGGCTATGTCGTGATCGGCGCCGTGCTGATCCGGCTGGTCTGGGGCTTCATCGGTACCCGTCACGCCCGCTTCGGCGACTTCTTCCCGACGCCGTCCCGCCTCATTCCCTATCTCAAGGCTCTTTATCGTCGCGAGGAGCCGCGCCACCTCGGGCACAACCCCGCCGCGGCGGTGATGATGCTGGCCTTGATGGGCCTGCTGCTTGCCACCGCAACGACGGGCTGGATGATGACGCTCGACGCCTTCTGGGGAGAAGACTGGCTCGAGGAGTTGCATGGAGGGCTCGCCAACGCCATCATGGTGCTGGCGCTGGTTCATGCGGCCGCCGCCATCGTCGAAAGCCTGCGACACCGCGAGAATCTTGTCTGGTCGATGGTCACGGGCAGAAAGCGCGCCTGATGCGTCTTCTCCTCGTTGAGGACAGTGCCCGCCTCGTCGCTCTGCTTGGGGAAGCGGTGCGCGAAGCGGGTTGGCGTCTCGACGCGGTCGGCACGCTGGCCGAGGCGGAAGCGGCCATTGCCGCGACCGATTTCGACCTGATCCTGCTCGATCTCGGCCTGCCGGATGGCGACGGGCTTGATCTTTTGCGTGCCATTCGCCGTTCCGCCGATGCGACGCCCGTGTTGATCCTCACCGCTCGCGGCTCCATCGAGGAGCGCATTGCCGGCCTCGACGCGGGCGCCGACGATTATCTGGTCAAGCCGTTCCATCATCGCGAGTTCCTGGCGCGTTGCCGGGCCATGCTGCGGCGCTCGCCGACGGCCTTGCAGCCGGTGCTGGTCGCCGGCCGTCTCGCCTACGATCCGGCGGCGGCGCTGCTGACCGCCGATGGCGAACCCGTGGCGCTACCGCCGCGCGAACGGGCGCTCTGCGAGGCTCTGATGCGCGACGTCGGCCGCCTGGTGCCACGCCGCCGGCTGGAGACGACGCTGTCCGACTATGACAGCGAGCTCACCGCCAACGCACTCGATCTGGCGGTCTCCCGCCTGCGCAAAAAGCTCGACGGGGTTGGGAGTGGCGTCGAGATCGCCACGGTGCGTGGCCTTGGCTACCTGATGCGGGAATGCTCTCCGGGCGATACCAACGAGGACGCCTCATGAGCGGGCACCGCCGAAAGCGGCTGGCCGGGCTGGTCGGCCGCCGCATCCTCGCCTTCGCGCTGCTGGCCATGCTGTTGCAGGTGGCCATGGTCTTTGCCCGCTATTGGTTCGACGACGAGGAACTTGGCCATATCCTGATCGAGCGCGAGACCGAGGGGATCGCGGCGTCCATCCATCGCGTGAACGGCCTCCTGGCGCTCGACCCGGATGCGCCGGTGGTCGACCGCTACCTGGGCGATGTCGACGATAGCGACGACGGTGGCCGGGCGGACGACGATGGCGCTGTTGTCGATCATCTGCCGCCGGCCACGTTCGTGCGGATCCGGGGGGCGGACGGGCGGGTCATTCATTCCAACTGCGGCGAGGAATGCGAGGAGCACCTCCTGCCGCCATCGGGCAACGCGCCCGATTTCTGGCAACGGGCGATCGAGCCCGGCAAGCCGCTCAGCGTTGCCGGTGGGCGCGCTTTCGTCATCGATGGAGAACGGGTTCTCATCGACGTTGCGGTCCTGCACGACCCCGGTCATTTCCTTGGCTCCATCCTTACCTACGAGATGATCGACCACATGCTGGTGCCGATGGGGCTGATGCTGGTGCTGACCGTCGGTGCCACCATCCTGTCGATCGGGGCGGCTCTCCGACCGGTTTCCGCAGCGGCCCGGGCGGCGGACGCCCTGGATCCCCGGTCGCCGACCTCCCTGTCGATAGACGCCGCGATGCCCAGCGAAGTCGCGGGCCTCGTCGAGGCGATCAACAGGCTATTCTCGCGCACCGCCGAGATCATGACGGCGCAGAAAGTGTTCTCGGCTGCCGTCTCTCACGAGATACGGACCCCGCTGGCGGTGCTGCGTCTCGAACTTGACCGGATCGCCGATCCCCGCGCCCGTCGGGCCGAGGCCGATATCGAGCGCCTCCTGCACATCCTCGAGCAGTTGACGGCCCTTGCCCGTCTCGATGTCGTCGAGGATGCCGCCTTCGTCGAGACCGACCTCGCCGCTCTTGCGGCCGATGTTGTGTCCGACATGGCGCTCCTCGTTCTCGATAGAGGGGCGACCATTTCCTACGAGGGCGCCGGGCCGATAACGGTGAGATTGGTACCTTCGCTGATACAGAACGTCGTAAGAAATCTGATAGAGAACAGCCTCAAGCATGCCGGTCGCGGCGTCGATATCATTGTGACGGTCCGAGAGGATGGCAGTCTCACTGTCTCCGACAACGGCTCAGGTTTTGTTCCGTGCGAGGCGCAGGGCGAGTTCGGTCGCGTGAAGGCGTCCGGGTCGCTTGGTCTCGGCCTTACTATCGTCGAGCGGATCGCCGTCCTGCACGGCGCGGCGCTGTCGATCCGTTCCGCGCCGGGCGAAGGTTCCAGTGCCCGCGTCGCCTTTGTTCGTTCGTGAGGACATGATGTTCAATTCACTTGGCAACCGACGCCGCTTTTCCGATCTTAACGAGCAGGAGATCCTCGCTCTGGCCATCTCCAGCGAGGAGGACGATGCCCGCATCTATGCGAGCTACGCCGAAAAGCTGCGCAAGGATTATCCGGCGACGGCGGCGATGTTCGACGAGATGGTCAAGGACGAGGACGGCCACCGCCGCTTCCTGATCGCCGAGCACGAGCGTCTGTTCGGGCCGGTGATCCCGCTGATCCGCCGCGAGCACGTTGCCGGCTACTACGCCCGCCAGCCGGTATGGCTTGTCGAGAACCTCGGCATCGAGCGCATCCGCGAAGAGGCGGCGCGCATGGAGGCGCAGGCCTACGCTTTCTACACGGAGGCGGCCAAGCGCGTTTCCGACGCCGGCGCCCGTCGCCTGCTCGGAGATCTCGCCGAGCAGGAGCGCCACCATATGGAAGGCGCCGAGATTGCCCGCGAGGAGAACGTCGGACCGTCGGCCGAGCAGGAAGAGGCGATGGTTGCCCGTCGCCAGTTCATTCTCACCTACGTGCAGCCTGGTCTTGCCGGGCTGATGGACGGCTCGGTGTCGACGCTGGCGCCGATCTTCGCCACCGCCTTCGCCACGCAGAACTCGTGGACCACCTTCCAGGTCGCGCTGGCCGCCTCGGTCGGCGCCGGTATCTCCATGGGCTTCACCGAGGCCGCCCACGATGACGGCGTCATCTCGGGGCGCGGTTCGCCGATCAAGCGGGGCCTCGCCTCCGGCATCATGACGGCGATCGGTGGCCTGGGCCACGCGCTGCCCTACCTGGTACCCAACTTCCACCTCGCCACGGGCATCGCGCTGGTCATCGTCTTCATCGAGCTGTGGGCCATCGCCGGTATCCAGAACCGCTACATGGAGACGCCGTTCTTCCGGGCGGTGATCCAGGTGGTCATCGGCGGTGCGCTGGTGCTTGCGGCCGGCATCCTGATCGGCGGCGGCTGACCTGCCAAGCGTTGGTCGCGACTTTTCGGAGCGATCGGGGCGGCCTTTGCCGCCCCTTTCCATTGTCAGGCGTGGCGGTTCTGGCGGTGATCGATGAGATCGGTCACCACGGACGGATCGGCCAGCGTCGACGTGTCACCGAGTGAGCCGAAGTCGTCCTCGGCGATCTTCCTGAGGATGCGGCGCATGATCTTGCCCGAGCGCGTCTTCGGCAGCCCCACGGCGAATTGGATCTTGTCGGGCGAGGCGATCGGGCCGATCTCCTTCCTGACCCACTGCGTCAGTTCGGTCGCGAGCGTGTCGGTCGGCGCCTCGCCTTCCATCAGCGTGACGTAGGCATAGATGCCCTGTCCCTTGATGTCGTGCGGATAGCCGACGACGGCGGCCTCGGCCACCTTCGGGTGGGCCACCAGGGCGCTCTCCACTTCCGCCGTGCCCATGCGATGACCGGCGACGTTGATGACGTCGTCGACGCGGCCGGTGATCCAGTAATAGCCGTCCTCGTCGCGGCGGGCGCCGTCGCCGGTGAAGTACATGCCCTTGTAGGCCGAGAAATAGGTCTGCACGAAGCGGTCGTGATCGCCGTAGACGGTGCGCATCTGGCCGGGCCAGCTCGTCAGAAGCACGAGGTTGCCCTCGACCGGGCCTTCCAGCACGTTGCCGAGCGCGTCGACGATGGCCGGTTCAACGCCGAAGAACGGGCGCGTCGCCGATCCCGGCTTGAGCCGGGTGGCGCCGGGCAGCGGCGTGATCAGGATGCCGCCGGTCTCCGTCTGCCACCAGGTGTCGACGATCGGGCAGCGGCCGTCGCCGACCACGCGATGGTACCAGAGCCATGCTTCCGGGTTGATCGGCTCGCCCACGGTGCCGAGGATGCGCAGCGAGGTTCGCGACGTGCTTTTCACCGCGTCCTCGCCATGGGCCATCAGCGAGCGGATGGCCGTCGGTGCCGTGTAGAAGATCGTCACCTTGTGGCGATCGATGACTTCCCAGAAGCGCGACGGGTTGGGGTAGCTTGGCACGCCCTCGAACATCAGCGTCGTGGCGCCGTTGGCGAGCGGACCGTAGATCACATAGGAGTGGCCGGTGACCCAGCCGACGTCGGCGGTGCACCAGTAGACGTCGTCCTCATGGCAGTCGAACACCCATTGATGGGTGAGCGAGGCATAGACGAGATAGCCGCCGGTGGTGTGCAGCACGCCCTTGGGGCTGCCGGTGGATCCGGACGTGTAGAGGATGAACAGCGGATCTTCGGCACCCATCGGCGACACCGGACAATCCGTGGCGACGCCTTTCGCCGCGTCGTCATAGTAGACGTCGCGCCCATCCTGCATGTTGACCGGCTTGCCGGTGCGGCGAACCACCAGCACCTTGGATACGCCCGGGCATTTTTCGAGCGCCGCGTCGACGTTGGCCTTGAGAGGAACCCGGCGACCACCGCGGATGCCCTCGTCGGCGGTAATGACCAGCGAACTGCCGGCGTCGCGGATGCGGCCGGCGATGCTGTCCGGGGAGAAGCCGGCGAACACAGTCGAGTGAACCGCGCCGATCCGGACGACGGCCAGCATGGCGAAGGCAGCCTCGGGAATCATCGGCAGGTAGATGGTGACGCGGTCGCCGCGCCGAACGCCGGCTTCCTTCAGCACGTTGGCAAAGCGGCAGACTTCTTCCTGAAGCTCGCGATAGGTGATGGCGCGCTGCTCGGCGGGGTCGTCGCCTTCCCAGAGGATCGCCACCTTGTCCGGTGTGCGATCGGCATGGCGGTCCACGCAGTTGTAGGCGGCGTTGAGGATGCCGTCCTCATACCAGCGGATCGATACGTGATGCGGATCGTAGGAGGTGTTCTTCACCCGCGTGAACGGCTTGATCCAGTCGAGTCGCCCGGCCATCGACGCCCAGAAGGCATCGGGGTCTTCGATGGAGCGCTTGTAAAGCTCCAAATACTTGTCGTTGTCGATGAAGGCCGAAGCAGCAAGCGCCGCCGGCACCTCAAACACCTCACCGGACATCTGAAACCCTCCTCGCGTCAGGCCCTCCTAGGCCATGCGCCAACCGGTTTCAGTATGGTCCGTCAAAACACGTAAATCCATTAGCCGCCCGGCTAATCACCAACTTCGAGTGGCTTCGTTCAGGCGAAACGCCAGACGCGGGTGGTTCTGACGTCGCGGTCCTCGATGGTACGCGGCACCGGCACCTCGTAGCTCGCCAGCGGTGCGATGCCGGTGGCGGGAAGATAGGCGCGGCCTGGGTCGCCGAACAGTACGGCGGCGCCTCTCGCCTGCGCGGCGCGCAGGAATGGCTCGACGCGAGAGGCCATCGGGCGTTCGTAGAAGACGTCACCGGCCAGCACCACGTCGAAGCCGGCGGCGCCTTGGTCGAGGTAGTCGACGTCCGATGCCTCCACCTCCACGCCGTTGGCGGCGGCGTTGATCAGGATGGCGGCGCGGGCGTAGGGATCGATGTCGGCAGCCACGACCTGACGGGCGCCGGCGCACTTGGCCGCGATAGCGACGATGCCCGAGCCGGAGGCGAAGTCGAGCACGCGGGCGTCGCGGACGATCTCGGGGTGGTCGAGCACATGACGGGCGAGCGCCTGCCCGCCGGCCCAGGCGAAGGCCCAGAAGGGCGGCGGCAGTCCGGCCCGGCCGAGATCCGCTTCTGTGGCCTGCCAGAGGTCCATCGCCTCGTCGGCAAGCCGCAGTCGCATTTCCGGCACAAGCGGCGGCGCATGCGGGCGCGTCTCGCGCAGGATGAAGGCGCTTTCGCGGGACGGGCCGCTCACCGTTCGGCCATGGCGAGGACGGTTTCCCATTCCTCGTCGGTCACCGGCTGCACGGACAGGCGCATCGAGGTGACGAGGCTCATCTTGGACAGCGAAGGTTCCGCCTTGATTTCGGCGAGCGTGACGGGGCGCTTGAGATCGCGGACCGCCCGCACGTCGACGCAGTCCCACCGCGGATCGTCGGTGGTGCTGTCGGGGTGGGATGGGGCGATCACCTCGCAGATGCCGACGACGGCGAGGCCTTCGTTGGAGTGATAGAAGAAGCCTTGGTCGCCCACGCTCATCGCCCGCATGTTGTTGCGGGCGAGATAGTTGCGCACGCCGTCCCACTCGGTGCCGGCTGCGCCCTTTGCCTTGAGGGCGGCGAAGGAGAACTTGAAAGGTTCGGACTTGAACAGCCAGTGGGCCATGGATGCTTCCTGTGCGGTCTGTCGGCGACCTCAGCCCGGCGCGCCGATCACCCACTTCCACGGCTTGATGTCGACGCTCTCGAACAGACCGGCCCGGGCATAGGGATCTTCGGCCAGTACCGTCTGCAGCGTCTTGAGATCGACGGCTTCGGTGATCAGCAGCGAGCCGATCATGTTGCCGGAATCGTCGAGATAGGGGCCACCGACCAGGATGGTATCGGCGTTGGCCTTGACATATTCGAGATGGGCGGCGCGGTTGGCCTGCCGGACGGGGAGAAGCCCGACCTTGTCGATGCAACTGACGACATAATGCATGGTTCGCCTCGAATGCGACGATGGAATGAGGCGGACCCTAGAGCATTTCCCCGCCGGATGGAACCGTTGGATCGAATGACCCAGCGTTGAAACTCCCGATCGTTGCGGGACAGGCTCGCCGTGCCGGCTTTTGGGGAACCTGCATGAAAGATGGCCCCGGCGGAGGGTGCCGCCGAGGCCATTCATGGAACCGGAGTGTTGGGGTGTGGGGCGTCGTGTCCGGCCGTCCGCGTTACGACGGCCGAGCAGATGCCTCAGATGGCGACGAGGTCCGGCACGGCCGATGTCGGGGTCGACACGCCGAGCGCGCGGTAATAGGCGGCGCCGATGCCGTCGATGATGCCGGGGGCGAACACGTCGATAACCTCGGAGCGAACCCGGGCGGCGTAGTCACCGGCGGCCGACAGGAACGTGAGCGGCGGGAAGACGAAGGTCCGCTCGGCGGAACTGACGGTCGGCGCCGACACGGCGGCCATCACGACCGACTTCGGAACGTTCATGCTGAAGGCGGAAGCACCGGTGGAGGAGGCAGCCACGAGGAGGGAGGCAAAGGCTGCGGCGACGAGAAGGCGTTTCATATTGCAGGACTCCGGAACGCGATTGCCTGCTTTCTAACAGGGGCGATTGAAAGCCTCGTTCCGAGATGAACGGCAATTTTTTCCATTTTTGCAGGTTTTCGTTAACCCGCGTCTGGTCCTCATTTACTGGTTGTTTACCATGTTGGGATCGAGTTTACAGTAACTTGGTGGGAATGGCGGGTCTCCGCGGTTTTTGCGGTGAACGAGCGTTAGGAAGTCTGAATAATTCATCCGGATTAAATATTACTACGTATGAATTTCCCCCGGTTGGCGATGTTAGGGCTCTGTTGACTCTGCTGAAAGATTTCCAGCCATGACGGTGCAACCCCTTTTGACCTATCCCGATCCGAGGCTTCGCTCGGTTGCCGAGCCGGTGGTCGCTTTCGATGACGGTCTTGCGGCTCTTGCCGCCGATCTTGTCGCCGCTGTCGAGCACGCGCCGGCGATCGGTCTTGCCGCGCCTCACCTCGGCGTTCTCCGGCGGGTGATCGCCGTGAGACCATCGAGCGGTGCGGCGATCCGCGTCTACGTCAACCCGTCGATCGAGCGGCTTTCCGCCGAAACCATGGTCAACGAGGAAGGCTCGGTCGCCATGCCCGGCGTCAGCGCCGAGGTCGAGCGACCGCGGGCGGTGCGCGTCGTCTACTCCCACCTCGACGGCACGCGCGACGCCGAGGAGGCGGACGGTTTCCATGCCGCCGTACTGCAGCACGAAATCGATCAGCTCGACGGCATATTCTGGATCGACCGGTTGTCGCGTCTCAAAAGGGAGCGGCTGCTGAAGCGTTATCAGAAGCTCGGTGCCCGCTCCGCCATTTTGTCGCCGTGAGATTTCCCCATTCGTCGCTAGACTGCGCCCGCGAACCGTTCGCCCCGAGACCGCCATGCTGATCGATCGCCAACATGCCATCCTGGATCTTGCCCGCGAGGTCGGCCGCGTTCTGGTCGACGACCTTGCCGCGCGCTTCGAGGTGTCGCCGCAGACCATCCGCAAGGACCTCAACGAGCTTTGCGACCGCCGCCTGCTCGCCCGCGTGCACGGCGGCGCCGTGCTGGCGTCGACGGTGAAGAACGTCGGCTATGAGGCGCGACGGCAGATCGCCGCTGCCGAGAAGCGCGCGATCGCGGAGGCCGCCGCCGCGCTCATTCCCAACGACGCGTCGCTGTTCATCAACATCGGTACCACCACGGAGGCGGTGGCGCAGGCGCTGCTGCAGCACTCGGGCTTGATGGTGATCACCAACAATATCAATGTCGCCAACCTGATGCGCGCCTACTCGGGCATCGAAGTGGTGATTGCCGGCGGGCAGGTGCGCCACGCCGACGGCGGCATCATCGGCGAGGCGGCCGTGGATTTCATTCGCCAGTTCAAGGTGGACTTCGCCATCGTCGGAACGTCGGCGATCGACGAGGACGGCGCGCTTTTCGACTATGATTTCCGCGAGGTGAAGGTCGCCCAGGCGATCATCGCCAACGCCCGGCGGGTGATCCTGGTGGCCGACGAAACCAAGTTCGAGCGCACCGCGCCGGTCAGGATCGGGTCCGTCGCGCAGGTGGACGTGTTCGTCACCGATCGCTGCCCTCGGGATGGCGTTCGGCAGCTCTGCGCGGAGGCGGAGGTGGAGCTCATCGAGACCGCTTCCCGTCATGGCGGGCATGCGGGCGAGGCTGTATAATTTCGATGGCCGGCAGCGTATGGTTCTATGCACCAACGTGCCGGTCTGGTATCCAAATGACATGTTGGAATCCAACGGGTAAGAGGGCATTTTCGGGACTTCGGACGAGCCGGCGCCGCACCTTGGCGGCGTGACGGAAATTTTGTGTTTCGTCCCCTGTTCCCGCGCCCATAGTGAATGACGAGTGGAGCCGCTGTGGACCTTTCTGTCGGGAATCCCATGATTGATCGCCGTGATTTTCTCGCCCGGGCGCTGACGGCGGTGGGGGCCGTCGTGGTCGCGACCGGGGTTCCGGCTGCGGCGCGGGCGGCAACCCTGCAGCATCAGTTCGCGGTGACCGGACCGTTCACCCGGTCAACGGTGGCCGAGATCGCGCGCGCCCTCGCCAAGAAGCCCTACGAGGCGCCGGATACGAGCCTGCCGCCGATCCTCGAGAATCTCACCTACGACCAGTATCGCGACATCCGCTTCCGTCCGGAAACGGCCATCTGGGCCGACAAGGGCTTGCCCTACCAGATGCAGCTCTTCCATCGCGGGTCCTATTTCAAGGATCCCGTCGAGATGGCGCTCGTCGAGAACGGTCAGGCGACCCACGTTCCCTACGATCCCAACCTGTTCAACTACGGGCCGTTGGTTCCCCAGCCGATTCCGGCGGAGGACATCGGCTTTTCTGGCTTCCGCCTGCATTCGCCGCTCAACAAGCCGGACGTGTTCGACGAGGTGCTGGTTTTCCAGGGTGCGAGCTATTTCCGTTCGCTCGGCAAGGACGAAGTCTACGGCCTCTCGGCGCGCGGTCTCGCTCTCAAGACCGCCGATCCCGAGGGAGAAGAGTTCCCGCTGTTCCGCGCCTTCTGGGTGGAGACGCCGACGGCCGGCTCGGACACCTGCGTCGTCAACGCCTTGCTCGACAGTCCTTCGGTCGCCGGTGCCTACCGGTTCACCATCCGGCCGGGGCTGCCGACCACCATCGACGTCGAGGCGCAGCTGTTCCCGCGCGCCGATCTTGAAAAGGTCGGTCTCGCTCCGGGCACTTCGATGTTCTTCTTCTCGGCCAACGGCCGCACCGACATCGACGACTTCCGGCCGGAGGTGCATGACTCCGACGGCATGCTGATGGTTACCGGCCGGGGCGACCGCTGGTGGCGTCCGCTCGCCAACCCGAAGGAACTGCAGATCTCGGCCTTCCAGGACCGCAGCCCGCGCGGCTTCGGCCTCATTCAGCGCAATCGCGGTTTCGGGTCCTATCAGGATCTCGAGGCCGCCTATCAGAAGCGGCCGTCGCTGTGGATCGAGCCGGTGGGCGATTGGGGCGCCGGCGCGGTCACCTTGGTGGAAATTCCGACCAATTCGGAAATCCATGACAACATCGTCGCCTACTGGGCCCCGCAGGACAAGATCCCGGCCGGCACGGAATTCTTCTTCGCCTATCGCCTGTTCTGGGGCGGCGACCCAGCCCTCGGGGCCGGCGCTGCCTACGTCACCGCGACCCGGTCGGGCCGGGCAGGCATCGGCGGGCCAACGCCGGTTCGGCTGTTCGTCATCGACTACAGCTTCTTCGAGGGCGTCGATCCGGCCAAGCTCGGCGCTGCCAAGGCGTCGGTCCAGGCGTCCAAGGGAACGGTCAAGAACGTCGTCGTCATCGCCAATCCCGAAACGGGTGGCATGCGCCTCAGCTTCGAACTGGATCCGCAGAACGAGACCTTGATCGAGCTTACGGCGGCGCTTGCCTTTGAAGCGGGGCAGACGGCGGAGACCTGGGCCTTCCGATGGACAGCATAGTTCGCGACGTCGCCGTCAGCGGGCGATACGCAACGGGCATGCCGCCCGAGCATCCGGCGGACATGCCCGCCCAGGACCTTAAGCACTTCCGCCGCAAGGACCGGCGTCGTCTGGTAAATCCCGCCAGCCGTTCGTCGTTTCTGAAGCGTTTCGCAGTCATCGGTGGCACGGCAGCGCTGCTCGCCTATGCCTTCAACGAGATGTACGCGGTGCTGGCGCTGGGCGACCTGACACCGATCGAGCGCGTGGTGCTCGTCCTGTTCACGGTGACCTTCGCCTGGATCGCCTTGTCGTCCGTCGCGGCCATCTTCGGATTCTTCAAGCTGATCGCCCGGCGGTTCGCCCGCCCGGCGCCCTGGTCGGACGAGCCGTTGCGCAAGCGCACGGCGATGTTGATGCCGACGTACAACGAGGATCCCTCGCGCGTTTTCGCCGCCATCGAGGCAATGGCCCGCGACGTCGAGTCGCTCGGGCAGAGCCACGCCTTCGACTGGTTCGTCCTGGCCGACACCACCGATCCCGAAGTGGTGTTGCAGGAAGAGGCGGCTTTGCTCGCCGCCCGTGACCGTATCGGCAGCTTCACCCGCATCTATTACCGGCGGCGGCGCAACAACACCGCCAAGAAGGCCGGCAATGTCGGCGACTTTTGCAAGCGCTGGGCTAGCGCATACGACCATCTTCTGGTTCTCGATGCCGACAGCCTGATGGAAGGGCGGACCATCGTCGAACTTGCGCGCCGGATGGAAGCCGATCCCGATGCCGGCCTCATCCAGACCATTCCGATGCTGGTCAACGGCACGACGGTGATGGCCCGGCTGCAGCAGTTCGCCGGCCGTGTCTACGGGCCGGTGGTCGGCACCGGCCTGTCTTGGTGGGTGCAGAAGGAAGGCAACTTCTGGGGCCACAACGCGATCATCCGCACCGAGGCCTTCCTGAGCTCGGCCGGTCTTCCCGAACTCTCCGGCAAGCCTCCGTTCGGCGGCCACATCATGAGCCACGACTTCGTCGAGGCGGCGCTGATCCGGCGTGCGGGCTGGAACGTCATCATCGCCGACGACCTGTCCGGTTCGTATGAGGAAAGCCCGCCGTCGCTGGTCGACCTCGCCGTTCGCGACCGTCGCTGGTGTCAGGGCAACCTGCAGCACCTGAAGGTGATCGGCGGGCGTGGGCTGCACTGGGTGTCGCGTTCGCACATCCTCACCGGCATCATGAGCTATCTCGCCTCACCGCTCTGGCTGCTCCTGATCCTGTCCGGTCTCGCCCTGACGCTGCAGGCCCACTACATCCGGCCGGAGTATTTCAAGGACGAGTTCCAGCTGTTTCCCTCGTGGCCGCGCATCGACGCCGAGCGCGCGCTCGCGTTGTTCGCGTTGACGATGGGCGTTTTGTTTCTGCCGAAGATTCTCGGACTCATTGCCTTCTTCTTCAACTCCCGCGAACGCAAGGCCGCCGGCGGCTTCCTCGGCCTTACCCTGTCCTTCATCTTCGAGGTGATCGTGTCGGCGCTGGTCGCGCCGATCATGATGCTGATCCAGACCGGCGCCGTCACCGAGATCGTGCTGCATAGGGATGCCGGCTGGAAACCGCAGCGGCGCGACGACGGCGGCCTGCCGCTCCGCGACCTGATCGTCCGTCATCGCTGGCACGTGCTGGCCGGCATCGCCTTGGCCTGGGCCGCCATCGCCGACAGCTGGGTGCTGTTCGCCTGGTTGTCGCCGGCCATCCTGGGCATGGTGTTCGCCGTGCCGATCTCCGGACTGACCGGCTCCAACGCCGTTGGCCGCTTCGTGAAGTGGCTTGGCCTCCTGCGGATTCCGGAAGAGCGTCTTCGTCCCGGCATCCAGGGGCGCATGGAAGAGGCCCGCCCGGCCTACGTGGAGGCGATTGCCACGGCGCCGAGCTTGGTCGACATCGTCGCCGACCCGGAACTTCTGATGCAGCATCTGGCACTTATCGACCGCATGGCGCCGCGCGCGCCGGGCCGCGTCGATCCGGTGTCAGCGCTGGCGCTGGCCAAGGTCGGCGAAGCCGAGACTATCGAGGAGGGTGTCTCCTTCCTCGACGCCAAGGAGCGGGCGACGTTGATCGCAACGCCACGCATTCTCGACGCGCTGGCGCAGAAGCCGCTCAACCGCCAGACCATGGCGGCGCAGGCTGCGGCGCGCTCGGCCTGACCGAAGCGGTGGCGGTCAGCCGCCATCGCCATGCATGCTGGATGAAGCCGGTATGCATGATTTGCATGGACCATTCCTCTTTCGACTGGAAAGCGTTGCGACCATCCGTCGTAAGTGACGATGAAGTCTCGCAAATCTAAATCGGTTTGATCGTTCGGAGGCCGAACGTCGCGTTGCCGCTTCTCCAAAAGGACAAGGGCGAAAAGCGTCGTCGGGATATGACATTAGCCGTCAAGCCTGCTAGGGAAACCACCAACGTAGTTTCCCGTATGGAGCTTGCCGTGCCGATCACCAAGGTGCTTGTCGCCAACCGATCCGAAATCGCCATCCGCGTTTTCCGCGCCGCCAATGAGCTCGGGCTGAAGACGGTTGCCGTCTATGCCGAGGAGGATCGGCTGGCGCTGCACCGTTTCAAGGCCGACGAGGCCTATCAGATCGGTGCCGGGTTGGGCCCGATCGAGGCCTATCTCAGCATTTCCGAGATCCTGCGCGTCGCCAAGGAATCGAAAGCCGATGCCATCCACCCGGGCTACGGCCTGCTGTCGGAGAGCCCGGAGTTTGCCGAGGCCTGCCGCGACGCCGGCATCACCTTCATCGGGCCGTCGCCGGAAACCATGCGCCAGCTCGGCAACAAGGTAGCGGCGCGCAATCTCGCCATCGAGGCGGGCGTGCCGGTGATGCCGGCCACCGACCCGCTGCCGGACGACATGGAGGTGGTGAAGGCCGAAGCGAAGCGCATCGGCTACCCGGTGATGCTCAAGGCGTCCTGGGGCGGCGGCGGTCGTGGCATGCGCGTCATTCGCGACGAGGCGACGCTGCTGCGCGAGGTGGTGACCGCCAAGCGCGAGGCGATGGCTGCCTTCGGCAAGGACGAGGTCTATCTCGAAAAGCTGGTGGAACGGGCCCGCCACGTCGAGGTGCAGATCCTCGGAGATACTCACGGCAACATCGTCCACCTCTTCGAGCGCGATTGCTCGGTGCAGCGGCGCCACCAGAAGGTGGTCGAGCGCGCGCCGGCACCCTACCTCACCGACGCCCAGCGCGCGGAAATCACCGGCTATGGCGTCACCATCGCCAAGGCTGCCAACTATTACAGCGCCGGCACCGTCGAGTTCCTGATGGATTCCGATAGCGGCGCGTTCTATTTCATCGAGGTCAACCCGCGCATCCAGGTCGAGCACACCGTCACCGAAGAGGTGACCGGCATTGACGTGGTGCGTGCCCAGATCCGCATTCTCGAAGGCGCCAAGATCGGCTCGCCGGAGTCGGGCGTGCCGGTGCAGGACGAGATTCGTCTGCACGGCCATGCGCTGCAGTGCCGCGTCACCACCGAGGATCCGGAGCAGAACTTCATTCCCGACTACGGTCGCATCACCGCCTATCGCGGCGCCACCGGTTTCGGCATCCGCCTCGATGGCGGCACCGCTTATGCCGGCGCGGTGATCACCCGCTTCTACGACCCGCTGCTCGAGAAGGTCACCGCCTGGGCGCCGACTCCAATCGAGGCAATCAACCGGATGATGCGGGCGCTGCGCGAGTTCCGCATTCGCGGCGTCGCCACCAACCTGACCTTCCTTGAGAGCATCATCTCGCACCCGAAGTTCCAGCAGAACCGCTACACCACCCGCTTCATCGACGAGACGCCGGAGCTGTTCCAGCTGGTGAAGCGCAAGGACCGGGCGACCAAGCTGCTGACCTACATCGCCGACGTCACCGTCAACGGCCATCCCGAGACCCGCAACCGTCCGAAGCCGGGCGAGGGGCCGAAGCCGGTCGTTCCGACCTTCTCCGGCGGGATCACTCCGGGCACGCGCGATCTTCTGACCTCGCGCGGACCGGAGGCGCTCGCCAAGTGGATCCGCGAACAGAACAACGTGCTGGTCAGCGACACCACCATGCGCGACGGTCACCAGTCGCTTCTGGCGACGCGCATGCGCACCCACGACATGGCCAACATCGCCGAGGCCTATGCCCGTGGGCTGCCGGGTCTGTTCAGCCTGGAATGCTGGGGCGGCGCGACGTTCGACGTCGCCATGCGTTTCCTGACCGAGGATCCGTGGGAGCGTCTGGCCAAGATCCGTGACAAGGCGCCCAACATCCTGATGCAGATGCTGCTGCGCGGTTCTAACGGCGTCGGCTACAAGAACTACGCCGACAACGTCGTCCGTCATTTCGTGCAGCAGGCCGCCACAAGCGGTGTCGACGTGTTCCGCGTGTTCGACTGCCTCAACTGGATCGACAACATGCGCGTCTCGATGGACGCCGTGCTCGACCAGGGCAAGGTGCTCGAGGCGGCCATCTGCTATACCGGCGACATCCTCGATCCCGACCGCGCCAAGTACGACCTCAAGTACTACGTCGGCATGACGCGCGAGCTGGAGCATGCCGGTGCCCACATCATCGCCATCAAGGACATGGCCGGCCTGTTGAAGCCGGCGGCGGCCCGCGTGCTGTTCCGGGCGATGCGCGAGGCCACCGACCTGCCGATCCACTTCCACACCCACGATACCTCCGGCATCGCCGCTGCGTCGGTGCTGGCAGCGGTGGAGGAGGGCGTCGACATCATCGACGCCGCCATGGACGCCTTTTCCGGCAACACTTCGCAGCCTTGCCTGGGCTCGCTCGTGGCGGCGCTCGAAGGCGGGCCGCGGCCGACCGGTCTCGACCAGCAGGCCATTCGCCGCATTTCCTTCTACTGGGAGGCGGTGCGCCACAAGTACGCTGCCTTCGAGAACGACCTGAAGGGACCGGCCTCGGAAGTCTACCTTCACGAGATGCCGGGCGGTCAGTTCACCAACCTCAAGGAGCAGGCTCGCGCCCTTGGATTGGAAACCCGCTGGCACGAGGTGGCCAAGACCTATGCCGACGTCAACCGCATGTTCGGCGACATCGTCAAGGTGACGCCGTCGTCGAAGGTGGTGGGCGACATGGCGCTTCTGATGGTCTCCTCTGCGCTCACCCCGGCGGATGTGCTCGACCCGGAGAAGGACGTCGCCTTCCCCGATTCGGTCGTCGAGATGTTCCACGGCGACCTTGGACAGCCGCCCGGCGGTTGGCCGAAGGGGCTTCAGGCCAAGATCCTGAAGGGTGCCGAGCCGATCACCGTGCCGCCGGGATCGCTGATTCCGCCGGTTGACCTGGAAGCGGCGCGCGCCGAGCTGGCCGAGAAGCTTTCCTGGACGCCGACCGATCAGGACCTCGCCAGCTACCTCATGTATCCCAAGGTGTTCCTCGACTTTGCCAAGTCGCAGGAGACCTACGGGCCAACCTCGGTGCTCCCGACGCCGGTCTATTTCTACGGCATGCAGGCGGGCGACGAGCTGAACATCGAGCTCGAACGCGGCAAGTCGCTGGTGCTGATCTGCCAGGCGATCGGCGAGCCGGACAACGAGGGCATGGTGCGGGTGTTCTTCGAGCTCAACGGCCAGCCGCGCATGG
>Ga0206117_100236_pt1 | contig 78429 bp, 74 predicted proteins | sample 3A5Ametagenome_FD_177997 | JGI IMG/M metagenome (GOLD analysis project Ga0206117, IMG submission 177997) | Enriched microbial communities from leaf-cutter ant dump, University of Wisconsin, Madison, United States - 3A5A | ecosystem: Environmental > Terrestrial > Nest > Insects nest > Nest dump... | reverse complement strand
AGGCGCTGTCCTCGTTCATCGCCCAGTTCTACGACGACAAGCCGTGCCCATCGCTGATCCTGGTCAGCCACACGTTCGAAGACATCGCCCTGATGACCGAGGCGCTCAGCGAGAAGGCCGGCCGCCGGGTCGAGGTGCTCAGGCCGCAGCGCGGCGAAAAGAAGGACGTGGTGGAGCAGGCGGTGCAGAACGCCCGCGAGGCACTGGCCCGCCGCATGGCCGATACCTCCAGCCAGCTGAAGCTGATGGAGGGCGTCGGCCGGGTGTTCGGCCTTGTCGAGACGCCGAAGCGCATCGAGGTCTACGACAACGCCCACATCATGGGCTCCAACCCGGTGGGCGGCATGATCGTCGCCGGCCCGGGCGGTTTCGTGAAGAACCAGTACCGCAAGTTCAACATCCGCTCGACCGATATCACGCCCGGCGACGACTTCGGCATGATGCGCGAAGTGATGACGCGGCGTTTCTCCCGTCTGGTCAAGGAGCACGTCAGCCGCGCCGAGGCGCCGCGCGACGAGGACGGCTTCGGGCCGTGGCCGGATCTGGTGCTGATCGACGGCGGCGCCGGCCAGCTGTCGGCGGTGAAGTCGATCATCGACGAACTGGGCATCACCGACATTCCCTTGGTGGGCGTCGCCAAGGGGCCGGACCGCGACGCCGGCCGCGAACGCTTCTTCGTGCCGGGCCGGCCGGACTTCATGCTGCCGACCCGCGATCCGGTGCTCTACTTCATTCAGCGGCTGCGCGACGAGGCGCACCGCTTCGCCAACGGCAGTCATGCGGCGCGGCGGTCGAAGCAGATTTCCGAAGGCGGCTTGCAGGAGATCCCCGGCGTCGGGCCGACGCGCAAGCGGGCGTTGCTCAACCACTTCGGCACCCTCAAGGAAATCGAGCGGGCGGCGCTGATCGATCTCGAAAAGGTGCCGGGCATCTCAGCCGCCACCGCCAAGGCCATCCACGACTATTTCCGCAAGGGCTGAGGCGCGGCGAAGTGGTCGCCCGGCCGTGATACCACCCTCGGCATGTTCCCTTATGGATCGTTCCGCCGATCGGGACTACTGTTCCCTCCAACGAACAAAACGCATTGGGGGGTATTCTTGGTCACCACACAGACGCCGGCGATCGACAAGGCGATGGCGGTATTCGCGTTTCTGGCCGAGAACGGCCGCGCGACCTTCACCCAGATCCAGAAGGCGACGGGCTTGCCGAAAAGCACCTCGTCGTCTCTGCTGGCATCGCTCTTGGCGCATGGTCTCGTCAGCCTGGAGGACGGGCGCTACGGGCTCGGCCTCCGCTGGTACGAACTCGGCAACAAGGTGGAGGAAGGCCTCGACATCAAGCGCGCGGCCATGGAGCCGCTGACGCAGCTGCGCGACCAGACGCAGCTGACCTGCCATCTCGGCGTGCTGGAGGGGCCGTCGGCCATCTATGTTCTGAAGCTCGAAAGCCCGACGGCCATCGTCATCCGCAGTTGGGTCGGCCGGCGCCTGTCGCTGCACAGTTCCGGTCTCGGCAAGGCGCTGCTCGCCTGGCTGCCGGAGGCCAAGCTCAACGCCATACTGCCCGACATCGAGTTCGTCCGGCGCACGGACACCACCATCGTCGGCGTCGACGCATTCCGCGAGGAGCTCGCGGCGACGCGCAAGCGGGGCTGGGCCTTCGACAATGCCGAGGATAACGACGGCGTCTACTGCATCGCCGCGCCACTGCTGAACGCGGCCGGCGAAGCGACGGGCGCCATCAGCGTGTCCGGCGTGTCGTCGCAGATCAAGCTCGCCAATCTCAACGAGGTGGCGGCCGCCGTGGTTGCCACCGCAAATCGCATCGCTGCCGACTATCGCCACTAGGCGAATCCGGGCAAAAGCAGATCTGCCGGCTGCGGCTCGCAGGCGCGGCGATCCGACTTGCCCGGAGTTTTCGATGCCGCGCCTCAAGGTTCTCGGTCTGGCCCTGCCGTTGATGCTGGTGATGGCCGGTTGCGCGTCCGTGCCGCTGAAGCAAGGCGGCACGCTGTCGTCCTACGACAGGCTCGGAGAGCCGAAAGGCAGCCTGTCGAAGGCCCGCGTCTATGTGGATGGCGCCGGCCTCGCGCCTTTGAAGACGGCGCGGATCATGCCGACGACCTTCGCTTTCGGCGCACTGCCGCGCGTCGCCAACCCGGCGGACCGCGCGCTCGTCGCCAACGCCATCGATCGTGCGCTGTGCGTCGCGCTCAGCGATCGTTACGAGATGGTGCCGGGCGGGCAGGGCGCCGATCTCACCGTGCGGACGGTGATCACCGACATCGTGCCGACCGACAAGACGATGGCCGGCGTCTCGGCCGTGGTCTCGCTCGGCACCGATTTCGTCCTGCCGGTGGGCATTCCCCGCTTGCCGGTGGGGCTGGGCGGGCTCGCCGTGGAAGCGGAGGCCTTGGACAGGGCCGGGGTTCAGCGCGCCGCCATGGTCTGGTCGCGCGGGGCGAACTCCATCCAGGACGATCCCCTGGTGTCCGAGGTCGGCGATGCCTATGGCCTGTCGGCGGATTTCGGCAGCGAGTTCGCGCGCATCCTGGTGCTCGGCAAGGAGCCGGAAGGATTGGACCTGTCGCTGCCGTCGGGGCAGAGCGTTAGGTCATGGTTCGGCGGCAAGCCCAAGTATCCGGCCTGCGACGCCTTCGGCCGGGCTCCGGGGCTGGCGGGCGTCATCGCCGGCAAGGTCGGTGCGCCGCCGGAATGGACCGACAAGCATACCCAGCCAGCCGCGCAGTACTGATATCCGTTCCGCTTGATCCGGATTCATCCGGTTCAAAACGGGCGGCTCAAGCGGGTTTCGGCCTTACCGGCCGGCGCCCGATCGGGCGCTTCTCCTTCCATGGCTTCCGGCACGAAAAAGGCCCGCGCGGGGCGGGCCTTCCTTCGTTGTTGCCTGTGATCGGCGCCGGAGCTTTTGCTCCCGTCCGCAATGGGGGTTAGCGGATGTAGGCGCCGGCCATCAACGAAGCTGCGTGCTGGGTGTACTGGCGATAGACACCCTTGCGGCTTGAGAAGTCGGGGGCCGTCCAGCCGACCTTGCGCTTGGCGAAGGCGGCTTCGACTTCCTCGGCGGTGGCCGGCTTGCGGTCGAGGCCGACGACGTTGAGCTTGCGCGCCTTGACGTCGATCTCGATCAGGTCGCCATCCTCGATGAAGGCGATCGGACCGCCGTCGGCGGCTTCCGGCGACACGTGGCCGATGCACGGGCCATGGGTGGCGCCGGAGAAGCGGCCGTCGGTGACGAGAGCCACCGTGCCGTTGAGGCGGCTGTCGAAGACGATGGCGTCGGTGGTCATCAGCATTTCCGGCGCGCCGGAGCCGCGCGGACCCTCGTAGCGGATGATCATGACGTCACCCGGGTCGATGCGGTTGTTGATGATGGCATCCTGCGCCGCTTCCTCGGAGCCGAACACCTTGGCCGGGCCGGTGTGCTGGTGCATCTTCGGGCTGCAGGCGGAGTATTTGATCACCGCGCCGTCGGGGGCGATGTTGCCCTTGAGCACGGCGATGGCGCCGATCTTGGACTTCTCCGGGTCGCGGATCAGGTCGGACCGCTCCAGCTTGAAGTTGGCGAGATAGCCGAGGTTGTTCTCGAAGAAGCCCGACTTCTGCAGCACCTCGAGGTTTTCGCCCAGCGTGCGGCCGGTCACCGTCATGACGTTGAGGTCGAGATGGTCGCGGATCATCCACTGCACCATCGGGATGCCGCCGGCGAACCACAAGAGCTCGGTGACGTAGCGACCGGACGGCTGGACGTTGGTGAGGTAGGGGATCTCGTGGTTGATGCGGTCGAACACGTCCGGCGTCAGCTCCCAGCCGAGCGCATGGGCGATGGCCGGCAGGTGGATCAGCGCGTTGGTGCTGCCGGAGATGGCGGCGTGCACCTTGATGGCGTTCTCGAAGGCGGCGCGGGTCAGGATCTTGGAGGAGGTGATGCCCTTTTCCGCCAGCACCAGCGCCTGATGGCCGGCCATGCGGGCGTAGCGGGTGATCTCCGACATGGTCGAGGGCGCCAGCGCGTTGCCGGGCAGGGCCATGCCGAGGGCTTCCGACATGCACTGCATGGTGCTGGCGGTGCCCATGAACTGGCAGGCGCCGGCCGTCGGACAGCCGCAGCGCTGCAGGTTCTGGATCTTGTCGATGCCGATCTCGCCCTTCTTGAACTGGGCGGTGGCGCCGCCGAGGTCGGAGGTCGTCATGTTCGGCGCCGGCCGCATGGAGCCGCCGGGCACGTGGACGAGCGGCATGTCGAGGCGGGCGGCGGCGATCAGGTGGGCCGGGATCGACTTGTCGCAGCTCGACAGCAGCACGCCGGCGTCGTACGGCACGACCGAGGCATGCAGCTCGACCATGTTGGCGATCATCTCGCGCGAGGCGAGGATGTAGTTCATTCCGTCGTGGCCCTGGCCCCAACCGTCGCAGATGTCGGTGACGTGGTGGCGCACGGCGCGGCCGCCGGTTTCATGGACGCCGAGCATGGCCTCGTAGCCGAGCTTTTCGAGGTGGAAGCTGCCCGGGTGGCTCTCGCCGAAGCAGTCGTCGATCAGCACCTGGCGCTTTTCGGTGTCTTCCACCGAGTAGTTCATGCCGAGCCGGAGGGCGTCGAGCTGCGACCACAGGTCGCGGGCGAAGTGACATTTCTGAGACATTTTCTAGCCGTTTCTTCCCGGGCATTTCCGGCGCATGAGAGCACCGGAAATGCCCTTTCTCTTTGTTCTGACGCAGTCAGGATTTCAAAACACCGGAGGAAGTGTCAGCGCGGGGCTTTCGACGTCACCTTCGGCAGGGTGTAGAGCAGGGCGGAGGCGATCACCAACGCGGCGATCAGGAACGACAGGCCGACTTCCTTGCTGAAGGCGGTGGTCAGGTAGCCGACCAGGAAGGGGCCGATGAAGCCGCCGAGGTTGCCGAGCGCGTTGATGGTGCCGCGCACGCCGCCGACCACGTTGGACGGGAACAACAGCGGCGGCAGCGTCCAGAACGGACCGGCATAGGCCTGGAGGAAGAAGCCGCACAGCACGATCATGCCGTAGGACACCCACATGTTGCCCTCGAGCAGCACCGACAGGGTGAGACAGGCGGCGAAACCGATCATCGGGATGGCGGTGTAGAGGCGGCGGTTCATCGTCAGGTCGCAGCGGTTGGCGATGTAGAACTGGCCGGCGATGCACAGGATGTAGGGCAGGGCGGTCAGGAAGCCGACCGTTGTCATGCCCGAACCGGTGAGCTGCTTGATGATGACCGGCATCCACAGGGCGAAGCCGTAGAAGCCGACCTGGAAGAAGAAGTAGATGGCGACCAGCTTCCACAGGTTGGCGTCGCCCACGGCGGTGCGCACCGACACGTTCTCGACGACGACGGCCTTGGCCTTGTCCTCGGCGAAGCGGGCGTCGAGCCAGGCGCGTTCGCGCGGGTCGAGCCACTTGGCCTTGTCGGGGCTGTCGGCGACCATCGGGATCCAGATCAGCAAGAGGGCCAGCGACAGCACGCCCTCGATGACGAACATCTCGCGCCAGCCCATCGACTGGATCAGCCAGCCCGACAGCGGGGCGGTGATGATGGAGGCGACGGCGAGGTTCATCTGGAAGAAGGCGATGGCGCGGGCTTTTTCCTCATTGGGGAACCAGTGGCCGATCAGCGCCAGGATGGCCGGGTAGACGCCGCCCTCGGCGACGCCGAGCACGAAGCGGATCAGCAGCATCTCGTTCTGCGTGCGGACGAGGCCGGTGAGGGCCGCGACGCCGCCCCAGACGACGATGGTGCCGGCAATGAACTTCTTGGCGCTGAGGCGCTCGGCGATCTGGCCGCCGGGGATCTGCAGGAAGATGTAGCCGATGAAGAAGATGCCTGCCGCGAGACCGGCGAAGGAGGCGGTCATGCCTAGCTCGGAGCTCATGCCGCCGGCCATGGCGATCGCGATGTTGGTGCGATCCATGTAGGCGACGATGTAGACGATGATCACCGCCGGAATGATGCGCAACCAGCGGGCGCGCGGAACGGCCGCCTTGTCGGTTGCGATGGCTTCAATGCTTGTCATCTTGGGTCTCACTCCCTTCATCCGCGCTCGCCCCGGTGATTTCCCTCCCCTAGGGCCTCCGGCTGGAGCCGGCCACTTCGCGCGATATCGGATGGGCACTTCGCGTGCCCGAATGGGGTGCCCCGCCGTCTCGTCCTCGGCAGGGCATGGAAAGGTCCGCCAGCCGATGGCCGGCGGCAGGGTTCACTTGAGGACGCCGGCGGCCTTCAGGATGGCGGCGAGCTTCTCGGTCTTCTCGGCGGACAGCGGCTGGACCGGCGCCAGCACCTCGGTGGAGATGTCGAGGCCGGTGAGGCGGATCGCCTGCTTGATGACGCCGAAGAACGGGCTCTCGAGGTCGTAGACCTGCGACAGCCGCGCGAGGCGCCGCTGCAGGGCGAACATGGTCTCGTAGTCCTTGGCCACGAAGGCCTTGTAGATGCCGCAGGTGACCGAGGCCGCGAAGTTGGACGTGGCGGGTATGGCGCCGTTGGCGCCGAGGATCAGCGCGTCCATCATGTACTCGTCGAAGCCGGCGAAGATCACGAAGTCGGGCCGGGCGGGGCGGACGACGTTGATCAGCTCGCGCAGGTGGCTGCCGTTGTCGACGGTGTCCTTGATGCCGATGATGTTGGGCACGTCCTTGGCGAGGCGGCCGATCAGCTCGATGTCGAGGTTCTGCTTGGTGAGCGCCGGGAAATTGTAGAGCAGCACCGGCGTCTTCACCGCCTCGGCGACCGTGCGGAAGTGGTTGTAGATGTAGTCGCGGGCGAGCAGCGCGTAATAGGGATTGACCACCAGAAGGCCGTCGACGCCGAGCTTGTCGGCATGGCGGCCGTATTCGATGGCCTCGGCCGTGCTGGGGCTGGAGATGCCGATCAGCACCGGCACGCGACCGGCCGTGTGGGCCACGACGAACTCCGCCACTTCGAACCGCAGTTCCTTGGGCATGTGGCTGAACTCGCCGCCGCTGCCGAGGAACAGCATGCCGTTGACGCCATCGGCGACCAGCTTGTCGATCAGCTTGGCCATCCCCGCCCTGTCGAGCCGCCCCTCTCCGTCGACGATCGTCGGTACCGGCGGAAAGACGCCCCGAAACTTCTCCAAATTCATTTTCGGCTCCGTGTTCCGTATATAGAACTTAAGTTCTGTATAACGATCATACACTGGGCCACCCATCCATCAACCTGCGGGGCTTGCGGATGGTGATTGGACGTATGCCGCCGACGCGCGCCCTCGACGAAGGCGCGCGCCGGCGGTGCGTTCGGCTGGTTGGGGGGAGGAGCGGAGGCTGCTAGAGCAGGCTGGCGCCGACGTTGATCGCCAGGGCGAGAATGGCGGTGTTGAAGAAGAAGGCCAGCACCGAGTGGGCCAGCGCCACGCGGCGGATGCGCGGCGAGGCGATGGCGATGTCGGCCGTCTGTGCCGCGACGCCAATCGTGAAGGCGAAATAGGCGAAGTCCCAGTAGTCGGGTTCTTCGATGCGGTCGGGGAAGATCAGGCCGGGGCCTTCGCGCAGGTAGAAGTCGTGGGCGTAGTGCTGCGCCATGATGGTGTGAACGAACAGCCAGCTCATCAGGATGGTGACGGCGGCGATTCCGGCGCGCCACAGGCGGAAGGGATCCCCGGCGCCGGCCTGCAGAAGTTCGGCGCCGATGGCGGCGAGACTCGACAGCGTGGCGGCCATCGCCAGCAGGATGATCGTCCACTCGCCCTCGTCGTGGCGGGCGGCGCGTTGGCGCAGCTCGTGAACGTCCGAGCGGATCATCATCGCCCAGGTGGTGGCGAGATAGAGCGCGACGCCGGCATTCCAGCCGACCAGCAGGCGGCTCTGCACCTCGAAGGATGCCGGCGACACGAGGCCGGCGCCGACGCCGACGACGATGCCGGCGATGAGACGTGGCCGGATGGTGAACGCATGCAGGCTGCGATGCAGAACGGAGCGGCGGGACGGGACGGCGGTCATGGAGCCTCGCGGGGGCAATCTGTCGCCCGTGAGCTTGATCCGGGATGCGGCGCGACGCAATCGCGACCTGTTGCCCCGGGGCTCGTCGTTTGTCGCTGTTCCGGTGAACAGTGTGTTCTGATAAAGAGGAGGTCTAATCTCATATTAATTGACCTGGATCACGGAGGGGGCCGGGCGGCGGGATCAGGCTCAGCCCATTCCGTTCAGGGCATTGGAGATCGAACATGCCGCTTCCGTCCGACACCGACCGCGACCGCCTCATCATCCCGGCGCTCGGGCCGTTCTATGAAACAATCGCCCAGCCGCTGGCCTTCGTTGCCTTGCGCGTCGCGGTGGGGCTGATGCTGGCCATCGAGGGCTGGCCGAAGATCGTCGCGCCGCTCGCCCAGGTCGGCTTCGTCGAGGGCATCGGCTTCCATCCGGGCTGGCTGTGGTCGCCGGTGCTGGCCGGCTTGCAGTTCTTCGGCGGCATCCTGATCGCCATCGGCCTGTTTACCCGGGCGGCGGCGCTGGCCAATGGCGTGATGCTGGCGATCACCTGGTGGTTCCACATCACCCATCCCTATGGCGATGCCTTCCTGACGGCGGCTGGCATCGATGCCCTGAAGGCGGGCGGCGACCTGTTCACACCGGTGGCGACGACTCGCCTCGCCGACGGCGGCGCCGCCTTCCTCAAGCAGGTGCAGGAGAAGGCCGAGCTGGCCTCGATGTTCTGGACCGGCGGCGTCTTCCTGTTCGCGGCCTTCGGCGGCGGCTGGCTGTCGGTGGACCGGCGCCTCAGGAAGGTGTTCTGACGCGTCAGGGCTCCCGTGCGCGGGTCTGTCGAAGCAGCACCTCGCGCATGGCGGTCCGCTCCTCGACGGTGACGCCGGTCAGATCGGCCAGCCAGATGCCATCGGCCGCGAGACGGATGGCGGCCAGCGTCAGGCTGCCGTCGGTTTCGCGGTGGCGCGCCTGCCGGCCCGCCACCCAATCCGCCCAGAGCTGCCGCAAGGGGGGATCGGTCAGCATGGAGATGGCAAGCGCCGCCCAGACGGCGGCGTAGCCTTCCGGTTCGATGGCAAAGACGGAATCGAGATAGGCGCGGGTGAAGGCGCCGTTCGGCTCGGGATCGGCGGCGATCCGCGCGTCGAGCTGGCGGTCGAGCGCCTCCAGCAGGTCGGCGAACACGGCGTTGATCAGGGCCTGCTTGCTGGGGAAGTGATGCAGCAGGCCGCCCTTGGTGACGCCGGCCGCCTCGGCGACGGCCTGAACGGTGACGGCGGCGAGGCCGTGCTCGACGGCCAGCTTCGCCGCGTGGTCGAGGAGGGCGCGATGGACGATCTCAGGCTGCTTCTTGCGCCGGTAGCCGGTCTCCGGAGGGTCCGCTTCCATCTCAATGAACCGTGCTGCGCGACATCGTGTTGAGGACGATGGTGCCTAGCACGATCAGGCTCATGCCGAACAGCGCCCAGGTGTCGAGCGCCTGGCGGAACACCAGGAAGCCGATGGTGGCGGTCAGCACGATGCCGACGCCGCTCCAGATCGCGTAGGCGATGGCGAGCGGGATGACCTTCAGCGCCTGCGCCAGGAAGAAGAAGGCCGCGGCAAAGCAGATAGCCATCCCCAACGTCGGCAACGCCTTGGAGAACTGCTCGCTTTTCTGCAGCAGCGACGAGCCGGTCACCTCCGAAACGATGGCAAGCGCGAGAAAGCCGTAGGCGGCGAGGGAGGGGTTCATTGCGGGCTCCTGGAACTGCTCCGAAAGATACCGAATGGTCGGTTTCTTTGCAAGAGCGCCCCAGCCGCCATGCGCGGTGTGAGGGCTTCACGTCACGGTGATCGCCGAACTCTCAGAGGGGCATGGATCAACCGCGCACCAACCCTTGCCCTCGGGGTAGCATCGTGCAATGTCATGGGCGGATCAACAGATGTCGGCGCTATGAAATTCGTCTGGTCCCTGCCCAATATTCTCACCTATCTCCGTATCGTCGCCGTTCCGGCGGTGGTCGCCGCCTTCTACATCGAGGGCGATGCAGGGCGTTGGCTGGCCTTCGGCCTGTTTGCCGCCGCGTCGATCACCGACTATTTCGACGGCTACCTGGCTCGCCTGTGGAAGCAGCAGTCGACACTCGGGCGCATGCTCGATCCGATCGCCGACAAGCTCCTGGTGTCGGTCTGCCTTCTGGTGCTCACCTATTATGGCACCATCGGCGGCTTCTCGCTGTGGGCGGCGGTGATCATCCTGATGCGCGAGATCTTCGTGTCGGGGCTGCGCGAGTTCCTGGCCGACCTCAAGGTCAGCGTGCCCGTCACCCGCCTCGCCAAATGGAAGACGACGCTGCAGCTGGTCGCCATCGGCATCCTGCTGCTCGGGCCGACCGGCGACAAGCTGGTGAACGGCATCACCGAGCTCGGCATCGCCATGCTGTGGACGGCGGCGCTGGTGACGCTCTACACCGGCTACGATTATTTCCGCAGCGGCGTCGTCCACCTGATGGAGGCGGGCCATGAGCCGTGAGCCGGTGCTGATCCGCTATTTTGCCTGGGTGCGCGAGCGCATCGGCCTTGCCGAAGAGCGGCTGGTGCTGCCCGAAACCGTGCTGACGGCCGGCGACCTCGTCGGCTGGCTGTCGGGGCGGGGCGAGGCCTATGCCTTCGCCTTCGAGGCGCCCGAGACCATCCGCGTCGCCGTCGACCAGCTGCACATCGAGCAGGACGAGCCGATCGGCGATGCCCGCGAGATCGCCCTGTTCCCGCCGATGACCGGCGGCTGATCTCATGGCCGCCGCGTCCCCGCGCATCACCGTCCGCGTCGGGCCCGACGATTTCGACGTCGGCGCCGAGATCGACGCCTTGCAGGCCGGCGACCCGGCCGTCGGCGCCGTCACCAGCTTCGTCGGCTACTGCCGCGACGAAGGCGGCCGGCTGGCGGCGCTGGAGCTTGAATACTACCCCGGCATGGCCGAGGCGGAGATCGGCCGCGTGGTGAACGAGGCCGTCGCCCGCTGGCCGCTTCTGGCCGTCACCGTCATCCATCGCGGCGGCCGCATCAGGCCGGGCGAACGCATCGTGCTGGTCGTCGTCTCCTCGAGCCACCGCGACGCGGCCTTCGCCGCCTGCGACTACGTGATGGACTTCCTCAAGACCCGCGCCCCCTTCTGGAAAAAGGAGCACCCGGCCGACCGCAGCGAAGGCGGCTGGGTGGAGGCAAAGGCCCACGACGATGCGCGGGCCGAGCGGTGGGGCGAGAAGGCCCCCTGATCGCCGTCGACGCGCGGCGCGATATCGGCCTGTTCGGCAATGGCGACAAGCGCCTTTGGCGGTAGGGCGCTCTCCCACATCCATGTTCCCGGTATCTGACGGGGCGGTCGCTCGGCCGTTCTCTTGGTGTCGTGCGCGCCGATGGGGCGCTCCGGACTTCGTGCCCCTGGGCTTCGACGAGTGTCGGGCCCGATATGGCTCGTGACGTCAATAGACATGCTGCGGGCCTCCTTCCGAGGTGTCTTGATGTTTTGTCTGACGTTGTTTGAGGTTTCTCGATGGCGTCGAGGTGGGGCATTGCGGTTCTCGGTCTCTGGGCGGCAGGGCGCGTTGCTTTCTCCCTGAAAAGCAGAAAAATCCATCAAACGGGGCGAATTTCTATATGGGTGCGCTCGTCACGGACTGCGCGCGTGGCGGGCGTGCATGATTATCTCTGCGTGAGATGAGCTGCGTTGCAACCGATGTGAGTTGTTTTTTGAGAGTCATTGAGTTGATTGATTGATGTTTTTTGTTGCGCTCTTTGCGGTGTGGTGATACGCCGCGTCATGCACAGGCGGCCGCTGTGATGTTGGTGCTACGCAAAATTGACGACCGGGAACGGTCGCAGGAGGATTCAGTGACTAAAAATGCGCGAAGCGACGAGCGCATCGTCGCGGGAGATCACCAGTTCCGCATCGGAGGCAAGGTCGAGGAACTCTACGCCGGTGCCGTGCACTACTGGCGCCTGGAGCGTGACAAGTGGAGCGACATTCTCGACAAGGTCTGCTCCCTGGGCTTCACCGCCATTTCCATCTACATGCCGTGGGAGGTTCACGAGATCGAGCGCGGCAAGTTCGACTTCGGCAGCATCGATCCGCGCAAGGACCTCGACGCCTTTCTGACGCTTGCCGAGTCCAAGGGCCTCAAGATCGTTGCCCGTCCGGGACCGCAGATCAACTCGGAGCTGACCTGGTTCGGCTATCCGTTGCGCATCCTGGCCGACCCGGACCTGCAGGCGCAGAACGCCCAGGGCGGACGCACGGTTCTGACCCAGGTGCCCCGGCCCATTCCGGCCGTCAGCTATGCCGTCGACAAGTTCTTCGATGAGACCGGGCTGTGGTACGACGCCATCATGCCGATCCTCAGCCGCCATCAGTATCCGGCCGGCGGCCTGATCTCGGCGCAGGTCGACAACGAGATGGCGTTCTTCTTCAACATCAACGCCTATGCGTCCGACTTCTGCCCGGCGTCGATCAAGCGTTTTCGTGCGTTCCTCGAAGGCAAGTACGGCTCGATCGCCGGTCTCAACGCCGTCTATCACACCAAGCACGCGAGCTTCGCTTCCGTCGACGCGCCGCGCTCGTTCTCGGCGACCGCCCGCACCGACCTGCCGGCCTACGTCGACTGGATCGAGTATCGCGAGCGCTACCTGATCGACAGCATGAAGCGGCTTGCCGACATGATGCGCGCACGCGGTCTCGACCGCATCCCGCTGTTCCACAACTATCCGCATCCGCTCGGGCCGGGTGGCGCGGCCAGCGGCATCACGGCGCCCTACAACCTCATGGGGCTCGAGGAGGTCCTCGATTTCGTCGGGTTCGACATCTACTCGCGCAAGGAGCTCTACGAGCACGTCAAGACGGTGACGTCCTATGTCGTCGGCTCAAGCCGCTTCCCCTACATTCCGGAGTTCATCGCCGGTGTCTGGCCCTGGTATCTGCATCCGGGCGACGACAAGGACGAGGCCTTCGTGACCCGGGCGGCCATGATGCACGGCATCAAGGGCTTCAGCCGCTACATGCTGGTCGAGCGCGATCGCTGGCTTGCCTCGCCAATCCGCCGCGACGGCCGCGTCCGTCCGGAAAACGCCGCGGTGTTCTCGTCCACCAACAAGGTGCTGAAGGAACTCGACTTCAAGTCGCTGCGCCGCCAGGCCGACGTGCTGCTCCTTGCCAATCGCGATTATGATCGCCTCGAGGCCGCGAGCGTGCTGATCTCCTACCCGGGCGACTTCCTCGAGTCGCAGATCAGTCTTTCCGAGTACCCGAACTTCATGACCACCTCGGAAGAGACCTTCGGCTTCGAAGAGCCGGTACAGGCGGTCAAGAACGACTGGTTTGCCGCCTTCTACGAGTCGCTGTCGAAGGGAGGGCAGACGTTCCTGCTGTCCGACACGGCTCTGCCCGCCGAGCGCCTGCCGCGATACAAGGCGGTGCTGCTGTCGTCCTTCGAGTTCCTCGGCGCGACGGTGCAGAAAAAGCTCCTCGACTACGTCGAGGCGGGCGGTACCGTGGTCGTCGGGCCGAAACTGCCCAGCCTCAACGAGCGGTTCGCCTCCGACACGACGCTTCTCGATGCGGCCAATGCGGCCAAGTCGTCGGCGGTCAGCGTCGTGAACCGCAAGGCGGCGACGCGTTACGCGGTCGGCAAGGGAGCGCTGGTCGTGGTGCATGACATCGCCGATGTCGAGGCCGTCCTCGGCGTCGCTCTCGCCGGTGCGGGTATCGTGCCGGTGCGGAAGAACCACCCCAAGCTCGACGTCACCATCCACCGCGATCCGGCCGTGAACGGCAAGGCCGTCGTCTTTGTCGCCAACCCGACCGCCCAGCCGATCGCCGCCGACATCGGCATCGGGGCGCCGGTTTCAAAGGTGAGCGAGGTCTGGGACGGCAAGCCGGTCGTCATCACCGAGACGGGCTGGAAAGACGATTTCGCGCCCTACACCATCAAAACCTACTTCGTCGAAGCCTGAACGGGAGGACGACATCATGCTTCATGAAAACCCATTGATGGCCGACATCGACGTCGACCACTGGCGCAACCTGCAGTCTCTCCTCCTCGAGTCGGCCAAAGAGAAGCGTCGCATCATCGTCATCCACGAGAGAGGCAAGATCCTGAAGTTCGCCCACTCGGCGAAGGCGGCCATCGTCCGCCCGATCTCCGAGGTGACGGACGCCCACAAGGATGCCGAGGCCATCTACGACGCCAATGTCGCGACCACGGACATGGTGGTGGTGATCGAGCGTTCGGCCTCGGACGCCTACTTCAAGGCAGTCCAGGACGCGTGGACGCCCGCCGACGATATCGACGTTTACGTCCATCGTGCCTTTACGCTGATGGGGCAGTACCACGACGGCATCGTCGTCTTCCCGGGGCCGGCCAACTATCGGCTCGGCCTGCAGTGGCGCCTCGGGGCGAGCTATGCCGAAGTCGAGGCGGCGGTCCAGATCTTCGCCAAGCCGGAAACCTCGGTGGTATTCGGCGTCTTCGAGGGCGCTACGCTCTGGACGACGCTGGTGCTGCACTTCGATGCCGCCCGCAAGATCGACGTGGTCACCACCGTCGACCCGACCGAGCTCAAGGCCGCCGGGAGCCGCGAGGCGGTGGTCGCCGAGGTCACCGAATGGGTCGGCAAGCAGTACGGAGCCGTGTCGCTGGGTCTTTACAGCGACAGGGTCGGCGCCGAACGCTTCCTGAAGGCGATCGACAAGCCCAAGGCTCTTGCCGAGTTGCGCCGCACCGATGCCCTGATTGCCAAGCCACTTCCGGCGCCTCTCGCCGCGGTGATCAAGCTGGCGTAGGTCCGGGCAACCCCCGGTCCGTTCACGACAACCGCCCGGGACCGCGACGGCCCCGGACGGGAGGAGCAATCAATCACCAATGGCAGTGGAGGAACATGCCATGTTTTTGAACCGCAGAACCGTAATGACGGCGGCCTTTGCCGCCCTGCTCTCGTCGACCGCTGCGTTGCCGGCATTCGCCGCCGACGCCGATGCCCTGCTTGCCGACTTGGCCGGCAAGGTGCTGAGTCTCGGTCCGAACGGCGAGCAGCCCCAGCCCGCCAGCAGCGTATCCCTGACCGATGAGGAGTTGGCCCAGGTCAAGGCCAAGCATGCGACCGCCGCCATCGTCATGCATTATGCCGGCAACGACTGGTCGCGCGCGCAGATCGACGGCCTCAAGACCCAGTTCGAGGCGATGGGTATCGAGGTTCTGGGCGTGACCGATGCCGGCTTCAAGCCGGAAAAGCAGGTGGCCGACATCGAGACCATGCTGGCCAAGAAGCCCGACATCATCGTCTCCATTCCCACCGATCCCACCGCGACCGCCGTCGCCTACAAGAAGGCCGCTGCCCAGGGCGTCAAGCTCGTGTTCATGGACAACGTTCCGAAGGGCCTCGAAGCCGGCAAGGATTACGTCTCGGTGGTGTCGGCCGACAACTACGGCAACGGCGTCGCCTCGGCCCTGCTGCTCGCCAAGGCACTCAACGGCAAGGGCAATGTCGGCGTCGTCTACCACGCTGCCGATTTCTTCGTGACCAAGCAGCGCTACGACGGCTTCAAGAAGACCATCGCCGAGAACTTCCCTGACATCAAGATCGTTGCCGAGCAGGGCATCGGCGGGCCGAACTTCTCTGGCGACGCCGAGCGGGTGGCTGGCGCGATGATCACCGCCAACCGCAAGCTCAACGGCATCTGGGCGGTGTGGGACGTGCCTGCCGAGGGCGTGATTTCCGCCATCCGCTCGGTTGGAGCCGACAAGATCGTCATCGCCACCTGCGATCTCGGCGAGAACGTCGCCATCAACATGGCCCAGGACTCCTACGTCAAGGGCCTCGGAGCCCAGCGGCCGTTCGATCAGGGCGTGACGGAAGCGCTGCTGGCCGGTTACGGCCTCATCGGCAAGGCCGCGCCGAACTACGTCGCCTGGTCGGCGCTGCCGGTGTCGAAGGCCAACCTGGAGGAAGCCTGGCAGCAGGTCTACCACAAGCCGCTGCCCGACGACGTCAAGGGCGTCATGGAATAATTGGATCGCGGGCTACCTCCTGGCCCGTGTTCAGTCCCGCGCCGGTTGGCTCCCCCCGGTCGGCGCGGGATCACCCATGACCCTTACGTTCGATACGCGGAGTTCAGCTCATCATGTCAGCCGGTCCACTGGCTGCCGGATCGCCCCCTTCCCGGCAAGAAAGCGAAAGCGCGAACGACCTCGCCATCGCGATGAAGGGCATCACCAAGACGTTTGGCGGCGTGAAAGCTCTGTCCAACGTCAAACTGGAGGTTCGGCGCGGCGAGATCCACGCCTTGCTCGGCGGCAACGGAGCCGGCAAGTCGACGCTGCTCAAAATCCTGCGCGGTGTCCAGGCGCCGGACGCGGGGACCATCGACGTCAATGGCGTGCGGCTGAGCGAGCATTCGACCGAGGCGTCCCGCCGGGCCGGCATCGCGATGATCTTCCAGGAGATGAGCCTTATCCCGACGCTGACGGCGGCGCAGAACATCTTCCTCAACCGGGAGCCGCGCGGTGTCGCCGGCCTGATCGACGACCGGCAATGCCGCGAGCGGGCGAGACAACTGTTCGAGGAGTTCCATGTCTCCATCGATCCGGACGAGCTCGTCGCCAGCATGAGCGCCGGACAGCGCCAGCTGACGGAGATCGTCAAGGCGATTTCCCAGCGCAGCAAGGTGCTGGTTCTCGACGAACCGTCATCGGCGCTGACGGAAAGCGAAGTCGATCTGCTGTTCGACATTCTGCGAAAGCTGAAGGCCGACGGCGTCGCCATCATCTACGTGTCGCATCGCATGGAAGAGATCATGCGCATCGCCGACCGCGCCACCATCCTGCGGGACGGACAGTACGTGCTGACGGCGCCGCTCAGCGAGCTCACCCTCGATGCCATCATCTCCCACATTGTCGGCCAGGAAGGTCGCAACCTGTCGATGAGACAGGAGGGGACGGCGGCGGCTGGCGAGGTCATCCTCGAACTGCGCCATGCCTCGGGCCCGAGCAAGCCCATCGACGTCTCGCTCGAAGTGCGGCGCGGCGAGGTCGTCGGCGTCGCCGGTCTGCTGGGCAGCGGTCGCAGCTCGCTTGCTCGTCTCGTCTATGGCGTGACGCCGCTCGTTTCCGGCGAGATGCTGGTCAAGGGCAAACCGGTACATTTGCGCAAGCCATCCGAAGCCATCGACGCGGGTATCGCCCTCATTCCCGAGAACCGGCTCACCGAGGGACTGGTCGTCACCCATTCGGTGGCCAGCAACATGTGCCTGCCGGTGCTCGACCGGCTCAGCCGCTGGTCGCTCGTGTCGGGGGCGAAGGTGGCCCAGCTCGTCGACCGGCACATCGAATGGCTGCGGGTGAAGACCGACTCGCGCGACGCCTCGATGCTGTCGCTGTCGGGCGGCAACCAGCAAAAGGTGGTGCTGGCCAAGGGGCTGGCAACGCTGCCCGACGTGCTGGTGCTCGATGAGCCCACCGCCGGCATCGACATCGGCAGCAAAACCGAGATCGTGACGCTGATCCGCGACATGGCGGCGGCCGGCAAGGCCGTGCTTCTGATCTCGTCCGAACCGGCGGAACTGATCGCCGCCTCCGACCGCATCGTGGTCATGGCCGACGGCCGTCTCGCCGCCGAAGTCAGCATCGCCGAGATCGTCTCCAGCGACGACACCCCAGTGGAACGCCTTCAGCACGCCCAGCAACGCCTGCAACTGCTGATCCAGAAGGTGAATGCAAATGATTGAGCTTTCCTCCCCCTCGAAACCGGAGCCTTCGGTGCCCATGATGACCTATCTGCTTCGATCCTGGCGGCGCGGCATCATCTACATCGGCTTCGTGGCCATCTTCATCGTGTTCTCGATCACGCTGTCGGACCAGGGCTTCCTCGATCCGGACAACCTGCTCAATATCATCCGTCAGACGGCGATGATCGCGCTGATGGCGGTGAGCATGACCTTCGTGCTGGCGGCCGGTGAAATCGATCTTTCGGTCGGCGCCGTTGCCGGTCTGGCTTCGGTCGTGACCGCCATCGTGATTCACGACTACGGCTTTCTCGGAGGCGTGCTGGCGGGCCTGGCCTCCGGCGTGCTGATCGGCCTCGTCAACGGGCTTCTGACGACGCGCATCGGCATTCCCTCCTTCTTGACCACGCTTGCCACCATGGGCATCGCCACCGGCACCGCGATGTGGATCTCGCAAACGGCGGCCATTCCGATCCTCAACAGCGCCTACTCGTTCGTATTCGGCGGCGGCAACATCGGCACGATTCCCGTCCTTTTCATCTGGGTACTGGTGATCGGCGTCGCCGGTCACATCGGCCTCAAGAAGTGTTCGTTCGGTCGCCGTGTCCTGGCCACCGGCGGCAACGAGACGGCGGCTCACTACAGCGGTGTCGACACCCTCCGGATCAAGCTCAGCGTGCTGCTGATGTCATCGACCATGGCGGCGCTGGCCGGCATGCTCTACGCCGGGCGTCTCCAGTCCGGGCGCTATCAGTTCGGCGAAGGCGACGAAATGTCGGTGATCGCGGCGGCTGTGCTCGGCGGCACCAGCCTGATGGGCGGCACGGGTACCATCATCGGCTCCATCGTCGGAGCGCTGATGATCGGCCTCATCAACAACGGCCTCATCCTGTTCGGCCTCGACTACAGCCAGCAGCTCATCGCCCGTGGCGGGATCATCGTTCTTGCGGTGGCCCTTAGCCAGCGCGGTCCGCGCCGTTGACCGGACGGCCGTCGGTGCCGGATAAGGTGCCGACGGCCCATTGCAACCAGAAGCAGGATTTCCATACGGCCCGAATTCCGGTCTTGTCGATCGCCTTTCGACGCGACATCAACAAGGGCGCCGGAATCGTCCTATGCAGCTAGTAACGAGGAGTACGTTCGGGTGAAGCGGGTAACTTTGCGTGACATCGCCTCCGAGGCACAGGTTTCCCTGGCCACGGTGGACCGCGTCCTGAATGGCCGTTCCGGCGTCAGCGAGGATGCCGAGGCCCGCGTGCGCAAGGCCATGGAGGTGCTGCGCTTCAAGAGCCAGACCGTGGAGGCCAGCGCCAGCGGTGAACGGGAATACCGCCTGTCCTTCATCATACCGCGCGGTCCCAAGAACACCTTCATGGTGGAGATGCGCAACTACGTCGAGACGCTCGGCGGCAACATGGCGGCGCAGGGTACCCTGCTGTCCGTTTCGGACTATGGCGAGCTCGACGAGAACGAGCTCACCGACGTCCTGGCGGCCGTCAATCCGGAGAGCTGCATGGGCGTCGCCGTGGTGGCGATCGACTCGGTCCCCGTTCGCGAGGCCATAGACAGCCTGGTCCAGAAGGGCGTCGGTGTGGTGACGCTGGTGTCCGACGTCACGCCGTCGAGGCGCTTCCACAGCGTCGGCCCCAACAATGTGGGCGCCGGCCGGCTGGCCGGCTCGCTGATCGGCAAGTTCGCCCGCCGCCAGCCGGGGTCGGTCGGCCTGATTGGCTCCATGACCCTGCGCGATCAGGCCGATCGCCGCCTTGGCTTCGAGCAGGTGATATCCCGCGAGTACGGCTTCCTGAAGATACTGCCCGTCATCGACGGCCGAGACGACAGCACGGTTACCATCGAGGTGGTTCGCCAACTGCTGCGCGACCACGACGACCTCATCGGCCTCTACAACATCGGTGCCGGCAATCGCGGCGTCATCGAAGCGCTCGATGAAAGCGAGCGCAAGGACGATATCGCCGTCGTTGTTCACGAGCTGACGCGCCACGCCCGCCGGGCACTGGTCTCCGGCACCTTCGACGCCGTCATCAACCAGAACTACAAGATCGAGGTCGACTACGCGATCCAGGCGCTCAAGGCCTATGTCGACAGTGACGTCACCGCCCTGCCGCCGCCGGTCCAGCTCGACATCTACATGCGCGACAATCTGCCGTGACGAACGGCCGAGGCGGCCCTGGCCGTCTCGGCACTCCCCGAATGTCCGCTACTCGGCGGAGCCGGCATGGCTCGCCCGGATCAGCTTGGCCGGGTCGCCGAATTTTCCGGCGCGATAGTCGGCGTAGGCCTGACGGATTTCGTCTTCGCTGTTCATGACGAAGGGGCCGTGCGCCACCAGTGGCGCGTCGATCGGCGTGGCGTGGCCGAACAGCAGCACGGCGTCGTCGGCGGCGCCGACCACGAAGCTGTCGTCATCGTCGGTGAGTTCCACCAGGTGGAACTTGTCGACCGGCGTGCCGGCAATGTCGACACGGCCGGAGACCACGTAGAGGAAGACCTGCCGCCCCTTCTCGACCTGAAGGGCCGCCTTGGCGCCGGCCTTCAGCTCCACCCAGGACATGAAGACTTCCGTCAGCGACTTGATCGGGCCGGTGGCGCCGCCGAACTCGCCGGAGACCAAGTGGAGCGTGCCGTTGCCGGCGGCGATCGACAGGGCGGGGATGTCGGCCCGCTGCACGCCGGTGTAGCGCGGTTCGGTCATCTTCAGCGGTGGCGGCAGGTTCACCCAGAGCTGCAGGATTTCCAGCGGCCCGCCTTCGCGCTTGAAGGCCTCCGGCGACAGCTCGGCATGGACGAGGCCCGAACCGGCGGTCATCCATTGCACGCCGCCGGCCTCGATGATGCTCTCGTGGCCGCCGCTGTCGAGGTGCGACAGGCTGCCCTGGAGGATGAAGGTCACCGTCTCGAAGCCGCGATGGGGATGCGGGCCGAAGGGCAGGCCGCGGTTGCCGGGCGGATAGATCTGCGGGCCGTGATGGTTGAGAAACAGGAAGGGGTCCACTTGTTCGACGTCCGGTCCCGGCAGCGGGCGGCGGGTGACGAGATCGGCAATGTCGTCGCGATGGGCAGGGTGGACGGCGAGAACGCTACGCATGTAAGCCCCTTCCAGCTGGCTACGCAGTTCCGCCTAATATAGGCCACAATCGAAAACGGGCAACTCGCCGTGGAGCAACATCAACCGGTAGCACGCGACGCGTGGGCCACCTCGCCCGCAGGCCGGTGGGCGGAAGCCGTGCCGGCGGCGGAGAAAGGTCTCGGCACAGGGCGCGAAGATCGCTATGAGGCAGAAGGACCGGTGTCCTGTGGTGCCCGGCCCCGAGAACGGCGAGCAGTCCGGCCGACGCGCGCCGGAAGGTGAGGACGATATGCAAGACGTGATGCGGTCCGGCTCGAAGAAGATCGCCTTGAGGCTTCTGCCGCTGCTTTGCCTTGGCTATGTGGCCGCCTATCTCGATCGCATCAACGTCAGCTTCGCCGCCCTTCAGCTGAACGAGGATCTCAGCCTGTCGCCGGCCGCCTATGGCCTCGGGGCCGGGCTGTTCTTTGCCGGCTACGTGTTGTTCGAGGTGCCGAGCAACCTCATCCTGCGGCGGGTCGGCGCGAAGCTGTGGATCTCCCGGATCATGATCAGCTGGGGCATCATCTCCGCGCTGACGGCCTTCGTCCATAACGAGATCACCTTCTATCTCTGCCGGTTTCTTCTGGGCATCGCGGAGGCGGGCTTCCTGCCGGGCGTCATCCTCTACCTCAATCAGTGGCTGCTGCCACGCGATCGGGCGCGGGCTCTCTCCGTGCTCGCGTCCTCGACGGCAGTGGCCGGGCTGGTGGGCAGCCCGCTGTCGATGTGGCTCCTCGGCATGGACGGCCTTTGGGGCGTGCGCGGCTGGCAGTGGCTGTTCGCCCTGGAAGGCATACCGGCCGTCGTCCTCGGCGTGCTGGTCCTCCTGGTGCTGCCGAACACGCCCATGGCGGCGAAATGGCTGACGGATGGCGAGAAGTCCGCTCTTCAAGGCGCGCTGGACAAGGAGGCGGGATATCTCGAACTGCACCAGTTCAACCTGCTCGGGCGCAGCCTGTTCTGGAAGGCCGGCCTCTTGGGGACCGTCTATTTCTGCATGGTGCTGGGCATGTACGGCGTGGCGTTCTGGATGCCGCAGATCCTGAAGGACGTTCTCGGCGGCACGGACCTGTCGCTGCTCGGCTGGTACAACGCCATTCCCTTCCTGGCAGCGATTCTGGGCATGCTGGCCATCGGCTGGAGCTCCGACCGCCTCGGCGAGCGGAAGTTGCACGTGATCGGCGCGCTGGTGCTGGCATCCGTCGGCTGCGTTCTCGCCGGCATGGCCACCGGGCTCGTCGGGACCCTCGTCGCGTTGTCGCTGGCCCTGATCGGGCTCTGGTCGGTGATCGGCCCGTTCTGGGCCTTCACCACCGCGCGCATGGGCGGCCTTGCCGCGGCCGTCGGCGTGGCGCTGATCAACTCGATCGGCAACACCGGCGGCTTTTTCGGCCCCTACATCATGGGGGGATTGAAGAGCGCCACCGCAGACTATCGGGTCGGGCTCTACGTGCTGGCGCTCGTCCTCATCGTCGGCGTGGTCTCGATGGCGCTCGTGCGCGGCGACAAGCCGGCGGCGCAAGTCACTGCGCCGCCGCATCGCTGACGAGAGCCATGGACTCGCCGTCCAAGCGGAGCTCGGGCGAGGACTATTCCGCCCATTCGGGCGTCGTCGTGAAGGCGATGGTCAGCCAGCGGTCGGGGCCCTCGCCACCAATGGCTTCGCCAATCTGATCCCGGATCGCGTCCCATTCCTCAAGCCGCCGCGCCGGCCTGTCCGCCGGCACGATGAAGTAGATCTCGATTTGCCGGCCGCGTCCGACTCTTGCGACATAGGAGCGGAATGACGAGAAGCCATGCTCCTCCACGGCCCTTTGCGCGACCCGGTCGACATGCTGCTTGTACTCCGGGGGCGTGACCAGCAAGATGTCCAGCAGCGCCTGCTTGACCGTGCCGATCGGGATCGGGATGACCAGCAGGCACACGGCGCCAAGGACCAGCGGGTCAACATAGGGTGAGACCCATTCGAACTCCGTTCCCTGCACGAGCCAGCCGAAAATGAAGGCCAGCAAAAGGGCGCCGGTGAGCGCGGCCGACATCCACCATGCCTTTGCGTCGAGCGCGACGAAGCTCGATTGGAGGGTGCGGTTTGCCCGACCATTGTAGATCGCAATGCCGACGGCCGTCGTGGCGACTATGACCGCATAGACGATCCCCTGGCCAAAGTTCAGCGAGTGCCCGCCTTGCAGGATGCTGCCGACGGCGTTGATCAGCGCGTATATGGCGGTGCCGATCAGCAGCACGCCGTTCAGGCCCAGCACCATCGGCTCGAGATGCCAGAATCCCATCGTGAACCGCTTTGCCAGGCGGTCCCTCAGATTTCCAGCGCTCGACGACCCGACGATCAGGTTTGATACCGTCAATGCCAGGACGGTCATGGAGGCGTCGGTCAGCGAGTAGACGCCATCGAAGATGATGGCCGACGATCCGGAGACGAGACCGAACACCACGCCGACGGACGCTACGAGAAACGTCATCCAGATCGAGAGTTTCAGGATGGACTTCTCGGTCATGTTCATTCCCCTCGCGTGGCGGCTCTACGTGCGGTCAAGGTTCTCCCCTGGGATCTCCCAGGAAGAAAGCCTCTAGTTTCCTCCATTTAGGGTTCCGCCAGCGATCTTTCGAGCCCGGCCGACTGGGTTTTTGTATCCATTCAAGTCGGCTCTCGCGCATGTCGTCGAGTGCCGTCGCCGGCTTGCGCCATGTGACTCGGCGCTGGCCGTCAGCGCGTCGTCGGCCAGCGGTCGAGGATGGCGGCGATGCGCTGTTCGAAGCGGGCCACTCGCTCGCGGGGCGGCTTCTCGGCCGAATGCAGCGACAGCATGTTGAAGCGGGCGCTCCGGGCACAGGCGCCGAGGATGGCGATGCGCAGGATGCGCCTCACCGGCTGCCACAGCACCAGCGTGTCGATCCACCAGGGCGAACCGAGCGTGGTGATTGCCAGAACGCGGGCCAGCTTGAGACGTGGCTTGATCGGCCCGAAGTTGCTGGAATGGTCGAAGGCGATGCCCGGCGACCAGACGCGGTCGAACCAGCCCTTCAGGATGGCCGGAAAGCCGTACCACCAGGTGGGAAACACCAGCACCAGGGCCTCGGCGTCCGTCAGCCTCGCCGCCTCGCCGGAGACCGCTGTCGCGTCGAAGCTGTCGGCGTAATAGCTCCGGCGCTCGGCCTCGGTGAGCGCGGCGCCGAAGCCGCTGCCGTAGAGATCTTCCACCGTCACCTCATGGCCGGCCGCCTCGAGCCGCTCGACGGCAAAGCGGGCCAGCGAGCGAGTGAGGCTGTCCGGCAGCGGGTGGGCGACGACGACGAGGCATTTCATGGGCGGGACTCGGGAATGGAAGAGGTGTGCGAACTTGGCATGTTCACACAGCCGCGCATACCCGATTTCCGAACAGGCCCCGAGTCTTACGGATCCCTGGCCCGTTTCGGCGCGTCATTGCCGCTGATGCCGCAGGTGTGATCGTGCCACCGATTGACAGCGGCTCCGAGCTATTTATCTTGACGTCGAGATAAATGGAGTGATCATGAACCGGCTTTCCGATATCGCCCTCACCGCCCTGGCGCCCCTCGTCTGGGGCAGCACCTATATCGTGACGGTGACCTACTTGCCGGGGCTCGACCCGCTGCTGGTCTCGCTCCTGCGTGCCTTGCCGGCCGGCCTGCTGCTGCTCCTGATCACTCGGCAATTGCCGACGGGCGTCTGGTGGCCACGCGTCTTCCTGCTCGGCGCGCTGAACTTCTCTTTCTTCTGGTGGATGCTGTTCACCGCCGCCTATCGGCTGCCCGGTGGCGTCGCCGCCACGGTGGGCGCGATCCAGCCGCTGGTGGTTGTGTTCCTGGCGCGGCTGCTGGTGGGCACGCCGGTCATGTCGGTATCGATTGCTGCAGCGGTGGGCGGTGCCTTGGGTGTCGGCCTGCTGATCCTGAAGCCGAGCGCGGCGCTCGACGCCACCGGCATCATGGCGGGTCTCCTAGGCGCGTTGTCCATGGCCTTGGGAACCGTGCTGACGCGGCGCTGGCAGCCGCCGGTGCCGCTGCTCACCTTCACCGCCTGGCAACTGACGGCGGGCGGCATCCTGCTGTTGCCGGCCCTCGTCGGCAACATGCCGGCGCTCGCCGGTTTCACGACGGACAATCTCATCGGCGTCGCCTACCTCGGCCTGATCGGTGCCGGCCTCACCTATGTCATCTGGTTCCGCGGCATCGCCCGCCTCAACCCCAACCTCGTGGCGCAGCTCGGCTTCCTCAGCCCGGTGACGGCGGTGGCCCTCGGCTGGCTGTTCAAGGACGAGACCCTGTCGTTCATGCAATGGCTGGGCATCGCCCTGATCTTCGGCAGCATCCTGCTGGGGCAGAGGGGACTGCGGCGGGGAAGGTAGGAATGAGGACGTCGTTCAGGCGGCTTCCTGGCTCAAGACGTCCAGCAGACTAGGGTCACGATCAAGCAGGCGCAGAAGGTTGCTCATCGCCTGGCTGACCAAGACATCGCCGGCTTCGTACTTCTGAAAAGCGGCGGGGCCGCCGCCAAGCCGGGCCGAAGCGTCCCGCTGGCTGAGTTTCAGCTTGCGGCGGATGCGCCTGACATCGGCTGGTTCCAGCAGCCCGCCGGCGCGCGCCTTCAGGATCGTCATCGCTCGATGATAGGCGGTCTGGCCCGTCCTGTCGAAGACGGCGTCGTCCTCGTCCTCGCCATACCAGCCAGGCATGTCGATCGTCAGGCTGTGATCGCTGAAGGTGAGCGTCAGAGGGCGGACTTCAAAGGTCAAAGGGCGCCCTGTCTCCGGAGAAGTCATAGTGTCCATGGCGCAGTTCTCCAATTTCACTCCTTCGCCTTAAACGACAAGAGATGAAAGGCGGCGAGCTTGCCGTCTGTAAACTTGACGTACACAATGCCGACAGGCGACGGCACATGGTAGACATCCTGCCATTGTCGATGGTCGAAGTTGGAAGTCGTCGACTTGTAGAAGTGTCGCGCCGACATAGTCCCGATCAACCGCCGGATATCGTCCATATCGAAGCCGAGGCCTGCCGCACCGACGAGGGCCGCTCGCGTGATGAAGAAGCCCTCGCCCGAGTTCGCCGACCGCTGAAAGGCGGCTAGGTCATGCGAAGGTTTCCGCTTATCGTTCATGAGCGGTAATATACCATAATGGTGTCAAGATGCGCAACTCAGGCTCCTGACGACCGTCTTCTGGCTCAAGTCGGCGGGACAATCGTCCCCTGATGAAACAGCATCTGCCAGCGGCCGTCGATCAGCTTCCATATGGAGCTGCGCAGCGTGGTCCTTGCCGCCGTTCCCTCAGGGAGATGGCGGCTGCTTCGGTAGGTCACGAGTACGAGGTCGGATGATATCTCGCGGGCGACGAAATCATGCACATCCGGAACGAGGACGGCCTCCGCCGTGGACTCCTCGGCCAATGCCTTGATGATGGACGCCTTGTCGTAGACCCGGCCCGAGCTGCCGAACTCGATGAAGTCGTCGGCCAGCAGTGTTCGCACGGCGTCCGGCGAGCGTCGAACCTCCGGCCGGTGCAGCTTCTGTTCGAGATGGCGAAAAACCTCTGTGTCCGGCGCGCTCGCTGCCATTCTCATCCTCTCGACGCGTTCCGCGTTGGCGTGAGGCGGACCGCCTACTTTCCCCACCGCCCGCGCTTCTTGCCCGCCACCGTTCCTGCCGCCGTGCTGGGCGGTGGGCGCTTGGGCGGCTCGCTGCCCATTGGCACCTCGGTGCGGCCGACGGTCATTTCGTCGAGGTTGTTCTTGCGGATGCGGGACGGCGGAGTGTTGCCGGCCTTGCCGTATTTCTTGCCGCCCCCGAAGCCGCCGCCGGCAGCGTCGACGTCGCTCTGGCGGGCCATGGGATCCTCGGCGATGGTCAGTTCGGCCGCCTGAAGGCGCTTCAGCTCGTCGCGCAGGCGGGCCGCTTCCTCGAACTCCAGGTCGGCGGCCGCCTTGCGCATCCGTCCTTCCAGGTCGGCCATGTAGGCCTTGAGGTTGTGGCCGATCATCTCGCCTTCCTCGGCGAGGCCGGTGTCGACGCGGACGTGGTCCTGCTCGTAGACCGAGTTCAGCACATCGCCGATCGACCGCTTGACGCTTTCCGGGGTGATGCCGTTGGCGACGTTGTAGGCCACTTGCTTCTCGCGGCGACGGTTGGTCTCGGCGATGGCCCGCTCCATCGAGCCGGTCATGTTGTCGGCGTAGAGGATGACCTTGCCGTCGACGTTACGGGCGGCGCGGCCGATGGTCTGGACCAGCGAGGTTTCCGACCGCAGGAAGCCTTCCTTGTCGGCGTCGAGAATGGCGACCAGCGCGCACTCGGGAATGTCGAGGCCCTCGCGCAACAGGTTGATGCCGACCAGCACGTCGAAGGCGCCGAGGCGCAGGTCGCGCAGGATCTCGATGCGCTCCAGCGTGTCGATGTCGGAATGCATGTAGCGGACCTTCACGCCCTGCTCGTGCAGGTATTCGGTGAGGTCCTCGGCCATGCGCTTGGTCAGCACGGTGACCAGCGTGCGGTAGCCGGCGTTGGTGACCTGCCGCACTTCGCCGAGGAGATCGTCGACCTGGGTGCGGGCCGGGCGGATCTCCACCGGCGGGTCGATCAGGCCGGTGGGGCGGATCACCTGCTCGGCGAACACGCCGCCCGACTGGTCGAGCTCCCAGCCGCCGGGGGTGGCGGAGACGCAGACGGTCTGCGGCCGCATGGCATCCCATTCCTCGAAGCGCAGCGGGCGGTTGTCCATGCAGGAGGGCAGGCGGAAGCCATACTCGGCCAGCGTCGCCTTGCGGCGGAAGTCGCCGCGATACATGGCGCCGATCTGCGGCACGGTAACGTGGCTTTCGTCGATGAAGACCAGAGCGTTGTCAGGCAGGTACTCGAACAGGGTCGGCGGTGGCTCGCCGGGAGCGCGGCCGGTGAGGTAGCGGGAGTAGTTCTCGATGCCGGCGCAGGCGCCGGTCGCTTCCATCATCTCCATGTCGAAGGTGCAGCGCTGTTCGAGGCGCTGCGCTTCCAAGAGGCGACCGTGGGCGTTGAGCTCGACCAGACGGTCGCGCAGCTCCGATTTGATCGACTTGATGGCCTGGGCCAGCGTCGGCTTGGGCGTCACATAGTGCGAGTTGGCGTAGATCTTGACGAACTTCATGTCCGCCGACTTGTGGCCGGTCAGCGGGTCGAACTCGGTGATCGCCTCCACCTCGTCGCCGAACAGCGAGATGCGCCAGGCACGGTCCTCCAAGTGGGCCGGGAAGACTTCGATAGTGTCGCCGCGCACCCGGAAGGTGCCGCGCGCAAAGCCGACGTCGGCGCGCTTGTATTGCAGCGCCACCAGGTCGGCCAGGAGCTGCCGCTGATCGATGCGGTCGCCCACCTCCAGGCCGAAGGTCATGGCGGTGTAGGTCTCGACCGAGCCGATACCGTAGATGCAGGACACCGAGGCGACGATGATGACGTCGTCGCGTTCGAGCAGGGCGCGCGTCGCCGAGTGGCGCATGCGGTCGATCTGCTCGTTGATGGTCGATTCCTTCTCGATATAGGTGTCGGTGCGCGGAACGTAGGCTTCCGGCTGGTAGTAATCGTAGTAGGAGACGAAATACTCGACGGCGTTGTCGGGAAAGAAGCTCTTGAACTCGGAATAGAGCTGGGCGGCCAGCGTCTTGTTCGGCGCGAGGATCAGGGCAGGGCGATTGGTGGCGGCGATGATGTTGGCCACCGTGAAGGTCTTGCCCGAGCCGGTGACGCCGAGCAGCACCTGCGTCTTGTCCTGCTGTTCGATGCCGGCCAGGAGGTCGGCGATGGCGGTCGGCTGGTCGCCCTTCGGTTCGTAGGCCGAGGACAGACGGAAATGGATGCCGCCTTCCGATTTGGGCGGCCGTTCCGGCCGATGCGGCACCCAGGGCTGGCCGTCGCGGAAGATGTCGCGGCCCTTCTGGATCATCTCCTCCAGCGCCTTGACGGTGGCGGTGACGCCGCCGAGCGGCAGCGCCTCGGCCTCCTCCATCGACACCGACATGCCCGAAACGGGATTGAGACCGCCGGCGGCGCGCACCTTCGGGTCGGTGGAGCCGCCCAGCGAGCCGCCGCGCGACGACTTGCGCGATGTCAGCTCGGCCTTCGGCTTGCGCTTGCCCGGCTTGGCGATCGTTTCCTCGACGACCCGCGACTCGGAGGGCTGAGGCTTGGCAGGCTGGGGCTTGGCGGCGTCGTCGGAGACGTCCTTCAGCCAGTCCGAGAAGGACCCCTTCAACGGTGTTCCCTCGAACGGCGCCTGCGGCATCTCGGAAAAACCGGGCGCCGGATCGGTATCGGGGGTGGAAGCGGGCTTACGGGGTGCCATGGGCGGACTCGTCAATATCCTGAGCGAACGGACACCTTATCACATGCACTGCGGTCAGAGCGTGGCAGCAGGGCGACAGGTGCCGGCGGCGATTTCCAAGCGGGATGAAGTGTGGTTTATGGCGCTTGCGTTGAGACGGGGAGTTCGACCGTGAAGAAATTCGTCATCGACCAGGGCAGCGGGCGCCTGGGCAACCAGATGATGCAGCTGATGGTGGCCCGCCGCTTGGTCGAGACACTGCCCGATTTCGAGGTCGTCGGCTATCACATGCCGGAATGGCGGCTGTCGAGGCCGGTCATCGCCGGCCATCCTTACGTGCCGCTGCTGGTGCGGGGCGCCAATGTGTCGCTCGATCATGTTCACCGGCTCTGCCGGTCGGGGCTGGCGACCTCGGTGATGATGCGGTCCATCAAGGTCGATTACCGGCGCTTTCTGTCACGCGAGAATGCGAACGAGCTGTTCCTGCCCCTGCCCGAGGAGGACGTGCCGGGCTTCGACGACGACCATATCGTCATCAACATCCGCGGCGAGGATATCCTGTTCGGCAAGGCCGGCGACTACGGTCCGGTACCGCTCGCCTATTACAGGTCCATCCTGAACGAGACGGGCAAGAAGCCGGTCTTCATGGGACAGCTGTTCGACGATTACTACAGCAACATGATCCGCGCCGAGTTTCCCGACGCGCTGTACGTGCCGCACACGACGCCGATCCGCGATTTCCAGATCATCCGCAACTCGCAGAACATCGTCGTCAGTCCCAGCACCTTCTCCTGGCTGGCGGCCTGGTTGTCGAACGCCAAGCGGATCTACATGCCGCTGGTCGGCGGCTGGAACCCCGAACAGCGGCCGGACGGCAACCTGACGCCGGCCGACGATCCGCGCTTCGTCTACGATCTCTTCCCGCCCCGCAAGTGGAGGGCGACGCCCGAGCAGATCGCGGCGCTGCCGAGCGAGAGCACCTTCCGCCGGGTGAGTGTCGCGGAAATCAACGAGATGCGGGATCGCGCCTCGCGCAAGCTCCTGCCGAAGCGCCTGCGCAAGACGACGCAGCTCTACCTCTACCTGCTGATGCACCTCGCCGGCCGCGCCTTCGGTTGAAAGCGCGGGCGGTTGAAGGCGCCGACCGTCAGTCGTTGCGGCAGACGCCGTTCACCCACTTGCACGGCGCGCCGGGCTTGCCGACGGCGCCGCCGTATTTCGGCTTGGCTTCGGTCGGCGATGGTGTCGTCGTCATCGGTGGTGCCGGCTGACCCGAACTGGCGGACGACTGACCGGTGGGGCCCGTCTGCGGTGCGGTGGATGGCGTGGCGGGCTGGGTGACGGTGGCCGGCGGCGTTGCCGGCTGGATCGCCGGCGGCGTGCTGGCAACTACCGGCGGCCGGGTGGCCACGGGCGGCGGTGCGGCCTGCGGCCTCGCCGGGTAGATGCCGACGTCCGGCTGGGGCAAGGGCGGCATCGGCGGACCGACCACCACGGGCGGGCGATAGACGTAGCCCGGCGGCGGTTCGATGTAGACGTCGCCCGGATAGACCTCCGGCGGCGCCCACTCCGGCTCGCGATAGATCGGCGGCGGATTGGCGTAGACCGGCGGCTCGCGATAGATCGGCGGCGGCGTCAGCACCGGCGGGCGCAGGATGCGCTGCTCGGGCGCCCAATTGCGGACGGTGCCGAGATAGCGCGAGGCAATCCAGCCTCGCGTCTGGCCGTAACCGACGTCGCACCAGCTGTCATCGTTGAGGCAGCCGTAGATCTCGACCGGCGCACCGGGCGGCAGCACCATGATGGCATAGTACTGTGCGCCCGGGCCGGTGCGGAGATTGACGGCGGCCAGCACTTCGGCCGGCGCGGCCAGCGCGCCGGTCGCCGAGGAGGTCAGGCCGGCCAGGCAGAGCGTCGCGGCCAGACGTCGCATCGACATCGCGTTTCCCCTCGTTGATGGCCTTGCCCTTGCGGGCTTGGCCTCAGTTGTTGTCGGGACAGGCAACGGCGCCCGGCCCGCAGCGGCCGTTCGAAGGCCCGCCTCGACGATCCCGATCACGGTCCCAGTCCCGGCGATCCCGGTCGCGGTCCCAGTCCCGACGATCCCGGTCGCGGTCCCGATCCCAGTCCGGACGCGGACGATCGCGATCCCAGTCAGCGCGCGGACGATCCCGGTCCCGGTCCCAGTCGGGGCGCGGACGATCGCGGTTCCAATCGGGGCCGGGGCGACCCGGACGCGGACGATCTTGATACCACGGCCGCTTGGCATAGTGGTTGTCCCAGTAGCCGAAATTGAAGGTCAGGAACGGCACCGAGGCGTAGGGGCGCGGACGATAGGCCGGGCCGCGGTAGAAGGTGGAGAGATAGCGCGAAGACACCCAGCCGCGTTCGCGGCCGTAGGACACGTCGCACCACGTGTAACCCTGCAGGCAGCCGTAGAGCTCGACGGGCGCGCCGGCCGGCAGCACGACGATCGGGTAATACTCGGTTCCCGGACCGGCCCGGAGATTGACGTTGGCCGTGACGCGGGCGGGCGCCGCCGAGGCCACCACCGGAGCCGCGATGGTCGCTGCGGCGAGCACGGCAATCGACAGTAGGGGTTTCAACATGGCTTTCACTCCTTCGCCGGCAACGCCGATGGGCACTCCTGAGCCGATCCGGGCGCCGAACATTCTATGATCAACCTTATCTCATCCTTGCTTTGAGCACGGGCTGAACTGGCCGTTCATGGACCATTCATGTGCGACTCAACGCTCGACCCGGAATCTGGGTTGCACATGCGGCGGCAGTACGGCCGTCGAAGCGCTCTCCGTCCGGGTTGGGAGACCTGATCGGACGGGGCTGCGAGGCGGCAATGGCGAATTTCCTTGCCGCCGGACCGGCATGTGATCTAGCTCTCGCGCCATGAACTACCGCCACGCCTTTCATGCCGGAAACTTCGCCGACGTGCTGAAGCACGCCGTGCTCGCCCGCATCCTCGATTATCTCGGTCGCAAGGACGCCGGCTATCGCGTCATCGACAGCCACGCCGGTATCGGTCTCTACGACCTCGCCGCCGACGAGGCGCTCAGGACAGGCGAATGGGAAGGCGGCGTCGGCCGCATCAGGGCGGCGCGCCTGTCTCCCGCGCTCGGCGATTGGCTCGCCCCCTGGCGGACGGCCCTCCGTGCCGTCAACGGCGGCGACGATCTTCTCCTCTATCCCGGTTCGCCCGCCATCGCCACGGCGCTTGGCCGGCTTCAGGATCGCTATCATTTCAACGAGCTGCACCCGCAGGATGCGGCGACGCTCGCCGCCCTGTTTGCCGGCGATCGGCGGGTGCGCGTCGGTTCGGAGGATGGCTACGTCACCGTTCGCGCCCAGTTGCCGCCGCACGAGCGGCGGGGCGTGGTGGTGATCGATCCGCCCTTCGAGGAACCCGGCGAGTTCGACCGCATGCTGCGCGCCGTCCAGGATGCCCGCAAGCGCTTCGCCACCGGCTGTCTTCTCGTCTGGTACCCGATCAAGGACATTGCCGCCGTCGACGCCTTCCTGAAGGGGGCGGCGGAGGTTGGCTACCCGCGCCTCATCGCCATCGAACAATGGGTGCGCGAACCGGGTGGCGACGGACCGCTGGCCGGCGCCGGCGTGCTCGTCGCCAACCCACCCTTCACGCTGGCCGACGAGACCGAGGCCATCCTGCCGGAGCTGACGCGCCTTCTCGCCGAGGACGAGGGCGCCGGCGCACGCGTGCTGAGGCTCGCCGAGGACGGCTGACCGGCGAAGCCGACGCAGGACTTCGGAGGCCTCCGGACGGGAAATGCCCGTCGGCCGAAGGGGGGCGTTGCCTCGGTAACAAATTTTCAAGGTGCAGGGCCTACAAGACTTGGCAGAACAGGGCCGAGACGCGCCGATCGTTGCGCCTGGCCCGGCGGCTCGCCGGACGCGGGACGCCGACGATGTGCCAGGGCCAGCCACGCCGCCGGATGCACCGGGGCCGGGCCGGCCAAGCGGAAGCCGCCGCGGCCGACGGTTCCTTCTGAACATGCAACGAAGTCCTCGTGAAGGTGCCTGTACAGGCGCCACGCGAGACGTGGTTTTTTCAATGCGGAGAGCCTGCTGAACAAGGCGCGACAAGACACACGGTCTGCGAAAGACAGCCAGATGGAACGATCCCGTGTTCGTATCCTGCTTGCGGGCGAGCCTCGCGCCGAGGTCGACTTCCGTGTGCGCGACCTTTTGACCCAAGGGTTCGACGCCGGTCGGGCGGAGCTCCTCTCGGCGGGAAGCGCCGGCAAGCAGGACATCGTCGTCATTGCCGGCAAGTACCGGCCGAACCATCATGTGCCCGCCCGGATCGCCGACCTCGTCGGTCCGCTCAAATCCCGCGCCATCCTGTTCCTGGACGACATGGATCCGCAGAGCTTTGCTGCCTTCGAGCGGGCGGGGTTCTCCTTCATCAACGTCACCACCGACATGAGCGTGAAAAGCCTCATCGGGTTGATCGCCCAGGTCGATCCGCATGCCGTCTATCAGGCCTCCAAGGCGGCGGCCTTGCGGACGTCGGTGTCGAACGGCATCGCCGACGCGGTGGTCGACCTGTTCGGCCGCCTCAGGGCCAACCCGGTGGCGCCACCGCTGGAGGAATCGGCACGGCAGCGCCGGGCGATGGACGAACTGATCGGTAAGTCGCCGATGTCGGTGTGGATCGACCTGATCCAGAACTACCACGACGGCACCGCCCAGCACTGCGCGCTCGTCTCCGGCTACACGCTCGCCTTCGCGCGGGCGCTCGGCGCCGGGGAGCAGCAGACCGGCCGTCTGTTCGACGCCGCCTTCTTCCACGACGTCGGCAAGGCGATGACGCCGCTCGAAGTCCTCGACAAGCCGGGCGCGCTCGATCCGGACGAGTGGGAGATCATGAAGCGGCATGTCGTCCACGGCTACGACATCCTCTCCCGCGACGCCCACACCAGCGGCGAAATCGCCCGCGTCGCCCGCGATCATCACGAATATCTCGACGGCTCGGGCTATCCTCGGGGGCTCCGCGCCGGGGACATCGACGACATCACCCGCATCATCACCATCTGCGACATCTTCGCGGCCCTGACCGAGAAGCGGGCCTACAAGCCGCCCAAATCGGCGGAGGAAGCCTACTCGATCCTGCTGTCGATGGCCGGCACGAAGCTCGATCCGGATCTGGTGCGGGTGTTCGAAAGGGTGGTCGCCGAAAGCGACGGCGGCCACCGGCCCGTCATGTCGGCCGCCTGACGGGGCGAGGCACGAGACACAGAAGGGTTGTTCGATCCGATCGGGAAGACAACATGCTGAACCTCAGGGCGCTCATTGTCGATGATTCCGGGATCGTCCGCACGCAGTTGCGTAACGAGATCCGGGAGGTCGTGCCGGACTGCCATGTGTTCGAGGTCGAGGGCGTGCTCGAAGCCGGGCGGTTCCTGCTGCGGGGCGTGCCGGACGTGCTGTTTCTCGATCTCAACATGCCCAACATCAATGGCATCGAGCTGCTGAAGAAGTTCGACTCCGTGCTCGCCGGCCGTCGCCCGCCGATCGTTGTCTCCATTTCGACCGACACGAGGCCGGCCACCATCGAGGCCCTGAAGGAGCGCGGCGCCTATGCGCTGCTGCCCAAGCCGTTCGACAAGTCGAAGGTGGCGATGCTGCTGTTGCGCATCGTCAAGATGGTCCAGTCGCGCCGCGTGCTGATCGTCGACGACAGCGCCACCGTTCGCTCGGTGGTCAAGCGCATCGTCAAGCACAGCCGGTTCAAGCTCGACGTGGAGGAGGCCGCCAGCGGCGCCGATGCAATCCGCCTGTTTCGGAGCGGTGGCTTCGATCTCGCCTTCATCGACGTGGAGATGCCCGGCATCGACGGCCTCGAGGCGGCGGGCGAGATCCTCTACTCGTCCGGCGACGCGCATGTCGTGCTGATGTCCGGCAAGGACGACGAGGCGATCCGCCGGGCGGCGTCGCACATCGGCGTGGATTTCTTCCTCAAGAAGCCCTTCTACGCCCGGGATGTCGATGAGGTCCTGCACAGCCTCTACAGCGTGGCCGAAACGGAGTTCGTTGCGACGCGCGAGTCGGAGGTGTTCGACGAGCCCGAGACCAACATTCTGCGCCTCCCCTGATCGACGCCGGAAGGTTGCCTCCGACATCCGGGCTTCGGCTTCGCGCAAGCTCGCCGGGTAAAGATCACAGGGTAATATTTATCTAGGGTAAATTAAGCATTCTTCTATAAATTCTTGCTAGCGTTAAGGGTCTTTACAGAGGAAGCGACATGAACCGCCTGACAGTAAGTCTCACGCTGAGAATAATCATCGCCATACTCGTGGCTGGCATTTTGGTCCAGTTGGGGATCGGCGCCTGGACTTCTTGGCAGAGCACTCGGACGGCGGCTCGCATCGAAACGGTTTCTCGCGCCACGGCGCAGATGTTCCAGGCTTTGCCCAACCTCAGGATCGACCGCAGCAGCACCGTCAGGGCCATCAAGGCGGACGAGGGGCTGGACGGCTTCGTCAAGCAGGTCGGCGATGCCCGGAGCGCCGAGATGCCGGCCATCGAGGCGGCGATCGCCACGCTGGAAGGCGCCGACCTGGCCGATGGCGCGCAGCTCGCCAAGGCGCTTAGCGGTACCCTCGACACGCTCAAGGCGCTTCAGGCCAAGACCGAGGACGCCTTCAAGCAGGACAAGGCCAGCCGTCAGGCTTCGCTTGCCGACGACTATACCAAGGCCGCCACGGCAATGATCGACCAGCTGTCTTCGGCGTCCTCCCGGATTGCGGAGGAGGTTCGGTTGGCCGATGGGCTGATCGATCGGTTGCTCGACATCAAGGCGCTGGCCTGGGTGATGCGCAACACGGCTGGCGACGCGTCCGGCCTGACCGCCAATGCCCTCGGGCCGATCGGGGTTCCCGACAACGTGCTCGAGACCTACTTCACGCACATGGCGTCCGCCCAGGTGGCGTTCAAATCCATCAAGGACATGGCGTCCGGCGTCGATCTGCCGCCGGCCTTTGCCGAGGCGGTTGCCGCCGCCGACCGTGACTATTTCAGCTCCGGCGCCATCGAGCGGCAGACCAAGCTGCTTCAGACGGTCGTCGCCGGCGAGAAGGCCGACACCGACACGCTGGGCTGGAGCAACTACAACGCGCCCCGGCTGATGTCCCTGCTCAATGTCGCCAATGTCGCGCTGTCCATCGCCGAGACCAAGGCGGTCGAGGCCAATACGGCGGCGACGCTGTCGCTGTGGACCAACCTCGGCCTGTTCGTCGGCGCGCTGGCGCTGGCCATCGGCATCGCCATCGTGGTGCAGCGGCGGATCATCCATCCGCTCGGCGTCATCGGCGACCGCATGATGGCGCTGTCGCGGGGCGAGTTCTCGATCGAGGCTCCCTACACGGAGCGCGGCGACGAGATCGGCGCGCTCGGCAAGACCATGGCGGTGTTCCGCGACAGCATGCAGGAAACCGAGAGGTTGCGCGCTGAGAAGGCCGATCAGGAGCGGCTCGACCAGGAGCGTCGCGCCGCGGACATGAACGCGCTGGCGCTGCGCTTCGACGAGGCGGTGGGCGATATCGTCACCATGGTGGCCTCCGCCTCCACGGAGTTGCAGCAGTCGGCCAAGTCGCTGACCTCGCTGGCCGACTCGACCCAGAACCAGTCCGCCTCGGTGGCAGCCGCCGCCGAGCAGGCGTCGGCCAACGTCGCCTCCGTGGCGTCGGCCACCGAAGAGCTGTCGTCGTCGGTGTCGGAAATCGCCCGGCAGGTGGAAAAGTCGTCGGAGATCGCCTCGAAGGCGGTGAGCGAGGCCGAGCACACCAACGACATGGTCAAGGGGCTGGCCGCGGCGGCCGAGAAGATCGGTGCCGTCGTCGAGCTGATCAACTCGATCGCCGGACAGACCAACCTCTTGGCCCTCAACGCCACCATCGAGGCGGCGCGGGCCGGCGAGGCGGGCAAGGGGTTCGCGGTGGTCGCCGCCGAGGTCAAGCAGCTGGCCGACCAGACCGCCAAGGCAACGGCCGAGATCGGCGCGCAGATCGGCGCCATCCAGACGGCGACGACCGACGCGGCAACCGCCATCCATGGCATCGGCAGCACCATCGAGACGATGAACGACATCGCCAAGTCGATCACCGGCGCGGTGGAGGGCCAGAACGCCGCCACGGTGGAGATCGCCCGCAACGTGCAGGAAGCCTCGATCGGAACGGGCACGGTGTCGCACAGCATCACCTCCGTCACCATGGCCGCCAGCGAGTCGAGCGGCGCCGCCACCCAAGTGCTGGCCTCGGCTTCCGAGCTGAGCCGCAATGCCGAGCGGCTTCGCCACGAACTGGCGACCTTCCTCGGTTCGATCCGCGCCGCCTAAGCGAGCGGCTCGGTATCGCACGGCGTCGTCCTCCGGCTAAACTGCCGAGGGGCGAGGCCAGCGCCGGTCTTCGGCGAGGGCGCGCATGCAGGGAGATCATAATGACGAGTGAAGGCCGGGCGCATTTCCGCGCCATATCGAGCATAACGCTCGGCGTTGCCGATCTCGCCCGCGCCCGCCGCTTCTACGATGCCCTGGGCCTGGTGGCCGACGCGTCATCGAACGACGACTACGTCATCTACACGCTCGACAATTTGAAGCTCTCGCTTTTCCCGAGGCAACTCCTGGCCGGGGATGCCGAGGTTGCAAACGACGGTCACGGCTTCGACGGCATCACGTTCGCCCACGACTACCCGTCCGAAGCCGCCGTCGACGCGGCGATGGCGCATGCGATCGCGGCCGGCGCGGTGCTGAGACGGCCGGCCCGGACGGTGTTCTGGGGTGGCTATTCGGGCTTCGTCGCCGATCCGGACGGGCATCTCTGGGAGCTGGTTTACAACCCGTTCCTCTAGGAAGAGATGCCCTGCCGGCCTCAGTCCTCCGGCGCGAAGGCGGGGTTCCAGACGATTTCCCAGACGTGTCCGTCCGGGTCCTGGAAGTAGCCGGCATACCCGCCCCAGAAGGTGTCCGTGGCCGGCTTCAGGATATGGGCGCCCGCCTTGCGGGCCTCGTCCATCACCGTGTCCACCTCTTGCCTGCCGCCGACATTGTGGCCGATCGTGACATTTCCCGGGCTTGGCGCCGCCTCGGGCAATCCGGTGTCGTGGGCGAGATCGCCGCGCGCCCAGACCGCCAGCTTCAGTTGGGATTGCAGGTCGAAGAAGGCGACCGCTCCGTGCTCGAACTCCCTGCCGACGATGCCCTCCGTCTTCAATCCGAGCCCGTCGCGGTAGAACGCGACGGCGCGCTCCAGATCGTCGACGCCGAGCGTCAGCACGGAAATGCGTGGTTTCATGTCGTTGCTCCTCACTGCCCCCTTCGGCCGTTGCCGACAGATGGCGACGCGGATCGCCGCCTTCAACCGACGGTGCGGCCAGCCGAAAAATCAGGTCGACAAGCCAGCGGCCGCGTTTATTCTCGGCTCCCGAAACCGCCCCCGCCCGGGGCGCCGGCCGGTGGCCGCTCTCGTGTAGATATCGGGGATCGAACCATGCGCCTTGCCTATGCCTTGCTTGCGCTGAGCTGCTCGACCGTGATGGCCGCCGCCGGAGATCTGCCGGCCTGCGACGACGCCTCGGTTCTCTCCACCCTGTCGGGCCGTCAGGCCTGGGCCGAAGCGCACACCTGGAGGGACGGCGTCACCATCGCCGCTCTCGACCGGATCGGCGAACGGCGACTGGTGACCGAGGGCTTCAGCGCCATCGACCGGCGCTATTGCGCCGCCCGCGCCGAGCTCACCTCGGCACGGCCGACGGCGCTCTACTATGTGGTGTCGGCTGGCGAGGGCTTCGCCGGCTATGGCTGGAACGTCGAGTTCTGCCTGTCGGGCCACGATCCCTATTACGTCTATGGCGCCGACTGTCAGGTCCTGAAGTGACGGCTGTCGTTCGCCTGCTGCTGTTGTTCGCGGCCCTGTGGCCGGCTGTCGCGGCGGCCGACCAGCCGGGCCGGTTCGATTTCTATGTCCTGTCGCTGAGTTGGTCGCCGAGCTATTGCGAGGCCGAGGGCGGCGCGCGGGACGACGCGCAGTGCGAGCGTGGCCGCCGCTTCGGCTTCCTGGTGCACGGCCTCTGGCCGCAATACGAGCGCGGCTATCCCGCGGATTGTCCGACGCGTCTTGCCCCGAGCGAAGCCGACATCCGCTCCGTCGCCGACCTGATGCCGGCGCGCGGCCTCGTCCGCCACGAGTGGCGCAAGCACGGCGCCTGTTCCGGCCTTTCGCCGGCCGACTATCTCAAGTCGGTCAGGGCGGCTCGGGAGGCGGTTCGCATTCCCTCCGCCTTTCGGCGGCTCGATAACTATGTCATGGTCTCCCCCGCCGAGGTGGAGGCGGCCTTCGTCGCCGCCAATCCGGGGCTCAGGCCGGATGGCGTCGCCGTTACTTGCGACGGGCGCCGTCTCCGGGAAGTTCGCGTCTGTCTGACGCGAGACCTCGGGTTTCGCGCCTGCGAGGAGGTCGACAGGCGCGGTTGCCGCGCCAGCCGGGTGGTTCTGCCGCCGGTAAGGTGAGGCGATCGGGGGAGACATGTCGCGGCGGTCGGTTTTTGCAATGGCGTTCCTGGCACTCGCCTTCGGCGCGACGGTTGATGCGTCGGCGGCGATTTCCAAGCGGTTCGGTTCCGTGTCCGTCACCTGCGACGAGGGGCTTCATTGTGCGGCCAGCGTCCAGGCGGCCAATCCCGACAAGGCCAGCGTCTTCGTGCTGCAGCGTTCGCCGGAAAGCCGGGCGCGCTGGACGGTGTCGATCTCGACGCTGGGCGTGCTCGCCGATCGCGACCGCCCCGTGGCGCTCTCCGTCGACAACGGCGTCGACAGCACGCTCTACCCCGGTTCGGACTATGCGCCCTTCGTCCATCCGTCGGACTATTACATCGTGTCGCCATCGGCGCTCGGGCGCCTGATGCTGCAGATCCAGCGTGGCCACACGCTGCGCTTTTCCTTCATCGACATTACCGGCGCGGCGCATACCGACCGCTTCCCGCTGGCCGGGCTGGCGGATGCGCTCAACGAGATCGATCGCCAGCAGGGCCGCATCCCCGGCGACCGGCGGGCCGGACCGCCAGTGGGGCTGCCGGAGGCGCCGGATGTCGACGTCGGCGCCCATCTCTCGGCGGCGGGCGTGCCGCCGCGTCTTCTGGAGCTGCATCTCGCCTCGACCTGCGAGGCACCCGACGCGGCCGACCTCGCCGGCGCCGAGCCGCTGATCGGGCAGCTCGGCGAGACGGCGACGCTTTACGCCATCCCCTGCTACCGCAACGCCTCGGGCCTTGCCTCCCGCCTCTACCTCATCGAAAGCGGTGAGATCGGCGGAATGAGCCCGCTCGTCTTCGCCGGCTTCTCCGACCGGCTCGGCTGGTATGGCGTCGACGTGCTGTTCGACGTCGCCTACGACGCGGCCAGCCGGCGCCTCGACGCCGAGGGCGCCGACGACCACGGCTGCGCCTTCCGCGGCAGCTGGACCTACACCGATACCGCCTTCCGCCTCGATCGTCTGGCGGCCGCCACGAGTTGCGGTGCCTCCCCGTCGGGCTGGAAGGACGTCTACCCGGCACCTTGACCTTAGGACACTTGCCATGGCCGACCTGATCGTTCGCACCTCCCTGACCTCGCCCTTCGGCCGCAAGCCGCGCCTTGCCGCCTTCGTTCTCGATCTTGCCGAGCGGGTCGAGGTGCAGGTGGCCGACTTCTTCGACGAGAAGGACAGCCTCAGGACGCAGAACCCGCTCGGCAAGATTCCGACGCTGGTGCTCGCCGACGGTTCGACGCTTTACGACAGCCGCGTCATTCTCGAGTATTTCGACCACCTCGCCGGTGGCGGCCGCATCATCCCAAGCGAGCCGTCGGCGCGGTTCGCGGCGCTGAAGCTGCAGGCGCTCGGCGACGGCATTCTCGATGCTGGCGTGCTGCGGCGGCTCGAAACCATGTTCCGCGACGAAGCGATGTGGTCGCAGCGCTGGCTCTCCTACCAGTCCGGCAAGATGAACCGGGCGCTCGATGCCCTTGAGGCCGCGCCGCCGTCGGACACCGACATCCTCGTGGGCGAGATCGCCGTCGCCTGCAGCCTCGGCTTCATCGACTTCCGCCTGGGCGACGACTGGCGGGCCGGCCGGCCGCGCCTTGCCGGCTGGCTGGATCGCTTCGCTGCCCGCTGCCCCGGCTTTGCCGAGACCATGCCGCGTTGAGGCACCGGCGCGACCTGACGCCTGGCGTCATCGCTTGCCCTTCGGTCCGAACTCCTCGATCACGGCGTCGATGAAGCTGCGCAGCTTGACGGTCGGCCGGCGACCGGCGGGATGGAGGATGTGCATCGGGCGGGCCGGTCCCTCGTAGTCCGGTAGGACGCGGACGAGACGACCGGCGGCGATCTCGCCGTTCAGTATGCTTTCCGGCCCCAGTGTCACGCCGAAGCCTTCGATGGCCGCATGCAGCAGGGCCTTCCAGTCGTTGCTGCGGAAACGTCCGTTGGCTCTGACCTCCTCCGCCTTGCCGTTGCGGGAGAACAGCCACCGGCAGGGAATGCTCGGCGACCAGTAGCCATAGACGAGGCAATCGTGCCGCTCCAGGTCGGCCGGCGTCTCCGGCGTGCCGCGCCGGTCGAGATAGGCCGGCGAGGCGCAGGCGATCAGCCGGTAGGGCGCCAGCGGATGGGCGATCAGCGAGGTGTCGTCGACCTCGCCGACGCGAACCATCACCTCGAACCCTTCCTCCAGCGGATCGATGAACCGGTCGTTGAGCGTCAGGTCGATCTGCATGCCGGGATAGCGGTCGAGATAGCGGGTGACGAAGGGAGCAAGGCTGAAGGAGCCGAAGGTCACCGGCGCGTTGACCCTCAACATGCCTTCCGGCCGGGACCGCATGTCGAGCGCCAGCGTGTCGGCGGCCTCTGCCTCCGCCAGAACCAGCTTGCAACGGTCGTAGTAGGCCCGGCCCACGTCGGTCAGGCTTTGTCGGCGGGTTGTGCGGTGCAACAGGGTGGCGCCGAGGCGGTCCTCGAGAAACACCACGTGCTTGGCGACCATCTGAGGCGACATGCCCATGGCTTCGGCAGCGGAGGCGAAGGAGCCGAGATCGGAGGCCTTCACAAAGACCGCCATGCTGGTCAGTCGATCCATGATTGACCCCTGATGGTGTGGAATGTAGTTCTCTCACGCGTATTTATCGCGATTTCGCGTCCAATTAAACCTCCATGCGACGGGGCACATGGAGAACCGGAATGAAGATCGGGATTATCGGCGCGGGCTTTGTCGGCCGCGCCATCGGCAAGCTGGCGGTCCGCTCGGGCCACCAAGTCATGCTCAGCAATTCGCGCGGGCCGGAGACGATGTTCAGCCTGCGCTATGCCGTGGGCGGCGAGGTCGGTACGGTGGAAGAGGCAGCGGCGTTTGGCGACGTCGTGGTTCTTGCCATTCCGCTGTCGGCCTATCGCTCGGTGCCGGCGGCACCGCTGGCGGGCAAGATCGTGATCGACGCCAACAATTATTATCACGAGCGGGACGGGCGCTTTCCCGAGCTCGACGCACGGGCGACGACGACCAGCGAACTCCTGGCCGGGCACCTGCCTCGGTCGAGGATCGTCAAGGCCTTCAACGCGATCACCATGATGGACCTCGAAAGCGATGGCCGGCCGGCGGGTGCGCCCGATCGCTGGGCTTTGCCGCTGGCCGGCGACGACGCGGAGGCGAAGGCGGTTGCGGTCGGGCTCTACGAGGAATTCGGCTTCGACGCGGTGGATGCCGGGCCGCTCTCGGAGGGATGGCGGTTCGAGCGGGGAAGGCCGGCCTACTGCGTGCGGTTCGGCAAGGCGGACCTTCAGAAGGTTCTCGCCGATACCAGACGCGACGGGCCGCTGCCATAAGCCAGGCCACCAAACGAAAAACCCCGGCAGCCGAAGCTGCCGGGGCCATTTCACCGTTCGATCTGAAGACAGATCAGAACTTGTAGCCGACGCCGAGCTTGACGGTGTTGCCGTCGAGGTCGCCCTTGCCCGAACCGTAGTCACGGTTGTTGGTGTCGGTGTAGAGGTATTCGGCGCGAGCCGTGACGTTGGTGGTCAGAGCGGCTTCGATGCCGGCGCCAACCTGATAACCGACGTGCGTGCGGGTCTCGTTGCCGGAGCCGTTCTTCATCTCGCCCTGGCCGACCAGACCGCCGACGGTGCCGTAGACCAGGATGTTGTCGAAGGCGTAGCCGGCGCGGCCGCGGACGGCGCCCGTCCAGGTGGCCAGCGGATCGGCGCCACCATAGGCGACTTCGCCTTCACCACCGACGACGACGTTGTTCGGCATCTGGTAGTTGTAACCGGCGAACACGCCACCGACGACGCCGTCATGATCCTTGCCGGCGCCGGCAGCCTGGTTGGCCCAGGTGTAGCCGACGTTGGCACCGACGTAGGCGCCGGTCCAGTCGAAGGCGCTGCTGGTCACAGGCGCGGCGTAGGGAGCCTGGGGGATCGGCTCGTTGAGGTCGGCGGCGAAAACCGGGGCCGACAGGAGAAGGGCCGAACCGGCGACGGCGCCAAGAAGCAGCTTGCTCATTACTTTCACTCCTTACATCGGTGCGGTGACACTGGGAGGTTGCCCCGCACGCTTTCCATCTGGCCGTAAGCAATTGCTGCCCGGCTGTTCGATGACCCGAAGATGATGACCAAATGAGGCGATGTCCATGCGAGAATTTGACGAAATCTGGGCAAGACGACGGCGCATTTTGGTTGATGTATTGATGCAACAGTATGGTTACTGATCTGAAACGGTGCATCAATCGAAATTTAATACAGATGAATATTATCACAATTTCGCGATTGGCGGTCACATTCGATTAACCATAAATGTGTCCATTCTGGCAGGGTGGCGCCAGGACGGAGTGGGCGTTCGCCGAATCGGAGCTTTGGCGAGCCTCGCGCGCGCCGCCTCGGCTTTTCTGACGAGCCGATTTGTGGCAGACCGGAGCTGTTGGATCGTCGGCCCCGCGCGTGAGGTCGGGACCGGACGGGGAGATCATCATGCCATTTTCGGAAATCGGTTCGCTCGTGCTCGTCGGCGCCGGCAAGATGGGCGGCGCCATGCTGCACGGCTGGCTCAAGAAGGGAATGAACCCCAAGTCGGTGGCGATCGTCGATCCGCACATCGGTTCCGAAGCCTTCTCGATGCTGATCGAATACTCGATCACGCATTATAAGGACGCCGGCGACATCTCCGAGCCGGCCGACGTGGTGATGCTCGCCGTCAAGCCGCAGCAGATGGGCGAAGCCCTGCCGGCGCTGAAGCGGGTGGTCGGTCCGTCGACGCTGGTGGTGTCGATCGCCGCCGGCACGACGCTCGCCAATCTCGCGGCGGCGATCGGCGACGGGCCGATCATCCGCGTCATGCCGAACACGCCGGCCCAGGTGGGGCAGGGCATGTCGGTGGCCGTGGGCAATGCCGCCGTCACCGAGGCGCATCGGCGCGTCGTGACGAGCCTGCTCAACGCCGTCGGCAAATCGGCCTGGATCCAGGACGAGTCGCTGATCGATGCGGTGACCGGCCTGTCGGGCAGCGGACCCGCCTATGTCTTCCTGCTGGTCGAGGCGATGGCGGCGGCTGGCGAGAAGGCCGGGCTCGCGCCGGACCTTGCCATGCTGCTGGCCCGCCAGACCGTTGTCGGTGCCGGAGCGCTGCTGGGTGGCGTGCCGACCGACGCCGCGACGCTCCGAAAGAACGTTACCTCGCCCGGCGGCACCACCGCGGCCGGACTGGCCGTGCTGATGGGCGAGGAAGGCTGGCAGCCGCTGGTCGACGCGGCCATCGCCGCCGCCGCCCATCGCTCGCGCGAACTGGCGGGCTGAGCGGTGAGCGAGATCATCGGCTACGACGACTTCCTGAAAGTCGACATCCGCGTCGGCCGCATCCTGGCGGCCGAGGTGTTCAAGGAGGCGCGGCGGCCGGCCTACAAGCTGCGCATCGACTTCGGGCCGGAAATCGGCGAGCGGCGCTCGTCGGCGCAGATCACCGAGAACTATGCGGTGGACGATCTCGTCGGCCGGCTGGTGCTCGCCGTCGTCAACTTCCCGCCCAAGCAGATCGGCCCGATGCGCTCGGAGGTACTTACGCTGGGCGTGCCGGACGCCAGCGGCCACGTGGTGCTGGTGGCGCCGGACAAGGACGCCGTGGTCGGCGGCCGCCTGTACTAAAGACCGCTTGGACATTCCGTCGTGGCGGTCTATGTCCCCATGGACCTTGAATCCATTCAATTTCTTTGGGGGCCCGCAGTGGACATTCCGCGGATATTCAACATCACCGAAAGCGCCCATCGCATTCATAATCCGATGACGGCCGACAAGCTCGCCACGCTCGGCGCGGCGCTGCGTCTGGAGCCGGGCGCACGCGTTCTCGATCTCGGCAGCGGCTCGGGCGAGATGCTGTGCACCTGGGCGCGCGATCATGGCGTCGTCGGCACCGGCGTCGACCTGAGCCGGCTGTTCACCGAGCAGGCGAAGCGCCGCGCGGTGGAACTCGGCGTCGCCGACAAGGTCGAGTTCATCCATGCCGACGCGGCCGGCCATATGTCCGCCGTGCCGGTCGACGTGGCGGCCTGTGTCGGCGCCACCTGGATCGCCGGCGGCGTCGGCGGCTGCATCGAGCTTCTGTCGCGCAGCCTGCGTCCCGGCGGCATCATCCTGATCGGCGAACCCTATTGGCGGCAGCGGCCGGCGACCGACGAGATCGCCAAGGGCTGTCTTGCCCACGCGATCTCCGACTTCCTCGTGCTGCCGGAGCTCGTCGCGTCCTTCGGCGCCCTCGGCTGCGACGTCGTCGAGATGGTCCTGGCCGACCAGGACGGGTGGGACCGCTACGAGGCGGCCAAATGGCTGACCATGCGTCGCTGGCTCGAGGCCAACCCCGACGACGAACTGGCGGGCGAAGTGCGCGCCATGCTCACCTCGGAGCCCGAACGCTACGCCGCCTACACGCGGGACTATCTGGGCTGGGGCGTGTTCGCGCTGATGAAGCGCTGAGGGCGGTCGCCTGTCCCGCCAAGGCGGTTTTCCGCCGGTGCCCACGGCCATGCGGCCGTGGGGCTGTTGTTTTGCGCTGTGCCGGATCTCGTGCCGGTCTCAGGCGAATGCCTCGCGCAGGAAGACGAGCGACGTCTTGATCTTGCGATCCATCTCCTGCTCGTCCGCCTTGTCGCTGAGGTCGCGCCACAGGCGGATGGAGTCGCCGACCGGACCGCCCGCTTTCAGGAAGGGCTCCATCACCACGTTGCCCTGGTAGCCGATGTCCTTCAGTGCGCCGCCGAGGGCCTTCCAGTTGATCGAGTTGTTCATGCCGGGGAGCTTGCGGTTGTTCTCGCCGACATGCAGATGCCCCAGCAGCGGGCCGGCGGCGCGGATGGCGCCTCGCGGATCATCTTCCTCGATGTTCATGTGGTAGGTGTCGAGAAGCAGCTTGATGGCCGGGCTGCCTATCTGCCGGCAGTACTCCAGCGCCTCCTCGCAGGTGTTCATGATGTAGGTTTCGTTGCGGTTCAGCACTTCGAGAGAAACGGTGATGCCGCGCTTTTCCGCCGCCTTGGCGACGACCTTCAGGGACTCGACGCTGCGCGCCCAGGCGCCCTGCTTGTCGATGTCGGTGAACTCGCAGGGCCAGAAGGAGTAGATGGCGCCGGCCAGCGAGGTCGAGCCCAGCACGACCATGTTGTCGAAGATCTTCTCGAAGTACTTGATGCCGGTCTCCCGGACCGAGGCCTGACGCGAGGCGAGGTCGTACTCCTTGGCCGGGCCGGAGTTGGTGGTGAAACCGATGTTGCGCGCCTTGCCGAGCTCCCTCAGCTTCCCTAACTCGTCGGCGGACATGTGGTAGACGTGATCGGCGCTGACCTCGAGAAGGTCGAAGCCGATTTTGGCAACCTTCTCGATAAGCTTCGCGTATCCATCGAAGTCACAGGCAGCCTCGCCTGTCCAATACGCGTAATGTGTTCCGAACTTCATTTTCCGTACCTCCATTTTAAAGACGTTTTCTCGCTGTCTCGGATTTTTATTTGTCGTTCGGGCAATATGAAGGGTTCAGCGCGATCCATGAATTCGCCCTGGAAAGCGCTTTGGCCGACTTATTCTTTTGCAGGGTCTGTCCTAGGCCACCGTCCTCGGCCGCATACGCTCCGGTGCGGCATCTCGTCTTCCGCTCTGAATGCAGAAGCCCCGAGGATCAGCTGTCGACGAGCGCTGGACTGCACCCCATTCCGATCAGGACCTTAATCAAGGCCTCTGTCACCGTCAATTAGTTTGTCCTGTCAACAAACAAATATAGTTGCGATAAGATCGGCCTGGAGCGGCCACACGACCTGCCGCTGAGGGCGGATGTTTCAGCGAGGGGAGATGACGGAGTGCGGTCACCGCCATGGGACGGCGTTTGCTCATTTCTGGCGAAAGCGGATTGCCGTTGGTGGCGATGGCGCGCCGTGCCTTCAGGCCGGATACTCTCGGCCTTGGCGTAGGGGCGCTCCCATGCGCGAGCTGCTTTTCGGGAGGCCAAGGCAAAGGGGAACGGCCCCATCTCGCTTCTCAAGGGCAAGATAGGGCAGAACTCGACAGGTATATATGTTGTCACAACAAATAATACTGCGCCGCCCGATGCGGAATGGACCGCGACTGGCGGCAAGACCACATGGCGGCATTGTCGGAGGCGGCGGATCACTCGTCGGCGGTGAAGAACTTCTGATGGACGATGCAGGCGGCACCGGCGGCAGCGCCGGACGGTCCCAGCGTCGACAGCTCCACCTTCGGCTGTGGCAGCCCGGGGATCAGCATGCTGTCGAGGTTTTCCTGCACGCGCTCGGCCACGAAGGGGTAGAGCGGCGCCACGGAGCCGCCGAGCACCACGAGGTCGGGGTCGAGGACCTTGACCAGCTGCGCGAGGCCGTAGCTGAGGTCGTCGGCCCAGGCTTCGGCAAGGCGCCGGGCCGGTTCGTCGCCACGGGCGAGCGCCGCCATGAAGCGGTCGAGGTCCGGTTGTCCGCCCACCTCCTCGTAGCGGCCGAGGATGGTGTCCTTGCCGATCAGGGTTTCCAGCTCTCCGGCGGTTCCCCGCTTGGTCGGCCGGCCGTTGCGCTCGATCGTCAGATGGCCGAACTCGCCGGCAAAGCCGTAGGCGCCACGGAACAGCCGGCCGCCGACGATGATGGCGCCGCCGACGCCGTTCTCGATGTTGAGGAACAGGCTGGTGTTCGACCAGCCGAAATTGCCGTTGTAGATCTCGCCGATGGCAAAGGCGTTGGCGTCGTTCTCCGACGTGACGTCGAGGGGAAACGGCAGGAACTCCCGGAACATGCCGGTCACCGGCGTGTTGCGCCATCCGAGCATGTGGGCGTTGCGGGCGACGCCGTCGTGGTCGAGCAGCGCGGGGAGCGTCACGCAGACGCCTTTGAGCCGGCTTTCCTCGACGGTCGGCAGCACGCTGGCGGCCAGAGCCGCCGCCTTGGCGATCACCACCTCCGGGGGAATGGACGAACTGTCGAAGGGGACCGACTTCTGCCGCACGATCGCCGCCGACAGATCGATCACCACCGCGCTCAGCCGGTCGACGCCGATCTCGACGCCAGTGAAGAAGGCGCCGTCGGGCGACAGGCGCACCTCGATGCCCGGCCGGCCGGTGCGCTTCTCGTCGCCGGGGCGCGTGGTCTCGGGCGCTTCCACCACAAGGCCGGCCGACATCAGCGAGGCGACGATGTTCCCCGTCGAGGAACGATTGAGGCCGATGGTGCGCGCAAGCTCGGCGCGGCTCATGCCGCCCTTCCTGAACAGGGCGTTCAGGGCGTCGATTTCGTTCAGGTGCCGAATCGTCTGCGGATTGTTCATCGTGACGCCAGCGGAAGGAATGGGCCTCCTCCCGCGTCCCCCAGCCCTAGCAACGTTCGACCCCGGCGTCCGCCCGATACCATCGGGCAAGCGCCGGAGCCGAAAAGCCACTAGCAAGTTATTGGATCCAGTAGAGCTTCCTTCGCTCCACTAGCATTAATTGCCGGCCAGCACCTTATCAACATTCGCGGCGGTGACGGAAAGCCACGGAACATAATAGTGCTGCTCCTTGCCGCCCTGCCAGGCGAGCGCGCCGCCGTTGACGTCCCAGACCGCCGCGCGCGGCTTGTAGTCCGGAACCAGCTTGTTGAGGGCGAGGTCGATGGCGCCCTGGGACTGGCCCGCCGCGTCCTGCAGGATCGACATCAGCTGATCGCCGCGCTTGACGGCCAGCAGGGCGTCCTTGATGCCGTCGACGCCGACCACGGGGATGGCGCTCGGGTTGAGGCCGAAGTTGCGGATGCCTTCGATGGCGCCGACGGCCATCTCGTCATTCTCCGCAAGCACGCCCTGGATCGCGTTGCCGTTGGAGGTGAGGAAGTTCTCCATCAGCGTGATCGCCTCGGCGCGCGACCAGTTGGCCGTGTTCTGGGCGAGGATCTTGACGTTGGGCTTGCTCGCCAGCACGTTCTGGATGCCCTGGAGGCGCTGCACCTGGGCCGACTGGCCGATCATGCCTTCGAGGACGACCACCTGGGCGTTGTCGCCGACCTTGTCCAGCACCGCCTTGGCCATCATCTCGCCGGCTTCGACGTCGTTGGAGTTGATGTAGGCGTCGTAGAGCTCGGTCTTGGAGATCAGCGTGCACGAGCCGAACACCGGTACGCCGGCCGCCTTGGCCCGCTCGACCGGCTCGACGCCGGCATCGATGTCCACCGGGATGTAGATGATGGCGTCGTACTTCTCGGTGAGCGCGGTGTCGAACAGGTTCGACTGGGTCAGCGCGTCCTGGCGGCCGTCGAGGATGGTCAGCGAGGCGGTGCCGTCGGCAAGCGCCGGGTGCAGCTTGGCGGCGTCGGCCCAGAGCACGTTGTACTCGGTGTTGAGGCTCTGCACGATGGCGGCGATGCGCAGCGGCGCGGCGCTGGCGGCGCTCGACAGCAGCAGCGGCAGGGCGAGAGCGCCGGCGACGGCCTTGAGCACGGTTCTGCGAGTGTTCTTCATAGTCTCCTCCACTTGGTCTTGATGGTCGAGTTTATTCATGCCCGAGCCGAGGCTCCGGCGAGGTAGGTATTCAGCTTCGATTGCGTCGCCATCTGCCGTACCCCGGGGAGTTTCGGCTTTGGCTGTTACACACCATTGTCTTTCGAACGGTCGATGAGAACGGCGAGGACGATGATGGATCCCTTGATGATCTGCTGGTAGTAGGAAGACACGCCCATGAGATCGAGGCCGTTGCTGATCATGCCGATGATCAGCACGCCGACGAGCGTGTAGGCGATGCGGCCGATGCCGCCGGTGAGGCTGGTGCCGCCGATCACCACGGCGGCGATGGCATCGAGCTCGTAGCCGACGCCGGCCTGCGGCAGCGCCGAGGTGGTGCGGGCGGTGAGCATGACGCCGGCGAGACCGGCGAGGGCGCCCATCAGGGCATAGACCGAGAAGACGATGCCCTGGGTGTTGATGCCGGATGTCTTGGCGCTGCGCGGATTGCCGCCGACGGCGTAGACGCGTCGGCCGTAGACCGAATAGCGCAGCGTGACGAAGGCGGCGACGAACACCACGGCGAAGATGATCACCGGCACCGGGACGCCGAGCACGGCGCCCTGGCCGAGCCACCGGAACTCGAGGCTGAGGTTGGGCACGGGGCGGCCGCCGAGGAAGAGCAGCGTGGCGCCACGGGCGACGCTCAGCATGCCGAGGGTGGCCACGAAGGGCGGTACGCGGAAATAGGCGATCAGTCCGCCGTTGACGACGCCGCAGGCCGTGCCGACCAGCAGGCCGACGATGACGGCCAGCGTGGCCGGCAGGGGGTCGGCGCCGGTGACCAGGCTGGCGGCCACCGCGCCGGCCAGCGCCAGGATCGAGCCGATCGACAGGTCGATGCCGGCGGTCAGGATCACGAAGGTCATGCCGACGGCCAGAACGCCGTTGATCGACACCTGCCGCAGGACGTTGACGATGTTGATCGGCGTCAGGAAGTTGTTCGACAGGAACGACAGAATAAGGAACAGCGCGAGGAAGGAGATGATGATGCCATAGCGAGATGCGATCTCGGCCGGCCCCCATCCACGACGCTCAATCTCGACAGCCTTCACGGCCCATACTCCCGTTTGTTCTCGTTGCTGGAAAGGCGGCGGCGTCAGGACGCCAGGTGGACCAGGGCTTCCTGCGTCGCTTCGCTGCCGGGAAGCTCGCCGGCGATGCGGCCGCGGCGAAAGACGATGATCCTGTCCGAGTTGCCGAGGATTTCCGGAATCTCGGAGGAGATCATCAGCACGGAATTGCCCTCGGCCGCGAAGGCGCTCAGGAAGGCGTAGATCTCGCGCTTGGCCCCTTCGTCGACACCGCGCGTCGGCTCGTCGCAGATCAGGATGCGCGGACCGGCGTCGAGGCAGCGCGCCAGCACCACCTTCTGCTGGTTGCCGCCGGACAGCCGCTGGACGGGCTGCTCGGGCGAGGCGACCTTGATCGAGAAGCGCTTGATCTGCTCGGCGACACTCTTGTGCTCGGCGGTCTCGTCGAGGAAGCCGAGGCGGGTGTAGTGGGGCAGGTTGGCGATGGTGATGTTGTGGGCCACCGAGGCGGTCAGCGACAGGCCGGTCTGCTTGCGGTCCTCGGTGACGAGGGCGATGCCGACGCGGATGGAATCGGCCGGCGTCTTCAGCTCGATCGGCTTGCCGTCGAGGCTGATCTCGCCGCTGTCGCGCGGTTCGGTGCCGTAGAGTGCGTTGACGAACTCGCTGCGGCCCGAGCCGAGCAGGCCGTAGAGGCCGAGGATCTCGCCCTTGTTGAGGGTCAGCGTGATGTCCTCGAACTTGCCGCGCCGGGAGAAGTCGCGAACCGAAAGCGCCGGCTCCGGCGTCACGTCGGCCTTGGGGCGGCGGCGGTGCTCGAGCAGATCGCGCCCGACGATCGAGCGGATGAGGCCGAGGCGGTCGATGTCGGCGATGGCGCCGCTGGCAACGTGGCGGCCGTCGCGGAACACCGTGTAGTCGTCGGCGATCTCGAAGATCTCGGTGAGGCGGTGGGACACGTAGATGATGCCGATGCCCTGCGCGGTGAGCGTGTGGATGGCGTCGAACAGCAGCTGCGTTTCGCGCTCGCCGATGGCCGAGGTCGGCTCGTCCATGATCAGGATCTGGCTCTGGCGGCTGATCGCCTTGGCGATCTCGACGAGCTGCGACTGGGCGACCGACAGGTCGCGCAGGCGCGCCGTGGGCGGCAGCGGAAACTTCAGCCGGGTCAGCAGGTTCTCGGCATCGGCGATCATCCGGCGGTCGTCGACGAACAGCCGCCCCCGGCGCTGCTCGCGCCCGAGGTAGAGGTTCTCGGCCACCGTCATGTCGAGGAACGGGCTGAGCTCCTGGGTGATGATGGCGACGCCGCCGGCCAGGGCCTCGGCAGGCGTCGAGAATTCCACCGGCTTGCCCTTGATCTCGATGACGCCGGAGTCGCGGCGGTAGAGGCCCATCAGGACGTTGAGGAAGGTCGACTTGCCGGCGCCGTTGCCGCCGCAGAGCGCATTGACGGTGCCCGGACGCAACTCGATGCGGCCGTCGATCAGGGCAGCCACCTTGTTGAAGGTCTTGGTCACGCCGTTGGCAGACAGCAACAGCGGAGCGCCGCCGGTCGCCTCCGTTGACAGTGTGCTCGCGTCCATCATGTCCTCCCGCATCCGAATGAGTGCCGTCCTTCGCCCAATCCGTCGCCTCTCCGGGCATGACGGCGGGAGCGGCGGGCGGTCGATTCCCGAACGCCGCTGGTGGCCTTCCGTCGGACTGTCGTATCAGGCCTTACCGTTTCCATCCGGCGGCAACATGGTTGGCCGCCCCATTCCCGTCAAACGCACCCTCGCCGTGCGTTGTTGACGTTAGTTTGTATGTTTATACAACAAACATATATAAGCCCTGGTGTCAAGCGGCTCCAGGTTGCTTTTGACCTGGAAAACCGCCGCGTTCCGGCCGGGCTCACGCCCCGCCGGTCGCGAAATCGTAGTCGTCGAGCGTCAAGCCGATGTTGGCGAGAACGAGGTCGCGGGCCACCGGCCTGACGCGCCCCTCGGCGATGGCGCCGGACAGCCGGCCGAGGAACTGGCCGATCAGCGGCAGCGGGATGGCCTGCTCGCCCAGCGTCGCCATCAGCCGGTCGACTGCGGCTTCCACCGTCGGGACCGGCCAATAGTAGCGGATGCGGTCGCTGAACGAGAAGTGGCGGAACATGGCCAGTTCGGCCTCTGTGCCGGCGTAGTACTTCTTCCAGTTGGCCGGCGCCGCCTGCATGGCCGCCTCCATCACCTCCGGCAGCGACGGCCGGTCCGGGTCGGGAACCAGGACGTGGGCGATGGCCGACAGGCCGTAGAGCGCCTCGCGCAGGGCGAAGGTCAGGCCGGGGCCGACCTTCAGGATGGCGAAACCGTCGCCGACCAGGGCGCGCAGGGCTTCCTTCGGCTGGTAGTCGGTGGAGTGGGCCTCGAAGACGAATTGCCGCTGGCCGGACAGCGCGGCCGACAGGGCGCGGGCCTGCTCGGGTCGGTAGACGGCGAGCTCGGCGTTGCCGAATTCGACGCCGGGCTGGACCACGGCGGCGATCGCCCGGCCGAACGCATCGGCAAGCCCGAGCTGCTCGAAGGCGCGGCGATGAACGGCGATCGTTTCCAGCGCGGCGTCGGCGGCGGTCACCTGCATGTGGTCGAGCGCCTCGAGCGCGCCGCCGGGAATCGGCACTTCGGTGCCGACCACATAGACCGGCGGGATGCCGCCCTGCCGGGCCACGACGGCCTCGGCGCGTTCGGCAAGGCGGGCGGCGCGGGCGGCGGTGACGTCATCGGTGAGCGCCACGGGGTCGCCGGCGCAGCCCATGGAGGTGTCGAGATGCAGCTTGGTGAAGCCGGCGGCCGCGAAGCCCTCGATCATCGCCAGCGCCTTGTCCATCGCCTCGTCCGGCGGCAGATGCTTCCACGGGTTGGGGCCGAGATGATCGCCGCCGAGGATCAGCCCCGACGGCGCGAAGCCGACGTCGGCGGCGATCTTCAGCACGAAATCGCGGAAGTCGGCCGGTGTCATGCCGGTGTAGCCGCCGTCCTGGTTGACCTGGTTGCAGGTCGCCTCGATCAGCACGTCGGCTCCGCGCTCGATGCTACGGCGCAGGGCCGCCTCGATGACCAGCGGATGGGCCGAGCAGACGGAGGTGATGCCGGGCTTCTCGCCGCCGGCGCGGCGGGCGGCCATGGTGGCGAGGCGATGGGTGGCCGTGGTCATCGGGCGGTCTCCCCATGGATGCGGGCGGAGGCGAGGAAGGCGTCGATCTCCGCCTCGGTGCTGGCCCCTTCCATCGGGCCGCGACGGGTGACGGCGATGGCGCCGGCAGCATTGGCCCGGCGCAAGGCCTCGGCCGGCGCCAGACCGCGCAGCCAGAAGCTGACGAAGGCGGCGCCGAAGCAGTCGCCGGCGCCGGTGGGGTCGATTTCCTCGACCACGAAGGCCGGCATGCCGACGCGCTCGCCCTTGCCGTAGAACACCGCGCCTTCCGAGCCCTTCTTGACCACCACGGCGGACACGCCGCGTGACAGCAGCTCGGCGGCGGCGCCGACCTCGTCCTGCGCCTGGGTGAACAGGTAGAGTTCCGGGCCGCTCGGCAGGAACAGGTCGGTCTGGCGCAGGATGTCGTCGAGGGCGGCGCGCATGCCGGTGGCGCCGAGGATTTCCTTGCGGACGTTGGGGTCGAAGGACACCGTGCCGCCCTTCGCCTTCACCGCGGCGATGCCCGCCTTCACCACCTCGATCACCCGTTCGGAGAACAGCGACGAGCCCATGACGTGGAAATGGTCGGCGCTGGCGGCAAGGCGCTCCGCCGCGCCGTCGAAGGCGATCCGCCCGCAGGCGCTGCCGGGAATGTTGAAGATGAAGGCGCGGCTGCCGTCGGCGGCATAGCGCACGAAGGCGCTGCCGGTCGCCGCGTCCGGATGGACGGCGATGGCCGAGGTGTCGACGCCGTCGGCATTCAGCCGGTTGATGTTGAGGCGGCCGAAATCGTCGGCGCCAACGCTGGAGATCATGCCGCAGGGTTGGCCCAGGCGGGCCGCCTGGCTGATGAAGATGGCCGGCGCGCCGGAGGGGTAGGGGCCGGCCCAGAGACCGGCTTCCAGGAAGGTCTGGCCGATCTCGGTCGCCATGATCTCGACGACGATCTCGCCTGCCGTCACAACTTTCTTCATCGTTTCCTCCGCAGCGGCGACGTTCGCATCCCAACGAGCGCCCTTGTCGGAGGTCATGGCTACTCGACTTTGTTTGTATTCGCAACATACTTTTGTAGCATTGCGACTTGTTGCGTATGGGGTGCCTCGGAGGAGGGGTGCCCGTTCGGTCCGCTGGGGCGCCGACGCAAAACCGGCCCCGCGATGGACTCACGGAGCCGGAGGCTTGCAGGCGGGTATCGTCCAGCGGGGTGTCAGCCGGCCATGGCCAGGCGTCGCTGGGATGGATCGGGGATTGGAACGGCGGCGATCAGTCGGCGGGTGTAGTCCTGTTCGGGATTTTCGAAGACGGCGCGGCGCGGGCCGTATTCGACGATCCGGCCGCCGTTCATCACCGCGACGTCGTGCGACATGCGCTCGATGACCGCCATGTCGTGCGAGATGAACAGGTAGGCCAGCCCTTCGGTCTCCTGCAGTTCCAGCATCAGGTCGAGCACCTTGGCCCGGACCGAGACGTCGAGCGCTGCGACGCTCTCGTCGGCGACGATCAGCTTCGGCTTCAGCGACAGGGCGCGGGCAATGCAGATGCGCTGGCGCTGGCCGCCGGAGAACTCGTGCGGATAGCGGCTCGCCACATCCGGCGTCAGGCCGACGCGGCGCAGCAGCTCGGCCACCCGATCGGTCCGGTCCGTCCGGTCGCCGATGCCGTGGATCAGCAACGGCTCGGCAATGGCGGCGCCCACCGTCATGCGGCTGTCGAGCGAGGCGTAGGGGTCCTGGAAGATCATCTGGGCAAGGCGCCGGACCGGGCGCATGGCCCGGACGGAGAGATCCATCAGTTCCTCGCCATCGATGGCGACATAGCCCTCGTAGGGGATGAGGCCGAGCACGGCCTTGCCGGTGGTCGACTTGCCCGAACCGCTCTCGCCGACGAGGCCGAGCGTGCGACCGGCCCTGAGCTCGAAGGAGACGCCGTCCACCGCGAGCTGCCCGGCCTTGCGGCCGAACAGGCTGGCGCGGGCGCCGTAGGTCACCTTGAGGTTCTGCACGGCCAGGACCGGTTGCAGCGACTTCTCGGCCGGCGGCGCCGCCTTGGCTTCGGCCGTGATGGCCGGCGGACCGTCGGTGCCGGCGCGGGCGCCGATGCGCGGAACGGCGGCGATCAGCTCGCGCGTGTAGGTCTCCGTCGGCCGCTCGAAAATGTCGACCGCCGAGCCGATTTCGACGAGGCGGCCGTCCTTCATGACGGCAACCCGGTCGGCCATCTCGGCGACGACGCCCATGTCGTGGGTGATCAGGATGGTGGAGGTGCCGAACTCGCCCTTCAGCTCGCGCATCAGCTTGAGGATCTGCGCCTGAACGGTGACGTCGAGGGCCGTGGTGGGCTCGTCGGCGATCAGCACCTTGGGCCGGCAGGACAGCGCCATGGCGATCATCACCCGCTGGCGCATGCCGCCCGAAAGCTCGTGCGGATATTGGCCGAGGCGCCTTGCCGGCTCGGTGATCTGCACCGCCTCCAGCATGCGCAGCGCCTGGGCGCGAGCGGAGGCCTCGTTGCCGCCCTGGTGGATCAGGATGGGTTCAACGAGCTGCTTGCCGATGGTCATCACCGGGTTGAGCGATGTCATCGGCTCCTGGAAGATCATGGCGATGTCGCGGCCGCGCACCTCCCGCATGGCCCGTTCACTGAGCTCGGTGAGGTCGCGGTCGCCGAGCTTGATCGAGCCGGAGACGATGCGCAGCGAGGCGCGCGGCAGAAGCCGCATCACGGACAACGAGGTGACCGACTTGCCCGATCCGCTTTCGCCGGCCAGGCAGAGTGTCTCTCCGGCCGCCAGATCGAAGCTGACGGCGTCGAGCACGCGCTTTGCCCCGCGATCGGTCAGCGCGTCGACGGTCAGTCCGTCGACGCTGAGCACCGGCGCAGCCCTGAAGTCTCCGCTCATATCGGTCACTGCAGCACGATCCTCGGGAAGTAGAAGCTCACCACCACGTTGGGCATGTCGACGATCTCGGAAATGCGCAGATCGCCGGCCACCGAGCAGAGCATGTAGGCGTCGGCCGGGGCGTAGCCGTGCTCCCTGGAGAGGAGATCGATCATCCGGCTGAGCGCCTCGCGCGACGCGGTGAGGAGGTCGGGGCCGACGCCGGTGGTCACCTCGTAGCCGGCGGCGTCGAGATGGCGCGTGACCGGGCCGGGCGTCGTAAAGCGGGGGCTTTCGAGCTTCTGATCCTTGAGAACGCTGAGCGTCAGCGTGACGTTCATGGCGCTTTCGATGGCGGTGCCGCAGACCTCGCCGTCACCCTGGGCGGCGTGCGTGTCGCCGACCGAGAACAGGGCGCCTTCGACCTCGACCGGCAGATAGAGCGTGACGCCCGAGGAGAGGTCGCGAATGTCGAGGTTGCCGCCGACGCGGCGCGGCGGCACCACCGAGTGGACGCCCGGCTCGGCCGGGGCGACGCCGATGGTGCCGGCGAACGGCTTGAGCGGCACGCTGCCGCCGGGGCCGAACAGCGACGGAGCCATGGTGCCGGGGTCGTATGTCCAGATGTGCAGCGCCGGATCGGTGAACTGGTCGGCCAGCAGGCCGAAGCCGGGGATCACCGCCGTCCAGCCGATGCCGGACGGAACGAACTCGGCAATCTCGACCTTCAGCACGTCGCCGGGCTGGGCGCCTTCGACGTAGACCGGGCCGGTGACCGGGTTGACCTTGGCGAAATCGAGATTGACCACGTCGGCCACCGTCGAACCCGTGCCGAGCTGGCCGCCGGAGCTGTCGAGACATTCGAAATGGATGGTCGAGCCGGATTTCGCCACGGCGGCCGGCGTGAAATCGCGGCTCCAGCCATAATGATGATCGCGGCGATGGATGGTGTAGTCGCAGGCAACGCACATGGCGGTTTCTCCCTGGAGCCAGTTGCCAGGGGAGGGTCGCTCCTCCCCTGCGCTGGCGCGGACTTGCGGTCAAGTCCTTGTTATTGCTTCACATAGATGGCGTCGTAGTTGATGACGCGCGTCGGGTCGATGTAGATGTTGCCCGGCCCGCCCATGCGCTTGGACTTGGCGACGACGCGGCGCTCGTTGAACACCGGGATCCACGGCGCGTCGGCCATCAGGTCGGTGAACACCGAGCCCCAGAGCTTGGCGCGCTCATCCTTCTTGGCCGGATCGGACATGGCGTCGGCCGCGATGGCGCGGGCGTCGAGGTCCTTGTTGCAGTACCAGGCCCAGTTCCAGCCGCCCTGGACGGCGCCGGCGCAGCCCAGGATCGGCCCGTAGAAGTTGGAGGGATCGGGGAAGTCGGCGATCCAGGCCATGCCGCCCGACCAGATCATCGGCGCCTCGCCCTCGGTACCACCGGCGGCGATGACGTTGGCATTGGCCAGCGCCTTGATCTCGGCCTTGACGCCGATGGCGGCGAAGTCCTGCTGCAGCGCCTGGGCGATGCGCGGGTTGGGATCGGTCGAGGAGGCGTAGAGCGCCGTCGTAAAGCCATCGGGGAAGCCGGCTTCGGCGAGCAGCGCCTTGGCCTTCTCGATGTCGTAGGCGTAGCCCTTGAAGTCCTTGTCGTAGCCGGGCATCAGCGGCGGCAGCGGCTGGTTGGCCGGCGTGGCTCTGCCGTTGACGATGCGGGTGATACGCTCCTTGTTGACGGCCATGTTGAGGGCCTGGCGCACCTTGACGTTGTCGAGCGGCTTGACGCGGGTGTTGAGGGCGACGTAGCCGGTCTGCAACTGCTCGCCATCGACGATGATGTCGGCGGCATCCGGGCCGTTCTTGATCTCCAGGAACTTGGCCGGCGGGATGCCGTCGCCGGCGATGTCCACCTCGCCCTGCTGCAGGCGCAGGAGAGCCACCAGCGGCTCCTGGCCAACCTCGACGGTGAAGCCGTCGATCTTCGGTGTGTCGGCGACGTAGAAGTTCGGGTTCTTCTCGAACACCAGCTTCTGTCCGATCACCCAGTCCTTCAGGATGAAGGCGCCGGAGCCGACCGGCTTCTTGCCGAAGTCCTGGCCTTCCGCCTCGACGACTTCCTTCGGCACGATCGAGGCGAAGTTGATGGCGAGCACATGCAGGAAGGTGGCGTCGGGCCGGCTGAGCTTGAAGACGACGGTGCTGTCGTCGGGCGTCTCGATGCCCGAGAGAGACTCGGCCTTGCCGCCCGACAGGTCGTCGAAGCCGGCGATGGCGCCGAAGAAGCCGGCGCCGGGGCCTTGCGTCTTGGGATTGACGGCGCGTTCGATGGAATACTTGACGTCGGAGGCCACCACTTCGCGGCCGTTGGAGAACTTCACGCCCTTGCGGAGCTTGAAGGTGTAGGTCAGGCCGTCGGGCGTGATCTCGAAGCTCTCGGCCAGCGACGGCACCAGATCGGCCGTGCCGGGCGTGTACTCCATCAGGCGGGAAAACAGGCTCTTGATCATCGACCAGTTCTGCCAGTCGTAGCCGATGGCCGGGTCGAGCGTGGCGATATCGTCCTTGTAGGTGACGACGATGGTGGCGCCCTTGACGGGCGTCTCGTCGGCCAGCGCGACGAGCGGCGTCAGCGCCATCAATCCGGCCAGCGCGGTTCTTTGCAGCCAATGTGTCATGCGGGTTCCCCTTTGTTTAAGGTCTGCTTTTCGTTGGCCGGGCCGACAGCCCGGCATCATCGAGGCCCTAGCGGGCCCGGATCTCTTCTTTTGTGCCGGGCCCTAACGGGCCCGAATTCTGGGGTCGATCAGCGGCGCCACGAGGTCGGCGACCAGGTTGCCGATCACGATGGCGAGCGAGGAAATGAGCGTGACGCCCATGATGATGGGAATGTCGACCTGCTGGATCGCCTGCCAGGCGAGCTGGCCAATGCCGGGCCAGCCGTAGACGGCTTCGACCACCACCACGCCGCCCATGAACTGGCCGATGTCGATGCCGATCATGGCGACGATCGGCAACAGCGCGTTGGGCACGGCATGGCGCAGGATGACCGCGCGCTCGGCGACGCCCTTGGCCCGCGCCGTGCGGACATAGTCCTGGTTGAGCACGTCGATCATTGCCGAGCGCACCATGCGGGCATACCAGCCGGCGCCCAGCACGCCGAGGGTCAGCGCCGGCAGCACGACGTGGCTGAAGGTGCCGAAGCCGGACATCGGGAACCATTGCAGCGTCGCCGCGAAGACGTAGAGCAGCAGCAGGGCAACGACGAACTGCGGCGCCGACACGCCGACGAAGGAGACGGTCATCACCAGCCGGTCGACGAAGCCGCCGCGATTGAGCGCGGCGATGGTGCCGAGCGTCAGGCCGATCGCCACCTCGACCAGGATGCCGGAGACCATCAGGATCAGCGTCGCCGGCAGGCGGGCGAGGATCAGCGTCATCACCTCGGTCTTCTGGGTGTAGGAACGGCCGAGATCGCCCTGCACGAGATTGCCGAGATAATGGATGAACTGGACGATCAGCGGCTGGTCGAGGCCGAGTTCGTGGCGGATGTTGGCGACCGTCTGGGCGGTGGCCGAGCGGCCGGCAAGCTGCACCGCCGGGTCGGCCGGCAAGGCGTAGAGCAGCACGAAGGTGATGGCCGCGACGCCGAACAGGATCATCAGCGCTCCGCCGAGCCGGCGCAGGATCAGCTCGATCATCTCACATCCTCCCGCGCTGGGTCGGGTCGAGGATGTCGCGCAAGGCATCGCCGACCAGATTGAAGGACAGCGCCGTCAGCAGGATGGCGATGCCGGGGAAGATCACCAGCCAGGGCGCCGCCGTGAAGAAGCTCTGGCTTTCGAAGATGATGTTGCCCCAGGAGGGTTCGGGCGGCTGCACGCCGACGCCGAGGAAGGACAGCGTCGCTTCGAGCAGCACCGTGGTGGCGATGCCGAGCGTGCCCCAGACGATGGCGGTCGGCATCAGGTGCGGCAGGATGTGGCGGAAGACGATGCGGCCGTGGCCGGCGCCCAGCGACCGTTCGGCCAGGATGAAGTCGCGCTCCACGAGGCCGCGCGTCTCGGTGTAGACGATGCGCGCCACCTGCACCCAGTTGACCATGGCGATCACCATGGCGACGATCCAGAGGCTGGGGTGGAAGAGCGCGGCCAGAACGATGGCGAGCAGCAGCGCGGGAAAGGCCATCATCAGGTCGGTGAAGCGCATCAGGGCATTGCCCGCCGGGCTGCGCAGGTAGCCGGCCAGCATGCCGACGCCGAGGCCGATGGCGACGGCCGTGCCGTTGGCGACGACGCCGATGATCAGCGAGGTGCGGGCGCCGAACAGCAGGCGGGTCAGCAGGTCGCGGCCGAGCGTGTCGGTGCCGAGCAGGAAGGCGGCATCGGGGCCGATGGGCGCGCCTTCGAGGGTCAGGCCATCGAACAGCTGCTCGTCGGGGGCGTAGGGGGCGATCAGCGGCGCGGTGAGGGCGCCGATCACCACCAGGAGCACCACGACGAGGCCGAAGACGGCCGTGGGGCGGCGCAGGAATTCACGGGCGATGCGCATCAGCCGGCCTCCGACAGGGGAATGACGCCGGCCAGCATCTCGGCGGCCGTCTGTTCGATGGTGATGCGGCGCTTCATGGCCGCGCGGCGGAGAGAGGCATAGGCCGCTTCCTCGTCGCACTGGACCGCCATCTCGATGGACCTGACGGCGGCGTGCACCAGGGGGCGCATGCGAAGCCGCTCTTCCAGGCGCTCCATGCGGGCGGCCGCCTCGAGCGCGCGGGCGTGGGCGGCGACGGCCAGCACCAGCGCCGGATAGACGGCGGCCGGCACCACGGGCTTGGGCAGGATGGCAAGCGCGCCTTCCGAGATTGCCCAGGCGACGCGGCCGGGCGCTTCCGATTGCAGCAAGGCGACCATCGGCACCGGCGCCGGCTCGCCCGACCAGGGCAGCAGGCCCGACCAGCCCTGGTCGGCATCCACCAGCACGATGTCGGCCGGCGTCGCCTCAAGATCCAGCGGCGTCCACTGCACGTGCGCCTCGAGGCCGAGCAGACCGAGCTGGCGGACGAGGCGGGCAATGCCTTCGTCGGGACGGTGGAGAATGGCGACCTTGCGGCCGACGAGGTCGGGGATCATCGTCATGACACCACCCTCAGGCCGGAACGGCCGCCTTCGCGCGGCGCCGTCATGTAAGGGTCGGCCACCATGGCCGGGCGGCTGGCGATGATGTCGAAGTCGCCATCGTCGCGGATGCGGCCGAGGTGGAACGGCAGGGCGGCGTGGTTGGTCCGCGGATCTATGCGCATCGGGCCGTGCGGCGTTTCGAACAGGCGGGCGTGGACCGCCGCGCGCACGGCGGACGGCTCGTCGCTTCCGGCGGAGCGGACCGCGTCCATCAGCATGTGCGCGGCGACATAGGCGCCTTCGACGAAGGACGAGAGCCGGCGGTCCGTGCCCAGGGTGGTGGCGGCGCGCGCCCGAAAGCGCTCGTTCTCCGGCGTCGCCAGGGTGCCGAAGTAGCTGGCGGCCGACAGATGACCGGTGGAAAGGCCAAGGCCGATCTCGCCGATCTCGGCCTCGGTGAGATCGCAGCTCACCACCGGCCGCACCTCCGGCCGGAAGGCGGGATCGGCATCGCCGAGCGCCTTGTAGGCCCTCAGGAAGGCATGGCTCGACGGACCGATCAGATTGTTGAGGATGAAATCGGGGCGGCGGCTCCGGATGTCGGCGATCAGCCTGTCGACGTCGGTCTCCTCGATGGGCAGGTAGCGCTCGCCCACCACCTCGCCGCCGGCATCCCGCAAGAGGTCGCGGGCGATGCGGTTCATCTCCCAGCCCCAGACGTAGTTGGCGCCGATGAGATAGACCCGTCGGCCCTGCCTCGGCAGCAGATGCTCGAACAGCGGCATCAGGTGCTGGTTGGGGCAGGCGCCGGTGTAGATGACGTTCTCGTTGGCCTCGAAGCCCTCGTAGGGGCAGATGTACCAGAGGAGGCCGTCATGCTTCTCGATGAGCGGGATGACTTCCTTGCGGGCGAGCGAGGTGATGGTTCCGACGATCAGGCGGCAGCCTTCGTCGCGCAGCATGGCGCGCGCCTGTTCCAGATAGGCGCGCGGCTCGCCCTCGGGGTTGGCGTAGACCGGCTCGAAGGCAAGCCCGTCTCCGGCGTGGCCGGCCGCCTCGCCGAAGGCCAGCGCCGCCCCGTCGCGGCAGTCGCGCCCGATGGAGCCGTAAGGCCCGGTGCAGGAAAACAGGATACCGACCTTGATCGTATCGACCATCCCAAACCTCGACGCAATGACCAATGCAAAAAGCCCCATGACGCACTTCGGCTCGCTCGAACGATCGCCGAAAGGTCATGGGGCCATGCTGCCCGCTGCTCTGGAAGAGCTTATGTCATGAGCACGATGCTTCGCAGCTCATCAATTAGGCATGAATGTTATCTGAGCTTCTTTGCCGCTGTCAAGGATGGAAAGAACGGCATCGGTTCTCGCTGACCGATGCGCTGCCTCTCTCCTGTGCATGAAGGCGAGTGCCTGGAATTTCACCCTGCCTCGTTCATCTCCTCGACCTGGGCGTAGAGCCATTCGACGAAGCGCGTCACTTCGGGCTTCGGGCGGATACGGTCGCGCCGGACGAGATAGAGATTGTCGACGCCGCCGGTGACGATGTTGAACGGCGCCACCAGGCGGCCGAGGCCGATGTCGTCGCCGATCATGGAGAGGTCGCCGATGGCAAAGCCGCGCCCGGCCTCGGCGGCGCGCAGGGCGGTGTCCATGGTGTCGAAGATCTCGCCATGCTCGACGTCGAGCGCCTCGTCGCCGAAGGCCCTCGACACCCAGCGCTTCCAGTCGGCAAAGCCCGAGCCGTGCAGGATCTGGCCGCGCCGGATCCGCTCGGGCGGATCGAGATGGGCGACGGTCTGGTAATAGGCCGGCGAGCAGACCGGCGTCAGCCGCTCCATCAGGAAGGGCACCAGTTCCTCGGGCTGCCACTGGCGCGACTCGTAGAGGATGCCGACGTCGTTCTCGACGTCGCTGGGGTCCATGTTCTCCCACAGCACCGACACGCGCACCGAAAGGTCGGGGTTGGCGGTCTCGAAGCTCCGGAGACGCGGCAGCAGCCAGCGGGCGCCGAAGGTGGGCGGCGTGCGGACGCGGACGACGCCGGGGCGGGCGCGGATCTGCTCGACGCCGCGCCGCATCGCCTCGAAGGCGGTGCCGAGCGACAGCGCCAGCTGCTCGCCCTCCGGCGACAGCCTGACGCCACGGTGGACGCGGCGGAACAGCTCGACGCGCAGGTCGTCCTCCAGCGCGCGGATCTGCCGGCTGACGGCGCTCTCGGTGACGTTGAGTTCTTCGGCGGCGCGGTTGAGCGCGCCGAGACGGGCGACGCTTTCGAAGGCCTTGAGGGCGTTGAGGCTGGGCAGGCGGCTGACGGCCACGTTCGGCACTCCCAAATCTCGGGTCCGGTTGATTTTCACGCACCGAGCGACGGTGCCGGGATCCGTTGCCGACCGCTATCGACCAAGGGATGAGCGGCCTTTCTCCATCCTGCAAATCCCGTAGACCTCGGCCAGAAAAAAGGCTGATTTGTCAGAAATGTGGCAGATTTCCACGCAGTTTCACCTAGAGATCGTCCCCCGGCGCGCAGCCGCCGGGCGCGGTTGGTAAGGATTTGTTTACGGTTGAGTTTTTGGAACGTCAAGCGGGCAAAAAAGGCGTTTGAAGCCGCATGAGCGGATCGTCATATAGAAGCCAAGCGAAGCTCACGGAGTACTATCATGATCTTCTCGATGTCCCTCCGCCAATGGGCCGGCAGCACCTTCAATCCGGGGCAGCTCTATCGGCAGTGGCGCAAGCGCAGCTTGCTCAGGCACGACCTGCAGCGGTTGGTCGAGGATCCGTATCTGCTCGACGACGTCGGCTTCTGCCGCGAGGCCGCCGAGCGTGAGCTCGACCGCGCCGTCTGGGAGCCGGTCGCCAACCTGCGCATGCCGCCGCACAAGCGCGCCGCCTGACGGACCCAAGATCAAAAGCAAATGGAAACGCCCCGGTGCCAACCGCGCCGGGGCGTTTTTCATGCAAGGTGGGTGTTGAGGGGGCGGGGGCGTCGAGGCATGCCGGACAGGGCGTCCCGGTGCGCGAGTCTTTCCGGCGAACTGGGGTTCGCCGGAAACTCCATCTCGTTGTTGGGACGCAGCCCCGGACGCAAAACCGGAACCCGCTTTTGCTGAAGCTGCTCTAGAACGCCACCTTCAGTCCCAGACGCCCGGAGGCCGCCACCGAGTCGTCGCTGTACATCGATCCGTCGATGCCGCCGTAGATGGCCGTCCGCTCCGAGATCATGGCGTCGAAGCCGACGCCGAGGGTCGCGCCGAGCACGTTCTTGTCGCCCGTGTTCGTGACGGTGAACTCGTTGCCGTTGAGGTTGGCGCGAAGCGTTTCCGAGCCCAGGTACTGGGTGTCGCTGAGCGCGGCGGTCGCGGTCAACGCGGCCGGCAGGCCGGAGGGCAGGGTCGTCTTGTACTTGAGCTCGACCTGCAGGCGCCCGTCGATGGAGTGCGACTGGCGCGCGCCGTAGCTGAGATCCTGCGACGAGCCGCCTTCGTCATAGCTCTCGTAGTAGGCGCCGGTGTAGCGGGTCTTGAAGCTGGGGGTCAGCTGCCAGCCCGGGGCGACCTGATAGCTGCGGCTCACCGCCACTTCCGGCGAGATGTACCAGCCCGTGAAGTCGCCGGAGGCCGTTTCCAGGCCGTTGTTGATGCCTCGGCTGGCCATGTTCTCGATGCCGCCGCCGGTGATGGAGGCGTTCCACTGCAGGCCGCCGAGCTCGACGGCACCATAGAGGCCGAGGAAGCCGGTGTTGCCGCGCATCAAGGACGCGCTGTCGCCGGCCGCGGTGCGCACGGTGCCGGCACCGGCGAAGAAGCCGAGACGATAGTTCTCGAACAGATGGTCGACGCCGGAGATGACGCCGACGTGCGACGTGTGGCTCGAGTATTGACCGTCGCTCGACGGCTGGTAGCGCAAGCCGCCGAAAGCACGTGTCCAGAACAGGTTGCCGTAGCCATCCACCGCGGCGTTGTCGCCGAGCATGCGCAGCGCCTTGCCTTCCTGGGTCTCGCGCTTGTCCTCTCCGTATTGCAGGGCGGAGATGGTCGATCCGCCGACGCTGATCTGGTCGGGCCGCGCAACGTCGAGCGACAGGATGCTACCGATGACGTCCGAAACCGACGACGTATACTGGCTGGCTTCCCGGCTGGCGGCGGGAAGGGCGACGACGTTGATGTAGCCGTTGGACGGCAAGTTGGCGTTTTCGAGGATGACGGTCTGGCTGGCGTTGTTGAGCGCAATGACGTTGTGGAGATCGTCGTAGCGGGCCGCCGCGATGCGGTAGCTGCCGGCGCCGAAGCTCGTCGTGTTGTTCTGGGTCGTGTTGTAGTCGACGTAGCCAGTGAAGGTGGCCGTCGGCGAGATGTTGAGCGTGTTGTTTCCCGCTCCGAAGAAGACGGCTGCGGTTCCGCCCGAGATGCTGCCGGAGGTACTGACGACGTTCCCGATGGTGGCAAGCTCGACGCCGTAGGTCGAGCCGCTGATCGTGCCGCTGTTGATCAGTTGGCCGCCCCGCATCGTGACTTCCGTGGCGGAGCCCGACAGTGAACCGGTCACGTTGAGCGTGCCGCCATTGACGGTGGTCCCGCCCGTGTAGGTGTTCACCCCCGACAGCGTGAGGTTTCCGGCGTCCAGCTGAACCCTGCCGGCGCCGCTGATTGCGGCCGAGACGACATAGCTGGGATCGGTGAAGTTGAACTCCAGAAGGCCGGTGCCGGCGCCGAACCGGATGCTGCTCGTGTCGAGCGTGCCGGCGGCGGCCGCTGCCGAACCGTGCGCGGCACCGACGTTCAGCGTGCCGGTCGAACCTGCCTGCGCGGCGATCCTGATGGTGGCGGCACTGATCGTGCCGCCGTTGGACACGGTGGCGACGCCCGTTCCTTGGGAGCCGACGACGAAGCGGTCGGTGGCAGCGATCGACGATCCTGCCCCGGTGACGACGACGGTACCGCTGGAGCCGACTTCGTTGCCGGCATAGAAGCGGTTGCCGATGACCTTGCCGCCGTCGGAAACCGTGATGGAGCCGGTGCCGAAGCGCCCGGCGTTGATGTCGCCGGAATACAGAGCGCTTGTGACGAGGCTGGTCCAGGTGGATCCGGCGCCGGTGACCGTCAATGAGCCGTTCGAGCCGGCGAGATCGCCGACGATACCCTGGACATCGGTGACCGTCGCGCCATCGGAAATGGTCATGGTGCCGGTCGACCCGGCGTTGTGGCCGACGAACAGGGCGTCGGTCATGGTCCAGGACGAGCCTCTGCCGGTGACGGTGGCGATACCGTCCGAGTGGTTCTCCGTGCCCACGTAGCCCTGGACGCTGGTCACGCTGCCGCCGTCGGAAACGGTCAGGGTGCCGTCGCCCTCGTTGCCGACGTAGAGAGAGCCGGCGTCGACAAGACTGGCGCCACTGGTAATGGTGGCGCTGCCGGTCGAGTTCGCGTTGTGGCCGATGATCATCCAGGCCGTTTCCAGCCTGGCATTGTCCGAAACGGTGACGGTGCCCGTTCCATTGAAGCCGACGGACAGGGTTCCGTTGACGTCCCAGATCGAACCCGAGCCGCCGATGGTCGCCGTACCGCTGTCGGTCGAGTTGAGGCCGAGCGCAGCGCTGGAGCTGGTCACCGAACCACCGGCCGAAACGGTGAGAGTGCCGTTGCCGGCAACTCCCGGATCGCTGATATCGCCGCCGACGGAGAGCGCGCCCGTGTCCCAGGACGAGCCGACGCCGCTGACCGTGGCCGTGCTGGTGGAGTGACGGCCGATGACGGCCGCCGCACTGGTCACGGCGCCGCCGGAGAGAACATTCAACTCGGAAGCGCCGAAGTTGCCGACGAAGAGCGTGCCACTGGCATTCCACGTCGATCCGGCGCCGGTCACGGTGGCCGAACTGCCGGCCGCGTCCGCGGACTGGCCAATGACGCCGTCAATGCTGGAGACGCTGCCGCCGGCCGAAACCGTCAGCGTACCGACGCCGCCACGACCGACGGTGAGCGACCCAGTGTTGATCCAGAACGACGTTCCGCCGGTGATCGTCGCCGTTCCTGTCGATCCCGTTCCATTGGCGAGGGTGCCGTTGGTGTTCCAGAGCGTCCCCGACGTGACGTTTACGACACCTGTCCCGGCCGGCTGGGAGACGCCGCCGACGCCAGCATAACCGATGAAGAGATCGCCGGACGATGTGAAGTTGGCGCCGCTGCCTAGGTCGATCTGCCCCGACCCACCGTAGCCGGCGCCCAGATATGTGGTTCCGGCGCTCACCGAGGCCATGTCATGGATCGTAAGGATGCCCGTTCCCTCGTTGCCGAGGTAGAGGTCGCCGGTGTTCGACCAGGTGGCGCTAGGCCCGGAGAGGGAGATCGTGCCGGTCGAAGGGGTGTTCCAGCCGAGCGCTGCCGTTGTCGTCTCGAGGGTGCCGTCGATGGTCAGGCTGCCGGTCGATCCGAGGCCAACCAACAGATTGCTCGCTTTGGCGATGGTCGGTCCGGCGATTATGACGTCGGGGTGGTCGATGCGCGCTTCTCTGGTCGGCGTAGGGATGACGTTGGTGTCCCACTCCCAGTTTGTGGTCTTGAACCAATCGTGGTCGGTGTTGCCCGTCCAGTTCAAGGTCGGGTCGGCACTGGCGGCGCCTCCGCACAGAAGCGCGGAAATCGCCGTCGTCAGAAGAGCGAGGGACGCGACTTTCTTCGCCACGAAGGGCTGGGAGCTGCGGGTCTTGAGAATCTGTGCCGAATGTCTAGCCATGACCGACTCGCGCGCCTCAATTGGTAAAAATCTAAGGTATTTTACCAACTATAGGGCGTGAATGCTGTTGGCAATCAACATTTGGCATTGGTAAAAGGCTTGGCTCCAGCGTGTGCCCTGGGGGCCACGGTCCACCTTACGCCGGCAGGCGGATCGTCGCCTTGAGGCCACCGTGCGAGCTTGGGCCGAGCTCGATGTCGCCGCCATGGCTGCGGGCGACGTCGCGGGCGATGGCAAGGCCGAGGCCCGTGCCGGGGACGTCCTGGTTGCGCGCCGCGTCGAGCCGGTAGAAGGGGCGGAACACCGCCTCCAGCTCGTCTTCGGGAATGCCGGGGCCATCGTCCTCGACGATCACCGACAGCCATCCCTCGCGCCGTTCGCCGGTCACCCACACCGCGGTGCGGCCGTAGCGGACGGCGTTGCCGATGAGGTTGGCGATCAGCCGGCGGAAGGCGGTGGGGCGCAGCGTCAGCATGCCGTCGCCGATGAAGTCGAAGTGGATCTGCCGTCCCACCGGGTCCGCCATCTGGCGCAGGCAGTCGGCAAGCGTCGCCTCGACGTCGAGCGGCTGCGGCGTCTCGTCGGCGTCGCCCTTGGCGAAATCGACGTAGGCTTCCAGCATCGCTTCCATCTCGGCGACATCGGCCCTGAGGTCGGCGGTCTCCTCGCCCTCGGGCAGCAGCGCGAGGCCGAGGCGGAAGCGGGTGAGGATGGTCTTGAGGTCGTGGCCGACGCCGGCCAGCATGGTGGTGCGCTGTTCGATCTGGCGCTCGAGGCGCCGACGCATGCCGATGAAGGCGTGGGCGGCCTGCCGCACCTCGCGGGCGCCGGTCGGCGCGAAGCCCTCCACCGGGCGGCCCCGGCCGAAGGCCTCGGCGGCGGCGGCCAATCGTTCGATCGGCTTGATCTGGTTGCGCAGGAAGATCAGCGACACCAGCACCAGGAACAGGGCGGTGCTGACCATCCACACCAGGAAGAAGTGCCAGTTGGCGGCATAGGCGAGGCTGCGAGGAAACTCCACCCTGAGGACGCCGGCATGGACGATCATCCGCACCTCGATGCGGTTGCCGTCGGGCAGGTCGCGGATCGAAAACGGCATGGACAGCGGGCGCTTCTGAAGCGCGCCGGCCAGCATGTTGTGGACGATGTCGGTCGAGATCCGGCGCGTGCGGCCGATTTCGCTGGTCGGCAGCACCTCGGCGTTCAGCCCCATGGCGCGGGCGGTGGAGGCGACGGCGTCGATCCGGACGTCGTCGGGAATGGCGGTATTGTCGGCGATGTTGGCAAGGCCGAGGATCGAGGCGGCAACGGCGTCGGACAGGCGCTGGGTGACCAGCATCCAGTGACGGTCCATGAACACGCCGGTCAGCACCGCCAGCAGGATCAGCATCGGCACGACGACGATCAGCAGCGACCGGCCGAGCAGCCCCTTGGGCAGCGCCCGGTTGATGGCGTGGCCGACGCCGATCCAGGCCCGCCGCAGCGCCGTGGGGCTGTTGCGGGCGATGAAGTTGCGGAGGTGCCGGATGCCGTCGTCGACCCGGTCGAGACCGGCGGCGATGCGACCACGGGGAGTGGTTGGCTCTGGCGTTTCCGACATCTCTTTCACTCGAAGCGCAGGCGGTAGCCGACGCCGCGCACCGTCTGCAGGAACATGGGATTGCCGGGGTCGGTCTCGATCTTGCGGCGCAGGCGGTTGATCTGCACGTCGATGGTGCGCTCGCCCACCTCGCCGGGCTCGCCGGCAAGCGCCTCGCGCGACAGCGTTCCGTCCGGGCTGGCGGCAAACTGGCCGAGCAGCTGCCGCTCGCGGTCGGTGAGGCGCACCGGCGCGTCGCCGTCGTAGAGCTCCTCGCGCTTGGCGTTGAAGACGAAGCGACCGAAGCGGATCTCCTCGCGGGTGAGCGGCGCTTCGGGCAGCGGCCGCCGCCTCAGGATGTTGTTGAGGCGCAGAAGCAGCTCGCGCGGCTCGAAGGGCTTGGTGAGGTAGTCGTCGGCGCCGGCTTCGAGGCCGCGAATGCGGTCGGCGCCGTCCGACTTGGCGGTGAGCAGCAGGATCGGCACGTCCTGCTCGGACCGCAGCGACTGGGTGAGGCTGAGGCCGTCTTCCCCTGGCATCATCACGTCGACCACCAGGATGTCGAACTCGATGGCCGAGATCTTGCGCCTGGCCTCGGCGGCGTCGGCGGCGGCGGTGACGCGATAGCCGTGGCCGCCGAGATATTTGGCGAGCAGCTGGCGGATGCGGCTGTCGTCGTCGACGACGAGAACGTGGCTGGCGCCGTCGGCGGGGGCAATGGCGGCCATGGCTCAGCCCTCCTCGCCGAGCGGCGCGCCGGGGGCGCGGGCATCGATCATGTTGCCGAGGAAGTCGCGGACGGTGGCGCGCGAGCCCGGCGGCAGCGTGGCGAGCGCCCTGCCGATGCGGGCATGCTGGCGGGCGGAGAGGTCGTTCGCCAGCCGCTCGCCCTTCTCCGAGGCGTAAAGCAGCCGCTCGCGCCGGTCGACCGGGCCGGGGCGCTGCTCGATGTAGCCCTCGTCGATGAGCTGCTTCAGCACGCGGCCGAGGCTCTGCTTGGTGATCTGCAGGATGTCCAAGAGGTCGGAAACGCGCAGGCCGGGGTTGCGCATCACGAAGTAGACGACGCGATGGTGGGCGCGGCCGTAGCCGATCGCTTCGAGAATATGGTCGGCCTCGCCGACGAAGTCGCGATAGGCAAAGAACAAAAGCTCGATCAGTTCGAAGTCGAGTCCCTCGGTGCCCCCGCCGCCAGGGCGCTCCGTCGAGGACTTGGCGGACGGATGCGTGGCGTCAAAGGGAAAATTTATGGCAGCCATGTTGACATACTTCGATTCATTTGTTACTAGAATACCCGTCACGACGAAACGATCGTTCGCACGACGCGGTCGCAAGGGACATCCGGCATCCAAGGGATCCACTGATCCGCGAGCATAGCCGCTTGTCGACGCCGAGGCAAAACGTGTCCCGTGCAAGAGGTTGCCCGTCCGTGTCGGGCAAGAGACAAAAGAAAAGTCTGGGAGTTCAAGATGGCCAGTGTCCCCTTTGACAGCCGCGACGGCGTGATCTGGTACGACGGCAAGTTCGTCGACTGGAAGGACGCCAAGGTGCATGTTCTGACCCACGCCCTTCACTATGGCAGCGCCGTGTTCGAAGGCGAGCGCGCCTATGGCGGCGAGGTCTACAAGCTCCGGGAGCACAGCCAGCGCCTGATCGAGTCGGCCGAGATTCTCGGCTTCAAGCTGCCCTACAGCCTCGAGGAGATCGAAGCGGCGACCAACGCGGCGCTTGCCCGTTCGGGCCTCGTTGACGCCTACGTCCGGCCGATCGCCTGGCGCGGCTCGGAGGCCATGGGCGTCTCCGCTCCCAACAATACCATCCACATGGCGATCGCCGTCTGGGAGTGGCCGAGCTACTTCAGCCCGGCCGAGAAGCTGAAGGGCATTCGCCTGACTTGGGCGCCCTATCGCCGTCCGGACCCTATGACCATCCCGTGCAAGTCGAAGGCGGCCGGCCTCTACATGATCTGCACCATCTCCAAGCATGCGGCGGAAGCCCAGGGCTACACCGATGCGCTGATGCTCGACTATCGCGGCTACGTGGCGGAATCGACCGGCGCCAACATCGTCTTCGTTCGCGACGGCGAGCTCTACACGCCGGAACCGGACTGCTTCCTCGACAGCATCACGCGCCAGTCGGTGGAGGCGATCGCCGCCCGCCATGGCATCAAGGTCAACCGCCGGCACATCCTGCCGGAGGAGCTGTCCACTTTCACCGAGGCCTTCCTGGTCGGCACGGCCGCCGAGGTGACGCCGATCTCCGAGATCGGCGAGTATCGTTTCAAGCCGGCGAAGATCAGCGAACTCCTGATGCACGCCTATCTCGACGAAGTGCAGCCCAAGAAGGTCGCCGCCGCCGAGTGATCGACCCTCATCGAACGACAGAAGCCCCGCCGCGCGTCCGCACGGCGGGGCTTCGTTTTGATGCTTCGCCCGCCCCTGCCGCTCAGCGGTACCAGGTCGGCCCGACGAAGAGCCGCTGGATGGTGAGGATCGTCAGCCCGACGGCGGCGGCGACCGCCAGCCAGAAGAGGGTGCCCATGCCCTGGAAGTAGAAAAGGAAGGGCAGGACGACGAACCAGGGGATCAGAAGGCCGAATGCCATCAGGAACAGCAGCCCGCGAGATTTCCGGTTGAAATACAGATAGCCTTTTTCCGCGCCGCAGGCGGGGCAGACGACGTCTTTCTTGGCGACGGGGGTCAGGCAATATGGACAATGCGCCATTTCACGACCAACCTTGAAACGAGAGATACGTATAAATTTGTCGAAGCGAGTCAGGTGTATTCGCGGTCATGGATCCGGTCCAAGTCGTGCCGGAACCGGTCGAGCTCGCTGCGCCAGGAGGTCATTTCCCCGCTGGCCCAGGCAGCCCGGAATACGGTCGAGAGATAGTCTTCCAGCTCGATCAGCTTGCCGATCAGCGCGCGGCGTGCGGCCCGCCCATCTTCGGACGCGGCCGGAATCTTGACGACATAGTCCACACTCGCCTGAAACTGCGTTTCGAGAAGTTTCGCCTCCCGCTCTCCGAGGCATATGGAGCCGGCAAGCCGAACGCGATGCGCAAGAGAGTGGCAAACGGCTCGGATGTCGCGATCCACCTGGGCGAGTTGCCTGGACAGTATGGCTCCACGTCTTTCCTTTATTTTGGGGTGCATGGCATCCTCAATATAGTTTTATCGAACAAAGCTGCGGAACGAAATCTGGTCGTTAGAAAAAGTTGTTTCGAGAAATGCGTCGCAATATCAATTTATGAAAGTCTGCCAAGGCGTGACCTTGGGTAACCGAAGGGAACTGCTGTTGGAGCGGTCCCCAAAATGCGTCTGGGTCATCGTTTGGCGAGCCGGATACTTTCATCCGGATGGTTTCGGCAGTTGTCGGCCCCACTGAGATGCCGGTTGCCGGACGCGATCAGGTTGCGCGTGAAAGGTCGCGCTTCATTATGGCGATATGACAATCCAAGGCCGACGGGCCGTTTCGAAGATCATGACGAATATCCATTCCAAAGCTATTGGGCCGGAAAGCCAAGCGAAAAAAGTTTCAAAACAAATGCAATGGCAAAACGCCAACCAACCCTTGCGTCTTCCCGACGCGTCGCATTTATCTTATCCGTATATATGACAGGATAAGGCGTTGCAAGGGCTCGATCACCTTTTGAGTTTCTGTGGAGGTAACGTAACATGGCAAGCAATAGGTGTCATTTGCCTTCATGCTGCCGAACATGTCTGTAAAATCCTTCGGGTGAGGCTCTATACTGTCGACCCGGTGTCGAGCCGCGAACCGGGCCCGTGAGGCCGAGTATGGGGAGCAGCCATGATGCCGTCCGACCCATGGGACAGCGAGACCGCCAGGTCCTACGACACGCCGGGAACGGGCATGTTCGCGCCCGACCTCCTCAAGCAGACCGTCGACCGGCTTGCCGTGCTGGCCGGCGGCGGGCGGGCGCTGGAGTTCGCGATCGGAACGGGGCGGGTCGCCGTCCCGCTGCATGAGAGAGGCGTGCCGGTCACCGGCATCGAACTGTCGACGGCGATGATCGCCGAGCTGCGCGCCAAGGCGGACGAGACCGCAATCCCGGTGGTCGTCGGCGACATGGCCGTCACCGCTGCGCCGGGCCGCTACAGCCTCGTCTATCTCGTCTTCAACACCATCTCGAACCTTCTGACCCAGCGCGAGCAGGTCGCCTGCTTTCGCAACGCGGCGCGACACCTCGAGGCCGGCGGCTGCTTCGTGGTGGAACTCGGTGTTCCCGACTTGCGCAAGCTGCCGCCGGGCCAGACCGCCGTCGTCTTCGCCGACGAGCCCGGCTACATCGGCCTCGACACCTACGACGTGCTCAACCAGCGGCTGGTGTCGCACCACGTCCGCTTCGGCGACGACAGGCAGGCGAACCTGCAGCGCTCCGCCCATCGCTACATCTGGCCGTCGGAGCTGGACCTGATGGCGGAACTGGCCGGCTTCACGCTGGAAGACCGGTCGGCCGACTGGACGGGCGCGCCATTCACCGCCGAGTCCGGCTCGCACGTGTCCGTCTACCGGCTCGCCACGCGCTGACGGCGGGGCAGCGGCTGAGCGGTCTTGCACCGCCGGGCGACTTGACCCAAACAACGGCGGTGTGGCGAAAGGCAGTTTCGCCGCGGCGGTTCGGGGAGGTTTGAGTGGAGGCGCTCGAAGGTGGACGCGAGGGGCAGATCTGGCGCGACGGCGACAGCGTGACGCGGCCGGCCGGCCCGTGGACGCCGACGGTGCATCGCTTCCTCGCCCACATCAGGGCTGCCGGATTTGTCGGCGCGCCTGTTCCCATCGGCATCACCGAGGCGGGGCAGGAGATCGTGAGCTTCGTCGAGGGGCGCGTCTCCGAGGACCTCCGCGATCCGCTGGTCGGCTCCGAGCGGATGCTTCGGTCGGCGGCCGGGCTGCTGCGCGGCTTCCATGCGGCCTCCAGGGGCTTCCTGGAGAGCGATCGTCAGGCGCGGGTCTGGATGCTGGACCCGAGAGAGCCGCGCGAGATCGTCTGCCATGGCGACTTCGCGCCCTACAACGTCGCCGGCGAGGGCGGGGTGGCCGTCGGTCTCATCGACTTCGACACCATCCATCCGGCGCCGGCCCTCTGGGATCTCGCCTATGCGGTCTACCGCTGGGCGCCGCTGTTCTCGTCCGGGCATCAGGGCGGGGTGTTCGCGGTGGAGACGCAGCTGTCGCGGGCGCGCATGTTCTGCGACGCCTACGGGGCGACGGCCGACGATCGGCGGCGCCTGCCGGGCATGATCGCCGAGCGCTTGCGGACGCTCGTCGCCTTCATGCGCGGAAGGGCCGAGGCGGGCGACGCGACTTTCGTCGAGGACGTTGAGGCGGGCGAGGCCGCGCTCTATCTCGCCGACATCGCCCATGTGGGCCGGCTCGGGGAGCGGCTCACCCAAGCCCTTCTGAGCTGAGGACGGAGTTTTACCTATAGGAAATCTGAAAGCGGCTTTCAGAACTTGCGATTAGGCCGGCGGGGCTGCCGGGCCTATATTGAGGGCGTCAAAGAGATGAGAGAAAGAGGCCGGAAACCTCCGGTCAGGAAAGAAGGAAAACCAAAATGTTCGCCACCCTCAAGCGTGCTGCCAAGGCCCTGCGCGTTCCCACCCAGGCCGAGCTCGACCTCGCCTACCTGAACGAAGCCGGCGACCGCTACGACCTCGAAGCCCGCGAGCGCAACCTCACCCGCCGCGCGCCGAACCGGGGCCTCGGTCTCTGAGGACAGGACGACAATAAGCCGAGACTTCAATACGACGTCGAGCGCTCGAGACCTGACCGGTTCGGGCGCTTTGTCGTATTTGTCTCTTGCTCCGGCCCATAGAAAGGCCGCGCCATCCCGGGGGACGACGCGGCCTGTCGTTGTTAGTTTGACCGGGGCGATCAGATCGAGCGCGCCACCTCGTAGGCGTCCCAGATCGCGTACATGATGTTGGAGACCTGGCGGGCGTCGCCGAAGCTGTAGACTTCGGGAACGAGATTGCGGACCTTGTCGTAGAGGCTGCGCTCGGAGCGGTAGCCGATGGCGACGATGGCGCTGTCGGCCGGCACGATGGTGTCCTTGTCGCCCGTCTTCACCTTGAAGCCGCCCTTGACCGGTTCGGCAACGTAGCTCGACGTCATGATGTCGATCTTCTTGTAGATCAGAAGGTCGTGCAGCATGTCGTGGTTGGCGTGGCAGAGCGGGCCGGCCAGCGCCAGGATCTTCGGCGCCAGTTCGACGATGGTCACCTTCTTGCCCTGGTCGTGCAGCCACAGCGCCGTTTCGCAGCCGACGAGGCCGGCGCCGATGACGATGGTGCTGTCGCCGGCCGGCTTGACGCCGTTGAGCACGTCCTCGGCGGTGTAGACGTTGTCGGCGTCGCCGATGCTGAGCCGCTTGGGCTGCGAGCCGGTGGCGACGATCAGCACGTCGGGCTTGGCCAGCCGCACCGTCTCCTCGGTCACTTCCTTGTTGAAGATCACGGGGACCTTGAGTTCGCGCAGCTCGCGCTCGTACCAGCGGATCAGGTCGTGGTCGTCTTCCTTGAAGTTGGGCACGCCGCCGGGGATGACGACGCCACCGAGACGGTCGGACTTTTCGTAGAGCGTCACGACATGGCCGCGCAGCGTGGCGACGCGGGCCGCCTCCATGCCGGCGATGCCGCCGCCGACGATCATCACCGACTTCTTCTCGAGCGCGGCGCTGAGGCCGTACTCCGCCTCGCGGCCACAGGCCGGGTTCACGGCGCAGGAGATCTGCGAGTACTTGGCAAGCCGGCCCATGCAGCCTTCCTGGCAGGAAAGGCAAGGACGGATGCGGTCGATCTTCTCGGCGCGCACCTTGTTCGGCAACTGCGGGTCAGCCAGAAGCGGCCGGGCGAGGCCGACGAAGTCGGTCTTGCCGGAGACGATGGCGGCGGCGGCGAGATCGGGGTTGTCCATGCGGCCGGCGGTGATCACCGGCACCTTCAGCACCTCTTTCAGGATCCTGTTGTAGGGCAGGTAGAGGCCCTTTTCCTGGTACATGGGCGGATGGCTCCAGTACCAGCTGTCATAGGAGCCGACGTCGCCGTTGAAGGCGTCGTAACCGGCCGCTTCCAAGAGCTTGGCCGCCTCGATGCCCTCGGGAATGTCGCGGCCCATCTCGACGAAGTCCTCGCCCGGCAGGCCGCCGCTCCTCCAGTCCTTGATGAAGCTCTTGATGGAGTAGCGCAGCGATACCGGATAGTCGGCGCCGCAGCGCTCCTTGATCGCCTCGACGATTTCGACGGCAAAGCGCAGGCGGTTCTCCAGGCTGCCGCCGTACTCGTCGGTGCGCTGGTTGAACATGGAGATGGCGAACTGGTCGAGCAGGTAGCCCTCGTGGACGGCGTGGATCTCGATGCCGTCGAAGCCGGCGCGCTGGGCGACCTCGGCGCTGTCGGCGAACTTCCTGACGTAGGTCTTGATCTCCTCGATGGTCAGCGCCCGGCAGGTCACGCCGTCGATCCAGCGGTGCGGGAGCGGCGACGGCGCCACGGCCGTCCGGCCGACGATCGACGGCATCGACACGCGGCCGAAACCGGCGGAGAGCTGCAGGAAGATGCGCGCGTCATAGGCGTGCACCCGCTCGGTCATGATCTTGCCGGTCTTGATGAAGTTGAGCGGGTTCAGCGTCGGGCAGGGCATCGAGGGCAGGGCGCACTTCTC